>Ga0187772_10001234_pt1 | contig 12007 bp, 12 predicted proteins | sample 0116_SJ02_MP15_2_FD_133137 | JGI IMG/M metagenome (GOLD analysis project Ga0187772, IMG submission 133137) | Tropical peat soil microbial communities from peatlands in Department of Meta, Colombia - 0116_SJ02_MP15_20_MG | ecosystem: Environmental > Terrestrial > Soil > Wetlands > Peat | place... | reverse complement strand
TTTACGTCCACTCACAATGCAAAGAGGCTATTTCTGAATCCTTCAACAGGACTAGAGAAATGAAATGGGAGATGAAGTGACAAGCCCTTAACGGAACATGCTCACCACCACCAATACAGCACCGGATAAAGAATAGTCAGTCAGAAATATGTTTCTAACAGTAGGTAATTCAGTTAATACTAACTGAAGTATCCTGCTACCACGTTTTGCTTTATCAAGTTTAGCAAGTGGAGATTATTTCTAGTATCTTAACATTCCGGGCAGGACCAAAATACATTTGCTGCATATTTTGGTCTAGTTATATGCAATGAATTTAAAAAGAAGCGGAATTTTAAGTATGATGGTCATTGCTGCAACCGTAGTACTTTTGGCTGGAAGCTATTGTATTGTGGTATCATAAACTAGTTTGCCAGTCCTCTTTGTGTTTTGATTTAAAATAGTTCCATTCAAATTAGGAACAATGTCTTTGAAGACTGATTTAGGATTGTCTCCTCACAAAGTGGTTACATTTGGAAGAACACAACGTGGTGTGAACGACTTCTTAAACAAGGCCAAAAAGTCAAGTAGACTAAGGACACTATAGCAGGCGAAAAAGATGATGTGAGTAACTCAACCGACCAGGCAAAGCTAGGGAAGTCTACAAATACGAAAATCTCCACGGCCGAAGATCTATCTTGAAGAAGTCATTTATACTTTTTTTATGAATGGCGGTGCACTGTAATTGCCAATTGAGGATTCACAATGCTCCTAAGAAGCATCACAAGGAATCGTTCATGTCCGCCCAAATTAGCTCACTTCTCTAACTCTCTTGCCCTTTGCCGTTGGGATGATTTTTAGTTTTGCATCTTTAAATTCCTTTTCGAACTGTTTGCCTCTAAACATCCTGTCTAAAAATATTGACAATGCCGCTACCTCAGAATGTGGTTGATTTCCTATTGCTATATTATAGTCGGCAAGATCATACATTTGTCGTGGTACCTTTCCTGCACCAATAACTACTAGAATTCTATTTTCTCTCCTTAGATGGCTAATAGCGTCATCAATGTGTATACCATACATTGTTAAATGAACCACTTTTCCACCATCCTTCTTCCAATTCACTATCATGTCACTCCATCCTCCAACGATTTCAATCTTAAAATCAGATCTTCCGCCCCATCTGCTACTTACATCCTCTACTGTTTTTTTTATAGAATCATCTACATCGCTCATGTAGATTTTATCGCTACCGAATGCTCTAGAGACCAGAGCTGCATGGGTTGTCAATCGATCGTCCCGTACTAATCTATGTCCGATTCTGAGAACTGATACTTTCAGTTACTGTTCACCTTGACTGACTAGCGACGCCATTACATCCTTCACTGAGTCGATCTTGTACCCTGTCTTTGCAGACACAGATAATACTCGATGTTTTGACTGCGGTAGCCCGAGCCGAGCAGATTTATCCTCAGCATCTTCTATACTAGTCAAATCCACTTTGTTTAGTATATAGACAATTTTAGTCATTGGCACTCCCAACTCATACATTACATTGATACAACTATTCAATTTTTTTACGATTTCTTCTACTGGTTCGCTTATATCAAGCACAAGCAAAACTACGGCGGAATAAGTTAGCTCATGGAGAGTCGATTTAAATGCGTCCACCATATATGCAGGAAGTCTGCTTATAAAGCCTACAGTATCTGAAATTAAAAGATTAACTCCCTTAGATCGTACAAGTCGAGTAAACGTGGATAATGTGGTAAACATTCCCTGTCCAGTAATTTTTGATTCTCCCGTCAAGGAATTGAACAACGTAGTTTTTCCTGCGGCAGTATACCCGGCGATCGAGATAGTCGGTAGTCCAGCTTTGCATCGCTGAATTCTATAAAGATTTCTTCTTACCTCTTCCTTATGCAATTTTTTCTTTAGAACTGCTGCGCGTCTTTTTATGTCTAGGAAATATACGTCAGCGTCGTATTTACCCATACCGAAGAATCCAGGTTGTTCTCCTGCTCTTGCAAGTCTGACTTTCTCCCGTGCTCGAATCATATCATAACGCAGCTCTGCCAGTCTAATCTGGATTCTGGATTCTGCAGTACTTGCTCTTCGATCAAAAATTTTTAGGATTAGACGTTCCCTATCAATTATCTCAACTTGACATAGGCTTGCCAAGTTATATTGTTGACTTGGCTTTAATACCTCATCAAAGATGATTACCTCTGGCTTCTCCTGCTCTACCAGTTGTTTCACTTCTTGTGCTTTTCCCCTACCAATACCATATTTCGATCTAGTGAGGTGACGCTGATTAATTACTCTCCCTAGAGAATATCCTGCAGCATCAGCCAAAGAATTTGCTTCTTTTGCCGCATCTTCGAACGGATAAGTAATCAAGATAGCTTTGTGCGAGTTTGACATTTTATCAATCCTCTTGAAGGCTCACGTACAATTGGATTCCTAAAAATCGCTGCAATTTTTTAGCAAATAATTCATCGGGCTTCAATGCCCCGGTTTCAAGCTTTCTGAGTAGGTTTGCCTTTTCATTCATCTGCGCTCCCAATTGTTCATGTGTCAAACCTTTTTTCATGCGCGCTTCTCTGATTAATTTTGCAAATTCGGGATTTAAAATAGTGTTATCTGTCATCTCAATTTTTCTCATAGCTTTTGTGTTTTTGTTAGAAGTAGTCCGTGGTCCGGTCATGTAAGAAGATATTGGTTTAGTTTTTGAAATCGGTATAGGTGCAGTATACGGCTTGCCACGTTTTGAACATCCCCTGCAGACATTAAAAACTATCCCGTCGATCAATACAGCCTTTTTTTCATCAATTACTTCATGTCCGCATAACTCGCAGAAGGATGACATTAGAATCTTTTAAACTGAAGCAAATTTAGCCTTTTCTTAATTTTTGCTGCACGGTCATGTTTAAGACGATCTCTGCAATATCGCTAGCATACTCGGCTACCCTTCGAATATTTTCAGTGATAATCTTAATTCTGTATATTATACTGATATCAGTCAGCTTGCTTGCGACTTGTATAATTCCTTTTTCTAAAGTATCAATTCTACGAGACTTTTCTATAGCAAAATCGGCAGATTCATAATCCCGTTTGAATATTGATAGACATGCTTCGTCCAACACTTCGAGCGCAAAATTGCTCATTTCAGCAATCTTTTCTATGATATCTTTATTGAGTGGCGTTTCCATTTCGATTATATCTTTTGCGATTATCGCCGCATGGTCGGCAATTCTTTCCGTGGATTTTGCTATTATCCTGTATCCTAAGCAGTTACGAGAATCCTCTAACCCTATTTCCTTCAGCAAATGTTCATTTTTTATTGCGATATTAAGCTGTCTTACTATATAGAAACTGAAACGATCCACTTCGTCATCAGATTTTAAAATTTCTTTAGCCAACTCGATATTGTTCTCTCTTAACGACAGTATTGCATCACGGTGCATAGATTTTGCAATCAAAAGCATTCTTTTGAATGCTGCATCCACAGATAGATCAAGTAAATTAATCAGGACTTGCACTGTGATGCTCGTTGCAGAATCAGCTATGATCTCAGTGCCCATTAAAACACGCCTCACAACGTCCTTCATAACTTGACGTTGTTCGCTGGACAATCTACCAGAATCTTTCTGAGAGATATGAATAATATTAAAACCGAGAAAGTATAGTGATATTAGCTTGCGAGCAAGAAAATATGGAGTGTTATCTTTTGTGACTTCTATTCTCGCCTCTCTTTGATCTTTAGATATTTTCTTTGATGCCGGAGTTATCTGTAATGTAGAGTGTCCCTGCCTAGCAATCACAACATGGTCACCTTGTTTCAATCTCAGGTCTTGGATCCATCTCTTGGGTAACGATACAATATATGAAGAGCCTCCTGTATATTGTATTTTCCTTGTTTCTTCATTTTGATTAACCAATTCATCGCCTTCGTTATTATCCATCGCTCTAGTATCGACTCTGTTTTTTATATATCTGTAACCGTTTACTATATAGATACCAGTTGTATTCGTGTTCAGTAAAATTAATGTAAGCATTTCAAATCCTTAACAGCATTTGAAACCATTACCATTGAATCCCACAGAAAAGATACGTCATCATATTGATGCATTATTCGGAACAGGCACTTATGACATTCTCACAGCACATCATGCTACATTGGATTTTAGCTTTGAATATTCGAAAAGGACTGGGCGCATCAAAAATTTCTCTATCAAAAACCGATTAGTCGCGACTCTTCGAGTCGATGGTGGGCTTGCTATAACAATATTTGGTGCGAAAGAGTTTTTGAAGAGTCAACGATTTAAACAGAACTGCGTAATTCCAACTGAAAAAGTGATACCATTTGTACGGGAAGGCAGATCTTTATTCTGCAAACACGTAGAATGGTGTGGTTCAAATGTCAAAGTCGGGTCAGATGTAGCGATAGTAGATAGTGTCGATAAGGTCATAGCGGTAGGCAGGGCGTTAGTCGGATGTGATCATATGAAAAACTATCATAAAGGCGTGGCTGTGAAGGTCAGAGAAGGAATAAAAAGCCCATGAGAAATATAAAGCAACATGATGCGTGGCGGGAACCGTGAGATGAGGAGGATGTTAGATAAAATGGGGCTCGAAATGAAAGATATTGGTAATGTTGAAGAGGTTATTATTAAAACCGAGAGTAAGGAACTTTATCTTCTAAAACCTCAGGTAATCGAAATGAAAGGAAAGGAAAGTACGATTTTTCAGGTTATCGCTTCAGAAATAGAAGAGAAAGAAAGAGACGTCAAGACCTTTAAGGAAGAGGATATAATTCTAGTTATCCAGCAAGCAAACGTCAGTAGGGAAAAAGCAGTTCAAGCGCTGACCGATGCTAATGGGGACATGGCACATGCAATTTTGAGTTTAACCACCTAGAAACTATGGCAAATTGATAAGACATAGGTTGGCTTTTTACGATACGTTAGTATGTTTTGTTTGTTAACAAAATAGCACTGTTTTACAGCTATAGGACAACAATATGTTTGGAACTACTGTTTGCAACTTTGTAATGCTTGATGCATATTAGTGCTCAAGTATGACGATGGTATTTTACCGACCGCATATCGCAACTGATTCCTCGGTCGTTTGTAACGTTAATCCTGCCTTTTGCTGCTTTTGCCGAGATCCCTGGATCATTGGTGATAACCGCGATCCAATGTTGCAGAAGATTCGGGTTTAACTTTACTAATTTGATATTGGCCTCGGATAGCAACCGTGTTCCATCTTCTGGATAATCAGCAAGAACAACTATCCTCTTAATCCCTACGCTAATTGCCATCTTACTGCATTCCATGCACGGACCGAATGTGGTATATAAGTAGGCGCCCCTGGTGCTCCCAGCATTTCCAAATAATGCACACTGCATTATGGCATTTGCCTCTGCGTGAGTACACATACATCGATCCAAAATTTCCCCTGACTTGATTTCTCCTCTCATTCTCGCCATACATCTAGAACAGCCTCCTTCAAAACAATTCTTGACACCAGGAGGAGTCCCGTTGTATCCTGTTGCTATTTGTCTGTTGTCTTTTACAATTACTGCACCGATATGCCTTGTAACACAGTTAGAGCGGAGTTTCGCTATTTCTGATTGAAGCATGAAGTACGTATCCCAGTCTGGTCTCCTCAATTCCTTCCAGATTACTCAGATATCAGAGTATATTAGATTATTGTACGAACGTTGCTTATTCATCCCTGGACAGAACTAGGTGGGTGGTGATATAATGGACAAAATATAAGATTGGCGACTCAATACTTGATCTACTGTATATTTTTTCTTTTCGCGCTTTTGAAGCATGACATAACAAGATCCAGTCAAGCTATAAGTTGGTCAATACGCTCTAAAAGATCTCAAGCAACTTTATTTATAAAACAATGAAGTATTCTTACTGCATAAAGGTATTTTTACCGTATAAATGGTCATGAGAAGAGTAAATTCCGCATATGTAATTTTTTTATAACCCAGTTCATAGTCTTTATCTGTAGATCTATGCGGCACTCAAACCTTGAAATAGATGAAAGGAGGACACGAAAACTTCTTCTTGGAATATTTTACTTTTGTGCGTTCACAATGGCGTCTATTACAGCATACGCTCTGTACGTCAGTGTCGGAGAATATCTTAAGACTGGAAGAGTTGTAGTGGGGGAAGTAGTCGTTAACACAGAATTTCCTGTACACGGTTTTTCAAAACTTGTGACATATCTGATGATAGTGTCGGTGGTCGGATGGTATTGTGTGACTAAGCTTGGTGGAGAGAAGGTAAGAGATCTTCCTAAAACAGTCAAACTGATCCTACAATTAGTAGTCCTAGCTATAGCCGTAATTGCATTATATGAATTCATATACAACTTCGTAATATGGAGTTCATTGATTACCGCTGACGCTATAAAGGGAATCGTGAAGCTGGATGACATAAATGTGCCATATCCAAATCCCAAAACACCTTGGAACCTTGTATTTGCGACAAAGATGTCCTTAGCAGCATTTCTTATCTCGGCGCATGGATTTTATATCATGTCAAAGCCGAATAGACTGACAGAGTAGCAATATCTCAAGTACCAAGACTACCAAATTGAATGGTCTTCTCCGTCTCTCGTACGGGTCAGAGTTCTAAAAATTAAAGCGACGGTTGATATTGTTAGATTACATGAAAGATTAGATAATTGCAATATCTTCGAGAGGTTTCATGTAGCACATTTCGTGATATTTGATCTACGGAAATTGTAGATTTACACCTCTACGTAGACAGTGTCATTTTCTACAGTAACTTTGAATGATTCCTCTGGTTTTAAGTTGGTGGGAAACCATAGTAGATTGCCAGTAGTTACATCCCATTTTGCACCATGCCAAGGGCAAGTCAGTTCCTTGCCCTGAAGCTCTCCTTCATGGAGCTCAGCTCCTGAATGATTGCAAATGTCACCCATTGCATAATATTTTCCCCCTACATTTGCAACTAGAACTTCATTTCCGCCTGCGGTTACGTGTGTTAACTTTCCTTCTGGAATATCAGAAGTTTTTCCTACAATAATCTTTGCCATAAAGCTATGCCGAAATTGTCATATTTAAAATCTCATAATATGGAAACTTCAATTTTTTCTCCGATGTTGTTGAAATTATGGTTTAAAAGGCATATCAACGTAATAAAGATACTAATCAGCTCTTGTCGAGGATTTGTAATATCATGACCTTATTATAGTATATCTAATAACTTACATGATATTTCTGATATGAATTTGGGATACAGCAGTCTATCATGAACACAAGTTTTGCACCTAGATAACAAGTGAGAATTCTAGACTAATTTATATCTCCACGAATAGAAGCAAGCCCCATCTTATGAAAGCGTTGTCGAAATAAGAATTGAAAACCTGTTGTATAGATTATTAAAATAAGTATCTTATTTGCTGTATTTATTATTAGAATTTGAGGTTCAGATCGATAGTCGAAGTTTTCATTATGCTAATACTTCAATTCACCTTTGCGTCCTTCAATAATTTTTTTGAAAAGGGGAAACTATATTGGAGCATCTTCCTTGGGCACGAACAGTTATAGGAACGAAGGACTGAAAAAGGTCACATTTTATTACTTATCAGCAATGAGATTAGTGCTTTTTGAACGTGTAATCTGTTTTCGGCTTCTTTCCACACAACTGAAGCTTTCCCGTCAATTACCTCTGAGGTTACCTCTTGACCTCGTGTAGCAGGCAGACAATGCATGAAAATGGCGTCTTTTTTCGCCAATTTCATCAGTTTAGAATTTACTTGGTATCTTGGAAGAAAGGTTCTAGTACGAGTGATTTTTTCATCGTTTCTACCTATAGAAATAAAAGTATCAGTCACTACTACGTCGGCATTTCTAACTGCAGTAGAAGGGTCATCAGTAATGGTAATTTCAGATCCTGTCTTTTGTCCTTCTTTTTTTCCAAGCCTTACTACATGATCTAATGGTTCAAAGCCATGAGGACAAGCTACCGCCATATTCACACCCATCTTTGCACAGCCTAACAACATATCATTGCAAACGTTGTTGCCATCACCTATCCATGTAATATATAGTCCTTTTAGTTTTTTCTTGTGCTCCTGAATCGTCAACAAGTCAGCAAGTATCTGACATGGATGGAAAGTATTAGAAAGTCCATTTATAACTGGGACAGTGGAGCATGAAGCTAATCTTTTTATGTCTACATGGCTATAAAGTCGTGCCACAATACAGTTTACATATAGTGACAATGATCGAGCTGTATCTTCTATAGACTCTCCGCGTGCCAATTGGAGATCATTAGTGCTCAGATAGATTACACTTCCACCGAGTTGATACATTCCTGTTTCAAAACTTACCCGAGTCCTGGTGGATGGTTTTTCGAAGATCATGCCAAGAACTTTCCCCTTGAGTGACGAGTCCGTTTCTCTATGCCTTGATTCTTTTTTCAAACGACTAGCCAATTCTAATATTGAAAAAATTTCCTCTGAGCTTACGTCGATCAGACTGAGAACGTCCTTTTTACTTAAGCAGGTCTTCAATGTCTTCATCGGTAAGATATACCTTATCGTCATTTGGTTGTTCTTTTTCTTGATTTTCCTGTTCGCCTGATTCTCTGTTTGAATCTTCCTTTTCCCTTTCATCTTTACGCAAGTTTGGGCGTTCCCTATTCTTCTCCTTCTCATCTGTCCTATTGGCATCCGTTTCTTCGACTATTCCTTTATTGCTCTTCTTTCTACGAAAAAAGCTGCTAAAACGATTCTTCTTTTTTTCTATGAGTAGGGTATCTTCGTGTTTCTTCGTTAGTCCTATATCTTCTCCTCGATTCTTGTCAAAGAAGGGTGTTTGAGATCCATCCGTCTTGTCTATAGAGTCAGATTCTATTTGTAACCCGGCAGGCTTTGTATTGTTCTCCTGCTCGGCTATGGATTGAGAAAGTATCGGGTGTTCTTCTGTTGGTGTTGCGTCACCTTTACTCTCTATGAGTAGGGTATCTTCGTGTTTCTTCGTTAGTCCTATATCTTCTCCTCGATTCTTGTCGTTACTTCCTTGTGCATCCGTTATTACAGGGTGTGGTATCTCGCCGGCTGCCCTTATAGATGGGTCATTAGACAAAGGTTCTATTGCTGATTTTGGTTCTCTAGTCGCTTCAGAGTCTTGTTCTAATCTAAAAACCGAATTCTCGAGATTAGTTAGATGTGTATTCCAGAATATTGATTGAAGGAATTTAGTCATATCAAACGGTATAATATCATCGTAGCCCTGTCCAACTCCTAGGTAAATAATTGGTTTAGATGTGGTGTAAACTATTGAAATTGCAGAGCCGCCTTTAGCGTCAGCATCTATCTTGGTCAATATAGCGCCGTCAAATTTAGTATATTCAAAAAACTCTCTGGCTTGATTTATCGTATCATTCCCAGCTAATGAATCGCCGATGAATATTTTTATATCTGGTTTTACTACTTTGACGATCTTACCTATTTCGTCCATAAGATTCTTAGCAGTCTGCATTCTGCCAGCTGTGTCGATTAGGACCGCGTCAATATGATGTTTCCTACCATAATCAACCGAGTCCCTACCCACTGCCGAAGGATCAGCCCCATATCGCTGGGCAATCACCTTTAGTGCTAATTTCTGACCATGTTGAGTGAGTTGCTCAATAGCACCGGCGCGATGAGTATCTGCGGCTGCCAAAACCACAGAAATACCATTTTTGCGCAGCAGATTTGCTACTTTTGCTACAGTCGTAGTTTTACCAGTTCCATTGATTCCAAGAAACAGGACGATAAAAGGTCCGGATTTGAGTTCCCTCTTTGTTTTGATTTTGTTAATTAGATCTACTTTTCCAGTTTTCGCAAACATTTCTGCGATAACATTTTGGAATTTCGATCTGATCAATTCTTCTGCCTTATCATCTTTTTCAAGTTTTAATCCCAGTAAATCCTTTTTCAATTTTGCAGAGAAATCGTCAATTACCTCTTGTGCAACATCACTTTCCAACAACCCTAACTGCAAATCACGCAAACTATTATCAAGATCTTTTTCTGATAGATCTCTTTGGCCTATACTTCTAGTAGCAATTGAAAACGCCTTTCTGAGCTGATCGAACATAGAATACCAACCTAAACAGAGCGAGAGGCTTGGCGACTGTCACTAGCGGTGGTTGGTGTTTTCTGTAACATCTGATTAATCTGGGCCTGAATTTGTTCCATCCGTATTGCTAATTGCTGTTTCTGGTTTAGAAGCTCTCTCAACCCAAGTTCAAATTCTTTAATTTTGGCTTCCACGTAGTTGACAGTGTCCTCCTTAGTTTTTTCTATAGTTACACCGGCCCCTACATTTATCAATAACTTTTTTATAGGCGGGACCAATGTTTTTATATAAACACCGATTCCAACTGGTGTTAATGATTCGACTTCTTTTTCATCGACAATTTTTTGCACGGCAGCTGAAGCAAGACGAGCCTCTCCCATTAACCTTGTAACGGCTGCTTCGCGAGTTATAATATCATTCATATATGCTTCAAGAATTCTAGACTGTTCAACCATTTCATTTATTTTCTGCTCGATTCCAGACTGTTGGCGATTAATCTCGTTGCTCATCTAAGTTCAATTTCTCGCGCTATCTTATAATTGTGACTAGAAACTACCCTCAGAGATACAATCATTGCGATTATGATTTTGTCTGTTAGCAGAAATTGTGTCGCTTCAACTTATTAAGATACAGAGACATTCGTTATGTGACTGCGGCATTTTGTAACAGGATTATCTGGTAGCTAAAAGCCGATAATAAATAAATGTACGATGCCTTATCGAGGTATGTTAAATCATCAATCTATTTTGTGGACTACGGATGGTCATGCCGCGTACTCTGGTCCCACGTTGCGCAAACAGTCGATGCGACTAAAGCTTCACGGTTTCTATAGCACTTCCCTATCCAGTTTGCCTATGGCTTTGTCTAACAATGATAGAGGACATTGGAATAGGGCGCAGATGTGGGAAAGTACCTAGCTTAAGTCAAATATCATAACAAAACCGTCTATTTAACTAAAGGAGAAGAAGCCCCATATCTCCATATAGGATCGCACGTTCTATGAACTTTCATCGCGGTGTGTAAACACATACCAAACCCACTGTGCAATGGTTTTATTACCAAAACAGTCGTCTACTATATTTAAAAACACTATATTCTAAGAATATTCTGAATATAATGTATTCAATCTAGTCACCTTAAATATGCAAAAATATGTCGTGGTCCTGCTGAACATGAATAACATCGTTCATCCTATTCGCTCAATTTGTCAAACGGTTTCATAGCATTTGGCAAATCATCTATCACATCAGTTGCCACTAGGTGTAAGCCTACTCGATCATAGGCCAGATTTGCCGCCATCCCATTCAGATAAACGCCAAGAATTGAAGCATTAAGCGAGGTATACTTGGTAAGTAGACCGACTGTCAAACCTGAAAGAATATCTCCCATCCCTCCGACCGTCATTGCTGGAGTACTTCTCTTAATTAAGACAGTATGTTCACCATCAGAAATTATATTTACCGAGCCCTTCAGTACTATTGTAATTCGATAATCCTTTGCGAGTGCTTGAACAACCGAAGTCTGGATATCTTCATTTGTGTCAAGATGCTTTTCAAAAAGGCGTTTATACTCGCCTGCATGAGGAGTAACGATCGTACCAGTTCCAGAAATCTCCTGTAGTATCTCAGGAATAAGAGCCGAGGCATCCAGCAACAATTTTGTACCTGTGTTTCTGAGTTGCCTTATCAACGAAACCAATGCTTCTGGTCTTGCGATACTCATCCCCATTCCAATGGCTGCAGCGTCAGGCTTCTTTGGGAGCATTGCCACCAGTCTATTTACTAACCCTACTGTCAACTTGTCATCGGGCAGAGGCAGTGCTATGATGTCAGGAGAGTATGCTCTCACGGCCATAACAATGGATCTAGGTACGGCGGTATATACAAGATCGGTACCAGATCTTAGCGCAGCTAT
>Ga0187772_10001233_pt1 | contig 12011 bp, 11 predicted proteins | sample 0116_SJ02_MP15_2_FD_133137 | JGI IMG/M metagenome (GOLD analysis project Ga0187772, IMG submission 133137) | Tropical peat soil microbial communities from peatlands in Department of Meta, Colombia - 0116_SJ02_MP15_20_MG | ecosystem: Environmental > Terrestrial > Soil > Wetlands > Peat | place... | reverse complement strand
CGACGGCCCCGAGCGACGAGCTGGCGCGGGTGATCACCGCGGATCACGCGTGGTTCGCGACCTCGGTCGAGCAGTTGCGCTGGTTCCTCCGGGTGGTCGAGACCGAGGACCACGGCGGACACCGGCAGGCCCTCGGCCAGTATGGGCGGATCTTCGCCGAGGCGTTCCGGCGCCACCGGGCGGACGAGGCACGTTACCTCCGCGCCCGGGAAACGAGGCTCCCGCGGGGTGTTCCGGAATCTTCAAGAAGCACTTATTAGGCCGGTCGCGAGAGCGGCGAGGGAGCTCCCATGGCGGCGCGTTCCGGTGAGGCCGTCTGGGTCGAGAAGTACCGACCGACCACCCTGAAGGAGATGGTCGGCCAGGATACGATCGTCCCCCTCCTCCGCGCCTACGCGGAGAAGCGATCATTGCCGCACCTCCTGTTCTCGGGCCCGCCGGGCACCGGCAAGACGACCGCCGCGCTCGCGCTCAGCCGGGACCTCTACGGCTCCGAGTGGCGGCAGAACTTCCTCGAGCTGAACGCGTCCGACACGCGCGGCATCGACACGGTCCGGACCACGATCAAGGACTACGTGCGGACCTCTCCGCTCGGCGAGGTCGGCTTCAAGATCCTCTTTCTCGACGAGGCCGACAACCTGACGCAGGAAGCGCAGGCGTCGTTGCGGCGTCTGATGGAGCGCTACTCGGGCTCCTGCCGGTTCATCCTCTCCTGTAACTACTCCTCGAGGATCATCGACCCGATCCAGTCCCGCTGCGCGGTCTTCCGGTTCCGCGCGTACTCGTCCGAGGCGGTCCGGGCGCAGCTCGAGCGGATCGCCAAGGCGGAAGGGAAGCGAGTGGCGGCCGAGGCGATCGAGACGATCCTCGCCGCGAGCTCGGGGGACATGCGCCGGGCGACGAACCTCCTGCAGCTCGTCTCCTCGCACACCGACCAGATCACGGCGGCCACGGTGAAGGAGTACGCGACGATCCCGCTCCGCCGCGAGGTCGAGGGGATGCTCGGGGCGGCGCTCGCCGGGAATTTCCTCGACGCCCGCGACCGCCTCTACGCCCTCTTCACCGACCGGGGAGCGTCCGGCGAGGAGATCCTGCGCGCGATCCACGGCTACCTTCCCGACATCAGCGACGCACTGCTTTCGCCGCACGAGAAGATCCGGCTCGTGGAGTACCTCGGAGAGGTCGACTTCCGCCTTGCGCAGGGAGCCTCGGACCGGGTCCAGATGGAGGCCGTGCTCGCGCACGTCGCCGCCGGTGCCCCTCCGCGGGCGAAGTGACTCCTATGGCCCGGCAGAAGGACGTCGCCCGCAAGCCCGCCGTCCACCGACGGGCGGTGGTGGAGGGCGAGCTCGCGCTCCGCCTGTCGACCCGGCGGGCGATCGCCCGCGGCAAGGTGGAGAAGGGCGACCCGCTGTCCACCGCGGAGCTCGCGGGGCTCCTCGCCATGAAGCGCACCGCGGAACTGATCCCGCACTGCCACGTCGTGCCCCTCACCTCGAGTCGGGTCGACGTTTCGGGCTCTCGACGGGGGGTCCGCGTCCGCGCGGAGGCGGAGGCGGTCGACCGCACGGGGGTGGAGATGGAGGCGCTCGTCGCCGCGAGCGTCGCCCTGCTCACCGTATGGGACATGGTCAAGTACCTCGAGAAGGATGCGCGGGGGCTCTACCCCCAGACCTCCCTCGGGCCGGTGCGCGTGGTCTCGAAGGTGAAAACGGGACGAGCGGCGTCATGAGCGGAACCACCAACCACCCCCACGGAGTCCAGAGCCGCCACCACCTCGGCGGGGACCGCGCCCTCGGCTTCGCGGTGCTGTCGGTCTCGGACACGCATACCGAGGACGACGACCCCTCGGGGCACCTCGCCCGCGACCTTCTCGCGAAGGGCGGCCACCAGATCCGTCACTACGCGCTCGTCGCGAACTCGATCGCCGACGTGCGCGACAAGCTCGACCCGTGGCTCTCCGAGGTCCACCTCGATGCCGCGGTGACGGTGGGCGGCACGGGCGTGAGCTCCCGCGACCTCACGGTGAACGCGCTCGAGGCGATGGGTGGAAAGCGCCTCGAGGGGTTCGGCGAGATCTACCGCTCGCTGAGCTTCCAGGAGGTCGGTCCCCTCGCGATGATCAGCCGGGCCGCGCTCTTCCTGGTGAAGGGCAAGCCGGTCTTCGCGCTCCCGGGCAGCGAGCGGGCCGTACGCACGGCGATCGAGAAGCTGATCCTACCGGCGTCGATCCATCTCGTCGAGGAGCTCGAGCGCTAGGTCGCGCCTTTCGCGGACCGTCCGTCCTGGAAGCGGACGCCGAGGGCGCCCATCGGGGGAGGACCCGCGTCGAGGACCTGAGGGGAGACTCCCTGGAGGCGGCAGAAGTCTGTCCAGGCCGGGTTCGCGTCGATGTGGTGGGCGAGCAGGATGCCCCGATCGGAGAGGACCTCCCAGGCCGCGTGCAGCTCGAACCGCGCCCGGGCGGCGGACGGCCCGTTGTCGTAGAAGAAGAGGTCCACGTGGTGGGCCGAGCCGAGGATCTCCCGGAGCCGGTCCTCGGTGTTGCCGAGCGCGAGCGTCCAGCGGGAGCGCAGCGCGGGCGGCACGAACTGCCCGACCGTGACATCGTGCACTCCGGTGGGTCGCCCCGCGGTCGGACCGGGTCCGAGGGAGGTGAGCTGCCCTTCCCCGTTCGCCTCGAGCGCGGCGAGGATCCAGGCTGTCGAGTAGCCGGGCCGCACTCCCGTCTCGATGACGACCTTGGGCCGTGCGCCGCGGACGATGAGGTAGAGCAGCGCGCCCTGCGGGAGCTCTCGGGTGAACGCAAGGCCCGCCCCGCGGTTGAGGAGCGTGTCGGGCAGCTCGCTCGCGCGGAGCTCCCGACGGAACCGCTGGAGATCGGCCCCCGTCGCGTCCGTGAGAGCGGCGATACGGTCGAGCGAGGCCTGGCGGAAAAGAAGCATCCGCTGCCGAACCCCCTTGCGCGCCGCCGGGGTCAAAAGGGACGGCGTCCGCACCGTCCGGTCGACGTACGGCACCGCGTCGCCCGCCGGAGCGCCCCGGTCCGGCGATGGTGCGACGGGTCCTCCGCTTCGAAAAGAAGAGGGCACGACACCGGCATGTCCTCCACTCTACATGTAGGCTTGCCCCGCCGCGGGCCGGCGGGCGAAGGGTCGGCCCGCGTCCGGCCGCCGGGCGAAGGGAACCCAGCACCCACTGGTGAAGCGCGTGACCGAGAGAAATAAAATAGGCCGTGGCACTCCGAAGGAGCGGTGGCACGGGATGGGCGTGGAAGAGGTCGGCGGGAGCAACTTCGACAAGTTCGCGCAGAACAACGGCGCGGTGGTCATTGACGTCTGGGCGCCGTGGTGCGGACCGTGCCGGATGGTCTCTCCGATCGTCGACCGGCTCAGCGAGAAGTACAAGGGGAAGGTCGCGTTCGGGAAGATGAACTCCGATGACAACGGCGAGAAGGCCGGTGCCCTCGGGATCATGAGCATCCCGACCCTCCTCTTCTACAAGCAGGGGAAGCTCGTCGACCGAATCGTCGGCGCCTACCCGGAAGAGGTCATCGACGAGCACATCCGCCGCCTGCTCTGACTATCCCGCCCGGGGCACGGGCGCGACCGCCCCGCGGGCCGGGCGCGCGCAGATTCGAGTCCACCCACGCCGTTTAGTCCCCTTCTGCTAGCGGGGCCGCCGTGACCGAGGCCACCGCCGACCAGCAGCTCGCTCGCTACTCGTTCCAGCGCAAGCTCGACGAGATCGCCGCGTGCAAGGGGCGGGCGACCGAGCTGATCTCGCTGTACGTCTCGCCGGGGAAGCAGATCTCGGACGTGATGTCGTACCTCCGGAACGAGTACGCGCAGAGCTCGAACATCAAGAGCCGGACGACCCGGAAGAACGTCATGTGGGCCATCGAATCGTTGATGGGCCGCGTGCGCTCGTTCAAGGAGCCGCCGACGAACGGCGTGGCGTTCTTCGTCGGCTCGAAGGCAATCGGTGCGGACAAGTCCGAGCCCGTGACGTTCATCGTCGAGCCGCCCGAGCCGCTCAACACGTACCTCTACCGCTGCGACTCCGGCTTCTTCCTCGATCCGCTCCTCGCGATGGTCCACGAGCCCGATGTCTGGGGTCTCATCGTCATGGACCGCGCGGAGGTCACGCTCGGCCTGCTCCAGGGCAAACGGGTGGTGACCCTCCGCAACCGGCAATCGCAGGTGCCGAGCAAGCACGGGCGCGGCGGGCAGTCGCAGCACCGGTTCGAGCGGATGATCGAGCACGCCGCCCACGAGTTCTTCGTCAAAATCGCCGAAATGGCTTCCGAGCTGTTCCTTCCGCGCAAGGAGCAGTTGAAGGGACTTCTCCTCGGCGGGCCGGGCGCCACGAAGGAGTACTTCTACAAGGAGTCGTACCTCCAGTACGAGCTCCAGCAGAAGGTCGTCCAACCGCTCTTCGACACCGGCTACACGGACGAGTACGGCCTGAAGGAGCTCGTCGAGAAGGCGACCCAGACCCTGCACGGGCTCGACATCACCGAGGAGAAGCGGATCATCCAGCGGCTCCTCGCCGAGGTCCGGAAGGCGGAGACCGGGCTTGCCGCGTACGGGGAGGCGGACGTGAACTTCGCGCTCGAAGCCGGGGCGGTCGACACCCTGCTGATCTCCGAAGGGCTCCGGAAGCAGCGCGTGACGTTCCGCTGCTCGGCGTGCCAGAACGAGTTCCTCCGAACGCTCCCCGACGAGGAGATCGACAAGGTGCTCGACGGCCCGTGCCCGAAGTGCGGACAACGCTCGATTTCCGAGGTCAACTCCGAGGACCTCGTGGAGGGTCTCTTCCGACGGGCGGCCGAATCGGGGGCCTCTGCGCGCCTCGTCTCCACCGAGAGCGAGGAGGGCGAGATGCTCGCGAAGGCGTTCGGGGGCGTGGCGGCGCTCCTCCGCTACCCGATCGCGACCCGCGTTCCTCCGCGGGTACGGCCGTCCAACGAGGGCCCGCTCTGATCACCCGAGACGTGACTCGGGGTGATCTGCCCCGTTCCCGCCTACCACAGGTGGCTCAAGGGGTCGTCCTCCGACGGGGGTGGCACCTCGGGAGAACTCGGGGCCCTCGCGCCCGGAGGCGGGGAGTTGCCCGACGTGGAGCCGGGAGGATAGAGGCTCGCGTTCGGGTAGACCGTGGCGGGCACACGACGGCGGTCCACCACCAGGACCGCCCCGACGACCGCTCCGACGATTACCACGAGGATTCCGATCCCGACGACCTCCCGGAAGAGGTTGCTCGGGGAGGACGCGGCCCCCGGGCAGTCGAGGCCCGAGGCGAGACATCCCGGGACCTTCTGTGCGTCGCTCACGGACATCGGAGCGCCCTGGAGGGTCGTCGCGGGCACCTGCGTCACGCCGCTCCCTGCAGCCGATACCGCGGGCAGGACCGCCGTCGGGTTCGCGTTGTCGGCTGGGTTCGTCGTGCTCGACTGATAGATCAAGCTCGACGCGCCGATCCCGAAATGCCCGTTCGCGTGGGGAGTGACGTCCAGGCTTCCCATCTGGACGGTGGCCGCACTCGAGGCGTTGCTCTGCCAGGATTGGCTCGCGGACGAGAACAGGTCGCCGGACGCGGGGATGAGGATGAACCCCTCGCGGACCGAGAACGGTCCGAGGACCGCGAGGCTCACCACGGGATAGTTCACGCCACCGAAATCAAGGTAGTGGCCGGCGAAGGATCCAGCTACGGTGACGTTCCCGGAGCGTTCAACTGTCGACGAGACGGTGACCGGACCCACGCTCTCCGAGCCCGCGCGCGTCGCCACGTGAGCGTACAGGCTCAGCGCATTCGAGCCGACCGCGCTGAAATCCGAAGCGGAGGTCCAGCTCTGCGGCAGGCTGAGATTGAGCGGGATCAGTCCGAGGGGCGTCGTGAACGAAACGTCCGCGGTTCCGTTCGCCGCCACCGCGAGATACGCGGAGCGGTTCACGAGCCCGCCCGCGGCCACTAGGGAATACGTTTCGGTGAGGTTCGAGCCGTAGCTCGCGCTGGAGTTGATGAGGGCGAGGGCCGGCACTTGGCCGCTGCTCGCGCCTTCCAGGACGTATCCCTCGGTCGTGAAGTTCGCCGCGGAGTGGCTCGATTCGATCGCTCGGAAGTGGATCTCGCCCATCAGGCTCGGATTCGCGCAGTCGGGCCTGCAGTACGTGAACGCGATGTTGACGCCCATCGACCGCGACACGGTCAGCTCGAACTGCGTCGCGCTGAGATTGAACTGGTCGAGGATCACGGAGTAGCCGTACCGCGCGGAGATCTCGTACGCCCAACCGTCGGACGCGACGCCCGAGACCGAGACGTTCTTCACCGCCCCGTAGGCCCATTCAGACTGGGGCGAGCTCGCGGCGGGCGAGGGCGCGGCACTGGCGAGGCCGACGGGGACGACAAAGACCATGAGGGCGGCAACCACTACGGCCGTCGCGGCGGCAACTTTGGGGACGCGTCGGTTCATGGGAGATACCTTCAACCCGCGTGGCTGCGGGCAATCGAAGATGCGAGCCGCCGAAGATAAGCCAGTGTTCCGAGGACGCGCCGGCGGTTTGGACTGCGTGCTAGGCCCTAGCACGGTAGGGGGACTTCCGCCGTGCGGGCGCTGACCGACTCCGAATCACGGATCATGGCGGTGCTCCTGGCCGCCCGCCCTGATCGCGAACGGGAGCGGCTTCGCCAGATCGGAGTGCCTCGCTCTACGTACCATGCTGTCCGTCGCCGGGCCTACGAGGAGGGATGGCTCCGGGACCGGTACATCCCTCACCCCGTGCCCATCGGGCGTCCGTACGTGACCTTCTTGCTGGCCCGGCCCTACGCGGACCGCTTCGACGAATTCGGATCCCGGATCGCCGACGATCCCAGCGATGTGGTCCTTTGGTCGGGGACGCAGATCGCCCTCGGCGTCCTCTTTCACGGACGTCCCACGGACGGACGCCGGCTCGCGGACAAGATCGAGTCGAGCCGCCTCGCGACGAACCCGCTCGCGCTCACTGTGGACGTGCACGGTCCTACGGTCCCCGTCTACTTCGATTTCGAGGGGCTCTGGTGCCACCTCGCGGGGCTCGCGGGCACCCTCGCCTATCCCCACGGCCTCGGAGGGGTCCTGCCTGGGGCCTCTGAGGACGACGACGGGGTCAGTGAGCTCTCGCCTCATCAGCGGTGGGCGGTCGGGGAACTCCTGCGCCGACCGTTCATCGCGCTTGAACAAGGGCGGGGCGCGCACCTGGTCGGCCCGGTAGGTTTGCCGTACTCCCAACGGCGAACGATGACGCGCGGCTGGATCGCCCACCGCACGCTCCTCGACCCCTCGCGGGTCCCGCCCTACCAGGGCCGGAGCCCGGACCAGGTGGTCTTCCTCTCGGGGACGCCCCGGAAGGAAGCGCGGCCCGAGATCCTCTTCGCGACGCTCACGCGTGAGTGCCGCGTGTTCCCGTTCCTCTTCGTGGTCGGCGCGGACCGATGGTTGCTCGGCGCCCTCGGAGGCTCCGCGGCGACGCCCGATCCCTCGTCTCGCCGGCCGGTCCTGCCGACGCTGCGGGAGTTCCTCGAGGGCATCGAGATCATCCAAGAGGCCGCGTCGACCTTCAACGCGCTGGTGGATCACCGATACGACCGGATGCTTGCCAACGGAGCCTCCATAGGTCCGTCGAAGCCATGATATCCCTCGGTCCGTCCGTCGCACAGGGCGCGTAGCCTAGTCTGGATAGGGCACCGGGTTCCTAACCCGGCGGTCGAGGGTTCAAATCCCTCCGCGCCCGGTTCTCCGGCTGACCATAACCTACTTGCACGACCCACGGCGGGGGCAATCGTCGCGACCTGCGAAGGCATTCGGCCGGCGGAGCGAACGCACCCCATTCCGGGGTTCGCGTCATGCTGCTACGACCTGTCGGAGAACTGATGCTGAAGCGCAAATTCACGCTTTGCTGGCGCCCGCCCGGACGCGGGCCCAGGGTCGAAGAAAATGGAGCCGCAGCCAATCGTCAAGAGATACGTGGATGCCTGGTGTCGTCGCGACTGGGAGGCGTTCATTGGGACGTTCGCTCCCGACGGCGTGGTCCGCGAGCCATCCAGTGGGGAACAACCGATCCCGAAAGAGAAACTACGAGACTACCTCACGGGCTTCGATTGGCTTTGGATGGGACTTCCCGACGCGAAGTGGGAGACTGTTTCGTTGAGTGCGATCTCAGAAAAGTTCTCCGTCTGGCAATGGATCTTTCGAGGTACGAATACCGGTGCGATTGGCGGAAAGCCACCGACCGGTCGCAAGGTCGAACTGCCTGGCTGCGAAATCATTGAGGTCGCCAACGGCAAGATCCGGAGCGTACAGGGTTACTACGACCTACTGTCGTTCCAAAAGCAGCTCGGTCAATAGCCCGGGGTAGACGTCCACCCGATCCGGGGCGTGCGCGTTCGGGGCTAGTCGGGGCCAAGTGGAGTCCGCTTCACAAAACAAGTTAGTCATCGGGTCCGCTGGCTACGGTAGGCGCGCAGGGCCATGGTGGACCGATCCCGGGGTCGACCCGCCGAGAGCAGGCGATGCGACCGCTCCGAGTCCCGCCCAGGGCTGGGATCGGCCGGTGGTAGGGCTCGGAACGGGACCCGAGGTATACGGGACCTAGCGCGCCTTGGAAACATGGAGCGAAACATGGTGGCGGAACCGATCCGGCGAAGCGTCCGTTTCTCTCGAGGACTTTCTCACTGGACAGTGATTCTCGCCGTCGTGGTGATCGGCACCGCCCTGTTGATGGCCCCCGTTTCCGGAGGATTCGTCGGCGGTCCGTCTTGGCGCGGGGTCGCCAGCGCCAGCCTACCCGTTCCCTATGTTTCCGGCGCCCAGGTGGCTAACCACCAGGAGTCGCTGACCCTCACGAATCCGGGCGAGCTGAACATCTTCGGGATGGCGGACGGCGGTGGTCATCACACGATCGGCTTCTCGTCCGGAGACCTCGTGACCGCGTGGGACGCTCTCGGGCATCTCTCGACGGCGATCTCGGTCACTGCCGGGTCGGCGGATAACTTCACGACCAAGGATGCGGACTATGCGATCGGGGCGGTCGGCGTGGCGGGGTTCCAGTACTTTGGGGTGGAAACTCAGAAGATGACCCCCCCGGTCCAACCCGTGACCAACCTGACCGAGACCGTGGTCCTGCCCGAGGCCGCGCTGGTCGTCGTCGTCGGGCTGAGCGGTGGGGCGGACCACCTCGTCCTTAGCGGTCTTCCGGGTCTGGCGGTCGACGCGAAGGGATTCCATGGAGACTGGGACGCGATCGAGATCGGGCAGTCGCAGCTCGCGGCGGGGACGTACACGGTGCTCGAATCGACGACGGCCCATGACGCGGGCGGAGCGAACCGGACCGACACGATCGCGATCTTCGCGTTCTCGAACCACGAGAAAGGGTTCATCTACCGGGTTCCCAGCCCGGACCGCGTGGTGGCCACCATCGGAGTGGGCCGGTACCCGACCGGTGTGGCCTACGATTCCGAGAGGAACGAGACCTTCGTCGCGAACTTCTGGTCCAACAACGTCAGCGTAATCAATGACTCGTCCAACACGGTGGTGGCGACGCTCGCGATCGCGGATCCGTGGGCCGTCGTCTACGACAGCGGGAAGGGGGAGGTGTTCGTCAGCTCGTATTGGTGGCTGCAGAACTCCGTGGTGGTCATCGCGGACACCAATAACACGGTCGTGGCCACGATCGGCGTCGCGTCGGCCCCGTACGGACTCGCGTACGACTCTGCCAGGGGGGAGATCTTCGTCACGAGCTCGAACTCGAACGGCGTGGTCGACGTTATCTCGGACCAGACCAACACAGTGGTCGGCCAGGTTCCGGTCGGAACAGATCCGTGCGGTCTTGCGTACGACAGTGTGAAGGGCGAGATCTTTGTCGCCAACCGCTACTCGGACAGTGTGAGCGTGATCTCGGATGCGAACGACACGGTCGTGGCAACGGTGGGGGTGGGTTCGAATCCCATTGCGGTGACGTTCGACCCCGTTCTTGGCGAGGCTTTCGTGGTGAACATGGTCTCCGGCAACGTGAGCGTGATCTCGGACGCGACGGACAAGGTAGTGGCTACGATCGGTGTCGCGTACTATCCGTTCGACGCGGCGTACGATAGCGAGACGGCGGAGGTGTTCGTCCCGAGCACGGCCACGAACAACGTGACGGTCCTATCGGCCACGAGCGCGACCGTCGTGGCGACGGTCCCGGTAGGCAGTTTCCCCCAGGACGTCGCGGCGGACGATGCGTGGGGCGAGGTGTTCGTCACCGACGGCATGTCCAACGACGTAAGCGTGATCTCCGTGGGCGCGGTCTAGGACCGAGAGACAATACATCGCCCGAGAACGACGTCGCGTCGCCGGGGGAGGGCCCGCAACGCGGCGCCGGCACGGGAGATAAATCGCCGACCGACACCCAGCATGCCGGGCGGGTCCGACCCGCTGGATCCGGGTCGCCCGACCGGGCGGCGACAGGGATGGAGCGACCGTCGCCGACGTTCTCGAACCGGAATCGCTTGGGCCATGATCGAGTGTCTTGCCCACCTCGAGAGGGGTGGCGCTCCGACGCACCTGGCCCCTACCGTCGGCCTTCGAGCAGCTCCGGCGCAGCCTCTCCCGACATCCGACGACCCGACTTCGCCCGTGCGGGCGGAGGGAGCACGTCGTCGACCCTCTCCACTTACGGAAACTCGGAGGGTCTCCTTCCATTCCAAGGGTCGTCCTCAAATCCTCCCGCCGGCCCTTGTCGCCCATGAAACAGATCCACGTCTGGCCGAACCACATCCGAGTTGCCCACCTCGACCTCGTCCTGGTCCGCCCCCGGACCGAGAAGCTCTCCCGTAGCCTAGACGCCCTCGCCCGACTGGGGCTCGACACCCGCCCGGGCAACGTCGAGGTCCACGAAGGGGTCGAACCGAACTGATCCGTTCCCTCGGGGGCCCGCTCCGGGGTTGGCTCAGACCGTGATCCTCGCGAGGATCTCCTCGGTCGACTCGAACACCACGTTCTGCCGGCAGAATCTCGGGAGGTACTTCGCGGCCTTGCCGGAGTTCGTAGCGGTCGTCGCGTGGCCCATCTCCTCGATGGGGGCCACGACCATGCACGTGTCCGCCACGACTCTCCCTCCCGCCGTCTCGACCGCGCGGACGTACCCGAGTTGGGTGGAGAGCTCCTTGACCGCTCGCGAGGTGCAGACCCACAGCTCGACCCCGGACCGGACCCGTTTCCCCTCGAGCAGCGCCGCGATCTCCCGGACCTCGTTCAACGAGGCGTGTGGGCAACCGAACGTGACGAGATCGAGTTGCTCGGGTCGGCCGGTGTTGAGCGTTCGCTTGACCATGTCGAGCGCATCACGGCCGACCTCGATCCGCTCCTCGATACCGGCGGGGGAGATCAGGCCGGCGCTCGCCTCGGGAGTCACGCCCTCGATGTGGTAGAGGTCGATCGAGCCGGAGGCCGCGCCCGCCGCGCTGAGCACCTTCAGCTCCTCGAGGGTCGGCCGGGCACGGATCCCCGTGATGAGGGGGACCCGGCCCTTCGCGAGCTCGCCGAGGCGGTAGCCGAGGAGGCCGAAGTCGATGACTCCCTTGAGCTCGCAGGTCACGTGGATTTCGACCCTCGGGTTCCGATTCTCCAGAAGGTGCAAACCGTATCGCGGCCCGTACCCCGCGATCGCGTAGAGCAAGGTACTGAGGCCCGACTCGCGGTTGGTGCGGATCCCGAGGACGGAGTTCGCGAACGCGACGACCGAGGACTCGGAGAGGAACGAGTCGGTGAAGGGGGCGGGCATGGCCCCGATCAGGTAGGGCGTGCAGGTGACGGTCGGGATCGCCCCCATCCGGAGGTAGATCTCGAGGATCTCCTCCTGTTTCCGCGCGAACTCTTCCGGGATGCCTTGGGCTCGCCAATCTCGAAGGTCCATCCCCGCCGGGTTGATCGTGACGTTCCTCGAGCGGAATCGGTACTTGCCCCCGAAGTAGCGCCGGAGCTCGAGCCCGGT
>Ga0187772_10001232_pt1 | contig 12016 bp, 14 predicted proteins | sample 0116_SJ02_MP15_2_FD_133137 | JGI IMG/M metagenome (GOLD analysis project Ga0187772, IMG submission 133137) | Tropical peat soil microbial communities from peatlands in Department of Meta, Colombia - 0116_SJ02_MP15_20_MG | ecosystem: Environmental > Terrestrial > Soil > Wetlands > Peat | place... | reverse complement strand
TGTTGCGGGGCCACCTCGCACCAAGAATCTCCCCATGTGAGAGACGTCGAATATCCCAGAGCTGTTCCTCACGGCCAAGTGCTCGTCCATGGTTGAAGTGTACCACAGTGGCATTTCGTAGCCGGCGAACTCTGTCAGCTTGCCGTGCTGAGCGTGATAAGAGTGGATTTGAGTGGTCTTGAGCATGTTAGTGTGCGACTGCCGACTGTATTTAAGAGAGTGATGTGTCGTTTTTGCCGTTGCTGACTCTCAGCCCCGTGGCAGCGCCTGCCATGAGCTCAAGGTTCGACATCGCCGATTTCATAGATGGGGCCCTCGGGCGCCGCCTGAAGGACGGCGACGTGGTTGTTGTTTCGAGCAAGTTCGTCGCCGTGTCCGAGGGCAGGATTGTGAAGTTGAGCAGCGTGCGCCCAGGAATGCTGGCAAAGAAGCTGGCGTTGGAACATCGGATGGACCCGAGACTCTGCGAGCTTGTATTGCGCGAATCGGACAAACTGATTGGAGGGATCCCGGGTTTCCTCTTGACGAGCCGAGACGGCCTCCTGACCCCTAACGCCGGCATCGACAAGTCGAACGTTCGGCATGGGACGGTCGTCCTGTATCCCAGGAGGCCAGAAGTCTCGGCGTGGATGATAAGAGAAGCGCTCCGGTTCTCAAGAGGAGTTTCTGTGGGCGTCGTAATCTGCGACAGCAGGCTGTCTCCAACCAGGCGCGGCACGACCGGGGTGGCGGTCGCGGCGTCTGGCATCGAAGCCGTCTTGGACATGCGGGGGCGCGTGGACCTCTTCGGCAACGTGCTGAAGGTTACCGCCCAGGGGATCGCGGACGACCTGAGCTCGGCGGCCGAGATTCTGATGGGAGAGTCTGACGAGGCAGTTCCCCTGGTGCTTGTTAGGGGCCTCCGCAGGGACTTGCTCAGGGACGCGGAGTACGGAGGCAGCAGGTTCGCGATAGCGATGGACGAATGCGTGTATCTCAGGAGCCTGGGCTTCTCCCAGCGTGCATACGCCTAAATGCACGCCGGCGTGCAGGTGCGATGTTGACCTACGAGATTGTCTGCTTGTCATGTGGTACGCCCCTGTACTCCGGGTTTGACCTCCGGTCCCCGGCTGACGTGCTGAAGGCCAGTGAGTACAGGTGCAAGAAATGCGGCGCGAAGCTTTCGCCTGCGAAGTTCGAAGTCGAGGTCAGGAAGTTAGACGGCTCCTTCTCCTAGGATAACCAAATAGAGTTCATGCTACGCGGGCGACAGGAGGCCGTCGTTGAGATGGGGTATACACTGGTAATCTGTGAAAAACCGGACGCCGCACGACGGATTTCGGACGCCCTGTCTGGAGGTACCAGTGGGAGCGGCCTGGTCGAAGGCACCCTGGTGTACAGGTTCAGAAGGGGACAGGAGGATTTCGTCGTTTGCTCCGCCTTGGGGCACGTCTATGGGATTTCAGACCCCTTGGAAGAGAGGTCGGTGTATCCCGTCTTCGACGTCGAGTGGTACTCGTCCGACCTCGTCGACGAGAAGAGCGCGGGTGTCGCTAGGCGGATAGCCGCCATAAGGAAACTCGCGGTGGGGGCGTCGAAGTTCGTCAACGCCTGTGATTTCGACGTCGAAGGAGAGACGATAGGTTACAACCTACTCAGGTACGCATGCGGAGGGAGGGAAAGGACCGCCCTGAGGGCCAAGTTTTCGACCCTTACCAGGGAGGACCTGTTGAGGGCGTTTGACAGCCTGGAGGTTCAGGCAGGTCAAGGCCTTGCACGTGCGGGAAGGGCGAGGCATGCCATCGACTTCGTCTGGGGGGTGAACCTTTCCCGGGCGCTGTCGCAGTCCGCTTTGGGCTCCGGGCACAGATACCGGACGGTCAGTGTCGGGAGGGTCCAGGGCCCGACCCTGGGCTTTCTTGAGCGGAGAGAGCGGGAGATACGGGAATTCGTTCCGATACCGTATTGGAAGATTGCCGGAGTCTTCAAGAGAGACGGCGGAAGCATTGCGGCGGCCTATTCCAAAGAGAAAGTCGAGACGAGATCCCTTGCCGAGAAGGTCCGGACAGATTGTCTCGGGAAGGAAGCGGTCGCCACCGTCGTTCGCAAGAGGGTCGTCCAGGTCGGTCCGCCCGTCCCCTTCAACATAGGGGACCTGCAGAAGGAAGCGTACAGGGCGTTTGGATATGCCCCCAGCAGGACGCTCCAGATAGCCGAGCGGCTCTATCTTGGTGCACTGGTCTCGTATCCCAGGACCGGGAGCCAGAGGCTCCCGCCCTCGATAGACTACGCGGCGATCATGCGCGGAATCGGAAAGCTACCGGAGTACTCGTCCGACGCTGCTGAGCTCCTACGGGGCGGCCTCAAGCCTGTGCAGGGACCGAAGTCTGACGCCGCTCATCCGGCCATTCACCCCACTGGCGAGACGCCAAAGCGCGCCCTCGACGCTTCGGAATCCGCCGTTTTTGACCTCGTGGTCAGAAGGTACATGGCGGCGTTCGGCCCCTCTGCCCGTCGGGAAATCGCCGACGCTTCGCTGGTCGTGCAAGGGCATGAATTCAGGGTCGGCGGGGGGAGGACCGTCTTTTCTGGGTGGATGAAGTACTACGGAAGGTACGCAGGGTACAGAGACGTTGGACTCCCCCCGGTTTCAGAGGGGGACAGATTCCTGACCGCCGAAGTCACGGTGGAGGAGAAGTTCGAGCAGAGACCCTCACGATACAATCAGAGTAGCCTCCTTGAGAAGATGGAGAGGGAAGAGATAGGGACCAAAGCGACCCGGGCCGAAATAATAGCGACCTTGGTGGGAAGAGGATACGTCAGCGGAGAAAGCATGGAGGTGACCGACCTGGGCCTTGCCGTGGTGGAAACTATGGCCAGGTACGCCCCCTCTGTCGTAGGCACGGGACTCACTCGGGACATCGAAGGGAAGCTGGAAAGCGTCGAAGTGGGGTCAGGGGGGGAGGCGGCCCTCCTCCGGGAGACGGTGAGGACACTGGCGGACCAACTGGCAGAGCTCAGCCTCAACGAGGAATCTGTCGGCCGCGAAATCGATTCGGCCCAGATGAAGGCCGTGGCCAAGTCCTTCACCCTGGGAAGGTGCCCAGTCTGCAAGAACGGAGAACTGAGGGTCATTAGGTCGAAGGCAACGAGGAAGAGGTTCGTCGGGTGTTCGAATTACTCCTCGGGGTGCCGCGCGTCAGCACCCCTCCCGCAGAGCGGGACGATCAGGGCGACAGTCAAGGCCTGTGAACGATGCTCCTGGCCCATCATCTACGCCCTGGGGGGCGGACGCCCTTGGAGGCTCTGCGTCAACCCCAACTGCCCGGGGAAGAGGAAGTCATGAAGTGTCCCCTGTGTGGCAGGGAGGCGGCGTCTGACCTCTGCGTCTACCATCTTGAGGCACGAGAGAAGGTGAAGCTAGCCTACCCCCTCTGGGTGAAAGCTTATGGGCGAATGGAATGGAAGGACTATTTGGATAATGTTAAACGCAACGTTCAAACGGGCCAGTGGGCCAAGGAGATAGTCGAGTTTCTGCAAGGTGTCTAGATGATAAGAGAAAGATTGGTTTCAGTGTATGAGAGGACCGTCGGGACGGCCAGGGACACCCTGGTTGGCTTCGGCTCGTCCCTGGGGAGGGGAGGGGGCCTGACCGAAATCCTGTATGTGATATTCTTGGTGGCTCTGATGGCAGGTTTCGTGAACGCCGTGGTTTTCCCAGTGCCAAATCAGACATACATTCCTTACCCAGGAGCGACCGCCCAAACAATCCCCGAAGCTATAGTTGACGCCTTCGTCATCGTCGTGGGCGCAGCCGGCGTCTACCTCACCTATCTTAGTGGGAGACAGACAGTCAGGACCAGGACCGTCAACCTCTACCTGGGGTTGGCGCTGCTGCTCATCGTGGTTTCGGTCTTCACCGGCATCGAAATGGCGATCCTCAAGGGATTCGGATAGAGAAGCGACCTCCAAGCCAGGCCCTGCCACGTTCGCTTCTGACCGTGAGCTCGTATCCCCTTACTTCGACATCCGCGGTCATGTCAGATAGGCCAGAAATCGACCTGCTCCTGCCCTGGCGGGTGAACCCTTCCCTCCTGTACATTGTCAGCACGGCGACCTTGCCGTTGGTCCGCGCAAGGTAGGAAAGACTCTCGACGGCGAAGGCGAGTTTCCTGCTGCGGGAGGTCGTGTCCTCCTGGGAGAGCAGGTGATATAGGCTGTTCAGGCTGTCTATCATGATGATCCTCTGCTCGGCCTCGAAGAGCTTGGGGAACTCCATTTCGATTTCGGAGCCTGGCGGGGGCAGAAGGATCCTGGAAGTCCCAGCGCCTGCGGACTGCGAGAAGATGATGTCGGCGTTGGATGAATAGAGGGAATCCAGGTCGAGGATGGCGCAAGCCTCTCCGCTGCTGCCTGCTAAGCTCATAATCGTGCGGCAGAACTTCACGTTCGGCTCCCTTCCATCCAGCACGAACGTCACTGCCTTTCCCCAGAGAGGGGCAAAGAACGACCGGGCCTGGTCCCCGCTAAAGCTCATTAGGCCAGCCGGGGTGCATGTCGACGATATTTCAAGTGAACAGAATCTGCGTCTCCACGTCCAAAGCGAGGGCCTACTACGCACTTGTCTCAAGACTGAGGCGGGCTGGCCTACCATTCGCCAGCATCCTCCCTGACTCCGACTTCCAAGACTGCGACCTCGTGCTGACGACGGCGGACGAGGCGGGGCAGTTCGGTGGGAAGGCGCTCGCGCTTGAAGACCTCGACGAGAATCCAGGGATCTTCAAGGGGCAGCTCGTTTCCAGGCTCGTGGGGAAGAGCGAAGTCTTGCTGGTGGGCGTTGATCCGGGAAAGCGAACCGGGCTCGCAATCTTCTATGGGCAGACACGGCTCGCATTCAATACCGTTGACTCGGCTTGGGCGGTGTGTTCGAGGATCGGCGCCTTCGCCAGGGGCGTCCCTTCGAGCAGGCTCCTCGTGAGGGTGGGGAATGGGAACAAGCAGATGGCTTCCAAACTTGCGGAAGGGTTGAGGAGAGAAGTGCCCGGGGCAACCATAGAGATGGTTGATGAATCAGGGACGTCGACAAGGAGCCGGAGGATGAAGGGCGTCCAGAAGGACCAAGTTTCAGCCGCCAAGATCGCCTTCCGGAAAGGAGAGGTCGTCAGCCATGGGACGACCAGAACTCGTGGCTGAATGAAGCGATCGAGGTGGGTGAAAGGTCTCCCACTATCAGGTCTCTCTTGAGCCAGGATGGCATCAGTTCCTTCGCGGCGGCGCTGCCGAAACGCTCGTCGAGGAAGAAGACGAGCCCCCGCTTGCCGGGGCTCCGCACATGTCTCCCTGCGGCCTGGAATGCTCTGCGAAGAGCAGGGAGCCTAGAGAGCATCAGGTAGGAGTCCTGCTCTCCGGTCCTCTTGAGACAGGCATACTCGGCGAACATCATGGGTGAGGGTGGGGGGAGCGCCAAGCCGACCACCACGACAGACCCCATTGCCCCGCCGTCGAAGTCCTCCCCCTCTGAGAAGCGGCCCCCTTGGACCCCGAAGAGAACCGAATCGTCCGTCGCCCTGAACGAATCGAATATGTCTTCGGCCTGGTCGTTGGACAGGCCCGGCGCCTCTGAAACAAGATGCCTGTCCTTGACCCTCGTCGAGACCAGGCCGAAAATGGTGTCGAGGACCGAGTAGGAGGGGGCGAAGATGCCGACGCCCGAGGGGGTCGAGTCGATAACGGCGGCGACCCTGTCGGATATCCTTGAAAACATCTGTGGGGTACGCACCTTGTATCTCGTGGAGGTGCCCGTGTCCACCGCCGTCCTCACAGTCACTAAAGGTTCGGCCGAGGCGCTGTAGATCATCGCCTCCGCCGGTTCAAGGCCCACGGACCTAGCGAAAATCGATGAGGGGCTTACTGTCGCGGAAAGTAGGATGGAACTCCGGAACCCGGCAAGGTACCCGGCCACGCCCCTGACAGGGTCTGGGTTGATGATGCCCAATGTGTCCTCCCACTTGACAAGGACAGTTGAGGTCGACGACGAAAGGCGGCTCAGAAACTCCCCGACGCGCAGAATCAGCGAGGGAAGCCGCCTGTCGTATAGGACCGAACCCCACGCCGCCCCCGAGCTGGCACTGAGTTCGAACGCCAAATTCTGAAGCCATGGCGAGCCCCGGTCGTCGCGGATGCGGTCGAGAATCGAGGTCCTGTCGAGCAGCCATCCTTGATTGTCTTGGATGACCTTCTCGAGTATCTTCTCGAGCGCCTCGAGCGACTCCGCTGCCTCCTCCATGAGCATCGCTCTGGCTTCTCTGACAGCACCGCGGACCTGGCCGAGGGAGAGGGTGGCGGACCCGAGGCCTCTGAAGAAGTCCCTGAGGTTGTGCGCCTCGTCCACCACCAGGGTGACCGTCTTCCGGTCGAGTGTGTTGCGGTCGAAGAGTACTGGCGTAGCCTTGGGGTCGAAGACGTACTGATAGGGGACCACGGCGACCGCAGCCTGGGCCATTGCAAGCCGCGCGACCTCATAGGGGCATACGTGGGCGGCCTCCGAGCCTCTTATGAGGTCGTGATGCCTCGGGATTGTTTGCAGGGATTCTCTGGCCAGACGCTCGAAGTCGTCGGTAAGTGAGACGTTGAGGAAGTATGAGCAGAGGTTGTTGCTGACGTTGAATGTACAGTACCAGCCGAAGGACTCTTGGGGAATCGGCCTCTGGCGCCTGAGTAGGCAGTAGTCAAACTTCGAAAGCATCGAGGCGGCCTTGAAGGGGTGGCGGTCTTGCAACTTGGCTATCTCTTCGACAACTCTGTTGATCTGGCGTTTGGTCCTGCACGCGTACACTACCTTGCAGCCGGTCTCTTCAGCCGCGGAAAGGGCTCCGGTGAGCGCGGCTGCGGTCTTTCCGAATCCACTCATCGCCTCGGCGATGAGGATTTCGCCATCGACGCAGGCGTCGTAGACCCGTTGGGCCAGCTCCTTCTGGCCGGGACGGAACGAATCGTAGGCGAATCTTTCTTCTATTCCCACATACCAGAAGGACCCGCCGCTATTTTACGGCCCCTATGGTCCCTTGACGTCTGCGACGAACCTTTGATCTCTGAAAAGCTGCAAGGTGGCTCTCTCTACGGCCGCCCTGTTCTCCGCTGTCGTATACACCCGCAGGATGTCCATGAAGCCGGCTATCGAGCCGACGAGCGGCAGCTCACTAAGTGGGACCTTGCTGACGACGTGTCTGCTCCGTTTCGCCTTGAGGAGGCCGACGGCCGTCAAGGTCTCCTTGGTGTAGGTGTAGGGCACGGAGGGGACTGTTGGTACGTCGAGATAGATGAATCGGGCGTTGACCCCTGAGGCTCTTGCTATCTCCGCGACTGCGCGGAGCCTCGCGTTCTCGTCTACGAAGAGCCTGCCCACCATCCGTTCCCTCCTTAGAACGACCTCTTCGAACGCGCATTTGACCAGGTTCCTGTCTCTGAAATCGATGGCGAGTCGTCTGGCCTCCCTTAGACCGGGCGAGCTCGGCTTGAGAGTCACGAGGTTGTGGAGGACCACCTCGTCTGTCAGCTCCAGGTACCTCTCGGGGTTGGAGAGGTCGGTGAGACCGAGAACTTCGTCCGCGAGCTTCATCGAACGGACCAGCATCTGCTCGGCGGCCCTTACAGTCCGATGGAAGTAGACGGCTTTGAACATCTCGTAGCGTGCGAGGAGGAGCGCCTCGAATGCGGATAGGGCCGCGTTATCTATGACGAGGTGCCCATCAACCACGTGCAGAGAGTCGATCACCCGCTGGGCGTCGACCTTGCCGTACTCCACCCCAGTGAAGTAAGAGTCCCTGGGGAGATAGTCCATCATGTCCGCGCTGAGGCTGCCTGCGATGATTTCGTTCATGAATGGCTCCTTCGTCCTCAACCTCCCCACGGCGAGCTCGGACATTCTCCGCGCGGAGTAGCCGTTTCTTGTGAGGATTTCGCCAATGGAAGTCTCCATTATCAGGCGTTGGGAGATGTCTTCGTGCGAGGTTACCTCCTTTCCTGAGAGTACCTCTTCATACATGTGAGAGAACGGCCCGTGACCGACGTCGTGAAGGAGTGCCGCTATCCTCACCTCCTGGAGCTGGTCGGCCGTCATGGCCGAGTCCTGGGCCAGCGACTCGCCGATCTGCCCTGCGACGTGCATGCTCCCCAGCACGTGCTCGAACCGGGTGTGAGTTGCACCAGGGTAGATCATGTATGCACCAGCGAGCTGATGGATGCGCCTCAGCCTCTGGAGAAACGGGGAGTCGGTGAGCTCTCTTTCGACCCTCGTCATCTTCAGGTAGCCGTGGACCGGGTCCCTGATTTCTGCAACTGGGGTCACCGTCAACTCTGTTTCTAGCTCGACCCCGGAGTCTTAAACGGTTTTGCGCTTCGAGGCCGAGATCCGAGCGCCTTGGTGACCGCGGTGCGAATCTTCTTGCTGATGTCGGTAACTCCCTTGTCGGCGTCGATGACTGTCCACCCGAACTTCGTTGCTAACTTGAGATACGCACTGCGCGCTCTCTCCTGGAGACGGACGTTGCGTTCGTAGGAATCCTTCCTCTCGCCTCGCCGAGGAACGAGCGCGGTGGGCGGCGCGTCCAGGACCAGGACCAGATCGGGGTTCGGAAGCCCCTCTTCCAGGCCGAGGAGCCATTCGAGCCCGAGGCCGCTCGAAAGCCCGTAGGCGAGATTCGAGCCTGTGTATCTGTTTACTATGGTGACGTCGTTATTCGAAAGGGCGGCCTCGAGGTCGGCCCTCTTTTCCCACCTGTTGGCGGCATACAGCATGGCTCTCACCTGCGGAGGATAGGCCACGGTCCCTGAGAGAAACTTCTTGATTTCTTTGCCTATCGTCGTCTCGTAGGCAGGGAAAGAGAGGGTCTTGGCGGTAAGGCCTTCTGATTTCAACCATGAGTTCAGGAGCCTGGTCTGGGTCTTCTTACCTACGGCGTCGATGCCTTCGAGGGCTACGAAGAGTCCTTTGACCCCCATGGTTGTACGTGGCTCAGGAAGCGTCTAAATCCGTTTCTTAGAAGAGCAGCGACGCGGCCAGGAGTATCACCAGTGCCGTGATGGTGAATCTGAAGTAGGTCCGCGAGAACCTGGAACTCTGCTGCGTTATGGTTGCGAACTCTTCGAGCGCCTTGGGCCCGAACACTCTGACCCGGCTATTCATCCTCGCTGAGCTGTAATAGGCGGGCGTGAGCCTGGATTCTGCCAGCTTAGACATCTCGACTACCAGGTCTGCCAGCGAGGCAACAGGCGTCGACTCGCCGAGCGCCTCGTATCCCCTCTCCACAGTCATCCCCCTCGCCGCAAGCTTGTGGCTGTCGGATGTGCAGAACTCGACCAGGGCGTAGCCAGCCGATGCTAGGGCCTTCGAGATAAGGCCCCTGAGGTTCGGGACAGAGTTATTGGCATCGGCGAGGACGAGGGCGTGCTTCGTTCCGGCGCTCTGAATCAGGAAGAGCCCTATGCCGTTCTCCGTGAGGTCGCTCCGGCCTGCAAAGCCTACTTCGCTTGAATGTGAGTATGCGACGTTGATTCGTCCCGCAGGCGACTCCCTTGTCGCCTCGAAGAGTCGCTTCCATGCCGGGTCTCCGGTGTCGGGTGACTGCAGCCTGGGGTCGATCGAATTGTGGGCGTCCACCACGGAAAGGTCGAAGCCCGACTCGGAAGCAGGCTTGAGGAGAGCGGCCTCGACCCTTGTGTCGATGTCGTCAGAACCAAGGGGAGCGAAGGACAGGGTCATGATCAGGTCTTCGCCGAAGGCCAGTGTGCTGGCTGTCGCGCTGCCGATTTGACGGTGGACTGGACCTCGCATGACCGCTTCCGTCTCGTTGCTGCCCATGGACCGTGCGAGTTCCCCTAGGCTGCGCACATAACCTGCGGTCTCCGCCCTCGTCGCCAGGTTGCGTTCGTGACCGCCCGGTTGGTGCAAGGTCATTGCCGGGCCGAGCGCCTCGAACTCCCGAGAGACTTCGCCGGGTAGGTCGTAACTCCCGACCGGATGGAACGGACCTGGGTGTACGCCGGGAAGGACGAGAAATGTGGAGCCCCTTTGGGTCCTGAACCGGAGGAGTTTCGAGGGGATCTCCACTTCTTCAGAGTGGTCGGCTATCACCCCCTCGAGTTCGGCGGAGTCACCAGCGGCCCAGGTTCTCATGAACGCCTGGAACAAGCTCAGTGCGTCGTGGCCTAGGCTCGTCTTCCGTCTCTTCATCAAGAGAGTGAAGGCGATGAGACACCCCAGCATGATAGCCCCGCTGGAGGCCGCGACGATGTCAAAGTGGCCCCAGAGCTTTGATGTCCCCAGGACAACGAAGGTCGAGGCCGGGTGAATGGCAGAAAGTGCCAGAGAGAGTGGCGCATTCTTCTCAAAAGCTCCGTTGATTATGAGGAATTCGAAGCCCATGGCGACGAACGCGCCGAAAAGCAGGGCGTTGCCGAAGGCGGAAGGCGACCCCGAGCCCCAGCCGTAGGCCGCTCCTACCAGTGCAAAGACCACCCATGGGATCTCTCCCCCCAACAGAAGAGCCAAGGCCCTTCTGAAATTGGCTATCGTCCGCCTGTCGAAAAGCTTCAGCACGACAGAGATTGCGCCCCCAGAAAGGACGAACGCAGTGAAAGACAGAACGAATGGGACTGCTCCGTCTGTCCCCTGAGATAGAATCGCAAGGAAGAAGGAAGACAGGCCTCCGTAGAGGACGAGTTGTGGCGCCGAAGGGAGGACGAAGAGGTGCCTGTAGCGGCTGGCGAGAGACTCTGTAGCCGACCTGGTCTTGTGGCCCTGCTCAGATGAAGTTGATGACAATAGAGACGGCGATGAGCGCGACTGCCCCGATTAGGACTATTTCGGGCCTTATCTTCACTCCCTGTGTCTCTTCATTGAAGAAGGTGAGTAGGCCTGCGCTCGAGGCGGGCATAGGTGCGTTGTCCTTCTTGCTCATCGGTTCGCCGACGTGCCCAGACCGTTCTTAAGGATAACGCAGCGGCAGCGGCGAGGCCGCTCTCTCGGCTTATATGCGGCACGGCGGTTTTCAAAAATGAGAAATGGCTTCGCGTTTTATTAGGACATTAGAATCCGCGAATATTCGTGAGCTGAATTGGCACAAGTAACGCAGCTGAAAACCGAAGAGACGGGCGAACAGACCTCTAGGTTGCTCGTCATTCTCTCAAAGGGGACGATGGACATGGTGTACCCAGCCCTAATGATTGCGACCACAGGGGCGACGATGGGGAAAGAGGTCCACATGTTCTTCACATTCTGGGGCCTGAACGCCGTCAACAAGAAGACGGTGAACTCGCTGAAGGTCGCGCCCGTCGGTAACCCGGGCATGCCGATGCCTAACATCCTCGGGATGATTCCTGGCATGACTGCCATGGCCACCAGAATGATGAATGGGAGGATGGAGAAGGCCAAGGTGCCCTCGGTCCCGGAGATGTTCAAGATGGCCAAGGAGCTGGGCGTCAAACTCCATGCATGCTCTACGACGATGGAGGTCATGGGGACGCCTAAGGAGACCCTCATCGACGAGGTAGACGATGTGGTCGGGGCCGCGACCATGCTCTCTCTAGGCGAGGGCGGGCAGATCATCTTCATCTAGGTGATGCAGATGTCGACAACAGAGCAGCACAAGGTGATCGACTCCCGTGGCAGCTTCTGTCCTGGACCAATCACGGACCTCTTCAAAGCATACAGGAGCGCCCAGGTCGGAGACGTCATCGAACTCTTGGCAACGGACCCAGCTGCCAAGCCTGACGTCACAGCTTGGGCCCAGAAGAGCGGCAACCAGCTGTTGGATGTAGTCGAAGAGCAGGGCTACATCAGAATCATCGTCAAGATTACCAAGAAGAGAGGTTAGACGACCATGCAAAGGGTGGTCGTCGTGGGCTCGGGGGACGGAGGGACGTTCACTGCGAACCTTCTGGCCTCGGCGCTGCATGACGAGGTCCATGGCGGATTGGTCTCGGTCCAGCTGGTAGGCGAACACCTGAAGCACCCGTTCCAGCCCGGCAACCTGGACGT
>Ga0187772_10001231_pt1 | contig 12018 bp, 7 predicted proteins | sample 0116_SJ02_MP15_2_FD_133137 | JGI IMG/M metagenome (GOLD analysis project Ga0187772, IMG submission 133137) | Tropical peat soil microbial communities from peatlands in Department of Meta, Colombia - 0116_SJ02_MP15_20_MG | ecosystem: Environmental > Terrestrial > Soil > Wetlands > Peat | place... | reverse complement strand
TTTGTCCCGGTTTTTTGGAAAGTTTCGGCCCGCGCCATGATGTTCGTGAAGGTGGCATCCTTGTTTTCCGCGCGCCGCGAAAATTCCTGCATCAAATCGCGCGAGGTGGGCGGATAAACCTCATAAAGCGCCCAGAGGATGATGCAGATGACGAGGATGAATCTCCCAAAATTGTTTCTTCTCATGGCCGGTTCAGGATGCGGAGGTGTCGCTGCTTTCGAGGATGTCCGTCACGGAAGATTTGGTGACTTCCATTTTGGCGTCGGCGGAACGGAGCGAAACGGTCTTGTCCTTCACTGTAATCACAACGCCGATGATGCCGCCGGACGTGACGACCTTGTCGCCGGACTTGAGGTTGGCGAGCATTCGGGCCTGCTGCTTGGCGCGCTGCTGCTGCGGGCGGAACAGGAGGAAATACATCATTATCCCCATCAAAACCAGCAGCATGATGGGGCTGGCAAAGAGTGACTGCAGACCGACCGGCTGTGGCGGCTGCGCCGGCGTCGAAGCGGGAGCCTGCGCCAAAAACACGTTCAAACCATTCAAATGCATAATTGAAAAGTGGTCGGACACTCTAGGCAAATTAACGGAATTGGCAAGTGTTATCGGTCATGTTCATTCTGCATTCCGTTTTGAGTGGCTTCCATGACAACGAGCGAAGGAATGGCAGGAGAAATTTTAAACGGCACCTCATGGGAACGTTTTACCGGTATTTCGGATTTGCGGGCTGGTCCAGCAGCTTCGCTTCGGGGTGTCTGGCGCGACTTGCGCCAAAATTCATTCAAATCATTCAAGCCGCGGCCGCAAGGGAAAACCGCCCAAACCGGAAAAGGCATGTTTTTAATTGCCATCTGCCATTATAATGAACTGATTCTAAAGGAATTAGAGGACAAATCTGTATCTCTTTGGGCATCTTAAATGCTTCGTTTGTACCAACTCACAGGTGCCGTGCCACGATTATGGCCACCAGACAACATAAGACAATTGGTTTTGCGGTAATTGCTTTTCTTACCGCCGGAGCAGTAATTTTGGATTCTTCTACACCGTTGAGCGTCGCCGATTGGGTCTGGTATTTTATTCCTCTGCTTCTATCCATTTACGTCGGTGGCCGGTTTTTCTCCTATATGCTCGCGGCGGTTTTATCGCTGCTGACGCTGGCCGGGTTTTTTCTTTCGCCGCCGGGGATTGATCCTCACGTGGCATTCGTGAGCCGTCTTTTGGGAATTTGCGTGCAGTGGTTGATGGCGTTCGTGATTTGCCAACGCAAGCGGGCGGAAGAGGAAACGCGCAAGCTTTTGCTCGCCACCGAGCATAGTCCGGCCTCCATTGTCATTACCGATCGGGCCGGCAACATCGAATATGTCAACCCTAAATTCGTGGCGTTGACGGGTTATTCAGCCAAGGAAGTCATCGGCAAAAATCCCCGTATTTTGAAGTCTGGCGAAACTCCGCCCGGGGAATACAAGCGAATGTGGGAAACCATCACTGCCGGCGGGGAATGGCGCGGAGAATTTCATAATCGAACGAAGAACGGCGAGCTATATTGGGAACGAGCCTCCATTGCTCCGATCTTTGACAGCACCGGAGACATCACCCACTTTCTGGCGATCAAGGAAGACATCACGGAACGCAAGCAGGCGGAGGAAACATTGGCGGTGGAGCAGAGGCTGTTGAATAGTTTGATCACGGCCATCCCCGACGCGATCTATTTCAAGGACCTGGAAAGCCGCTTCATCAGAATCAACGCGGCATTTGTCCGAAAACATGGATTCGCCGAAACCCGCGCAGTGCTGGGGAAAACCGATTTTGACATCTTCGGGGAACAACACGCACGCCAGGCCTACGAAGACGAACAGCGGATCATGGCCACGGGCCGGCCGATGATTAACCAGGAAGAGCAGGAAGACTGGAAGGATGGGCGTGTTACGTGGGTATCCAGCACAAAAATGCCGTTGCGCGACGACGCCGGAAAGATTGTCGGCATCATGGGTATTTCGCGCGACATCACCGAGCGCAAGCAGGCGGAGCAGCAATTGGCCGAAATGCTCGGCTTCAACCAAAAAATCATCTCAGAGGCTCCGGAGGGGATACTGGTTTTTAAGGCGTCCGGTCAGTGTGTGCTGGCCAACGAAGCCGCCGGACGGACGCTCAACGCCAGGGTGTCCCAACTTTTGAAGCAGAATTTTCGGCAGATCGAGTCCTGGCGGGTCTCGGGCATGCTCAAGATGGCGGAGGAAACATTGGCCACCAAAAGCCCGAAGCAAGGGGAATTTCATTTCACGAGCACGTTTGGCAAAGAGGCATGGCTGGCCTGTCACTTCAGTTTCTTTGTCCGCGGCAACGAACCGCATCTGCTCCTCCTTTTCGACGACGTCATCGAGCGCAAACGGGCGGATGAAGCCCTTGCCAAGGAGCGGATGCTTTTGCGCACCCTGGTGGACCACTTGCCTTTGGCCGTTTATCTGAAGGACGTTGCCGGGCGTAAAACCCTGGCGAATCGGCTGGAACTCGAATATTTAGGTGCAACCTCCGAAGCGGAAGTCCTCGGCAAGACGGATTTCGACTTCTACCCGCCGGAGCAGGCGGCAGCCTATCAGGCGTTTGACCAGGAGATGATCCGTACTGGCCGGCCGTTACTCAATCACGAGGGGCGTTTCACCAAACCCGACGGCTCCGCCATCCATCTCCTGGCATCGGTAGTCCCCCTGCGGGACCCCGCCGGCCACGTGACCGGGCTGCTGGGCATTAACCTCGACATCACTGAGCGCAAGCAGGCGGAGCAGGCGCTGTTTTTATCGAATCAGCGGATGGCTTTGCATCTTGAACAGACTCCGCTCGCGGTCATCCAATGGGATTCGGACTTCAAGGTGCAGGAATGGAATCCCGCCGCGGAAAAAATTTTCGGCTACACGCGGGAGGAAGCCGTGGGCCGGCATTTCAGTTTCTTCATGTCCGAATCGGTGCGGTCCCAGGTGGAAGCCGTAGGGCTGACTTTGATGAAACAGGGGGGGAACCAGCATTCCACCAATGAAAACCTCGCCAAAGATGGCAAGACCATCACTTGCGAGTGGTTTAACACCGCCCTGGTTGATCCGGACGGCAAGTTCGTCGGCGTCGCTTCGTTGGTTCAAGACATCACCGAGCGCAAACGGGCGGACGAGAAAATCCGGGAACAGGCCGCGTTTCTGGACAAGGCGCGGGACGCCATTCTGGTCCTGGATTTGGATGACCGCATTGTCTACTGGAACAAAAGCGCCGAGCGGATTTATGGCTGGAGCGCGGCCGAAGCCATCGGGAAAAATCCTCTGGACCTGTTCCTGGGCGGGTCCGTTTCCCCGCGACATGCGGTGGCCATCAAGGCCGTCAAGGAACGCGGCGAGTGGAGCGGCGAATTGCAGGAAATCACCAGGGACGGCAAAACCATCACGGTTCAGGGCCGGGGCAATGTCATCCGCGACGAGGAGGGGCGTCCCAAAGCCAAGCTTATCATCAACACGGACATTACCGAAAAGAAGAAACTGGAAGCCCAGTTTCTGCGCGCGCAACGCATGGAAAGCCTCGGCACCCTAGCGGGTGGCATTGCGCATGACCTCAATAACGTGCTGACCCCACTCCTCTTTGCCGTTCAGGTGTTGAAGGAAAAATATACTGACGCCGATGGAAAAAGGCTGCTGGAATCTCTGGAAGCCAACGTCCAACGCGGTGCGGGTCTGGTCAAACAGGTGCTGGCCTTCGGACGCGGGGTGGAAGGCGAACGGATTATCGTCCAACCCAAACACATCGCCCGTGAAATCAAGCAGATGATCAACGAGACCTTCCCGAAATCGGTGGCGTTTGAACTTCATACTGCACTCGACCTCTGGACCGTTACCGGCGACCCGACGCAACTCCACCAGATTCTGTTGAATCTCTGTGTCAACGCGCGCGATGCCATGCTCAACGGCGGCAAACTGTCCCTTCACATGGAAAATGTGGTGCTGGATGAAGTCTTTGCCAGCATGAATCTGGAAGCGCGGCCCGGTCCCCATGTGTGCCTTACCGTGAACGATACCGGCATGGGAATTCCGAAGGAAATACAGGAAAAGATCTTCGATCCTTTCTTCACCACCAAAGAACCGGGCAAGGGTACCGGCCTGGGACTGTCCACCACCCTCGCCATCGTCAAGAGCCACGGCGGTTTCGTTCATTGTTACAGCGAGCCAGGCCAGGGCGCCACCTTCAAGGTCTATCTCCCGGCCAATACCACGCGGGCCGGCGTCGAGAATGCCGTGCCGGGGGAAGCCAGGCTGCCGCGCGGCCATAATGAACTGGTGCTCGTCGTGGATGACGAGGAACCCATCCGCAAACTGGCGCAGACGGCATTGGAGCGTTACGGCTACCGCGTCTTGCTGGCTGCCGACGGCACCGAGGCACTATCCCTCTTCCAGCCCCGCCGAAGCGAAATAGACGTGGTCATTACCGACATGGTCATGCCGGTCATGGATGGCCCTGCGACCATTGCTGCGCTCAAGGCCGTCAACCCGGAAATTAAAATCGTGGGTTCAAGCGGTTTTGCCCCCGACGGTTATGAAATCGAGGCAGCCAAAGCCGGCGTCAGGTATTTCATTCCCAAACCTTACACCGCCGAAACCATGCTGCTCACGCTCCATGACGTTCTGAACGGGAAGAGCTGAACTTTAACCGCCAGCGCGCCGTAAGCGAGCGCCGCAATGCGCGAAAGTCCGCCGATACAAAATTGGCGTGGCAGCGTTCTGTCAAGTCTTTGGCAGCCATTTTTACAAGTTGTTCCAAAGCTGCCTCAACAATTTTTTTCAAATTCGTCGCGAGTCATTGACCGACCAAAATATTTTCCGACTCAACCCATTTGTTGTGTTCCTTGATGAGGTCCACCAGGCGTTCCACGGCTTCGGCTTCGGGGATGTTGAACTTGATGGGCGTTTTGCCGACATAGAGATTGATTTTGCCGGGCGCACCGCCCACGTAGCCGAAGTCTGCGTCGGCCATTTCGCCGGGACCATTCACGATACAGCCCATGATCGCGATCTTCACGCCTTTGAGGTGTTCCGTGCGCGATTTGATGCGCGCGGTCACGGTCTGGAGATTGAACAGCGTGCGCCCGCATGACGGGCACGCGACATAATCGGTCTTGAATGACCGGCAGCCCGCCGCCTGCAAAATGTTGTAGGCCAGCCGCAGTGATTGTCCGCCGCCAGCCTCACCGCGAATGAGAATCGCGTCGCCAATCCCGTCCGCCAGCAATGAGCCGATGACGACAGAAGTGCGCAGCAAGGCAATTTTAGGTTCGAGGAGCGCACGCGTCTCGCGCGCTGTCGAAGGCGTCGCGCCTTCGACTTGTCCGGTTGGCGCGACGCCAACCGGTGCGGGCGAGACGCCCGCGCTCCCCCAATTGATGCAATCCTTCAACAATATCGGATTGTTTCGCCCAAGCCGTTTCAATCTCGCGGCGAGCAGACGGAACGCGGTAATGGCTGGCAACTTCACGCCGTCCTTGACGGTAACGAGTTGTGTTTCACAGTTGATTTCGAAATCCCGCGTCGGATCAATTTCGGCTACGTTCAAATCTTCGTAAACCGCCTCCGGTTTCACGTCGTCCTTGGGCCGAATCCTGGGCGCGACTTTATCCCACGTGGCGCGGGTGACGACCACGCGGATAAGCTGTTCGCCACCGGATTTCACGCCGTCGGCCAGTTCTATCTCCGGCGTTTGCCGGCGTGAGAAATGAAAAGGATCAAACGGAATAGCTGAATGGTTGAATGGTTGAATGGTTGAATGGGAAGCCGATTTCACCATTTCACCATTTAACGATTTAATGGTTAGCGAAGCAATCTGCGCCAGTAAATCGCGGCAAACCTCGATTTCGCGCGGGCTGTCTTCGGTGAGCGAAACGCGGATGGTATCGCCCAAACCGTCGGAGAGCAAAGAGCCGATGCCGATGGCGCTCTTGATGCGGCCATCCTCGCCTTCGCCCGCTTCGGTGACACCGAGATGAATCGGATAATTCCAGTCCGGCCCTTCCTGTTCCAGCCGCGCCACGAGCAGGCGGTAACATTCAATCATCACCTTCGGGTTGGACGACTTCATTGAGAACTTGAAGTTGTGGAAGTCGTGCTTGCGGCAGATGCGGGCGAATTCCAATGCACTTTCGACCATGCCGAGCGGCGTGTCACCGTAACGGTTCATGATGCGATCGGAGAGCGAGCCGTGGTTGGTGCCGATGCGCAGCGCGCGTTTCCGTTTTTTGGCTTCCAGCACCAGCGGCGTGAATCTCTCCTCAATCCGCTTCAGTTCAGCGGCGTATTGTTCGTTCGTGTATTCCTTGGTCGCAAATTTCTTGGAATCGGCGTAATTGCCCGGATTTACCCGCACGACCTCGACCCATTTCACCGCCTCCATCGCCGCCTCGGGTTTGAAATGGATGTCGGCGACGATCGGCACGAGACAGTTTTGTGCCCGCAATTCGCGAACAATGTTTTGCAGATTCGCCGCGTCCTTGACTGTGGGGGCGGTGATGCGGACGAGCTGGCAGCCGACGGCGACGAGTTCGAGCGTCTGCTTTACGCACTCGGCGGTGTCCATCGTGTCGCACGTAAGCATGGATTGCACTACGACCGGATGGTCGCCGCCGATGATGACCCCGCCCCGTGCCGGATCGCCGATGACGACTTCGCGCGTCTTTCGCCGGCGATAAAAATACGGGGATTCGCAGTGGCGCATGAATTATCTTGCTTGGGCCGGCGTGGACGCAGCGGGTGTGGTCGTCTGTTCGATTTGCACGTCGCTGTTGAACATCGCGCGGAAAAGCTGCCATCGTTTGATGTCGAAAAAAGTGATGTAAAGCATCAGCGAAATCAGCAGCATCGCAAAGCCGGTTGTGGTGTATTCGACGAATTTGAGGCTCAAAGGCCGGCGCCAGATTTTTTCAATGATTGCCATCAGAATGTGTCCACCGTCGAGCACGGGAATCGGCAGCAAATTGATGATGGCAAGATTAATGTTGAGCAACACCAGGAAACTCAAGGCCAGGCGATAATCCGTTTTAAACTGGGCGGCGAGGATGCTGAAAATTCCGACGGGCCCGCTTAAATCCTTCGCCCCCACCCCCGTTTCCCGGGTGTGGACGAGTGCGCCGATGGTGGCAAAGGTTTTGTCCACCACATCACACACCTGCTGCCAGGGCGTTGGGCCGGGCCTTTGGATGATGTAAACTTGGGTGGAATCCACACCCAACGCGACGCCGATTCTTCCCGTTTTGGTGGCGGAATCAAAGTTTGGAGTAATGTTCAGTACCACCTTTTTTCCGTCGCGCTCGACGCGCATCGTGTTGGCTTGTCCACCGCATTTGTGAATCAGGTCAATCAATTGATCACGGCTGGCAATAGGTATGCCCGCAAAAGAAATGATGCGGTCACCCGTTTTGAGTCCGGCTTTTTCCGCCGGGCTGCCAGAGTCCACGTCCAATACTTGCGGGTGATCGCGCGGGTCAAGATTAAGCAGCTTAAGACCGACGGCATTGTCCGTTGTTGCATGAAGCTGATAGGCATGTTCCTTGCCATTGTGCTCGATGACCACCGGCATCACGCTGGTGCGCGCCACAATCGTGTTCAACATCACGTCCTGCCAGGTTTTCACCGGCGCGCCATTCACCGCCACGATGCGGTCGCCTTCCTGAATGCCCAGCTTGGCCTCGGCCGAATTTGGCTCAACGTAACCGATAATGGCCGGGTTTACCGGAATGGGCAGGCCAATAAAATAAATTGCGGTTGCGATGGCGAAGGCGAACACAACGTTCATGAACGGCCCGGCAAAGGCCACGAGAATTTTGTGCACCGGCGGCGCAGGCGGCACCTCCCTGGCAGACTCGCCTTCGAGCGCCTCCGAAGTAATCATTTGCGGCAGCTTTACAAATCCGCCGGCAGGAATCCAACGCAACGAGTATTCGATGCCATCGCGGTTCCGGCTGTACAGCCTTGGGCCGAAACCCACGGCGAATTCCTCAATCTTCATCCCGAGCTTTCGCGCGACCCAATAATGGCCGAACTCATGAATAAAAATGGCCGCGCCAAATGATATCAACACGGCGGCAATTACATAAATGGCAGTTAAAATGGTCATTTTAAATATCAGCCCCCAGCAGCGGGACAATATGATTATAGCAGCATAAGCCCGGCCCGCAATCACCGACTCGTTGATGTTCGCTCTTGCCTCGGCGCAGCACGGGCAGCGTGCTCCGCGATCCCGACAAACTAAGGTTTAAACTCCAGCGCTTGCTGCCGCGCCCAGGCGTCCGCCGCCAGAATTTGATCCAGTGTGGGGTGCAAAACGACTTCGTGCGCATCCATTACGCGCCGGACGGTCCCGGTGATTTGCGGGAAATTGATTTTGCGATTCACGAACGCTTCGACCGCAACCTCGTTGGCCGCGTTCAATACCGCCGGCAGCGTGCCGCCCGCCTCCCCTGCCCTGCACGCCAGTTTCAATGCCGGAAACCGTTCCACGTCCGGTTCTTCAAACGTGAGGCTGCCGAGCCTGGCGAAATCGGTTTGTACGCGTTCGCTCGGCGCGCGGTCAGGATACGTGAGCGCGTACTGAATCGGCAGGCACATGTCCGGTGTGGAAAGCTGGGCGAGCATCGCGCCATCCACGAACTCGACCAGCGAGTGGACGATGCTTTGCGGATGCACCAGCACGCCGACGCGTTCGATGCTGATGTCGAACAGCCAGCGCGCTTCAATCATTTCCAGCCCCTTGTTGAACAGCGTCGCCGAATCAATCGTGATTTTCCGGCCCATGACCCACGACGGGTGTTTGAGCGCGTGTTCGACCGTGATTTCATCGAATTTTTCCCTGGGCCACTTCTTTGCGTCACGGAACGGTCCGCCCGAAGCAGTGAGCCAGAGCTTGCGGATGGAACCGGGAGGTTTGCCGTCAAGACATTGGAAGATCGCCGAGTGCTCGCTGTCCACCGCCAGCACGCGCACGCCATGTTTGCGCGCCTCGCGCATCACGATTTCACCGGCCATGACGAGGATTTCCTTCGATGCAATGGCAATGTCCTTGCCCGCGCGAATGGCCGCCAATGCCGGTTTCAGTCCCGCCGTGCCGACGATGGCGATGAGCACGATGTCCGCCCCTGGCAACGTGGCCAGTTTGATCAAACCGTTTTCACCCGAATAAACCCGCGTGGTCGTCCCGCCCAGGTTTTCCAGTTCACGGGCCTTTTCCGGGTCGTTGATGGAAATCGCTTCAGGTTGGTGCTTGTGCGCCTGATTGAGCAGCAATTCGGCGTTATTACCCGCCGCCAGCCCGAGCAGCCGGATGCGGTCCGGCAAATCCTCAGCCACCTTGATGGTGCTGGTGCCGATGGAACCGGTCGAACCGAGTAAAACTACGTTCTTCATTCGCGATTTACGATATACGATTTACGAGCCGCGTGAACTGCGAGCGGTTTTGGCAGATGAAACGACAATGGCCAGAATTTCATCGGCTTCCCTCATCAAATCTTCCAGTCGTGATGGCTTGATGTAGTTGTTATCCACAAGCAGTTCCATCCAGAACAACGATTCATCGCATTCTTCCTCGACAATACGCAGTTTGTTTATGAAGTCCGAGCTGGATTTGGCCCGGCAGACGGCACGGTAGTTTGCTCCCACGGAAGTTCCGCTGCGCAGCAGTTGTTTGCCCAATGTCCGGGCTATCCAGCTCTCAGGAAGTGCAGAACACAATTTTACGATTCGGTTCGCATACATCTTTGTTCGCTTTTTCATTTCTTCGCGTGTCATAGGGCCGAAGCTGGGTTATTAAATCGCCACTATTTTGCTGTAAACTGCGTATATCGTATATCGTATATCGTAAATCTCACGGATGAGTGAGGATGTGCCGCAGATAGAGATACATGATCGGCGCGTTGAATAAAAGGCTGTCCAGCAAATCAAGAATGCCGCCGATGCCGGGGATGAGACTGCCCGAATCCTTCACACCCGCTTCCCGTTTGAACAGTGATTCAATTAAATCGCCGATGACAGCGGCGATGCTCAGCACGATTCCGAGAATCACGGCGTGGAGGAGATTCATTCCGGTCATTTTTGCACTGAAGAAATGCGCGAACGCCACACTCGCGGCGGTCGAAACCAGAATCGCGCCGCCAAAACCCTCCCAGGTTTTGCCGGGGCTGATGCGCGGAATCATTTTGTTCCGACCAATCAGCGAGCCCACGGCATAAGCGCCAGTGTCGCTGAATTTCGTCACGAGAATGAAATAGAGCACATAAAGCTTCCCGCCATCACCGATGCCGGGAAAAAAATTGATTTTCTGGATGAAATTCAGCAGCCACGGGACATACATCAGGCCGAAGAGCGTGGCGGAGATGGCCGCAATGCCGGCCGTGTTGCTGCGTGAAACAAACTGCCGCACGCACAAACCGAGCACGAACAGGATGATGAACCCGGTTTCAAAATCATTCACGCGCGCCGGGGAACCCGATGTCCCGAGGTGGCCGGTCAGATTCAAAAAAGTCCCCAGCATCAACAAGAGGCCGCCGAACAGGCCGCACCATTTGAAACAGACCAAACCGCGTTTCCCGGCCAGCCCGTAAAACTCTGTCAGACCCGTCATTCCCAGGACAACCATGATGAGAAGGAACACGCCGTTGGCAATCAGGGGGCTGGTGGAAAACAAGGCTGCGATGATGACCGTCCAAAGAACCACCGAAGTGATCAATCGGCGGAAAAACGTTTTTGACTTTGAGGGCGTCTGGGCCGCGACAACCGCGTTGGACATGCGAGCCAAAGTTAACAGGGACGCCGGGCATTGCCAATTGCCAAGTGGGGATTCGACCGCCGGGAAGCACGGAACATTTTAAAAAGGAAAGAGGCCGGGTCACTACTCCGGCCTCTCAATGAGAACTTTGCGCTCTAAATCAACTTTTGTCGGATGCGCCTTGCTTCACACACGGAACACTGCGCTTTTGTATCCCAACAACGCGATTACTTTAGCAGATGCCCTGTCCCCTGCCAGTCACCAGTTCTGGTTACATCAAAACCCGGGACTATATCGTTCCCAATCGCAGAATTCTTATAACCACTACAATATCATAGGTTTAGAACGATTGGTAAAATTTGAGCAAAACCGGCCCAAAACAAGGTTGAGGAAAATTTGCGTTCGGCTCATTGACATGAGCATGGACTGAGATTAATGGACTGCTCAGGTACATGTGAACGGGCTTGCGGCATTTCGCAGCAAGCAACCTGATATTAGACAGTTGAGTGTGGTTGTCTGGTAGAACGCACTCGAACTGTCTTTTTTATTTTATGGGGTCTGGACAACCCCTTTTTGAATAAACGTGACCGATGATCGGTTGTAGCAAAAAAGAAAGATGATGGATATGGACATTTGAGAATAAAAAAGAGCCGGAAGCGAATCCGGCTCTATAATCTAAAGTCGGGCGCATCGCGCTCAACTTCTTATCAAACTCATAACAGAGGAGATAATAAGCCCTTTCGCGGTGCGCGTCAAGCGCAACCTCAACAGTTAAATTCTTTGACTGATATGAGCACTCTAAAAAACTTCGCCAAGCGCCAGCGAATTCCAGCCATTTTGGCGTTCCCGCCCAAACGGGAAAAATGTCCGGCAGCAAGATTCAAAGCGCGACCGCGCAAAGATATAGGCAGAAGGCCGTTAAGGCTGTAATGCCAAAGCACCCCGCCGGAGAAATCTGGCGGGGTTGCTATTTTTTGCGCTTTCGCTTTTTGGCTTTTGCGCTTTTGGCTGATGGCGGGGGCGGAGAGGCCAGCATTTTCCGCAATCCGGCTTCAAAACTCAATCCGTGCGTGTCTATGGCCATTGCTGCGCGTGGCATGAGAGATGCGGATGAAGCTAATTGCTGCTGCTCGACGCGCTTGAAAAATGAAGACCAAAACGAACAATCAAAACAGCCATCGGTTGGGTTTGTGAAAGACATAATCCCGTCAAAACCATCGAAAAATAAGGGAAAAGGCCAAA
>Ga0187772_10001230_pt1 | contig 12020 bp, 8 predicted proteins | sample 0116_SJ02_MP15_2_FD_133137 | JGI IMG/M metagenome (GOLD analysis project Ga0187772, IMG submission 133137) | Tropical peat soil microbial communities from peatlands in Department of Meta, Colombia - 0116_SJ02_MP15_20_MG | ecosystem: Environmental > Terrestrial > Soil > Wetlands > Peat | place... | reverse complement strand
GCAGCTCTACCTCCACCTGCTCAAGTACGGGCCAAAGCCCTCCTCTATGCTCGCAAAATCGCTCAAGACGTATCGTGAGGATATCTACCGGACGCTGAACGGCCTCGTTGATAAGGGCATGGTCACCCCCTCACTTGATTCACCGACGGTCTACTCGGCAGTGGAGCTTGACATCGCTCTCGATGCTGCTCTTAAAAAGCACGAGAGTGAACTTCGCGAGATGGAAATGAGAAAGCAGGAGCTTCAGGAGATTTCAAAGCAACAGCATTTTAGACCGTCTGACGAACTTTCCACATTTAAGATTCTCAAACGCGCGGGAGATGTACTGACTATGGCGTTATCCACCTTGAACTCAGCTGAGAAGGAATGGGTTGCAGTTGTCCCCGCGATAGCAACGGTTCTGTCATCCTTATATGTACTTGAAGACGATAAAAAGTTTATAAACCGTGGAGGTACGATACGATTCATAACTGATATCACATATCCATATGTTGAGTTAATCCAACAACATTTAGATATGGAAATGGAAGTGAAACATCTTGACAAGTACACGGGGATAACGTTCTTTGTTTTTGATAAAAAAATTAGCATGAGTGCGATTAATGTCGACATGAAACACATCTCGCTTAATGAACCGGTAAGCGTGCTCTGGACTGATGACCCTACTTACGCCGATTATCTCGCGTCCACCTTTGAGATTTTATGGGAGCAGGCAACCCCAGCTGATCAGCGGATAGAAGAGCTGTTGAAAGAAAAGCCTCAACAGGCCTGACTGATGGTCGAACTATGCCATTAGCTCCGTTGATAATGATGCAGCAGCTGATTTAAAACTAGCACGTAAATTTCTCGCAATGCAATGACACCATATGAAGCGTTGTCGTACAAACTGTTGTCACTCAAGCTTATAAACTCTATCAACCGTTTTCAACCAATGACAAATGGAACAATTATAACGCGCATTCAGGATGCCATAGTTATGGGTTCAGAGATAGTAGAATCTGCACAAAACGAAGTAATGTGGCTTGCCCCGCGCCCCACGTTGGTTTATGCCTCCCAATTTGGCATAATCGAGAAATTCCAGACGCTCATACAAAAAGGAGTAACCGTGCGGGGCATCTCCGACCTTTCATACGTCTATATCGATACAGTACGTGAACTCTTGGACATCGGTCAAAATGTACGCCACTTTGAAAAGTACCAAGGGGTATTTATGGTGCTGGGGGACGGAAGGAAGAGCATCAGTACGATTAGCGTCGATGCCGAGAATCTCTCGATTGATGATCCTGTTGTGGCGTTTTGGTGCGAAGACCCCACTTATATCGAGTACCTTACGTCCACCTTCGAGCTAGTGTGGGAACAGGCAATTCCTGCAGCACAACGGATAGAAGAGCTGTTGAAAGAGGGGCCTCCAGATACCTGAGAAATAGACATAAGCATTATCGAACAAAGCAGACATCATTCCAATACTTCATATAGACGTCGTGAACGTCTCAAGCAAAGTACGTTTGTAAGAGACCACTCAACTCCTGATACGCCGTGCGTACATTCTCACGCACGGTTTGAATCATTCCACTGGATAAAATCCTCATACTGCTCAGCAAATTTGCGAAGGTCTCCTAAGACAAAATGACTCACAACTCGTGAAAGTGGGATTTTTTGGCTTTTGTCCACATGTTAAAACTGTTATATGCAAACATCGCTTCATCATCAGCTTTCTGTCTAACAATAGTCGGATAACATCGATGACACTCGTCTTTAACGAACTGCGGGCCTAATGAATCTTCGGTGAGCGTTTGGGATGAACGTACGTTGGTGATTGGCAGATTTTGATCTGATATATAAAGCTACCACTATTGGGAGCTTCGCTGCAGATGTCTCACTTTTGCCAACTTTTGCGTTTGGATTTGCAACTTCCAACTTCGAGCTCTCGCCCTTTTCATTATCCGGTATAATAACAAATACGGATTTCCCGGCATGTTCTGTCTTATATATTTGAATGGATGTACCATAGCTTCAGAACACTATGAACGAAACAACCTATGAAACTAATGAGGTACCTTCCAAGCGTGCTTTTTAGACAAATATCCATATGTAGTTTTGCAGTGTTATAAAGACGGACTTACCGGAAGTCTATAGTTTCAAAAATAACAAGTCTCTTCCAATAGTTATAGCCTCTTTGGACGCCATTTTGATGGTTGTTGGGAATTAATCAGTGTAATCCGTTTGATATGCCCCTCAATTTTTTGTACTATTGTTACCTATCTTATATTATTTTGAACGCAATGCGAACGTAAAAGGGTGTTTACAGACGGTCGAATGACAATTAGATTAACAATAGCTCGCATGTTCACGTGTTTGGTTCAAGCATCTTAGTTGTCTCAACGTAATAGCCGATGCCATAATCATTTGGAGAATCCCAGCCTATTATTATACTTTGTACAACTTTTTGGCTGCTAGGAGCTAGAATACGTCCCACCATAAAAGTTCTATTTTGGATAGTATTTAGATCTCGAGGATCAAAATGATATCCTGATTGTGATGCTTGACTTACCAACTGTTGGTATGTCCGTTGAGCATTCGCCTTGTCCTTGCACAATTCAAAAATGTTGGTTTTATCGACGTTGCTGTAATCCGTTCTAGTAACCCCGGTGAATGTGACATGACCTCTCTCATTTACTGACTTCGTGAACGCTTTTACAATTGCATCATTAGGATTAATACGCCCATATATACTGGTAAATTCTCTTGCAGTAGGTATACTGATAAATTCACTTGCAGCAGGCATAGATGTAGCAACCGGTGTTGGTGTAGGCGATACTTTATGCGCGATTGTGGTAGTCGATGCAACTAATGAAGAATTTGATGCGTTCATAACGCCCTCCGTGCATCCCACAAAAAACAAAGTAGCTAACAAAATAGTAACAATCAATATGATCAAAAACTGTTTTTGCATAGTCATCTCTTCTTTGGGGGAGGAATTTTTCCCGTAGTTAAAGGTTATCTTCAAAAATAAAGTTTTGTGCGATTTTAACATATATCATCATTCATTGCCACCAACACCAAAGTGCAGTGTTTGAGATCAGATATTACGGCGCAACGTCACTAAAGTTGATTAAAACATCACTATGACAAGCATCATAAAGAATTTGAGATCAATTTTTTACCTAACCAACAGAGGACTTATTGTCAAATGTTTGAGAAGAAATACAATTAATACGATGGTTTTTTGATTCACGAAGCTTAGGCAATTTATGTATTTTCTCATATCGTGGGTCCTCTGATACTTCATTAAGCTGAATTGAAATTGAAATTTTTAAAAAGGTAGGTGGTGTAGCAATGAAGAACAGCCTAAAATAGGAACTGAATACAATTTTAGGCAGTGTCCTGTGGAAGTTACTGAGATAAACTTCGGAGCCAAGCGAGGGAGTCAGCGTATTCTCTTTCTGTCTCTCTTTTCCTTATTTTTCTATCCACGCAATTCCCTGGCCAAATTTTGCGAATCTGTAAGTGTCTCAGCACCACGTATACGGAGGAAGACCTCCTATAAGATATGCCCTAGTTTCGACTAGCCCCCATCAAAACGTGTCAACTAAAAAATCCTTTTTAATATTCTACATCAAATCCCTCAAAATTCATAGTTTTTCAGTAATTAGAATATATTCAGCATCACCTGGTTTATCCTCAATATGAGTGTAATATTTAAGGACGACAAACACATAGAGGTGCGTTTTACAGTCGTCAGAAAAGGCTGAAAGATTGATAAGAGGAGGTGAAGAAATGATTGCTCTGATACCGATTATGGGCCCAATTATAGCCAGCCCTATCTTATTTTTAGCCGATACACTCACCACCACGATACCAGTCATCGGCCCGATACTAAGTGCGCCACTTTACGTCATTGCATTTTAACTGGGGGGTAACATACGAGTCACAGATCAAAAATTGGACAAACGAGAGAGGTCTTCATCGACTTTCAAACGGGCTTTAAAAGTCGTTCGATTGTAAAAGATGAGGGCTCGTTCAAATTTAAGTTTATTTGTAAAGAGAACTGTGTTACTGCGCTATCATGGTTCTAAACTTTTGCGCACAGCAAGCGCTGCAAAAACAATCTTAGCGCTACAGGCCTCATTATTGCAGTGTTTTTGACTAAAACTCCGATATAGAACTAAGAAAAATTTGAGCATTCTTCAGAAACTTCATAACGAAAAAAACAGAGGCAAGTTGATCTATCCAAACCAAATGAACGTGTCTCACGTTATAGTATAGTCAGTCCAGCGATTAGTCGTTTTAGCCCTATTGAGTTAATCTTTCGATCATTTTCAATCATCAACCACATTTCTTCAATTTGGTGAGCTTAGGGAAACAGTTCTCTCTCGTTTCACGATTTTGGAATTTAATTACGAATTGTTGCTTTTAGAACGGACACAACACAATTTAAGCACGTTAATGTCTAGATAACAATTGGCTTGACGCAACAAATAGGGTTACCTTTATAATCGTCGGACACACTATTACATGTTCATTATTACAGATTGAACAGACACTTGGAAAGGAAAGGAGAGGTGAGGAGAGATGCTTTTGCCGATATTCATTCCATTTCCCCCATTCATTGGCATCCTACCCTTTTTCATACACTTGCCTTGAACTAACACAAAATTAACATTAAAAAGTTTAAGGCTGTTTAAAAGGAGTATGAAACACTTTGCGGTGAATTGTGTTACGTTAGTTAAGAAAGACACTTCAAAGACTTATGGTTCTGAAGTACGATACAGCAAGCCTCTGAACTAACGTTCGTACCTATAGACGCGTGTCTTGTGCGACGGTGTGGACATTCACCCACTCGCGCCGCAAAAGTTAACACCTGTTGGTTTTAGAAAATAATAGAAATTTCATAGCGTTTTAACGTAAGATCCGAAAGGATGAAGACAGAAAATTGTACAAATTCACTGGCAGTTTAATCTCACTTTCACACTTTTTATTTCAAGACTTATGCTAAAAGACGGCGCATAAACGTTGCGTGCATCTCTTGCGATAACTTAAAATCATGGCCCGAATCACTCAGTTTACAGATGCACTGTATGATTTGGTCATAGCCACGTATTTTTCTTGTGACAATAGGGATTCTGTCCATAGCATACAATAAGTACATTGGAAATTCCAGATTCTATGGCTCGCGCCTTCAGCTCTTCTTCCAAAGCGAGACCTACTAGCACATCGAGCTGGCCGTGCCCAGCCATACCTCCTATCCGAGATGGTCCCTTTAAAATAGATTCTAATCTCGGCGCTCAAAGTATCCTAATTCGGTATCACTTTGATACAAAATGCCTGTAACGACTTAGAATCAGCGAAAATGCCTAAAAATAACAAAGAAATGTAGTGCAAATATTTAAAATACTACACAATGTGATAATGCACTATCGGAGGTGAGAAAAAACATGAAACGACAAACTGTGATGGTGGCAACGTTCCTGATCGCTGTGTTCGCTACAGCGACAATTTTCGCTGAAGTAGCTGCCGCGCAGCAGTCTCTCGCGCCAACAGCGAAGATACTCAAGAAGGACAATCAAAACCTGCGCGGATACTATCCGTATTATCCACCCTACTACCGTCCAATCTACCGTCCACCATACTACCCGATCTACCCACCAATATACTACCCCCCACCATACATATGGCGCCCGATCGTATATTAGTGACCACTATCCCTTTCCAATATGGTGATCACCATTGCCATAAGAACTAGTGGTCGCTATTCACATTCAGCTCTAATGTAATTCCGTCTCTGAATGCAAAACTGAAGAGGGTGGACGAGGCAGTTAAAAGTGAATAGAGGAGGTAAATAATCACAAAACGCATAAAACGAGAGTTAAACAATGGCATATCGCACACGCAATCCTCTTACGTCCTAAAAGAGGAAACCCGAGCTATGAGACGAGATAAGAAGCAGGACTTGATCGTAGGAAGAATTATAGATAAGTGCAAATTGCTTAGCAAAATTTAAGCAAGCAAAATGGTGTTATGTTGATACAGCCTTAATCGTAGTTAAACTAAGTCATGAGTTTGAGGGCGTCATACTCCCTCTTTGAAATGTATCAACTTATACTGAAAGGTGATATACATGAATATGAGAAAAGGAATGATTAGTTTATCGATAATAGCCATAGTAACACTCTGCGCATTTAATGTCGCCGCAGCATCGGTGAGCAAGCCAGCTACCACGGCCACAGGCAGTGATATAACCGGCGCACGGGCACAGCAGTCAACAACGCTCACATTCACCGCTCCGGCAAATGTAAAGCTTAACCAAAACTTTCAGATTTCTGGAAGCCTGACTTCGGCAAGCGGTACTGGCATCGCTGGAGCAGTAGTAGACGAACAGACGTATTATAACGGTACCTGGTATTCCATGTGGAACGTCACAACAGATAACAGTGGGCATCTCAGCGACACTTGGCAGCTACAACAAGCAGGGGCTTATAACTTCAGGCTCTCCTATAACGGCGATAGTCAAAACGCGGCATCGGTGAGTAATGCGGTAACGATAACAGTTTCGTGACGCACATCTCTTCTCTGTTAAAAAGTCGACAGTTATGGCTGACCGTTAACGGTTTTTATTTTTAAAAAGCCCTAACTTATTTTTTTCTTTTTAAAATGCAGCACAATTGCATTGCTGTAATTGCGCACATAACTATCAACCTATGAAACTGTTTATGAACTTCACTGAAATAATCTCTCTCTTTTTCCCAATGATTTTAATCTGTGGATTAGGCGAATGGGGTCTAGACATCGCAATGTATTGCTATTCTGTGTCGAGTGATCCTAGCAAATCTGCTTAGACAAAACGGAAATTTATAAAAGGGGCTCTTAACAAGTACACATTTTAACACTTGGCGTTTCTGGCGTTAATCAGTTACCAAGTAAACCCATACCGACCATGTATATGATGTACGAGTACAGCAGTATCAGAAGAATGGCAATGCCTTAACAATGCGTAAACAATTTCATAGAAGCTTCAGAGAAACATCGTTTAGGGATTTAAATAAAAACGACCAAGCGAGGTCATGAGAACTCCTATCGTGGTTCGTTTCCAGACTTAAACAACGTTGATATATAGACAAGAGAACTGGTGGGGGTTGTCATTGCCCCCGCAAATCTCTATATATCGTACCCTCTATTACAGAGTTATCTAACAAATAGAGGTGATGACACCTAACGGATACCGGTTGATTCGTTACCTGGGTCGGGAACTGGTCGCCAAAACTTGCCGCGCTCCTCGCTAGGATCACACCATCTCCATTACCTTGAGTAACATTAGTTACTCTGTACCAATCAAAACTGGTTGTAGCATTTTTGTCCTTCACATACTGGATATATACCTGATCATCTGTTTTTAACGACTGCGGGCCGTCAATATAGATATTATAATACTTGACTCCGCTCGCAGGTGGGGCATTGAGCGTATTGTGAAAGTAGGGATCCACAGGTTGATACGCTGGGGGGATAAGGCAGTCATAGCTTGGAATGAGCCAGTAGAGAATGCTCGGTTTTGCAGTGTTGGGTATTGCCATCATTTGTCCGGCCTCTTGTCTGCTCGATATGACAAGGTCGTTGTCAGGAGTGTTTAGTGTGTTTAGGAGGATATAACGAGTTCCTAACGCTTCAGCGTCCATACGGTTGTAAATCCATTCATAAAACCATGCAATTCCGGCGTGTGGCGTAGCTACCGTAATCACTGTGTTCACATATTGGGGATCTATCGAGGAAAACCACCGAGCAATTAGCCCTCCAAAACTGTATCCCACAAGATTTACTTTGCTCGCATAGCACAAGGGCTCAACATGATCCCTTACAATATGCTCCATATCAGCTTTGAGAGAAGAAGTGATGATGTGGCCTCTTATCATGTAATCCGTATCGGGTTTGATGGCATCAGGGGCATAAAACTGGGGGTCTATGTAACCGATGAGAGGTTCATTTAAGAAATTTGCGCGTGGATTCAAGTACGTTACATACCGCAGAGTGCTGTAGTTGCGTGCCTGTAGCTCAGACGCATATGAACTCCAGTTTGTTTCTGTGTTGTACTTAAACGTTCCATCTCCAGCATTCAAGAAATCAGTGAGACCTTTATAACTTACGTAATATACCGGTGCTGAGATTATGTCTGGGTTTGTGCGCGGACCAGGATTACCTTCAACAAGAACCACCGGCAACGGAATGATGACCATTACGCTGCTCGGCTCGGAACGGTCTCCTCCATCACCCGCAAACGCCGTTCCGGTGAGCGTGAAATTCATGTTATCCGTAAACCGTGGCACTCCCTCAGTCGCGAGATTAATCCGCAGAGGGGTCGTCGGCTTAAGGCCCCCGCTAGCGTCGAACATCTCGTTTGCCTTCGCTCCACCAGACGCAGACACCCTCCCCCATCGCACGCCGGGGGTCGTATACGGGGTCACGTCAAACGTTTTTTCCACCCGCTTCCCGTTTATGGTAGCATCAAACGCGATGTGTCGCGGTTCGCTAGCGTTCGCCGGGTACGTAACGCTAACCCACACACCGAGCTCATCGGGCGAGACCATCGAGGCGTTCTCAACGCGGAGCACACACCTGTCAGAGGCATTCGTCCCACCAGCATCGGCATCGACTGCGTGCATGTTTACCACCGAGCTGTGCATCCCACTATTTGACGGCGCAGCGGCATTCTTAGCGTGTACCGCGTCGGTTACGCCATTCGGCGTGCCTGCTGCGGTGCCCATAATCCCGAAAACCGTTACGACCATAAGCGCTGCGAGGAATATCGCGAGTGCTTTTTTATGCATGTTCATACCGTTGTTAATGCCTATATTTATCATCTCTGCAAACTTTTCCGGGCATTTTTTTGTAAGTAAAGACTGTTTGCAGCCTACGTTGAAATGTTAATCAAATGTTACTTCGTTGGACGTTTATAAAATTTAAAAGGACATAAAGATTCGCATCCATCTCTGCAGTAATCGTTGTTTTTGCCGCTGATAATGTTCGTTTCTGCTGAAGAAGTGATCATTGCAGCGACGGCATTTTAAGAATGGCAGTATGCAGTAACTGGCAGCACATCTTGTTGCCTAGAGATGAGATGGTCATTGCTCTTTTATTTACTGAATCTGCGTGGTGTGTGCGGTTGATAGTCTGAAACAAGCAGCATCCACGATAACTTTTCGTGCGCTAATTTACCGTTTCAAAACGCAAAAGATAAAAAGATGATGGCCATAAGCAAGAGAGGTTAACATGCAATTAATTTTTGATAGTTGTGGCAACCCGCGACTGACGCGGCTCAAGCGCGATGATAAGCTTGTGCAGTCATACGCTGAAGACTGTTTTAGCTCATTCCAAGACGGCGCGTTAGTTGACATGCTTAAAGGCCTTTACGATAATCTCAATAATGGTGAGTGGTCGCAGTGCTACCGCAGCGTCTATGACGAAGCTGATCGTTGGTGGTACGCTAACGAATTAGACGTCGATATACTGCAATCTGCACTCAATCTGTTGGTTACTGTATATGTCGGAATTCAAAGTTCAAATGAGTTTGTGACTGAGCCCGTATTGCAGCACTGCCGGCTTGGTGGCTGCCAGCATTTTGGTGTAATGCCAGTGTGTGACGCATGCATTGCCGAAATGATGAAACAGATTAAGACCTTAATTGCTTACCACAACTACTGCAAATCATTGTGTGCAAACGAACAATGAACAATTAGGTGCTATAAAAACAATCGTTTTAGAGTGTTTTTCCGCCTTAAAATTCTTTTTTTGACACTCTCCTTTTTCTTTAAGCTCCTCTTGAAAGCTCATTCTTCAAGTGCGCACGCGTCAAGCTATAGCGAGACGGCATCAAAATCGTTTTACTCTTGTGTCTCTTTAAATCCAAGTTTTTAAACGGTGAATTGGCTCTCGTTAGACTCATGTCATATGGCCATGCGATAATAACGCACAACAACGCAGCATCTATCCAAGTACCTCCCCTCAGGCACTTGGTGTGACACAAAAATGTTGTCACACATCTGTGAACAGATATATTGTCAAACTTTAACACACGAGGCCGGTGTCACTTAGGCTTAAGAACCTCTTTAGTGATGTGCTTACTAGAGGAGGTTTCAAGATCATGACAACAAAAAACACCGCTTGTTACTATGGACTTCACTTTGGATGCTTAAATACGTTTAACGAGCCAAACTGCAGACTATGTGCCGAGCGCTTAACACTTGCTGTTAATCAGGTGCTCCGTCCAACGGCAACGCGCACATCGGAATGCATTTCTGTATTGCCAATTCATGCCACGATGGCGTAGCGATAACTGTTATTCAAAGTCCCTTTCTAAGAGTTCACTGTAACTACAATACTACAAGGTGTTGACCATACTAATGGTTCACATTCGTGTAAACTCGACGACGTCTATCAGGATGCCGTAAATAGCTTTTTGGGAGCTTTATATGATAACTATAAATTTCACAAAATGGGGAAGAATAGGTGTTCGACCTCGACGAGTCCTCCTTGCAGCCTCCCGACCTTCAACGAATAACGCACACGCGTATGTGTTGAACTAGAACTAGAAGAAAAAGAAAAAAAATTTATCGGGATTAAGTCACCACCAGGTGATAACGTTAAAAAATCCGCAGGTGGAATTTGCTCTTATGCCCTGTCGTATGTATCCTAAACACGAAGTTTTTGTATGGTGGGTGGCTTGGACACCTCCCCCCTTCTGTCCTAGCCACCTCATCTCTTAGTTCGCAGTGTATTTTTTTTAAGATTGATAGCGAACCATTTTTTAGGTGGCTGCAAGTGTTTTTATTACGGGCGCGAACAGAGCGTATTAAGGGCTCCCATAGCCAAAAAGAGCTCTCACATAACAGCACTCTTGTCGAAGATTCCATCGTGCCGATCGCCGGACGAAGGGGTCCCGACGTTCATGACATCTGAACAAAGTCAATCGCGATGACAGTGGCGTATGGGTTAACTGCATGATCGGGTACGCTTACTATCAGCTCACCATTCGGAGTGGGGTTTTGCGTAAGAATGTCTATGACCGAGATACGTTTTTTATACCCTAATTCTTCTCCTGTGCCAAGCACACGCACTGATTTGACGTTATTAACTGAAATACCTCTGATCGAAACAGTTTCACACGGTTTCATCAGTAAGTGAAGATAGATCGTATTCCCTTTTCGGGTTGACGGCCCATAAAATTGCCATGGTTCGAGTCCTGGGGCGGTACCCACAATGCCCTCCTTATTGCTAACCATCCACGTTTCAATTGCCGCGAGTCTTTTAATCTGTTCATCTGGGATCTTGCCGTTTCCCATCGGACTAACATTGAGGAGCAAGTTGCCGCCCTTCGCAGCTACTTCGCACAGGATGTGAATAAGTTCTCGAGTCGTCTTGTAATCAGGGTCTGTCGGGTTGTACCCCCAGCTTGTGTTCATGGTCATACAGGTTTCCCACATGCGTTTTTGCGGCTCAGCAGGAACAAACTGCTCTGGGGTATCAAAATCCCCCTGATCTGTCAGCCGATCGTTGATTAGAATTTCAGGTTGAAGGGATTTTATCATGTCACGCAATTCTTTGGTCTTTAACTGATCTGGTGACCGCTCCCATTGACCGTCGAACCATATCACATCTATCTTTCCATAATTTGTTAGTAACTCCTTGGTCTGGCCGAACATGAACTCGAGGTAACGATCCCACTGTTCTTTCGTCGGCTGGCGAAGGGATAAGCTAGCGTAGCATTGTCTGTCACTATCTTGGTAAGCAGGATAGTCTGGATGGTGCCAGTCGAGGAGAGAGAAATACAGTCCTATCTTGAGCCCCTCAGCGCGAAAAGCTTCGACGAATTCACGCACAATATCCTTTTGGTAAGGTGAATTCTCGATAGAGAAGTCTGAATACTTGCTATGGAACATAGCATAGCCGTCATGGTGTTTCGTAGTGAGAACTGCGTATGTCATTCCGGCTCTTTTTGCCATTTTGGCTAGTTCCCTGGGATCAAAGTTCGTTGG
>Ga0187772_10001229_pt1 | contig 12025 bp, 8 predicted proteins | sample 0116_SJ02_MP15_2_FD_133137 | JGI IMG/M metagenome (GOLD analysis project Ga0187772, IMG submission 133137) | Tropical peat soil microbial communities from peatlands in Department of Meta, Colombia - 0116_SJ02_MP15_20_MG | ecosystem: Environmental > Terrestrial > Soil > Wetlands > Peat | place... | reverse complement strand
GGGCCTGAACCGTGACGGTCGCCAGCGGGGTGACCGTGCCCAAGGCGTTGATCGTGACCTGGATGTCTTGTTTCGTCACCGACGCCACAGCCACGGGTACGACTTCGGCGCCGCGCCCGCCGCGTCCCCCGGGCGGTGTGAGCGACTCGGCGGGTCGACGGAAAATCCAGACGGCAGCGCCGATTGCCAGTGCGACCAGCAACACAGCCAAGGGCCAGCGCCTGCGCCAGACACTTCGCGCGGCTCCCGAGCCGGGCAGCACTGGGGAAGGGCTGTCGTTCATCGCGATCGCTTTGCCTTGAGTTGTGACGAAACGAATAACCGCAAAGCCGTGCCGGAGACGCCGGCGGGGCAATAACGGCCAAAACCGACTTCGGATTCTAGGCGAAGGCCCCTTGCACAAAGGCAGAAACTGGGGAACAAAAGTGAAAGTTTGCTACCGCTTCGTTCTGCCGCTTCTTGGCGCAGAGCCTTGGGTTATGATTTTTTCGCCGGTTGCAAGCGCGCTTCGCCTTGCAGACCAGGGCCCGATCGTGAGGCGGACAATCCGCGGCGCGATGCTCCGATGGGTCCATCGGCACGGACCATTGCCACTGCGCGGCCGCGACACAATGTCGGGCCGACAAGACTCGATCTTCCGAATGCTTCGGCGAATTTACAGCAAGCTCTTTTTCGTGATCTTGGGCACCAATGCCCTGCTCGCCCTTTCGATGTACGTGGGATTGAGCTGGAGCTTTGACCGCCAGTTTCGCGAACACCTGCGGCTGCAGGAACTTGCGCGTCTGGACGCGATTGCCGCGGAATTGGCCGATGGCTATAGCCATCAAGGCAGCTGGTCGTGGATCGCCGAGGACCCGCATCGGTGGACCGAGCTTTTGCGCCGCCGCCTCTCGCCTTCACGCCCGGGTGCCGTGGCGGTTGCGGCCGCGAAGGGCCAGAATCCGTCGGCCGATGCGTCCGCCTCGTCCGATCTGCCGCGCCCTGCCGACACGATCACCTTGAGCCCGCGATTGCTGCTTCTGGATGCCGGCCACCAGCCCGTAATCGGTGCCGTGGAACTGTTGCCGCGCGCGGTGCTTCGACCCGTGAAGTGGCGCGATCAGACGGTGGGCTACCTGGGCTACGTGCCGCGCGACGATCTGGTCGAGGCGCTGGATCGACTATTTGCCGAGCGCCAGGAGCTGAGCTTTGGCATTGTCGCGGCTGGCATGCTGATCACCGCGGTCTTGCTCTCGGCGGGCATCGCCCGCTGGATCAGCCGACCGGTACGGCAGCTGGCGAGCGGAACGCAGGCGCTCGCGCGGGGCGACTACGAGGTGCGCACGTCCGTTGTAGGCCACGACGAATTCGCGCAGCTCGGGTCGGACTTCAACGCCTTGGGCGAAGCACTGCTTCACAATCGCCGCTCGCGCGAGCGCTGGATTGCCGATATCTCGCACGAATTGCGTACGCCGCTCGCCGTGCTGCGCGCGGAAGTCGACGCGTTGCAAGACGGCGTGCGCAAACCCAACGCGGAAACCCTCGCGTCGCTTTCGCAGGAGGTGGAAAAGCTCTCGCGCCTGGTGGAGGACCTGCACACCCTCTCGCTCTCGGACCAAGGAGCGCTTGAGTGCAAATTGGCACCGATGGGTCTGAGCCAGTTCGTGCGCGAGGAACTGGAAAACTGCGAGGACCAGTTGACGGCCGCGGGACTGCGCCTGGAGCTGGCGCTGGCCGATCGTGCGTTCATCCGGGCCGATCCAAACCGCCTGTCGCAACTGCTCGACAATCTGCGTCAGAACACGCTGCGCTACACGGATGCCCCCGGTGCGCTGCGCGTGACCACGCGCCTGCAGGACGGTCGTGTCGTCCTCACCTGGGAGGACTCGGCGCCCGGTGTAGGACCGCAGGACCTGCCGCGGTTGACACAGCGACTGTTTCGCGTCGAATCCTCGCGCAGTCGCGCCAGCGGCGGCTCGGGCCTGGGCCTATCGATAGCCCAGGCGATCGTTCAGGCGCACGGTGGGCAGATGAGTGCCAGCGCCAGCGCATTGGGTGGCCTGGCATGGACGATCGAGTTTCCCGCGATCTGAGCGTTGACGTGACGGCATCGGCTGGCGCGCACATTCTGATTGTCGAAGACGAGCCCAAGATCGCCGCGGCGCTGCGCGATTATCTGCAAAGCAGCGGCTTCGTGACTTCGTGGCTGGACCGCGGCGACGAAGTCGAGCGCTGGCTCACCACGCACACGGCCGATCTGCTCGTGCTGGACTTGATGCTCCCCGGTCTGGACGGACTGGAGCTTTGCAAGCGGCTGCGGGCACGCACCGATCTGCCGATCGTGATCGTCACGGCGCGCGTAGAGGAAATCGACCGTCTGCTGGGCCTGGAGTTGGGCGCCGACGACTATATCTGCAAGCCCTTTAGTCCGCGGGAAGTCGTCGCGCGCGTCAAGGCCATCTTGCGGCGCACGGGTGCGCAGGCGCAACCGCCGGGGCCGGGAATTGCGCTCGACGAAAGCACGCTGCGCGCCAGCGTGGAGGGCAAGCACCAGGACTTGAGCGCGGTCGAATTCCAACTGCTCAAGATTCTCGTGAGCGAACCCGGGCGCATATTCACACGCCGTCAGCTGATGGACGCGATGTACCCGGACACGCGCATCGTCGAGGCGCGCACCGTCGACAGCCACATCAAGAAACTGCGCAAAAAAATTGCCGCGCTGGTTCCCGAGCGCGAAGTGCTGTTCTCGGTATACGGTGTTGGCTATCGCTACGAATGGTGAAGGGAGAAAAACCCGTCATGGCCGACGCCGGCGAGACGCTCGCCCCTGTGACACTTGCGCCGGCGCCCGACGAAACGCAGCCCGCGCCACGGGAGCGAAGCCACGCCGAGCAGGTCAGCACGGCGCAATTTCTGCAACTGTTTTCGGCCGTCATGGTGCCGATGTTTCTGGCTGTCGTCGACCAGACCCTGCTGGCAACCGCAACCCCCAGCATTGCGGCAGAACTCGGGGGATTGCGCGATACGACATGGATCGCGCTGGGCTACATGATCGCGCTCACCGTCACGGCACCGCTGTACGGCCGCCTGGGGGACCGCTACGGTCGCCGAGACATGCTGCTGGTGTCGATGGCGCTGTTTGCCTTCGGATCGTTGGGCTGCGGCGTGGCACCCAATTTGGGACTACTCATCAGCGCGCGCATCCTGCAAGGCCTGGGCGGCGGAGGTCTGGTGGTGCTCTCGCAAGCCCTGGTGGGCGAGGTGGTGCCGCCGCGCCAACGGGCCCGCTTTCAGGGCTATTTTGCAACGAACTATTCGATTGCCAGCATTGGGGGCCCAATCATCGGGGGTTTGGTCGTGCATCACTTCAGTTGGCGGTGGCTCTTCCTAGCCAATGTGCCGCTTTGCCTGGTCGCGACCTGGCGCGTGCGCAAGCTCCCACAGATGCACAACCTCGAGGTTCGTCCGTTTGCCGACGCGCTGGGCGCGGTGCTCTTCACCACCGCCACCGGTGTGACGCTGGCCTGGTTGACTTTTGCCGGGCACCGTTTTGACTGGCTGTCGGCCCCTAGCCTTACGATGGTGCTGGCCGCCTCCGCCCTGTGGTGGGCCCTCTTTGATCGCGAGTCGCGGCACGCGGATCCTTTCTTGCCCGTGGAGCTGCTGCGTGATGCTTCCATCTTCCGCATGGCCCTCGCCGTGATCTGTTTTGGAGCTACCATGTTTGCGCTCGTCTTTTTTCTGCCGATTTTTTTGCAGCTTGGCCAAGGAACGAGTCCCAGCGAATCCGGGCTGCTGCTGTTGCCGGTGACGATCGGCATCGTCGTTGGCGCCACCGCCACCGGCAGGATCATCGCGCGCTTTGGCCGGCCGGTCGTGATGCCGGTCGTCGGCCTTTGCCTGGCGGGAGCTGCACTGATTTTGCTCGCCTTGCTGCCACTGAAGGACTACGCACTTGCCGCTCTGGGATTTGTCTGCGGCTGTGGTCTGGGTACCGTGATGCCCACGGCACAGATCGTCGTGCAGTGGCTCGCGGGGCGCCAACGGCTTGGCGCGGCCGCCGCCGTGGTAACGCTCTCGCGCGCCACAGGAGCGGCGCTGGGCACGGCGATGTTCGGAGCCGTGGCCTTCACGCTGCTACCGGGCATCGATCTCAACGCGATCGCGCTTGCCGTTCGCAGCAGCGCGAGCGCCAACGTGGCCGGCGGCGCTGCCGAGGCCATCCAGCACGCGTTTCGCGTGGGTTTCGCCGTAACGGCCCTGGTCGCACTCCTGGGCGCAGTTGCGGCCGCAAGGATCGGGCGCATTCGTCTGTGACGGCCGCGTGACCGGCTGTGGGCCGCGTCGGGTCGGCCGGGTTCACGATTGTGTATGATGTTTGGTTTTACCGTCCGATTACACTTTGCAAGGTGACTGCATGCTTCGAGTCCTTCTGATAACCGCGGCCGCGGCCCTGGCCGCCGGTGCCTATGCGCAAGAATCCGCCCCCAAAGCCGGAACTGCGGCCCCGGTGGCGACCCCCGCGGCTCCCGCCAAAGCAAGTGCTGCCGCCCCGGCAGCCGACGCCAGCGGCAACATCGCGGTGGTCAATGGCAAGCCGATCAAGCGCGCCGAGCTCGAGCTCGTGATCCGCCAGCTCAAGCAACCCGATACGCCCGAATTGCGCGCCCAGATCAAGGACAAGCTCGTCGAGCTCGAAGTGCTGATGCAAGAGGCCAAACGGCGCAAGATCCCCGAGCGTGAGGACGTCAAGTTCCAGGCCGATAACGCGTACCGCACGGTGGTCATCCAGGCGCTGCTGCGCGACGAGATCGACAAGCACAAACCCACGGACGCGCAAATCCAGTCCGAATACGACCGGGAGCGCAAAATAGCGGGCGACAAGGAATACAAAGTCCATCACATTCTGGTCGACAACGAGCAGCAGGCCAAGGACATCATCGCGAAGCTTGACAAGGGTGCAAAATTCGAAGACCTCGCCAAAGGAACCAAGGACGTGGGTTCCGCAGCCAATGGCGGCGAACTGGACTGGGCACCGCCTGCGGCCTACGTCAAGCAGTTCTCCGATGCGATGGTCAAGCTCGAAAAAGGCAAGTACACGACCACGCCGGTGCAAAGCCAGTTTGGCTGGCACGTCATTCGTCTCGATGACGTGCGTCCGATGCAGGCCCCGCCCCTTGACCAGATCAAGCCCCACATCGTCGAAGCCCTGCAGCAGCAAGAGGCCAAGGACTTTGTCGAGTCGCTGAAGAAAAACGCGACGATCAAGTAAGAGTGGTGGTGGGCCTGATCCCACCTCGATCTACCCAAGGGGTTTTGCGCCCAAAGTCGCGAAACCCCTTTTTCTTTTTGCGCCTTGCGCTCGGCGGCCGCGCCATTGCGCCACGCTCGAGAGGTCGCAGTGGGCCTCGCAAACCGTCCGATCGGCGTCTTAGTGCGAGGTTCAGGTTGCCTCGCCGGAGATCTTTGCCGGAACCTCGGAGCGGTTCGGACTTTGCTCCCTGCAAGCTTCGGCAAATATAAAACTTGTTTGAAATCAGCGTGTTATGCGCAAGAAAACGAAAAAAAAAGCGCCAAAGCACGGTCGAATTCTGTCATCCTGAGGCCTCGGTCATGCGTTATGCTGCTATGCAACATAGAGAAGGAGCCGCTGCATGAACGCGCAATCGATCGCGGCCGATGGCCAGATGGTCCCGGCCCAAAAAGGATCGTTGGCCCCAACGAACCTCCCCCTTGCCCTTGGCTCCCGCGTAACGAACATCGTCTGGAACGCGCAGGTGCAGGCCGCATACGCCTATGCGATTGCCGCGCGGTCGCGCGCGCAAAGTGCGTCGGCGTGTGTCGAGCGATCCTGGCCAGATACACCCTTGCGCCGCCTCGTGCTCGACATCTATCGGGCGCAGGCTCAGTCCGCCGACATGCTTGCGCACGAAGTCCTGGAAGGCGCCCGTCGCCGTTGCGGACTGGCCTTCGCGCATTGCTACTGACAGCTCCATTCGTGCCCGGTGCAGCCTGGCGCGGCAAAAGCGGATAGACGCTCTACGGCCGCGCGGGCACGGCGTTTGCGCTGCCAGTGCTGAGGGGCGCCGCGCTGGCAATGGGTGCGCGCAGACCACACTGCGTCTGCCCGTACCATAGCGCCCCATGGCCACGTTGATCGAACAATTTGCGGTCCTGCTGCTTGTCGCCTCGCTCGTGGCGATCATCGCCCGACGACTGCGCTTGCCCTACGCGACCGGGCTCGTCTTGACGGGCGTCGCGCTGGCAGCGCTGCCCGCCGCGCCCCACGTTGCGATGACGCGCGAGCTGATCTTTACCGCCTTGCTTCCCCCCCTCATCTTCGAGGCGGCCTTGTTTTTGCCCTGGCGGCTGTTGCGCCGTGAAGGGCTACTCGTATTCGTACTGGCGACCGTGGGTCTGCTTCTGGCCGCAGCGGTCGTGACGTTCGGACTCACCGCGCTGGCAGGCTGGACGCTGCTTGCGGCGGCGGTCTTCGGCGTGCTGATCTCGGCGACCGACCCCGTGTCCGTGATTGCCGTGTTCCGGGACCTCGGCATCAAGGGACGCTTGCGTGTCCTGGTGGAAGCCGAGAGCCTGCTGAACGACGGCACTGCTGCCGCTCTCTTTGCCTTGGTCCTTGCCGCCTATCAGGGTGATCACCCGACCGTGTTGGGGTCGCTCTCCGCACTGGGCCTAATCACCGTTGGCAGCGTCTTTTGCGGCGTGCTTGTCGCCGTGCCACTCACGCTTTTGTCGGCAAGCAGCACCGACCACTTCGTCGAGGTCACTCTTACCATCGTCGCGGCCTACGGATCGTTCTTGCTGGCTGAACACCTTCACGCCTCCGGAATCCTGGCCACGCTCACCGCCGGCCTGATCGCCGCGCGGCGCGGCGACTCCGCATTGGTCAGCGCCAAAGGGCGCGAAGCCGTCGAAACCGTCTGGGGCGTGATCGCGTTTTTTGCGAATTCCTTGGTCTTCATGCTCATCGGGATGCACGAGGCCGACCAGATCTATTCCTCGATCGGCGCCGACATCGCAATTGCAATCGCCCTCGTGATGCTGGGGCGCGCCGCGACGATCTACCCGCTGGCAGCCGTTTTTCGGGCTAGCCGATGGCGGATTCCGGGAGCGCAGCAGCACATACTGTTCTGGGGCGGCCTGCGCGGCGCGCTTGCGCTCGGTCTGGCGCTTGGCCTGCCCGACGATTTCCCGCAGCGCGAACGCATCGTTTCGGTGGCCTTTGCGGTGGTCACGTTCTCGCTGATCGTTCAGGGCCCCACCATCGCACCGCTGCTCGCAAAGCTGGAACTGCCCCGTACCCCGGCAGCAGGCGCGGGCGCGCAACCAAAGAAAACCGGACCGTAACAAAGGGCGACGATACTTCGCTTGCGCTCTGCCCGCCTCTTGGCAGTGCCTGAGCACAAAAACCGAGGTGATAAAAATCGCCCAAGCGCTCCCATTGGCTCCGCGCAGACGACGCCTGATGATCTGGGCGGCGCTGGCGCTCGCGCCGGCAACTGTGGCGGTTGCCGCGGGCGATGACGCGTTGCAAACACAAAGCGTGGCGGCGCCGACCCCCGAGTTCTGGAACCTGCACGGACAGTTCACCAATGTGACGCAGTTCCACCCGGCCTTTACGTCCCCGTACGCGGGCGCCAACAGCCTTGACCCCGCCAACGACGCTCGCGAGACCGCCGACGTAACCGCCTTTGTCGGACTGGCTCTGTGGAAGGGCGCGGCCGCCTACGCCGATCCCGAAATCGACCAGGGCTTTGGTCTGGACGACACCCTTGGGGTTGCGGGTTTTCCCAGCGGCGAAGCGTACAAAGTCGGAGCGAACAACCCGTATTTTCGCCTGCCGCGCGCGTTCGTCCGCCAGATCATCAACCTGGATGGGTCGCAGCCCCCGACCTTGCTCGAGGACGGTCCCAACCAGCTCTCCGGAACGCTGGCCTCGGACAACCTCATCCTGACAGCCGGCAAGTTCTCCGTCGTCGACATCTTCGATACGAATCGCTATGCCCACGACCCGAGGTCGGACTTCCTGAACTGGTCGATCGTCGACAGCGGTGCCTTTGACTACGCGGCCGACGCCTGGGGCTACACCTACGGGGGCGCGGCCGAGTGGACGCAATCTTGGTGGACACTGCGCGGCGGATTCTTCGCACTGTCCAAAGTGCCCAACAGCAAGGATATCGACGGACAGTTCCACCAGTTCGCGCTCATTACCGAATTCGAGGAGCGCCACCATCTTTGGGGCCAGGCGGGCGCGCTGCGGGCGCTGGCCTATGCCAACCGCGGCCGCATGGGAAGTTACGACAACGCGCTGGCGCTGGCTGCCGAGACATCGACTGCGCCCAATACGGCGCTCGTGCGCCACATGGCCTGGCGGCCCGGCGTGGCGCTCAGCCTCGAGCAAAGTCTGGCATCCGATTTGGGACTGTTCGTGCGTGCCGGCGTCAACGACGGAGCGCAGGAGACCTTTGACTTTACGGACATCGATCGATCGCTCGCCGCCGGCCTGAGCCTGCGCGGAGATCGCTGGAGCCGGCCCTACGACACGGTTGGGCTGGCAGCCGTTGCCAACGGCCTATCGAGCGCCGCGCGCGCGTATTTTGCTGCCGGCGGGCTCGGGGTGCTTATCGGAGACGGTCAGTTGCCCGATTACGGCTTGGAAAAAATCATCGAAACGTACTACTCGATGAAGCTCTTCGAGCATTTGACGATCTCGGCGGATTACCAGTTTGTCGATAACCCGGCTTATAACCGTGACCGCGGGCCCGTGTCCATTTTCGCTCTTCGGATTCACGCCGACTTTTGAGACGGCCGCGCCTGGGTTTTCCCCCTTTTCCTTGGGCGCATTGCACCCATGAAAACCACAAGGTCTTCGCAAGGCTTCGCGTCATTTCCGCCGCCCGCTGTAAGGACCGCGGGCTCAGCTTGCCTGCGGGCGCGACTGTAGCGCGTTACGGGCGGGGCGCCGCTTCGCAGGGCAAACTGTGGCATTGCCAACTGACGCCGATGGAGACCGTGCGGCCGCGCCGCCGAGCGCCGGCCCGCGCGGGGGCGTGCCGAGACCCCCGGCGCGATTTCCCTGAGCCTCCAAGAGCCGGCTCAACGCCGGTTTTGAAGCCGCGAGCGCAGGCCTAAGCACCGGCGTAGAGCAAGGCTGCACGAGGCGCGATGTCAGGGCCGGTTCCCCGACAGGGCCAGCAAATGCAGGCCGTGGGTGCACGCCGCCGCAGAAATCCAACAGATTGATATGAAACACGAAACGCAACTAATGCGAACGATTATCATTCGCAGTAATGGCACAACGAGGTCTGGGCTGGCGCCAAGGTGGGAAAGACAACGCTCCTATGCGTGCATGCCTGTGCGGCGGGCATGGTCGCGCTCGCGATGCGCGCGAGCGCCGTAGAGCCGGCGCCGGAGCCTGCATCTGACCAGGCGGGAAGCGCCGGCTCCACGGGGGAGAACTCCGCCGAGGTCACGCTGCCCGAGATCCGTATCGAGGGCGAGACTCCGCAACAGGAACTGCGCGAGAAGAATCGGGCCCTGGACGAGGCACGCGACCAAAGGCTGCTGCCGAAACTAGGGGCGACCGTCTATGGCATGGACAAGGACGACCTCGACTCACTGGCACTGGGCAAAAACACGGCAATCGACAAGGTGCTGCTGCAGGTCCCTGGGGTCTCCTACGACTCGGCGGTGAGCAATCCGGACTTCCACGTGCGCAATGAATACGCCAACGTCCAATATCGGATCAACGGCATCCAGCTTCCCGATGGCGTGTCCGGCCTAGGACCGGTGCTCGAGACGGGCTTCATCGGCAGCATGGATCTGCTCGACGGCGTCTTGCCTGCGCAATACGGCCTGCGCACGGCTGGCGTGATCGATATCACCACCCGCAGCCGCTTCGCAAACGGAGGCAGCGTCGATATGTACGGCGGCAGCCACGCGACGCTCTCGCCCAGCGTCGAAGCAGGCGGCAGCTCGGGCGCGACGAACTACTTTCTCACGGCCCGCTATCTGCAAACCGAGCTCGGCCTGGAGAGCGCGACGCCTGGGATCGACCCGCTGCACGATCGCAGTACCCAGGTAAAGCTCTTCGGCTACGGCGCAACGCTCCTCGACTCCACCACGCGCCTCACGTACATCGCCGGGGGCTCCCAGGGCCATTTCCAGATCCCCAACGTTCCCGGCCTTGTGCCTCTGGGCGACTTTGGTCCGCCCAATCTCTCCTCGGCGGATCTAGACGAGCACGAGGACGACCGCTTCGCCTTTGGCATCCTTGCCCTGCAAGCGCAGCGCGGGAACGCGGATGCGCAGTTCTCGGTCTACGTGCGCTACGCCTCGATCGACTTCATTCCGGACCTGATCGGCGACCTCGCCTTCAACAACGTCGCCTCCGAAGTGCAACGTCGCAGCGTGCTCGAAGGTACGCAGTGGGACGGCGCCTTGCATGCTAGCTCCGCGCACACGCTGCGCGCCGGGCTCACGGCCAGCGTCGAGCAGACCCGCGTCGGCGATCTCGCGACGGTGCTTCCTGTGACGCCCGAGGGCGAGGTGCTGCCGCAGCCCTTCACCGTGAACGACGAAGACAGCTGCGTTGGGTGGAGCGTCGGCGGCTACGTGCAGGACGAATGGCGTGTAGGAGAAGAAATCACCATCAACTCGGGCCTGCGCCTGGACGAGATGCGCCAATTCGTCTCCGCTGGCCAGTGGAGCCCCCGGCTGGCGCTGCTGTGGCACCCCGCCCCGGAGTTCTCGCTGCATGCAGGCTACGCGCGGTATTTCACGCCGCCCATGCAGGCGCAAGCCACGCCGACGAACCTCGCGCTGTTTCGCGGCACGACGCAGCAGCCGGCCATCGAGCTCGACAGTCCGGTGCGGCCGGAGCGCGCCGACTACGTCGACGTAGGTCTCGATGCACGCCCCGTGCCGGCCCTTGCGCTAGGCGCCGACGTCTATGCCAAGAGGGCCGACGACCAGCTCGACGATGGCCAGTTCGGTCAGGCGGTCGTGCTGACCCAATTTAACTATGGCCACGGCTTCAGCCGCGGCGTCGAAGCGAAGCTGCGCTACGAGGGCGAGCGTCTGCGCGCCTACGCCAACGTCTCGGTCAACGCGACCCGCGCCAAGGACGTCGTCACCAACCAGTACCTGTTCACTGACCCCGCGGAGTTCGCCTACATCGCCGGCCATTACATCTATACCGACGACGATCAGCAGACGAGCGCATCGGCAGGGCTATCTTGGCGCTGGGGCGCGGCGTTCGCGAGCCTCGACGGCATCTTCGGCAGCGGACTGCGAGCGGGCTTCGCGAACCTCGACCACGTCCCGGCCTACACGCAGTGGAACGCCATGACCGGGCGCGACTTTCTGCCCTGGGGCGCGCGCGAGCCCCTGACCTTGCGCCTAAGCGTGAGGAACCTGTTCGATCGGACCTACCTGTTGCGCAGCGGAACCGGGATCGGCGAGTTCGCTCCGCAGTACGGGCCGCGGCGCGCGTTCTACCTGGGGCTCACGCAGGTGTTCTGACAAGCCACCGTCACGCCTCAGCAGACAAGAAAATCGTGCGCGCGCCTGCGGCCCAGCCGCACGCGACGCCGCGTGCTCTCCCGCATCGACTATGACGCCGTACATGGCGTGCAAACCATGACCTCCCAGTGCGAGACGCTAATTGCGGATATCCGCTCCTTCGCGCTTTCGCAGACGGCCGACCTGGACGTCCTGCCGACTCCCGAGTCCGGAGGAGCTCCCGGCCCCTAGTCGTGCTGTTGCCCAAGCGAGGGAATCGAACCCGCGCGTCTTTCGACGCCCGAATTTGAGCCCTGCGCATCCTCAAGCGGTTGAGGCCGCGGAGGGTGGATTTTGATCCTGCGCCTGCTCTTCCGTGCGCCGGCCGCAGCAACTGCGCATGCCGGCTCGCAATTGCGCACGCTCCTCCGGCGTCATCTGCTCCCAGCGCTCGCGCCACATACGGCGCCGCCAGTGCCCGTGCCAGCCGCCACGACGCAGTCCGCCGAACAGCAGCCGGCAG
>Ga0187772_10001228_pt1 | contig 12032 bp, 12 predicted proteins | sample 0116_SJ02_MP15_2_FD_133137 | JGI IMG/M metagenome (GOLD analysis project Ga0187772, IMG submission 133137) | Tropical peat soil microbial communities from peatlands in Department of Meta, Colombia - 0116_SJ02_MP15_20_MG | ecosystem: Environmental > Terrestrial > Soil > Wetlands > Peat | place... | reverse complement strand
GTTAGGTGGCGGCGACGCGCGGCGCGGCCTGTGTCTGGCGCTACGGATACGAGGGCCGGGTCTCGGTCCAGTCGACGTAGAGGTTGCGCTCGGCGAACCGCCATCCGCCGTCCACCTTGACGAATGTGTCGCCGTAGCGAAGCCAGGCGACCATCAGCTTGCGCTCGTCGCCGTCGGTGAATAGGTGGTGCGCGATGCAGTAACTCTCGCCGGTCGCGCGCTCGCCGTCGAGCGCGATCGTGCTCTGGCCGTTGAAGTGCATCGTCGCGTGGTAGTTGCTCAGCGCGTCGAACACCGGGCTCAGCGCGTCGCGACCGTCGAGGACTTGGGTGGGGTCGGAGCCCTGTCCGTCCATGTAGACGACGAAATGGGTGTCCTCGGTGAACAGCGACTTCTGTCCCTCGGCATCGCGGCGATCGGCGCAGCGCGCGTATGCGTCGACCAGCTCGCGGATCGCGAGTCGGTCGGCCTGCTCGGTCGACGTGACCTCGGTGTGGATCATGATGTCTCCCGTCGTGATGTTCGGACCTTTCTACCGGGGAGTTCCCCGGGAGTCGCCCGACGCCTCGCTGAACGCGATCGCCAAGCGAGCCGGGGTCGCCAACGCGACCCTGTACCGGCACTTTCCCACGCGCGAGGAGCTCGTGCTCGCCACCTACGACCACGAGGTCTCCCAGCTCGTCGACGCCGCCGATCAGCTCCTGCGTCAACAAGCACCGATCGACGCGCTCCGCAGTTGGGTCGAGCGCCTGGCGCGCTACGCGGTGACCAAGCACGGGCTTGCCGAACGGCGCTCCTGACCACGACCCTCGAGGACGCGAGCACGACACGTGGAACCGGTCGCCAGGGCGCGAGAGCACTTTCGCGTCAGGTGGAGCGCTGTAGGCCGCTGAGTGTGCTGCGTCGGGTCGTAGTCGAGAATACGTGTCGATGATTGCGCACACCGACGATGCCCGGTCGCCTGCGGGGGAGAAGTCAGCGACCGGCGCCTCGCCGTGGGCGCCGTTTCGTTCCGCGGAGTTCGCGCGCATGGCGTCGGCGCAGTTCGTCAGCAACATCGGCGGGTGGATGCAGACGGTCGGCGCGCAGGAGCTGATGCTGACGTTGACGACGTCGGCGACGCTCGTGGCGTTGATTCAGACGGCGGCGGGTCTCCCGGTTGTGCTGCTCGCAGTGCCGGCGGGAGCGATCGGTGATCTCATCGATCGCCGTCGTCTGTTGCTCGCATCACAGTCGTTCATGCTGCTCGCCGCGGGGGTGCTGGCGGCCCTGGCGGCGGCCGGGCTGGTGACGCCACTGGTGCTGCTGGTTCTGATCTTCGCGGTAGGGGCTGGACAGACGCTGACCTCTCCCACGTGGCAGACCCTTCAGCCCGAGCTGGTCGCTCCGGAGGACCGAACGCAGGCGATCGCGCTTGGCTCGGTCAATCAGAACCTCAGTCGGGCGATCGGCCCCGCGATCGGCGGCGCCCTGTATGCGGCGACCAGCGCCGCGACGTTGTTCTTGGTCAACGCGCTGAGCTTTGTCCCGGTGATCGGCGTTGTGGCGCGCTGGCACGGCGGCGCGCGCCCAGGAAGTGCGGCGGCCCCCGAGCACGTCGGTGACGCGATTCGGGCTGGGGCTCGCTACGTCGCTTCGAGCCCGGCGCTACGGACCATTCTGCTGCGCGCCGGGCTGTTCATGGTGTTCGCGAACTCGATCTGGGCGCTGTTGCCCGTGGTCGCGCATACGCGGCTGCATCTCGGCTCGGGCGGATACGGGCTCCTGCTCGGCGGCGTCGGCATCGGCGCGGTCATCGGCGCGGGAGCGCTGCCTCGCTTCCGCACACGGTTCTCGCCTACGGGCAGCATGCTCGGCGGCACGGTGGTTTTTGCCGGCGTGGTCCTGTCGCTCGCGTACGTTCGCGTGAGCGCGCTGGCGGCGGTGGCGCTCGTGATCGGCGGGGCTGCGTGGATCCTCGTCCTCTCCACGCTGAACTCGCAGTATCAGTCGACCCTTCCGGGCTGGGCGAAGGCCCGCGGCATGTCCTACTACCTGGTGATCTTCCAAGGAGGTGGCGCGCTCGGTAGCGCCGCATTCGGTGTTGTCGCCCAGCGCGTCGGTCTCACGAGCGCGTTGCTCGCCGCCGCGGTCGGGCTCGCGCTGGTCGCAGCGGTCGGCCTCTTGCTGCCGTTTAAGGACATCGCACCGGAGGATCTGCTGCCGGCCGGCGACTGGCCAGACCCACAGCTTGTCGACGCTCCCTCCAGCGACGTACCGGTGCTGGTGAGCATCGAATACCGCCCGTTGCCCGGGCGCGAGCAGGAGCTTGTCGACGCGCTGCACGCCGGTCGCTACGCCCGGCGTCGCACCGGCGCGATTCGCTGGCGCGTGTGGCGCGATGCAGCGGATCCCGGCCGGGTGCTGGAGCAGTTCGTCGTTGCGTCCTGGGATGACCATCTGCGACAGCACGAGCGAGTCTCCCGCCGCGACCAGCAGCGGTTGAAAGAGATCGACGCGATGACGGATCCGGACCATCCTGCGATCGTCACGCACTGGCTCGCAGAGCGTGTCTCCTCATCACGGTGACCCTGGCCAAGTGATCCCGATTGGGCGCAGGCGGATTGCAGTAGCCGCGGCGTTTGTCGCGTTCACGGGTCTCCTGTGCGCGGGGTGCGGCAGCGGTCGGGATGCGACGGGGACTGTCTCGTGCAATGGATCAGCGGCGTTGTGCTCGCGGCCACTCAACGAGGTGATCTTTCCCGGTACGCACAACTCGTTCGCCGCCTCGGATGAGCCCGGCTGGTACTTCGCCAACCAGACCTATCCGATTGCCCGCCAGCTCCAGGACGGCATCCGGGCATTTCTGATCGACATCCACTACGGCGTGTACGACCCCGCTACCGGCCGTGTACGTACTGACCTAACCGCCGAGGGATCAGATCGAAACAAGGTGGCGCAGCAGCTACCGCCGAGCGCCCTTCGGGTCGCGGACCGAGTCGCCGGTGGAATCGGCCTTGGCACGCTGAAAGGCAAACCGGAGCCATATCTCTGTCACACCCTGTGCGAGCTCGGCGCGGAGCCGCTCGATCGTGAGCTGGACGTGATCGCGACGTTTCTCCGCGAGCACCCCGACCAAGTGCTGATCGTGATTGTCGAAGATTACGTTCCGCCCTCGACAATCAAGCAGACGTTCGCTTCGGCAGGGCTTACGCAGTACGTCGCAACCCTGAAGCTGAACGCACCACCCCCGACCCTCGGCGACCTGATCGCAAGCGGCCACCGGCTGCTCGTCTTCGCAGAGGTGAAGGGAGGCTCGCCGCCGTGGTACATGCCCGCGTTCTCGTTCATCCAGGACACTCCGCTCGGCGCGCTGCACCCAGGCCAGCTCAGCTGCGCTCGCTACCGGGGCAATGCAGACAGCCCAATGCTGTTGCTCAACCACTGGATTCCCCCATTCCCTCCCAGCCCCACCATCAACGCCCAGATCGGGCGCGCGGTCTTCCTGCGCGCCCGCATCCTGCGATGCACCCGCGTCCGTCACATCCCCGGTGCGATTGTCGCCGTCGACTTCTATCAGCGCACATCGGTGGTCGAGGTGGCAGAGCAGCTTAACTCCCGGCGCTAAACGCGCCACGCAGGGCCGACGCGACTCGATTGCGTGCAGCTCCTGACAGGGGTGAGCGCGTAGAGTGCGCACGCGAGCAGGACGAACAGCGGACCCGCGTTCGGATCCGTGGCGCCTCCCTGGAAGATCCCGGCCAGGCCCTGTGCGGTGGTGAAAGGTCAAAGCGAGATCAGCGCCCGAACCTGACGTAAGTTCACCTAGCCGGTCTGACACTCACGACGTGGGCCATCCACGCGTCGGCTTGCACGCGGTCTGGGTAACAGCTCGCGTCGAACGAACGACCGACGACCGGGCCGCACGGTTGCGGACCGCGATGCCGCACGCGCTCTGGGGACGAAGGAGGGGACGATCGTGAGCCGCCTCCACCGGGGGCGGGGACAGCTCGTGAACTGCCTGGGATGGGACGGCTGACGATCTGGCTCGGCTCGGCTCGGCTCGGCTCGGCTCGGCGAACGGGCGGACGAGACGATCGAACGCGTGAGGCGTCCCTAGCCGGCCGCCGCGAGACCGGGGGTTTCGGGAGCGTTGCGCAGCGTTGCCTCGGCCTCTTCGAGCGCCTTCTCCACCTTGCTGATCTCGACGTTGAGAGCGGTGCGCCGACTACGGACGGCACCCAGGTCGGTCGTTGATCTCGACGCCGTCGCCGCCAGCTCCCGCAGCTGTGCCTGGAGATCCTCGAGCCGCCGCCGCAGGTGCGTCGGAGCCTCGAGATCGAGCTCATACACCCCGCTCTGAGTGGCGCGTCGCACCAGCGGCGAGCGCGATAGCTGGGTCAAGAACACCGCCACCGGGTCCTTGCCCGCGACGTCGTAACCCGCTTGCGCGACGAGTTCGAACCACTCCCGGTAATGCATCGCCTCAGGCCGCCGCGGGTGGGCAAGGAGAGTTCGCACCGCGGCGGCGCGAATCGCCGGCCCGCGCAGGACCGGTCGGCTGCCCTCACCGGGCGAATCCCGCTCGGCGTTGGCTTCGCCTTCGCACGAGCGCTCGCGCGCCGAATCCTCGCCGGCGAGGCGGCTGATCAGCGCCAGACGCTCGTCGAGTTCAGCCACGCCGGCCCGTATCTCGTCGAGCTCCTCCTGGACTCGGCGACTCCGCTCGAGCAGCGCAGCTCGGCGGCGCTCCAGATCACCTCGCTCGGCGGCGACGGCCCGGAGCAAACGCGCAGACGGTGCTGGGGAGCGTCGAGTCATTGGTCGGAGCGGTTCTACACCAGGCGCCATGCCGAGCATCAAGATCGCCTGTGGACAGGATGTTCATACGCGATCCAGCGTTGTGGATAACCGCCACGTGACTGTTGAAAGACCTGTCTGGAGGCGCAAGAAAGGCCGCATCAACCGGCCTTTTTGCCAGCAAATCGCGCAGTTTGCGTAACCGTTCAGTCGTCGGGGCCTGGGGCAGGGATTCCTGCTTGTTGCAGCGAATCTTGCGGGCATGGACCGTGCCGAGGCGGAGGCGATCTATGACGCTGGCCGCGAGGCGTGTGTCACGTTTCTGCTTGAGCTGACGGCTGGGTACGAGCAGCAGATCGCGAGGCTTGAGGAGCGGTTGAGTCGGCTGGAAGCGCAGGCGCGTCAGGATTCGCGGACGAGTTCGAAGCCGCCGTCGACGGATCCGCCGAAGTCGCGGGCGGAGCGACGGGCTGAGGCGCGGGCCAAGGCGAAGGAGTTGATGCGCCGGGGAGATGGTGAGCCGCGCAAGCCGGGAGGGCAGGAGGGGCACCGGGGCGCGGGGCGCGAACTCAAGCCGGAGGATCAGGTTGATGAGATCGTCGATCACTTCCCAGAAGCGTGCGGCGGATGTGGTTGTACGTTCCTCGCCGAACAGCAGCGGCCCGACAGCCGGTTCGGTCGCCATCAGGTTGCCGAGTTGCCGCCGATCAGCGTGATCTGGAGCGAGCATCGCACCCACCAGCTGCGCTGTCGGCACTGTCGCGCGCGGACGAGTGCCCGGTTGCCTGAGGAGATCGCGGGATCGCCGTTCGGGTCGAGGCTGCAGGCGGCGATCGTGACGTTGACCGCCGCTTACAGGATCTCCCGCCGTGGGATCGCTGAGCTGGCGCGCGACCTGTTCGGCGTCAGTCTCTCGACCGGCGCGGCGGACGCGATCTGCCAGCGGGCGTCCGAGGCGCTCGCCGGCCCGCACCTGCAGTTGCACGACGCAGTGCTCGACCAGGATGCGGTGCATGTCGATGAGACCGGCTGGCGCACCAGCGGCGACGGGAAGGCGCTGTGGACCGCGGCCACGCCTGAGGCGGTGTTCCTCCTGATCGCCGAGCACTGCAACCGCGAGCAGTTCAACGCGCTCGTCGGCACCGGGTATGAAGGGATCATCGTCTCGGACCGCTGGAACGGCTACAGCCATCTCCACCCCCACCAGCGCCAGGTGTGTTGGTCACACCTGCAGCGCGACTTTCGCCGGCACGCCGACGGGCTGGGCGCACAGAAGCCCTTCGGCGAACAGGGCCTCGAGCTCACCCGCCAGCTGTTTGCCGCCTGGCGCGCCTACCAACACGAGCACAACGACCGCGCCCGGCTCAAGGACGAGATCGCCCCGATCCAAACCCAGCTCCGCAAGCTGCTCGAAGACGCCTCACCGAAGAACGCGCGCAACCGCTGGCACCGCCAGTTCGCCAACAACCTGCTCAAAGTCTGGCCAGCACTCTGGACGTTCGTCACCGTCGACGGCGTCGAGCCCACGAACAACCCGGCCGAGCGCGCGCTCCGCGGACCGGTCATCCACCGCAAACTCTCCCACGGCACCCGCTCAGACGAGGGCGAGCGCTTCGCCGAACGCGCGCTATCCGCCGCCGGCACCTGCCGCCTGCAACACCGCTCGCTGTTCACCTACCTCAGCGAACTCCTCGTCGCACACAACCGCGGTGACCCGTTCCCCCAGCTCGCCTGAGCTGGCCCCAACCACTGAACGGTTACTAGTTTGCGACGTCAGGCCGCTGGCGGCCGGATTTTTCTGTCCGGGCCGCGCGCTGTCATACGCATCGAGCTGTAGCACCTGCGTATGACGAAAGGAACTCAAATGTTGCGAGCCCCCTCTCTTCGCCCGGGCCGAGCTTGGCCGACTCCCACCCAGGCATCGCGATCGTGGCTCGGCCGCCGTCCAACGCGGTTGACCCCACCGGCGGCCGACGAGACGGACGCCGAGCTGGCTTGCGATCTGGCGGCGCTCGTTGACAGCGGCTTGGTCGTGCCGATTTACGACGGCCTGACCATCCGGTTCGCCCTCAGCGAGAAGGCCGAAGGCGCGGAACCGTGAGCGGGCAGTTCATGGACTCCGCCGGAGTCAACGCTTGAGTTCGGGAAAATCCTCCTCCCAAAACTCTAGGGTCGATGCTTGTGTTGGGCGCGAGGCGCCGCTCAGGCGTTCCTTCTCGTCCTCCCGCAGCTCGACACGGCGGATCTTGCCGGAGATCGTTTTCGGCAGCTCCCCGAACTCGAGCCGCCGGATTCGCTTGTACGGCGCGAGCCGTTCACGCGTGAAGCGCATGATCGCGAGCGCGGTCTCCCGCGTCGGCTCGTAGCCGCGGCTGAGGGTTACGTACGCCTTGGGCACCGACAGGCGTACCGGATCGGGCGAGGGGATGACTGCCGCTTCGGCCACCGCCTCGTGCTCGATCAGCACGCTCTCGAGCTCGAACGGCGAGATCCGGTAGTCCGATGCCTTGAACACGTCATCGGTCCGTCCCACGTACGTGATGTAGCCATCGCCGTCGCGAGACGCGACGTCGCCGGTGTGGTAGTGAGGGCCATCCGTGGCTGCCGCCGCCTGCTCCGGTCCGTGCCGATAGCCGGTCATCAAACCCAGCGGCCGCTCGGCGAGATCAACGACGATTTCACCCTCGGGCGCTGGATTGCCATCGGCCAGGTCCAGCAGGTCGACGGCGTAGCCGGGCAGCGGTCGCCCCATCGAGCCAGGCTTGAGCCACTGGCCCGGGGTATTTCCGATTATCGCGGTGGTCTCCGTCTGCCCGTAACCATCGCGCACCGTGATCCCCCACTGTTCCCGGACTCGCTCGATCACCTCGGGATTGAGCGGCTCGCCCGCGGCTAGGGCCTCCCGCAACGGCATCTGCCAGCGGCCTAGATCCTCCTGGATCAGCATCCGCCACACGGTCGGGGGCGCGCAGAACGTGCTCACCCCGCAGCGAACCATCTGGTCCAGAAGCGTGCGAGCGTTGAAGCGGGTGAAGTTGAACACCATCACCGTCGCCTCCGCGAGCCAGGGCGCGTAGACGTTGCTCCACGCGTGCTTGGCCCATCCGGGCGAGGACACGTTGAGGTGAACGTCACCCGGCTGGATACCGGTCCAGTACATCGTCGAGAGGTGCCCGACCGGGTACGAGGCGTGGCTGTGCTCGACCAACTTGGGCTTCGCGGTGGTGCCCGACGTGAAATACAGCAGCAGCGTGTCGGAGGCCTGCGTCTGACCATCCGGCACAAATCCGGACGCGGCGCCCTCGCTGTCACCGTAGGAAAGCCACCCAGTCACGGGTCCGCCGACCGCAATCCGCGTGTAGTCGCCCGGGACCTCGTCGAACTTGGGCGCGTCGCTGGAGCTCACCACCACGTGGCGGGCCTCTCCGCGCTCGACGCGATCGACCAAATCACTTGGACCAAGCAGCGGGGTGGAGGGGATGATCACCGCCCCGAGCTTCATCGCCGCCAGGATTGTCTCCCACAACTCGACCTGATTGCCCAACATCACGATGACGCGATCACCGCGCTGCACACCGTGCTCGCGGAGCCAGTTCGCCACCTGATTTGAACGGCTCGAGAGCTCGGCGAACGATCGTCGCACCTCGCTGCCGTCCTCTTCGACGATCCACAACGCGGGGCGGTCGCCAACCCGGGATGCGACGGCATCGAACCAATCCAGCGCCCAATTGAACGCCTGGAGCGCCGGCCAACGGAACTCGCGATACGCCGTGTCGTAGTCCTCGCGGTTTTCGAGCAAGAAATCGCGCGCGGAGCGCAGCCGCCCCGTTGCGGTGTCGGCCTTGAGTACGGACTCAGTCATCACACCCCTCCGCTCTGGCGGTGATTTGCCCACACGATGCTCCCAGGGCCGCGGGCGTGGTCAATCCGCATAAGACCGCACGTCAATCCGCATAAGACCGCACGTTGGTGTCCTATCCGTCGCTAGACGACTACTCGCCCGGCGTTTCGCGGGCTATCACCGGAACCTCAAGCGGAACATCGAACGCGGTTAAGGTCAGGCCGGCGGCGACGACCGGGTCGCCGCGTGCCGCGGAAGGGGGCTCGGATGACTCGGCGGCGGACTGCGCCCGCGGTCGCGACGGTGTGTCGCGACCGCGGTGCCGTCTAGGTGCCGCTCACCGGACCGTGATCGTGCGCTCCATCCCGATCTGGGTGTGCTCGCGTCCGTCCTGGGTGTTCATGAAGCAGGCCAGCACGTACACGCCGGGCTTGGCGCTGATGACCTCCTGCTGCATGCCGCCCGGGGACAGCGGTCCGGCGAAGTTGACGGTGCCGCTCGCGAGCCGCATCGCCAGCTTGTCATTGCCCGCTCGCAGCGCCGTGGTCTCGGCAGCTGCGACCGCGCGGTTCTTCACCTGGATACCCACGACCATGTGCACGAGGTAGCCGTCATTCTCGAACCGCACCAGCTCGCCGCGGTGCAGCACGCTCGCGCCACGGAACCCGAACTCGATCGTGGCGACGGTGCCGCCGGGGGTCGGCAGCGCGGCCGGGGACGCGGACTGGCTGACCGTGAACGGCATAAAGGCGGGGTTGCCGTTCCCGGTGACGTTGAGTGCGACCCAGGCGCCGGGCGTCAGCACCGTCTGGGCCGTGCCTGGAGCGCCGCCATCGAATACGAGCGCGTCGCCGAGCGCGGTCAGGGCGTTCAGGTCCCCATGATGGCTCTCGACTGCTTGGAATCCCTGCGCGAGTGCCTGCGACGCGGGCAGCGCGGGGTTCAAGCGCACCAGCGCGGCCCCGCCCTGACCCTTGCCGGTGAAGGTCGAGACAACGTTGACCGCGCCCGACACCTCAGATCCCGAAACCGATATACCCGTTGTTCCGGTAAGCGCTAGGTTGAGCGTGGGCAGCGTCGGCGCGGCAGTCGCGGCGCTGACTCCACCAAGCAACCCGGCCAGACACGTAGCCACAACGCTCGTTGCGACGATAAGCGATGCAAATCGCTTCACGACAACTCCTCTCAATGGTTTCCGACGAGGCCGGGAGCACGTATCGCAAGAAGTGCTCCGGCCGAGAGGCAAAACCACGATGCGCGCGAGAAGTTGCGTGCGCGCGGTAACTCGGGTAGTAAATACCTAGCCCGTTTGAGGTATGTGACTGAATTGCATTCGCGGTGACCGCCTGTCGTTCAGGCTTGAAGTACGTCGGCAAACTCAGCTTTCAAGCCGCGCGCCCGCCAGCAACGCGTCGATGAGCGTGCCGAGATCCTCGCGGTAGGTGTCCCGGTCGTGGGCCGCGGTCCACGCCGGAGCGGCTGCCGCCGGCATCGGGTAGCGCGCAGGATCGGGCGCGCCGCGAAGCTCGCGCTGCTGGCTCGCCCCGTCGGAACTCGAGCCGGCGCGCACGAGCAGCGAGCCGAGGGTGAAGTTCCACATCAGGCGGTAGGCCCGCACGGCCGCCTCGATCGGTAGACCCGCGTCGCGCAGCGCCGCGTGGATCTCCTCGATCGCGCCGAGCACCGACGGCGCCATCATCCGCCGGCGCGCCAGCACCTCCGGGACCCAGGGGTGCTCCGCGAGGCTGTCGTAGATAGCCGACCACAGCACCAGCATCGCGCCCTTCGGGTCCGGCGGTCGCAGCGGGTACACGAGCCGGGCCGCGAGGCGGTCGACAAGCACCATCAGCAGCTCGTCCTTGCTGCCCACGTGTCGGTATGGCGCCATCGCGGACACGCCGAGCTCGCTCGCGAGCCGGCGCATCGTCAGCGCCTCGGCCCCCTCGGCGTCCAGGAGTCGGAGCGCCGTATCGAGCACGGCCTCGCGGTCGATCGTGGGCGGGCGACCCCGGCGGCGGTCGAACGACCCGCCGCCTGGCGACCGTTTCGGCCCGGGCTCTTTGGACGATCTCGCCGACATTTGATTACATGTATATTAATCCGCATGGCACATGGAACCCCCACGCTCGCAACCGGCAAGATCTGCTACCTCGAGATCCCGGCGCTCGACGTCGAGCGCTCGTCGGGCTTCTACCGCGACGCGTTCGGCTGGGAACTGCGCACCCGCGGCGACGGCGCGATCGCATTCGACGACACGGTCAAGGAGGTGAGCGGCTCGTGCGTCACCGGCCGGCCCCCCTCGGCCGAGCCGGGGATCATGGTCCACGTCATGGTCGCCGACCTTGACGCGGCGCTCGCGGCCGTCCGCACGGTCGGCGGCGAGGTGCTGAACGAAGACGCAGCCGTCGACGCCGCGTCGGATCGTGCGGTGAGCGCCGGCGCCGAGGTCATCTACCCCCTCGCCGACCAGTTCTACGGCGAGCGCGGCGGCCGCGTCGGCGATCCGTTCGGCAACCAGTGGATGCTCGCCTCGCGGATCAAAGTCGTCACGCCGGCCGAGCTCGCGGCGCCGGAGCCGGCTTAGCGGGAGGACGGTCCGGGGCGCCGATGACGGAGCAGACAGGAGTCCGAGCCGACGATCGGTACGGCGGGCGGGAGCCGACCAGTCACGAGCGGCGGGCCGGCCGGCCCTGGAATGCGTCGTACCTCGATGGTCCGGCGCCCTGGGACACCGGGCGACCACAGCCGGCGATACTGCGCCTGGCGGCCGAAGGCGCATTCGCCGGCGCGGTGCTCGACGCAGGATGCGGGACGGGCGAGAACGCCCTTCACCTCGCCTCTCTTGGCGTTCACGTTGTCGGCGTCGATGTCGCCGAGACCGCGGTCTCGATGGCGCGGGAGAAGGCCGCGGCGCGCGGCCTGGACGCTGACTTCGTGGTTGCCGATGCCTTGCACCTGGACCGTCTGGGCCGGGTGTTTGACACGGTGCTCGACTGCGGGTTGTTCCATACGTTCGACGGCGCCGAGCGCCGCGACTACGTGGCGAGCCTGGCCTCTGTGACGAGGCCTGGCGCGAACGTGTACGTCCTCTGTTTCAGCGACGCCGGCCCCGGTAACGTTGGCCCGCATCCCTTGAGTCGGGAGGAGTTGAGGGCGCCGTTCGCGGGCGACTACTGGAGCGTTACCTCGGTCAATCCGGCGCTGCTCCAAACAAGATTCGATCCGCCTGGTGCACCGGCCTGGTTAGCCAAGATCGAACGGATCTAGTGTCCCGAGGCCACTAGCCACGGGTCGGGCCCGGGGGCTCTTACTGGCGTGGCTCCCAGCTGAAGAAGCGCACGGAGAGCAGGAGCCCGGCGATCCCCCAGACGGCGACGACGGCGACGTCGCGCCAGTGGAACGGCGTTCCCGC
>Ga0187772_10001226_pt1 | contig 12038 bp, 14 predicted proteins | sample 0116_SJ02_MP15_2_FD_133137 | JGI IMG/M metagenome (GOLD analysis project Ga0187772, IMG submission 133137) | Tropical peat soil microbial communities from peatlands in Department of Meta, Colombia - 0116_SJ02_MP15_20_MG | ecosystem: Environmental > Terrestrial > Soil > Wetlands > Peat | place... | reverse complement strand
GTAGCCGTGAAAGGGGTGACGCTTACCCTGCTCGTAGCCGGCCGCTTCCGCATCCGCAATGAGCGGACCGGCGGGACTCTCGGGCTCGCCTTCGGCCACCGGCCAGTACAGGCCGTTTTGTGTGCCGGGCTCGCTGCGGAAGCGCTGCGCGTACACGCCCGGGGCATTGCCGTCGTGCCCGGTGGCGGCGTAGTCGAGCTGCGCCTGATAAAGCGCGCGGCACACCCTGATCGCCGCCAGCTCGTTGGCACCGATCCGCCGGTAGAGCAGCTCCTTGACGCCCTCGGCGGAATCAAAGCTCCATGCGCCGTTGCTGCGCACCAGCGGGATCGGCAACGGCCAGTCCTTCGTGCCGACCAGCAGCTTCATCCTTCCCGGGCCGTCGGCCGTCAGACGGTGGTGAGTGTCGTACGATTCGACGAAACGGGCGCGGTCCGCCTTGTCCTGGGTTTCATCGCCGGAGGTTATGAGGGTCGAGGCATCCGCACCCAGGATCCGCTGCAGCGCCGCGGTGTCATTGGACTTGTTGGCCGCGATCAGGGCATCGACAGCCTGCTGAGCGGTGGCGAACGTCTGCGGCGCAGCCGGCTGCGCCGGCGAAGCGCCGGGCATCAGGAGGATCACGGCAGTCACCGCCCACGCAGCTGCGCACGGCGCGAATCGGGGCGCGCACCGGCCCGTGTTATTCACTTGCGCCTCCCGCCGCTGGGTCGGCTTTGCTGCGAGGCGACGCTCGCGCGCCCGCGGTTGCTGGCTGCGCGTTCGGTCGAGGCATTGCTGCCGCCTGCAAATGCGCTGTGCCGGGCGCCGGAGTCTGAGGACGCACGTGCCGGACCTCTCGAATAACCGGCATCGGGACTCGGCCGGTACTGTGGCGTCGCCGGACGCGCGCCCGACGGCGGCCGGCTTTCGTTGTACGGCGGTCGCTGACCGGGCTGCTGGCCCGGCGGGCGATATTCGGGCCGTTGACCGGGCGGCCGCGTCTCCGGCAGCGTCGTGGGTGGGGGCCGGTACCCCGGCGGCGGGGGGCGATACCCAGGGCGGTTGTACCAATTGCCGGGTGGACGCGCGTAGATCGGTGGACCGTAGACCGGCGGACGATAGTGATACGACGGGTACGGCGGGCGATAGCGATTGTTCACCACCCAGTAGTTGTTATTCACTATGACCGTCTGGCGACCCCAGTTCCAGCCCCATCCGCCCCATCCCCAGGGATAGCTGTTGTTGCTGATCCAGGCGCCGAGCATGATGCCCGCGCCGAAAGTCAGCAGCGAAGCCGCGACTACCGCGTTGGGGTCAGGTTGCACGTAGACGACCTGCGGGTTGTACTGCGGTACGTAGATGACCTGCGGATTGGCGGGTTGGATAACGACCACCTGCGAGCCGCCCTGCCCCTGCAGCTCCACCTTCTGGTAGTCATTGGTCTGCAGCGTGCCCGCGGCGTAGGCCTGCTGGCGCAGCCGCTGGATCGAATCCATGACCATTCCCTGATTGGTGGCGAACGCCTGGCCGATCGTGGCGTAGCTGTCGATGTTCTGCGCCATCATGTCGAGGACTTGCGGAAAGTTGATGAGCGCGATGAACGCCGGGTCGAAGCCGCGCGCCTGCGCGGCGTCGGTGCGGGCCTGTCCGGTCAGCGTCAGGTTCTGGTGCAGCCAGTTGTCGACGTCGATGATCTGCTGAGGATCGGTCGACGCGGCGCAGATCTGTGCGACCAGCGCGTCCGGGTAGAGCGCGATCGGCGCGAGCAGCTGGTCGAGCTGGTTCGGCGTCGGCAGGGCATTCTGCCCATAGGCGCTCGTGGTCGACAGTATGACGCTGCATAGCCACAGAAAGCCGGTGAGCACTGAAGTCGCGGGGGATCGAGGCCGCATGGGTGACTGCATCCTGTCGCAGAATGATGAGTAAGTGCCTGAGGCCGACCGCGCACCAACGCCGGCCACATTGCTCCGCCCGGGTTCGAGCTGCGCTCCGGCGAGCCCCGCGTTCAAGGGTACTTGTTTTCGACCACGCTACGTACCGGATGCGTGTCGTAGACCAGCACGATCGATTGAATGTGACCGGTACTGGGATCGAAGTTGAACACGTCCGCACAGTCGAAGGCGACTCGCGAGCCGTCCTTGAGACGCCAGTCATAGAGATAATAGGCCACGGCCCTCAGGTGTCCCTCGGCGCTCACCAGCACGTCATGGACGGTGAGCTTGGTTCCCCGGGACGCTTCGGCAACCTTCTTCACGAACTGACGAACCGGCAGTCGTCCGAGGAACGGCGACTCGACCCAGCCGTCGGGAATGAATAGCGCGGCCGCCTTGTCGGCATCCCCGGCTTCGAGAGCCTTCAGATACGCGTGCACGGTGCGTTGCATGGGGTTCTTCTCCGCTGCGTCGAAAGCACGCTAACCCGGGAGGACCGACAAGACAAGCGTCGCCCGAGGTCTTTTGATTCGGCTTAACGAGCGCCATGGCGTTGCAGCTCGCTGACGATGTCGGGCTGATCGCCAGCCCGCGCTGCCTGCAGCGGCGTCGTGCCCTGCGCGTCCACCGCATTCGGGTCGGCGCCGTGCGCGAGCAGCACGGCGACCGCGTCGGTCTGCCCCCGCAGTGTCGCCAACATCAGCGCCGTGCGGCCGCGCGCGTCGCGCGCATCGACATCAATCGGCTGACCGAGCAGTGCGTTCAGCGCCCTCAGGTCGCCGGTTTCGGCAGCATAACGGAGTGCCGCAGGGTCGGCGCCGCGCGACGCCGCGCCGGACACAGCGTCGGCATCCCGCAGCGCAGATCCGTTGGCCGCCACGGCGGCTGTAGCTGCCGCCGGGCTGCCCGCCGCCCGCGTGCCTTCCCGCAGCGCCATCGTGACCGGCGGTGCAGCCGCCGGTGCCGCGCGCGACCGCTCGGCAGCAGACGGGAAGGCGGCGGGAGGCGCAGTCTTGAGTGCCGCGAGTGGCGCAGCTGCGTTCGACGGCGGCGGGACCGCCCGTACGTCGGCCGAGGTTGTCGGTGCCGGCGTGGGACTCATGGTCGGAGCGCTTGGAGTTGCGCTGTTTCGCCGGAGAGCCGCGGCGGAGGTGTCCGGAGCCACGGCAGGTGCGCGCGGCGCGAGCAGCCGCGGGGCGATGATCACTGCGGCGAGAGCCGCAGTGGCCAGCGTGCCAAACACGGCGGGCCTCCACCAGGGGTGTGACCCTGATCGCCGGCGCCGGTCGGCGTTGGCATCAGCCAGCCTGCGCTCGGCGGCCAGCCGTTCCGCATGCGCGAGCACTGCGCGGCGCACCGACTCGCTCGGCCGGCTGCGGTCGCCCGCCGCCGCCCGCCGATAGCGCTCATCGACGTCGTCAGCAGGATCGCGATCGGGTGGCAGGTCGGTCATGCGTACTCGCTGAGCCGCTCGCGCAGCTTGCTCCGTGCATAGCGCAGTCGGCTCTTGGTCGTCTCGAAGGTACTCACCGTGATGGCCGCCACCTCCTCCACACTCAGGTCGCCCTCGACCTGGAGGAGAAAGGCGTCGCGCTGCTCGTGCGGCAGCTCCGCCAGCGCACGGGCGAGCACGCTGGCCTGCTCGCGCTGCAGCGTCGCTGCCAGGGGACCGACGCTCGGCTCGGTGGTCAGCTGCCCGATGACCGATTCGGCCTCGTAGCCGACCGTCTCGAGGCTGACCTGCCGCCGGCTGGTGCGCAGCGCATCGATCATGCGGTTGCGGGCGATGGTAAACAGCCAGGTCGCAAAGCGCGCCGTCGGCTGGTAGCGCGGCGCCTCGCGGGCAACCGCGAACCACACCTCCTGCATCAGCTCGTCGGCCGTCGCCCGGTTGCCGACGTTGCGTTCCAGGTAACGCCAGATGCACATTTCGTGCCGACGATAGAGCAGCGGGAACGCCGCAGCGTCACCGCGGGCGTAGCGTTCGATCAGCGCCTCGTCACTCTCGCCCGCGTCGGTCATTCGTCCGATTATGGCAGCTCGGCTGCGACTCATCCCGGAGGATCGGGGACGAACTGTCGCTCGCGCGCGCGCGGAAACGGGTTGGGTCCGGGGGGTGATGGCCGTGCCGGCCGCACGATTCCCATGGCCACCAGGTTCTCCAGGCTGTCGTAACGAATGCGGATCACCTCGTTGGGTTCGTGCTGCATCCGGCGGAACTCGGTGTCGACCACGTAGGAGGACTCACGTTCGCCGTGGCCGGTGCCGAGCTTGGCAGCCGGATGCGTCACGGCGTCCGCGGCACGCCCCTCGGCCAGTAATCCGGCGGCGGACTCGCTGGACGCTCCCGCAGACGCTGTTGGCGGCGGGCTGGCCGCAGGAGCGGGCGCGGAGCGACCGGTCGCGGGCGCCGACAGCTCGCCGATGGGCGGCGAGCCTGGCGGGGGCACGAAGCTCTGCCGCGGCACGCGTTCGCGGAACAGCGCCACGCCGATGACTCCGACATTCGCCGGCCGTCCGGTGCGCTCGGCGTAGGAATTGGGCGCGTCGGTGAAGGTAAAGGCGGCCACTTCCATGTGACTCTTGCGCCACCCGGTGATTTGGTACAGCTCGCCGGGGTCGAACACGTAGCCCGCCTGGTCAAAGCCTGCCGTGGCACCTGAGAGCACGTTGACGCCGTCGACCGATGTCACCGCCAGCAGCCGCCCACCGATGCAATTACGGATCTCGATCGCGTAGCGCGCTCCGGGTCGGCCGGCGACCCAGTACTCGCCATTCGAGTAATAGGTGCTTAGCGTCGCCCCGCTATCGCGGTCGATGATTGTCACGTTCGCCAGGGCGCCGACGGCGAACGCATCGCCGCTGGCCGCGAGCAGCGCAGCGCTGGCCGCGAGCAGCGCAGCGCTGGCCGCAAGACCCAAAATGCCTTTCATAACGGTCTCCGGGTTTATGGACTCCGGGATTAAACGGAACGGCAGCCCGGACGGGGTTAACCAGCGGCCGTTTGCATAATCTCGCCGCGGCGGCGCATGCTGCCGGTCCCCGGATCCACATCCGGATCGGGCTGCCGGACCCAGAGTCGACGACACAGGAGGCCGATCATGGCTACGTACATCAGTTTGCTGAATTTCACCGATCAGGGCGTCCGCAACATCAAGGACTCGCCCGATCGTTACGGTGCTTTCCGGGCAATGGCGGAGAAGCTCGGTGTGACGGTGAAGAGCTTCCATTACACACTCGGACACCACGACATGGTGGTCATCCTCGAGGGAGCCGATGATGCCGTGACGACCGCACTGCTCAAGGCGGGCTCGCTCGGCAACGTCCGCAGTCAGACGCTGCGCGCATTCTCCGTCGATGAGACCAAGAGAATCATCGGCAACATTCCCTAGCGGCTGAGGGCCCTGCGCGCGCCCACGCTCGCGCGCTCGCGGGCATCTGACCGGGTGATTCGTGACGCCGCGCCACGAGTCATCCGTCGGATGCCCCGCACCCGCCGAGGCCATGCAGGGACTTCACATGAGAGGCGCTCAGGCGCTTGGCGCGCTGGCCGGCGTCGCCAGCGCGCTGGCCATGCTGAGCGGTTGCGCGGCCTACCGCGTCTACCAGAAGTGTGGCTACAACGGCTGTCCCGGCGATCAACAGATCAGCGTCGAGGTGCGGGCGCTGCTTAGTCGACACGCGGAGCTGCTCCCTCCCAACCTCATCTACGTGCAGACGCTGGACGGTGTCGTTTACCTGAGCGGCCAGGTGGCCACCGAGCTGCAGCGCGATACAGCGACCGCCGTCGCCCGTGAAGCGCCCGGCGTACGTGACGCGGTGGATATGATCGCGCTCGAATACCAGGGCTGGTGAGTTGCGCGCGCAGGCCGCAGCGGCTGACCGCCGGCGCCGGCGGTTTGCTGCCGGTGCCGTTCGCGGGCCAAGATAGCGCCGGTGTCAGCGGGAGGTTTTCAGCGGAACAGGAGCGGCGGCGCGGCGGTGCGCACGGACGAGCTGGCGCGCCGGGCACTGCTCGCATTCCTCCTCACCTTCATCGTGGCGCGCACGACCGTGTTCCTGATCATGGCGCGGCGCATACCGAACCTGTATCTGTTCCTGCGGGACACGCACGTCCATCACCTCAACTACGGTATTTTCCTGCTCGCTCTCGTGGGGGGCTATCTACTGCTGCGCGCGCCGACCGGCGATGCCGCGCGCCGGGCCGCGTTCGCTTACGGCATCGCCATGGCGCTGACGTTCGATGAGTTCGGCATGTGGCTGCACCTGGGCGGCAGCTACTGGCAACGCGCCAGTATCGATGCGATCGTCGTCGTGGCGGCCGTTCTGGCCCTGGTCGCCTACGCACGCTCCATCGAGAGATTCGAGGCCCGCCATGTGCGGGCCTTTAGCGCGCTCGCCGTCGGGCTGGTGGTATTCGCCGTAGTGCTCTACGACGCCTCCGTGCACCTCGGCAACGTGGCAGGACCGCGCCTGCGCGAGCTCGAGCTCGCCTCATCCCCCTGATCGGCAGTCAGCGCCGCCGCATCATTTCAGCAGGCCGAACACGGCGACGCCGGTCTGGGTGCCCACGAACACCTCACCATCGGCAATCGCCGGGGTGATGAACTTGTTGCCGGCGCCGAACTGGTCGCGACCGCCGGCGGCCTGGGAGCTGTTGTAGAGCTCGTGGGCGAGATTACCGGCATCGTAGGCATGCAGCACCGCCGGGCTGCTGTTCTCATGCGCCCAGACGATGCCGTTGCTGGTGCCATTTGCGGACACCGCGGGCGCGGTGCCCGGATAGGTGAAGCTCGTGGCGGTGCTCGAGGACGGCGCGCCCGCGAGCTGCGCGGCCTTGACCGGGAAGGCCATGAGGGCTCCACCGGCCGGGCCGTAGTAGAGCGTGCCGTTGAAGTACGCCGGCGTCGACCAGATGCCGCCGGGGAGTACGCCGTTCAACTGCTGCCAGACGTTCGTGGTGTTGTTGGGATTGAACTTGCCCATGGAGTCGCGGTTGACGACGTAGAGGTTGCTGTCCTTGCCGGCGCCGACCGCAAGGTGCCGAACCGTCCCACCGGAGTCGGTGACATCAGGGAGCAGCAGGATGCCGCCCGAGCCCAGGTCCGTGTCGCCGGCCGATTCGCTCACGGTATTGGACATCGTGAAGTAGTCCGCCACGCTCAGTGTGCCGCCCGCGGTGGAAAGCTTGAGGAAGCTGTTGCCGTAGTCGCCTCCGGTGGGGAAGCCGTTCGCGTCGAGCGTGGTCTCGAAGATGCCGTTGGCGGTCAGCAGATACACGTTGCCGGCGCTGTCGGCCGCCGGTCCGCCGCCGCTCATCCAGATTGCCGGCCCGCCGCCACCGCTGTTGGGCGCGACGTTGAGCACCGCGGTGCGCGCCAGGGTGCTCTCGCTGTAGGCGATGATCCAGCCCGTATAAGGCTGGCCGTCGCAGTGCGAGGTCCAACTGGTATAGATCGTCCCATTGAGAAGCAGCAGCGCGGCGCGCTCTTCGTACTGCGCCGGATCGAAGCTGGTGGTGCCGCTCTGCATTGGGTAGCTGGCGGCGATGTCCACCGGACCGTGGAGCATCTCCGCACCGCTCGTCACATCGAGCGCGTGCAGCCGTTGGTGGTAGGTGGTGCCGGCCACCGACTCAGCCACCACGAAAATCATACCGTTGGGTGCAGCGGTCCGGTCGATGACCGGCGTCGACGTGATACCGATGGTGGGCGACACCTGCGTGCAGCCGTTGGCAGGCAGGTCGTTCACGCTCTCGCCGGCTCCGAGCACCGACATGTGCCAGAGCGTCGCGCCGTTGTCCACGTCGAAGGCGTATACCGAATCGTTTTCGGTGGCTACGAACAGCACATTGTGCTTTGCGCCCTGGACGGTCAGGCCCGAGAGATAGAGCGGCTGGGCATCCACTTTGCCGTCGGTCGCCAGGAAGCGCTGCAGACCAAAGGTCGAGGAGTTGACATTTGTGAGCGTCAGAATCGATTCGGTCAGATTCTGACCGGTCCGGGCCAGGTCGTTCTTGTAGGTGATCAGGTCGGTGGACTGTGTTGGTGTGGGGTTGCCGCCGCCGCTACCGCCGCTACCGCCGTTGCCGCCGTTCCCACCGGTACCGGACTGCGCAGCGGGCATGCCCGAGCCGCCTGAGCTGCAGGCGGTGAGCAAGGCGAACAACAGTGTTGGAAGCGCGCTGAGACTCGGGCGCATGTAGCGTCGCAGGACCGGTCAGACTCCGTGCACGCTCTCACGGCCGAGCCTCCCGCGGCAACTCGTCGGTTAACCGCGACACGCGCCGCTTTACAAAAGATGTCAGGGGTGAGCGGCGGGTGCCGCCCGCTGCGCCGCCGTCTGGGCGCTCTCCACGCGGTCGCGCAGTCCGGCGAGCGCCGCGGGAAGATCCTTGCGCAGCGAGCGGGTCACGAGTGCCTGCGGGATCCAGAAACCGGGGTCGATGTACACCTCATACTCCACCACGGTCGCGGAAGCGTCCGGCGCCGGCATCAGCAGCCAGGTGCCCTCCTCCTCCTTGAGGTCGCCGCTGATGCGACGGGTGTCGATGCGATGCGGCCGGTCGTAGTGCGCGCGAAATACGTAGCGGACGGTCGGCAGCAGCCATGAATAGCGAACCTCGTGCTCGAAGTCTTCCCAGCTGCCATCGTGCGCGCCGTCGATACGGCGACAGCCCTTCAGACCCGGCACGAACAGCGCCGCCTGCCGGCAGTCGGTCATGACGCTCCAGATGGCCTCGGGCGAGGAGTTGATGCGGACGGCGGCGCTGACGTGTCCGCGCGGGTGCTCGGGGTCGATCGCGCTGGCGGCCGCTACCACAACCTGGCCGGCGGCCAGGCGCCGTTGCACCGCTGGGTCGGCGACCCAGTCACTCGGGGCAGCCAGCGCGAGCGGCTGCATCAGAGCCAACGCTATGAAGATCATGCCGCGATTGAGTGCGTCCAACACTTCGGTGTGGCAGGCGAGCCACGCGCACACTGCCGATCGTGAGTGCCGCCCTGCCGCGACCGGGTTCATTTGCGCCGCCCCGATCGGCTGCAGCTAAAGCTCATCGAGATCCGTGAGCGCGGCGCGCGTCACCCGGCCGGCATGCACCGCCACCCCTTCCGCACGCAGCCGCCGCACCTGTTCGCGGTGGGCGCGCGATGCGGCCGGGAAAGCGATGCGACCGCCGGCCCCGACCACGCGATGCCAGGGCAGATTGAGCTCGGTGGGCGCGACGCGCAGTGCGAATCCTGCCTGCCGTGCGCGCCCCGGCAGGCCGGCCGCCCGCGCCACAGCGCCGTAAGTCGAGACCCGCCCGCGAGGTATGGTGCAGACCACATGCCAGATCGCCTGCAGCGCCGGACTGTCATCGCTCGCGACCGCGCCGCGCGCGCGTGTGCGAGCCGCGCGCGCGGCTCGGAACAGAGCAGTGACTGATCTTGTGCGCATCTGCGAACCGATGGACCCTGCGTACCCCGCGAAGTTCACCGGCCGCCCGCGGCGGCGGGCGCCCGGCGCGATCCGACCGTGATGATAAGATTCTCGCATGCGACTGCCACGCAGCAGCTGGTTGCTCCTGTTACTGCTGTGTCCGCTCGCGACTCATGCCGCCGAGCTCGACATTCCGGAGCTCGGTGTCAAGCTGACCGGTCTGCCGGCCGGGATGGACACGCCCAAGCTGGTCGGGCGGGCGGGCGGGCACGAGGCCACCACCCGCGCCGGCGACGCACTGCTGAGCGTCTACCGCGAAGATGTGCCGGTCCCGGCCGACAAAGACGTGGCGGATCCGGCCTACCGCGCCAGCCTGGAAGCCCGGTTCGACGCGACCATCGACTCGCGGACACTGGGCGCGCCCACCTCGCTCGCCGGACACAACGCCTGGACCGTGGTGGACGCACACCAACACGCCATGCAAACGGTATACAACTGCGTCACCTACGTCATTGTTGATCACCATCTGTATCGCTTCGCAGTCACGGCCAGCGCCGCCCAAGGGCGACCTGCTGCGTTCGATGCCCTGGTAAGAGCCTTCTCGCAGGTGAGTTTCGAGCCGGTTCGCCCGGCCGGGGCGTCGGCGTCGCCGACAACGGCGCTGCCGCGCAACTCGCCCGGTTCGGCCCTAAGGGTAGTGTTACGCTGTTGCCTCCCGCAGCCAGCCTCCGGAGACAGCCGCAATGGCGGCAGCGCCGCACAGCTCAGCCGAGGATCTGATCATCGAGACGCGCGGCCTGACGAAGGAGTTCAACGGCTTCGTGGCGGTGAGCAGTGTCGATTTGCGGGTACGCCGGGGTCAGGTTCATGCACTGATCGGTCCTAACGGCGCCGGCAAGACGACCTTCTTCAACCTGCTCACCAAGTTCCTGATCCCCGATCGCGGCCAGATCCTCTACCAGGGCCGGGACATCACCTTCGAGAAGCCCGCCGAGGTCGCGCGCCGCGGCATCGTGCGCTCGTTCCAGGTGTCCGCGGTGTTTCCCAACCTGACGGTGCTCGAGAACGTGCGCGTCGGCCTGCAGCGGGCACTGGCGACGACCTTCCACTTCTGGAAGCGCGAAGCGACGCTCGCGGTTCTCAATGCGCGCGCCCTGGAGCTGCTGGAGCAGGTGCAGCTCGGCCCATTTGCGCAGACGCGCGCCGCGGAGCTGCCGTACGGGCGCAAGCGGGCGCTCGAGATCGCCACCACCCTGGCGATGGCCCCCGAGCTGATGCTGCTCGACGAGCCGACCCAGGGCATGGGGCACGAGGACGTCGACCGCGTGACCGCGCTCATCCGGCGGGCGGCGGCCGAGCGGACCGTGCTGATGGTCGAGCACAACATGCAGGTGGTTGCGCGCATCGCCGACACCATCACCGTCCTGCAGCGCGGCCAGGTGATCGCCAGCGGCAGCTATGCGGAGGTCTCGCACAATCCTCTGGTGATGGAGGCATATCTCGGCTCGGCGGACGGCGAACGGCGGAGCGCGCACTGATGGGCGAGCCGGCGCTGCGCATCAGCAATCTGCACGCCTACTACGGCGAGTCGCACGTGCTGCACGGCGTCGACTGCCACGTGAACCCGGGCGAGGTCGTCACTCTGCTCGGGCGCAACGGCGCCGGGCGTACCACGACGCTGCGGGCGCTGCTCGGCCTGGTCGGCACGCGCTCGGGGTCGGTGCTGATCAACGGCTGCGAAGCCGTGACGCTGCCACCGCACCGGATCGCCCGCCTCGGCGTGGGTTACTGCCCGGAGGAGCGTGGCATCTACGCCAGCCTCTCGACCGAGGAGAACCTGCTGCTGCCGCCGGCGGTCGCCGCCGGCGGCCTGCCGCTCGAGGAGATCTACGCCACCTTTCCCAACCTCTGGGAGCGGCGCACCAGTCAGGGCACCCACCTCTCCGGCGGCGAGCAGCAGATGCTGGCGCTGGCGCGGATCCTGCGCACCGGGGCGCGGCTGCTGCTGCTCGATGAGATCTCGGAAGGGCTCGCGCCGGTGATCGCCCAGGCGCTGTCGCGGACCATCGAGCGGCTGCGCACCCAGGGCTACACCATCGTGCTGGCCGAGCAGAATTTCCGCTTCGCCGCACCGCTGGCGGACCGCTTCTACATCATGGAGCGCGGGCGGATCGTGGGAGGTTTCGCGGCTGCAGAGCTTGCGGCGAAAATGGCGATGCTGCGCGAGTTCCTGGGTGTGTGACCGCACGGCGGTCATTCATTCTTAAGGCGGGGGGAGACCATGAAGGGACAGAGGTTGGCGATCGCATTGACCGCGGCGCTCTGGGGAGCGAGCCCGTACGCAGCACAAGCCGCGGGCGACCAGGCCGTGATCGGCGACCTCGACGACATGTCCGGTGTGTACGCCGACGTGCTCGGCGCGGGCGGTCTGGAGGCGATCAACATGGCGATCACCGACTTCGGCGGCACGGTACTCGGCAAGAAGATCACGACGCTCAGCGCCGATCATCAGAACAAGCCCGACATCGGAGCCTCCAAGTTCCGCCAGTGGGCCGACGAGAGCGGCCTCACCCTGTTGCTCGGCGGCTCCAATACCGGCGTCAACATCGCCATGGCGAAGGTCGCCGCGGTCAAGAAGGTGCCGCAGTTCGTGATCGGCGCCGGCGGGGCTTCGCTCACCAACGAGGACTGCACCGCCTACACCGT
>Ga0187772_10001225_pt1 | contig 12049 bp, 12 predicted proteins | sample 0116_SJ02_MP15_2_FD_133137 | JGI IMG/M metagenome (GOLD analysis project Ga0187772, IMG submission 133137) | Tropical peat soil microbial communities from peatlands in Department of Meta, Colombia - 0116_SJ02_MP15_20_MG | ecosystem: Environmental > Terrestrial > Soil > Wetlands > Peat | place... | reverse complement strand
CCTCACCACGTTCTACCCGGCCGAGGAGTACCATCGCAACTACTACCGGCGCCACCCCGAGCAGGGCTACTGCCAGGCGGTCATCGCCCCGAAGCTAGCGAAGTTCCGCAAGACCCACGCGGCGCGATTGGTGACCCCGACGGGTGGCGCGCGCTAGTCGGTCTCGAAGGTAAGGCCGGAGTCCGGCGCCGGGGTCTCGGGCGCCGCTACCTGGAGCCCAGAGGGGGCGTACCAGGTGAAGAGCTCCAGCACGAGCCGACCCGCCCCGACGATCGGATCGGTGCGCATCAGCTCGCGCGCCTCGTTCACCGAGCTCGTGCGGAAGACAAGGACCCCGCGGAGGGGCGTATCCTCTTCGAGCGGTCCGACCGTGATGAGGAGCCCGGACTCACGGAGGCGACGCAGGTGCGCCAGGTGGCCCTCCTGTAGGAGCGCGGCCTCCTCCTGGCCTAGGGCCGGCAGACCATCGGGTCGACGCAGCAGCCCCAGCACATAGCGCGACATCGGGGGCAGCCGCTCGTACTCGGATGTCCCGCTCGGTTTCCCTGGCATCGCGCGGACCCGCCACTAGGGTCGAGGCTACGGATAAGGAAACTCCGACCGGGTGCGCAGCCTGGGCCCCGCCCGTCCTCAGAGACCCCAGAACAGGACCACGAAGTACGCCGCGAACGCAAGCAGGATCGCCCCGCTCACCAGTCGGACCGACCTCTCGTAGGAGGCCCGGCGACGACTGCCCTCCCGGACGGCCCACGGGAACCCTACGACCCAGACCACGATCGCCGCGAACAGACCCAGCAGCAGGATCGCCCCGCCCAGGTAGGCGAACGCGACCCCGGCTGTCAGCCACCAGACGACCTGGAACGGGTTCGACAGGCCGATACCAAGGGCCCGGAGATAGGTCCGTTCGAGCGGCAGGTCCCGCGCCCCCGACCGGTCGCGACGGAGCAGGAGGACCCCGAGGTAGGCCATGACCCCCGCCCCGAGCAGGTAGACGAACCGTACCGCCGCGTGGACGTCGACGACCCGCTCGAGGAGAAAGACAGCCCCACCGAGGACCCCGTCTGCGGTCATCGCGCCCAGTCCGGTGACGACCCCTGCTCGGTAGGACCGCGCCGCCGCGGCCGCGATCCAGGCGTTCATCGGGCCCGGCGGGACGGCCAGCGAGAACCCGAGGACCAGGCCGAACGCCAGGCTCTCCGTCAGCCCCGTCACCGAAGCGACCCTCGCGGCGTCACGCCGGCGGCCCGCTCGCGTCGGGGCGGCCAGAGTACCGGTACCGCCCGCTCAAGTCCATGGAGGAGGGCGGCCAGAGGGGGAACTCGCGCTCACCACCACGACGGATCGTCTGGGCCGGGCCAGCGCAATCGCCCCACCAACCGCGACGAGCACGAACCCGACGACGAACCCGCCGAACGCGAGCGGGATGCTCGCGACCGCGCACCCCAGCCCGATCGCGCCCAGGATGCGTCGGCCGCGACCGACGAACGCCATCAGCACCCCGGTGAGGATCGCCACCATGCCGACCACCGCCCCGGCGAGGAACAGGGGACTTGACAGGCCGAAGAGGCGGGACAGGATCGAACCGACCAGCCAGAGGGCAAGGCCGCCGGCCAGGAGAAAACCTCCCCCAACGGTCGTCAGCACTGCCGCGAGCACCGGGGGCCGCTCCTTCGGCACGGGACGTTGGAGCACGGGGGCCCTCTTACCGAGGACGGTCACCGGACCGTGCTTCCCCGCAGAAGGTCGAGGGCACGGGACCGAGCTACCCTCGCGAGGCCCCGCCAGTCGACACCAACGTATTTTGAACCCCCCGCGCGTAGCCGTCCGAGATGTCGCCGCCACCGCTGCCGGAAACCGTGGGCCCACGCCCGGTCGAGTTGATCCTCTACCGCTGTCTCGTCTGCGGCTTCCAGTCGCTCCGTGGAGAGGAGATCGGGGAGCACCTGATGCAGCACACCGAGGCGGCGAAGTACACCTTCTCCACGGTCGTGAAGTAAGGCCTTCTCGCGGCCCGGACGGCCGCGTCTACGCGGCAGCGGGTATCGCCGCCGCGGCAAGAGCCGTAGGCTCGACGAGCGAGCGTGCCCGTTCGGCTCGGGACACGGCCCGGACCCGGGCTGCCTCGACGTAGCGAAGGAGTTCCGCAAACTCCTCGGGCTCGATATCGCACATCTTTGGGTCACCCAGCGTTCTCGCTCAAGGGGCCTGCGGGGGAGCTCGCTCCCGCGGCACGGCCGGGGAGAACGCGAGCGAGATCGAGTTCACGCAATGGCGTACGTTCCGCTCGGTCAGGCGCTCCCCTTCGAAGACATGGCCGAGATGGGCCCCGCATTGTGCACACCGGATCTCGGTGCGCTCCCCGTCAGGGTCGGGGATCCGTGCGACCGCGCCCGGGATCTCCTGATCGAAGCTCGGCCAGCCGCAGCCCGCGTCGAACTTGTCGTCGGAGCGGTAGAGCTCGGCCCCGCACCGACGGCACGCGTAGGAGCCCTTTCGGAACTCGCGCTCGTACTCGCCGGAGAACGGCCGCTCCGTCCCGCGGCGGACGATCACCGCCTCCTCCGTGCGCGTGAGCTTCCGCCAGGTCGCCGGGTCGCTCCCCATGGCGGTCTGGACGCGGCAGGCCTCATTAGGCTGAGGCCCCGCGGGCGCGAGCAGCTCGTTCGTCCCGAACGCGGGGTATATCTGGGAGGCAACCAGGTCGAGTACCTTGATGGACCGCGCTTACGAACGCCTCCTGGGGACCGCGCTTGTCGCGATCGGTCTGGGGCTCCTTCTCTACGGCTTCGTCCAGGCCTACGACTACACCGTTACCCCTCCGTCGGGCACCTACAACATCGTGACCGGGGGCGGCGGGGCCGGGCACAACGGCTCCGTGAACATCACCTTCAACGGCAGGTTCGTCGAGGCGTTCACCTTCCTAGGCATCGAGTACCTGATCGGCGCTGCGATCCTGAAAGCCGGCTGGAATCTCGTGACCCCGAAGGCCGAGACGATCTCGGTCCGCGTGAAGCCTCGGTCGCTCCAGGCCGAACCCGCGCCGCCGCCGCCTCCGCCGGTGTTCAATCCGCCGCCGTCGAGCTGATCTACGGGCCGCACCCCCCCGCAGCTCCCGTGACCGTCCCGCCCGGGCCGTCGCGACCCCGGGGTGCCCCGGGTCCTCCCGAGCCTGAGCCGTGCCGGCTCATCGATCTCGCCGGTCCCGACCGGGAGCGTGCGGTCCCGCTCGTGCGGGACGGCTTCGTGGGGATCTATCGCTGGCACGCGAAGCGGACCTTGCGCGAGGTCCCCGTCGTCCGCGGCGCGGAGCAGGGGGATGCGCTCGTCGGGGTCTCTCTGCTCGACGTGCTCGCGCCGGAGGTCGGCTACGTCTACTATCTCATCGTTCTGTCCACCCACCGGGGGCAGGGGCTCGGGGGGCGGCTCCTCGACGACGCGCTCCAGCTCTTTCGGGCTCGCGGGATCGAGGTCGTCTACGCGGCCGTCCAGGCCGACAACGCGCCGTCGGTCGCCGTGTTCACCCATCGGGGGTTCCGTGAGGTCGAACGCAAGGAGACGAGTTGGAAGGACGGCGGGCTCGGGGCGTGGGGGCTTCGAAGCCGCATGCGGCTGGTCCCGGGAGAGTTGCTCCTGGGCCTACGGCTCTCCCCACCGCCGGCCGGCAGGTCGGGGCCCCCTGGGGGCTAGTTCGCGCGCGGGCTCCCCACGGCAGCGGGCGCGGCGACCGAGACCTTGGAGAGGTTCATCAGACCGACGAACAGCATGATGATCCCCACGAACTCGGCGTAGTAGAGCATCACCGGGAAGGAGGCGATGTACAGCGCGCCCCCCGCGCCCAGCACGCAGGCGCCCGCGAGCATCGTCACGTGGCTCCAGTGGAACGACTTGCGGAGCGAGAGCGCCGCCGAGCCAAGCAGCACGACGGTCGCGGGGATCGTGACGATGAAGGAGAGCAGAAGCGGCACCATGGGGGGGTCCGCGACGATGATCCCCTGGGAGACCATGGACAGAGGCATCCGGGTCACGAAGCTGACGACCGCTGTCACGGCCAGTGCCGACCCCTGGAACGCCCCGTAGCCCTTCGACAGGCGTGGCCGGTGGAGCGCGCCCACCGCACCGAGGGAGAGGACACCGACGATCCCTGCCGAGAGGAACACGTAGGCCTGGAGCAACCCTTCGGTCAGGATCCCGACGAAGACGAGGAACTCGATCGCCATGGCCGCGGCACCGAGCCCCATGCCGACCCCCCACATCGCCTGGGTCAGCTTCCGGGACCGGACCGCTCGCACGAGCCCCCGGACGGCGAGGATCCCCAACGCCCCGCCCAGAGCGGCGAGGGACGCGGCGATGCCGACCGGCTCGACGTCCATGAGGTCAATCCCCGTGGGCGCCGGCATTGATACGGGCCCGGTCCGAACTTTCTGACCCCGGCGGGCCCGCCACCGGGGCAAGGAGGGGAGCCGTTACGCTCCAGCGCTTCGCTTGGCGGCCTCGCGGTCGTAAATGAACCGCAGGTTCTCCTCGAAGATCGTAGTGAACGTCCACGTGTTGTAGGGAGGCCACGGCCCGGCTCGGACGAGCTCCTCACGGCCGATCCCCTTCGCCAGCGCCTCCCGGGCAGCGACCTGCAAGCTGCTGATGTAGCGCCTCATGTCGCCGATCGATCCGCCCCCCGCCACCGGGCCGTGGCCCGGAAGAGCCCGGTCGATCCCGAGCGCCTCGACATGGCCCAGGATCCGGACGAACTCTTCCGGGTGGCCGTCCGACAGGGAGGGATGGAAGCCCACGCTGAGCAGGTCCCCCAGGAACGCGATCCGCTCGTCCGGCAGGTAGACGAGCACGTCGCTGGGGGAGTGACCGCCGCCGAAGGTGAGGATCCGCGCGGTCCGCCGAAGGCCATGGACCGTGAGCTCGGACTCGAACGTGAGGTCCGGCGCGCGGAAGCCGAGGTCCCGCGGCGTGGCGAGGATCCCTTCGAACCACCCCTCGTAAACGGCCCGCTCCACGTCGTTTACCCGCATCTCTCCGGAGCGGAGACGGGCAAGGTCCCGGGCCGCCTCATCGAAGTCGCTGCGGAGGTGGACCGGCCCGCGCTCGAGCACCAGCTCCCGGACCTTCGGTGTCGAGACGACGTGGGCCGCCCCCACGGCTGCGCTCCCCCGAACGTGGTCCCCGTGGTAGTGGCTGTTCACCAGGAGACCGACCGGTCCTCCGGTGCGCCGGACCGCCTCGCGGCCGAGCGCCTCCCCGGCCTGCGGGGTCAGCATCGCATCAAAGACCAACGAGGCGCCACCCAGGTCGACGATCGCGGCGTTGCAGAGCGCGAAGCCTCGGCGGGTGGCGATCGCAGCGTAGACCCCTTCCGCCAGCTCCTGGACCCGGAAGTGCTGCTCCGTGGCGACGTTCATGGGTGGTCCGGTACACGGCCCCCCTTCTTTAGAATCGGGGCGGGCGGCGGCGTGGAGGCCTGTCGGGGCCGCGGCCTCCGCTGGTCGGTCGGTGATGGGAGGGGGGTCCGCCGTGGTGCTGGCGGTACCCTCGTCGGTCCGGGCGACCCTCGCGCCGACCGCTCCCGCCGCCGCGGGCCCCGCCGGGCGGGGGTGGCGCGGTGTAGACGAACCCCGGGATCCGGGCCCGGGAGATGGAGACACCAAGGAGCCGCTCGATCTGCGCGAAATCCGGCTCCTCTTCCGGACTGATGAAGGTGAACGCGTCCCCCCGGCGCTGAGCCCGTGCGGTGCGTCCTACGCGGTGGATGTAGACCTCGGGCTCGTGCGGCACGTCGAAGTTGACGACGTGGCTCACGCCTTCGACGTCGATGCCTCGGGCCGCGATGTCGGTAGCCACTAGCACCCGGTGAGAGCCTCCCCGGAACCCCTCGAGCGCGAGGATCCGTTGGTTCTGGCTGCGGTTGCCGTGGATCACGGCCGAGGAGATGTTCCAGCGGCTGAGCTGCTGGGCGAGCCGGTTCGCCCGGTGCTTGGTGCGCGTGAAGACCAGAACGCTACTCATCGTCTGATCCTGGAGGAGCTCGCGCAGCAACTCCGCCTTGAGGTGAGAGGGGACCGGGAGGCCCAGATGGGAGACCCCGACCGCGGCCACGGTTGTCGGGTCGACATGGACCATCTTGGGGGACCGGAGGAACTCCCGCGCGAGGTCGACGATCGCCGGGGGCATGGTCGCGGAGAACAGCATCGTCTGCCGCTCCCGTGGCAGCGCCCGAAGCACCCGGCGCACGTCGGGGAGGAACCCCATGTCCAGCATGCGGTCCGCCTCGTCGAGCACCAGGATCTTCAGGTCCCGCCAGTCGAGGTGGCCCCGCTCCATCAGGTCCAGCAGCCGACCGGGCGTCGCGACGACGATCTCGGCCCCTCCTCGGACAGCCTGGATCTGGGGTTCTAGCCCGACGCCGCCGTAGACCGCTACGCCCCGCCGGTGGGTGTAACGACCGAGCTTGCGGAGAAACTCCTCGGCCTGCAGCGCGAGCTCTCGCGTCGGGGTGAGCACCAGCGCATAGATCTTGCCGGGGGGGAGCTCCAGCGTTCGCTCGAGGATCGGCAGCAAGAACGCGGCGGTCTTCCCGGTCCCGGTCTGGGCAGTTGCGACCAGGTCCCGCCCGGTGACGGCCTCCGGAATCGCCCGGCTCTGGATGGGCGTCGCCGCGTGGTAGCCCATCTCCTTCGCGCCAGCGTGGAGGCTGGGATGCAGGGGGAGCTCCTCGAAGCGAATCGTGTGCTCGTCGCGGTCGGACGACGTGGCGCCGGGCCGTCGGATTGGTTCCGTCAACAGCCTAGGGCGACGCGAGCAGGGATAACTGATTATCGACGCCTCGGACCGGGGGGTCGACATCGGCGCCGTCATGGCCCCGGTGACCCGTGCCGCGCGGAGAGCGAGTCCCCCAGCGTTATAGCGGCGGAGCGCCTTTACGGCAGGCCCATGTCGGGGCAGGGCAGGGGGCGACGTTCGCTCTGCCTCGTGCCACTGTTGGCCGTCCTCGTCTCCTCTCCGTTGGCCGGCGTGGTCTCGGCCGTCCCGCAGCCGACTGTCCGGGTCCAGGGCCTCGCGGCGCCAGGACCCCCCTCGTACGCGTCAGGCGACGCTCGACTCGCGGGAGGTCCGGGTCCATCGTATCCGTCGGCGACGGGCAGAACGACGTCGGGCGCGAGTCCGCCACTCTGGGGGCCGGCGAACGCGTCTAATCTCTCCAACGCCGCCAACGTGTCGACGCTAGCCCTACTCAACGGGTCGTTCCACTCCGGCGGGTATCTCCCTCGTCAGGGCTCCGAGCCGCAATCGGTGGCATTCGACTCTGCCCTTGACCGACTCTACGTGGCGTGGTGGACCGCACTGGGAGCGACCCAGCTCGAGGCCGCACCGTTCCTGTCCGTGGTGGACCCGGTCACCCACGAGGTTGTCGGCTCGATCTCTACCCCGAACTGCCGGTCCGACTCGACGAACCGGCTCGTTTTCGACCCGGACAACGGTCTGCTGTACGACCTCTGTTCGGAGGACAACGCCCTGGCAATCGACCCGGCATCGGGGGGCATCGTCGCGAACCTTTCCCTCGGAGGATTCAGCGAAGGCGGCTACTGCGGCGGGTTCGTACCTTTCGGCCTGGGCATCACCCTGGCTCCGGAGCTCGACGAGCTGTTCGTGTTGGTGGCCGACTGCTTCTCCGTCAACGCGACCTCGGGCGGCTGGAACGTGAGCGTCTCCATCGTGGACGACCGAGCGAATGACGTAGTAAACAGCGTGGATCTGGGCCAGACCGAGTTCTCCCCCTTCAACCTGGCGCAGGGGGAGTCGATGGCCTTCGATGCAACTTCCGGGCAGCTCTACGTCGACTCGAATTACTTGACGGGCGAACACGGGGGGTGGGAAGTCAGTGTCATCGACCCCGAAACGGGGCACGTGGCCGACACCGTCGTCCTAACCGTCGAGCCCAGCTACTCCGATGTGCCTGCTCTCGTGTACATCCCAGGTTCGGGGGCAATCTACACCGAGGGGCTCTACGAGGGGCCTGACCTGGTCAGCGGGGCCGCTCTCTATCAGATTGACTTGCCCGAGGACCGCGAGACGGCGGTGGTGACCTGGCCGGGTTGGGCATCGCCACCGTGTGAGCCAGGGACGGGATGTGGACCCTGGACCCGTCCGACCTGGTTGACCCCCGGTCCAGGGACCACATCGCTCACGATAGCCGCGATAGACCTCCAGGGGACGACGTTCGCGCTGATCTACAACATGAGCGACGGGGCCGAGGAGGCCAACCTGACTACAGGGCCGGTCGACGCGGGCATCTACGATCCCGTCGACGACTCCCTCTTCCTGCTGGATAGCACCAACGGTCGCCTGGTCAGCGTGGTTGGCTCGCCGATGCAACTCGGACCACCGACGGCTCTTGCCGCTATCGCGTACGCCGCGACGGTCGACCCGAGCACCGGTACGGTCTTTGTCGCCTTTGGGAACTACTGCGGCAATCTTGTACAGCCGGCTCCCGGATGCGTGAACGACACCATCGAGGCGATCCCCGCCGGCGGGATGCAACCGGCGCAGACCTGGGTGGCTCCCCCGGGAATGCCCGCCGCGATGACCTTTGACCCGCTCAACGACCGTCTCTACGTCTACTCGGAGTGCGGGGGCACGGGGGCGGGTGGCGTTTGGGGATGCTTCGCCGGGAAGCCTTCCGGGGTGACCGCGTTCAGCCTGAACGGTACCGTTCTGGCTCAGTCCCCCCTGCCCGGGGGCGAGATCGGGTGGGTTCCCGCCGCGCTCACGGTGGACCTGGCCACCGGTGAACTGCTCCTCGACGTGGGAACGGGTCATGGAGGGAACGCCCTCGACCTGATTGACCCTACCACGACCGGGGTCCTGAGCAACGTCACCGTTCGTGAAGGCGATGGCCCGGTCGGCCTAGGTGGCTACGACGCGCAGGACAATCTGCTTTTCGCCGGGGCTGCTTGCGTCGTCCTGGTGAATCAGAGCTATCGGATCCGCGACTGCCTGGACGCCTTCAACGCCAGCACGCACGAACTCGCCTGGAACGACACGTTCTCGTTCCCGAGCCTCTCCCTGGGTCAGTCCTGGGCCTTTGACCCCGCGACCGACACCCTCTTCCTGGGGACCTCGACCTCCGTCCTCTCCGTCAACCCGCAGAACGGGTCGGTGGAATCCAGCTGGAACGTGTCGGGAGGAGCCGGCCCCCTCGCCTACGATCCCGCGATCAACGGTCTGTATGTCGCCGGGGGCGGCAACCTCACCGTCCTGAACGCCACGACCCGGGCCGTTCTGGTCGCCGATGCGTTCCCGCCGGGGTACCCCGAGGACCTCTCGGTCGACCCCGTGACCGGCGCCGCGGTCGTCGCCACCGGCATCACCGGGACGGTCGTGTTCGCCCCCGGGCTGGGCCCTGCCAGCTACCCGGTGGAGTTCCAAGAGGTCGGGCTGCCGAGCACGCAGGCATGGACGGTGACCGTTGGGGGTCTCACCGAGTCGGGGGCAGGCCCCGTCTGGTTCTTCCCCCCGAACGGGACCTACAGCTATTCCGTGACCCCGGTGCCGGGCTTCTCGCGATCGGGGCTTCCGGAGAGCGGCACGATCGTTGTGGCCGGCGAACCGGTCACCGAACCCTTGGCCAACTTCCAGCCGGTGGTCTACTCGTTAGCTTTCATCGTGTCCGGCTTCCATCCTCCCGGCTGGTCGGTGGCGATCCACCCCGTGAGCGGCAGGATTTACGCCGGGCTCGTGAACAACTCGACCGAACACAGTTACCTCCTGACGAACGGTTCGTACCTCTACGCGATCGAGGGGGTCGCCTTGGGATACCCCCTAGTCGGGCTCCCGCCGGTGGGGACGATCGTCATCGATGGCGCATCCAAAGTCGTCCACCCGGAGTTCGGGGCCGGGCCTACCCCCTCCATCTCCTTCCGAGCGTCCGGCAGATTCGTCGGAACCTGGTGCGTGCTGCTGGCCGGCGTCCTCAGCCGCTGCGGATCCGATTCCTCGATAGTCTTCGAGGACCTGAGCCCGTGGACCTACTCGTACTCGATCACTCCGCCGAGCGGTTACGCCACGAGCTCCCGGAGCGGGGACGTAGTGCTCGGGAACTCGAGCGCGTCGGTCGCGCGTCGGTTTGCCGCCGTGGACTACCAAGTGACCTTCACCGGCAGGGGGCTCCTGGCCCACACCGCATGGAGAGTCGTCGTGGACGGAAGGACCGTGACCGGGCGTACGCCGTCGCTCTCCGTCGAGCTCCCGAACGGCACGTACGCCTACTCTGCGCCCCCCGTGCGAGGGTACGTGGGTGCCTGGTCCGGGAACGTCACGGTTGCCGGGGCCGGAGTTGCGGTCGACGGGAGCTTCGTCCCGATCACCTATGCGGTCACGCTGGTCGAAACCGGCCTCCCGAGCGGCACGACCTGGAGCATCAACGTGGGCGGGACGGTCTATTCGTCGACGAGCTCTACCATCACGGTCGAGCTCCCCAACGGCTCGACGGCATTCCTCCTGCTGTATGTGACCGGCTTCTCGGGCGCACCCGGTCATGGCTACCTCCGGGTCCACGGAGAGCCGCTGACGAGAGAGTTCAGGTTCCGGGCCTTTTCGGCCTGACGAGCGTTCCCCTCCCCCACGCCCATCATGAGCTGGCGGGCGCGGCCGAGGCGTCCAGGAACCACTCGACCGATTCCTGTGCGGTGACACGCGCCGCGGGCATGCGTTCGACCGGAGCCGGAGCCCCCAGGATCTTGCCGAGGGCCTCGCGCTTCTCGGCTCCCGTCACGAAGAAGATCGCCATCCTCGAGCGTCCGAGGCCCGTCAGGGTCAGCGTCACCCTCGGTACCGGCGGAGGGAGGGCCGGTCGGGTCTCCCCGACGACCCAGCGGTCGACGATGTCGAGCGAGGGGGAACCCGGGAAGAGGGACGCCGTGTGTCCGTCAGGGCCGACACCGAGGACCACCGCGTCGAACGTCATCCCTCCCCGTGAGCCGAACCAGCGGTGGAGCACTTCGTCGTATCGAGCGGCCGAGGTCTCCGCATCCAGCGAGGTCTCTACCGGATGGACGTTCTCCGCCGGAAACCGAGCCGGTCCCAGCCACGAGCGACGGACCATGCCGAGGTTGCTGAGCGGGCTGTCGCCGGGGACGAGCCGTTCGTCGCACAGGAACAGATGCCAGTCACGCCAAACCCTCGGTCCATCGCCTCTGCGCGCGAGGGCGCGGTAGAGCGGTTCGGGGGTCCGGCCCCCGGAGACCGCGACGGCGAAACTGCCGGATCGCGCCACCGCAGCCTCGCCGCAGGAGACCAGGCGCGCGGCGGCAGCGGAGGCAGCGGTCGCGGGATCTGGGTAGACCTGGACCAGCCGCGTCACACGACCGACCATGCGTGACCGAGCTCACCGGGGAGCCGTGCGGCATCCCGCGGGCCCCAGCTCCCGGCGGGGTAGCGCCGGAGCGGCGGTGGCGCGTCGAGGATCGGGGCGTACACCCGCCAGGCGGCCTCAACCTCGTCCGCTCGCACGAACAGTGTCGGATCCCCCCGCATCAGGTCGATCAGGAGCGTCTGGTAGGCGTCCTCGAGCGGACCGAACGCTTCCGAGTAGAGGAAGTGGAGCCGGTGGGTCTCGAGCTGGATCGCGTGACCCGGCCGCTTGAGCTCGAAGGCGAGCTCGAACCCCTCGTCCGGCTGGATCGTGATCGTCAGGGTGTTCGCGGTGATCTCCGCGGGCGCGGAGCCCGGGAAGAACCAGACCGGCGGGCGCCGGAAGTGGACCACGATCTCCGTCCGCTTCTCGGGCAGTCGCTTGCCCGTCCGCAGGAAGAAGGGAACACCCTGCCACCGCCAGCTGTTCAGCCGCACTCGCAAGGCGACGAACGTCTCGGTGGTCGAACCTCGGGCGACGCCAGACTCGGACCTGTACCCTCGCACCGCGCCGCGGCCGGACCTACCGGGGCCGTACTGGCCCCGAACCACATCCTCCGGGCGCAACCGCTGGATCGACTCGAGGACCTTCACCTTCTCGTTCCGGACCGCGTCCGCGTCCAGGTTCGACGGG
>Ga0187772_10001224_pt1 | contig 12049 bp, 6 predicted proteins | sample 0116_SJ02_MP15_2_FD_133137 | JGI IMG/M metagenome (GOLD analysis project Ga0187772, IMG submission 133137) | Tropical peat soil microbial communities from peatlands in Department of Meta, Colombia - 0116_SJ02_MP15_20_MG | ecosystem: Environmental > Terrestrial > Soil > Wetlands > Peat | place... | reverse complement strand
GACTTTTCTGCCGCGCATTCACTTCAACTGGAGCGAGCTGCGGGGCGCGGAGAATGCGAAGTATCACTTCATCGATGCGCCGAAGCCGGAGCTATATGACGTGGCGGCCGATCCGAATGAACTGCACAATCTCATCGGCGAGAAAAAAGCTGTAGGCGAGGAGATGCGCGCGAAGCTGGCCGAGATGATTCGCCAGTACAGCGCGGGCAAAGAACTGGCGGAGAAGACGGGTCTCGATGCGGCGCTGGCGGAGCGGTTGAAGTCGCTGGGGTATGCGGCGTTTTCGGGCGGCGGCAATGCCAATCCCACGATCAGCGGCCGCGATCTGCCCGATCCAAAGGATCGGATTGGGGCGTATGAAGATTTTTCGGACGCGATGGCGGCGAGCCAGCATGGACAATATGAAGAGTCGATTGAGAAGCTGAAGGCGATGCTGAAGACCGAGCCGAATTCGGTGCCCGCGCATTATATGCAGGGACTGAATTATTACCGGCTGAAGATGTATGCGGAGGCGGCGGCGGAGTTGCAGAGGACGGTGGAGCTGAGTCCGGATTATGCGCTGGCGGTTTTTAATCTCGGGATGGCGCAGGCGCACGCGGGACAGATCGACGCGGCGACTGCGACGCTGCGGCATGCGCTGGAACTGGACGCGACGAATTTTGACGCGGCGTTTAACTTGGGCGTGGCCTACCTGAAGAAACGCGATGTGGAGCGGGCGGCGGAGGCGTTTCAAAAATCGGTGACGGCGAAGCCGGACTTCGCGGCTGCACATCGGGCATTGGGCGAGACGCTGCTGTATGAGGGGAAGGTGGACGAGGCGATTGCCGAGTTGCGGCGGGCGGTGGAGTTGGCTCCAGGTGAGGGGCAGATGCATGAGTCGCTGGCGAAGGCGCTGGAGGCGAAGGGATTGACGGCGGAGGCGAACGAGGAGCGGCGGCGAGCGGCGGGTCCGAGATGAGAGCACGGAAGGGAATAGGGCCTCCCTCGGCTGCGCTCGGGATTTCGGCGCGCGGCTCAAACGCCGCGCCAACACCTCAACTTCGGCTCCGCGTGCGGAGCCCTTCGGGCACCGCGCGCTCCGCTCGGGGTGACAGCTTTCTGCTTCATTCACTGTTGCGCTTACTAACGACGATTCTTAGATCCGTTCTTCTTGCCACAGCGGCTCTTGGGCAGAGCACTGGTGGCGTTGCTACGGGGCCGGCGCGGAAAGTTGCGACCACGGCGGCTGCGCTGCGGCCCAACGTTATATTGATCACTATCGATACTTTGCGGGCGGATCATGTGGGGTGTTATGGGGCGAGGGAGGTGAAGACTCCTACGCTCGATTTGCTGGCGGCCGACGGCGTTGTGTTTGAGCGGGCGATTGCGCAGGTTCCGCTGACCTGGCCTTCGCATGCGGTGATTCTTACCGGGACATATCCTTTTCAAAACGGAGTGCAGGATTTTACGGGGCAGCCACTGGGGGCGCAGTTCCGCTCGGTGGCGCAAGCATTTCACGATGCGGGATATGCGACGGGGGCGGTGGTGAGCGCGTTTGTGCTCGACCGCAGCGGGGGCCTGGCGCGCGGGTTTGATTACTACGACGACGCGTTTTCGGCGAAGACGTTTGCTCAGAAGGATGTTGGGCACGTCAGTCGCCCGGCGGGCGAGAGCGTGGCGAAGGCAGTCGCGTGGCTGAAGAACCGGGCGGGCAGGGGTGTCCGTTCCACACCAGGCGAGGACAAGAGTGTCCGCGCCACATTTGCCACACGAGGGCGGCCGTTTTTTCTCTGGCTGCATTTGTATGATCCACACAGTCCCTATAACTCACCGGATTCGTATCGAACCGACTACAGCGGACATCCTTATGATGGTGCGATTGCCTATGCCGATCATGAGTTAGGCAGACTTATAACATGGATGAAGGTGAATAAACTCTATGACTCGGCTCTGATTGCGATGCTGAGCGATCATGGGGAATCGCTGGGAGAACATGGCGAGGCGGAGCACGGGTTTTTTGTCTACAACTCGACCGTGCATGTGCCGCTGATTGTGAAACCGCTGACTGGAAGCGGGATTCAGCCAGGACGGAGGAGTGAGGTGGTGGGGACGACGGCGGTGGGGCCGACGCTGCTGAAGCTGGCAGGCGTGAAGGATAGCGTGATCGAGAAGCAATTTCAGGCGCCAGCATTGCTCGAAGGCGGAGGTGGGGATGAGTCTGCTCGAAAAGAGGAAGTTTATAGCGAAACCGTGTATCCGCTTAGTTCGTTTGGTTGGAGTCCTCTGCATGCGATCGAGACTGAGCGGTTCCAGTTTATCGATGCCCCTAAGCATGAATTATATGACTTAGTAAGTGATCCGGGAGAGACTAATAACGTTGCTGATGAGCAGCCTGCGACCGTGGCTGTGCTGCGGGAGAAATTGCAGGCGTTGCTCGCGCACAATCCATTTGCTGGAAGCGCTGGCGAGGCGGGCAATTCTAGTGCGGGGAATTTGAGTCCGGAGGCGCTGGCAAAGTTGCGCGCGCTTGGGTATTTTGGGTTTCGGGCGGCGGTGACGCCGGAGGCGATGGAGAAGGGATTGGCCGATCCGAAGGACAAGCTGTGGGAGTTCAACGCGATCTTGAAGGCGACGGAGGCGCTGGGGTCGGGGAACACGCAGGGCGGTGAAGCGCTGCTCGCGAAGGTCGAAGAGCAGGATGCGAAGCTTTATGTGGTGCCGTTTATGCTGGGCGAGTCGGAGTTGCGACGCGAGAATTGGGAGCGGGCGGCGGCGGAGTTGAAGCGGTGTTTGGAGTTGAATCCGAATTTTGACAACGCGATGACGGGCCTGGCGCTGGCGCTTGCGAAGATGGGGCGGACGGTGGAGGCGAAAAGCTGGCTCGATAAGGCGATTGCGGGGAATGCGCAGAATTATCGGGCGTGGTATCAGAAAGGCCTGCTGGATGCGGAGGGTGACTCGGCCGCAGCGAGGGTGGCATATGAGTAGACGGTGGAGATTCAGCCGAATTTTTCTCCGGGGCAGCGCGCGCTGGGAATGATTTTGTTCGAGCAGAAAAAGTATGCGGAGGCGGCGAAGCATCTGGAAAAAGCGGTGGCGCTGGGCGTGGAGGATGCGCGGATTCATAACTATCTCGGCATTTGCTATGCGCAGACGAACCGGCTGACGCGGGCGATCGAGGAGCATCGGCGTGCGGTGAAGCTGGATCCGAAGCTGGCGGAGGCGCATTTGAATTTGGGATTTGACTATGAGAAGGCGGGGAAGGGTCAGGCGGCGCTTGCGGAATATGAAGCGGCGTGCCGGCTGAGCGAGCCGATGTGCAGATTTGCGGAGGCGCGGCGGAAGGCGCAGCAGAATTAGCGGGGATCAGTTGGGCGTGGCAGCCACAGAGATCAGTTGGGCGTGGTGGTCGAGGTCTTGACGGCGGCGGGCGTGGCGATGGCCGGTGGGGCGGAGGGCGATTCGAGGCGCTGCAAGAGTTCTTTGGCGTGGCCGCTGAAGGGGCTGTTGGGGATGGCGGTCAGGAAGGCGTGGATTTGTTCGACGGCGTCGGTTTTTCTTCCTTCTTTCAAAAACAGGTTGACGAGCTGGAGGCGGGGCTGGGCCATGGTCGGGTCGAGCTTCACGGCCTGCTGAAGGGCCAATTCGGCTTCGGGCAGTTTGCCGGTGCGGAGATCGAGCGAGCCGAGCAGGAATTTGCCCATGGGTGACTCAGGCTGGCGGCGGAGACCGTCGTCGAGATATCTTTGCGCATCCGGCATCTGGCCGCGCAACATGGAGAGGTTGGCGAGATTGAAGTAGGCCTGGCCGTCGGTCTGATTGAGCTTGAGGGCGGCCTCGAACTGGGTCTCGGCTTCGTCGAATTGTTTGCGGCTGAGGTAGAGGCTGCCGAGGTTGTTGTGGGCGGGGTAGAAATCGGGCGAGTCGCCGATGGCTTTGAGGTAGTGCTGAATGGCCTCGTCGGAATTGCCTTTGTGGTCGGCGTCGACGCCTTTCTCGAATTCCTTCAGAGTCTTCTTGGGGAACTGGCGGTTGTATTCGGCGGAATCGACGAGGGCGGGATTGCTGCCGGAGACGCGGCCGGGCAGGGGATCCTTGGCGACGCCGGGGCGCGCGATGAGCCTGACCTGGATGAAGTTCATGGGAGAAACTTCGGGGTAGACGTTGACGTTCAGGCTGAAGGGCTGGTAGGCGTCGTCGTTCACGATGACCTTGTAGGGATTGCCGACGAGATCGGAGAAGCCGAAGCGGCCCTGGCTATCGGTGTAGGTGCTACCGACGGTTGAGCCGCGGGTTTCGAGGGAGACGAGCACGGCGTGGTCGGGAATCTCGCCGCGACCGATGCGAACATCGCCGACAATTTTGCCGGCGCCGGCCACCTGGGCAGAGAGCTGAGCAGGAACGAGGAGGAAGGTCAGAAGCGCGAAGCAGGCAGGAAGGCGGGAGCCTGTGGCCATCGCATCACCCCGGGGAGATCATAGCACGGTTGGTTGAGCATTGAGCCGCGAGTTTCGAGTTGATAGCTGCGAGCTATGAGCTTGAATCTCAAGACGCCGTGTTCATGCCGATCCCATAGATTCTAGAAGACTGCCGATAACTCCAGATCCCTCGCTCGTCCTCGCCGCTTGTGCGGCTACGGACGGCTCGGGATGACAATTAGTAAGTCCCCTTATCGGCGCGGCTAAAGCCGCGCCCCTTCAAATCTCCAGGCTCTCGGTATTTCCTGGGCCGCTCTAAAAGAACAGCGACGAGCACAACGCATCGAAACTGCGCATGGTTTCAATGCGGGGAAAAGGAAAAGGGCTTGCTCTCGAAGGTCGAGAGCAAGCCCTTGAAACGGACGCGGCTCAGGCTAGAAGCTGAGCTTCAGGCCCACCTGCATGTTGCGCGGGTTGAGCGTGCCGCCGGCCTTGCCAAAGAGCGGGTCCTCCAGCGGATTGTGCTGGCTGAAGGGGCTTCCGTTGGAGAGCAGGAAGTTGGCACGGTTGAAGATGTTGAACGACGACGCCTCAAATTTCAGGTTGAAGCGCTCGGTCAACTTGAAGTTCTTGGCGAGTGACATATCGGCATACCACTGTCCCGGCCCGACAAAGTTGTTGCGACCCATGTTGCCAACACAGGCCAAGCAGGGCGCCGACAACGTTGGGAAGCCAGCAGCTGAGTAGCTGGCAGGTTGACCCGGCGCGGTAGCAGTTGGGAGAGCGAAGAAACTGTAAGCCGGCCAACCGTTCTCCCATGTGTGTCTGCTGGGGGTGAAGTGCTGGACGCTGGTGTCGGGGCGCGTGACGCCCGGGAACTGACCATCCAGTGACCATTCGCCGCCAGCGTTGATGCAATTGTTGTTGGCGATGTCGGCCACGGTGCAGGCGACGGCAGGCACGGTTCCGGGTTCGACCAAGTCTGCTCCGACCAGGCGCGAATACGGCGACCAGTGCGGGCCACTCTGGAAGGCCCAGCTGCCGCTCAAACTCCAGCCACCGAGCAGCAGGCCCTCCGGCCCGTGGAGGTTCTGGCCGGGCAGCGAATAAACGTAGTTGAATATCAGGCGATGCCGGGTATCGAAGAGGGAGTTGCCGCGATCGAGACCCGGATTGTTGGTGTCGGTGCTATAGCCGTCGCCGCCGGCGCCACCGGCCGCAGATGTGGCCGAATCATGCCACGAGGAGCCGTTGTCAATGGAGTGGGCGTAGGTGTAGCTGACGTTTGCCGTCAGGCCATGGCTCATCTGCTTTACGAGCGTCAGTTGCATGGCGTTATAGTTCGAGTTGTTGGCATTCTGCCACTCGCGGAGCACGCCGTAGTTTGTATTCGGGAACACGCCTGGCAAACCGGTTACGGTTTCGCCTAGATTGTTGGTCACCGACGCTCCAGCCGGCAACCCTCCGCCGATTGTGCGGTTCAGTTGCTGTGAGCGGAAGAGCCGGTGGCCAGCAGTGCCCACGTAGTTGGCCTTGAGAACCGTCTTGGGCGCAATCTCGCGTTCAAACCCGAAGAAGAAGTTGTAGACGTAGGGGTCCTTGATACCTTGCGGGGGTACGATTCCAGTCAGGAAGGCAGCGTTGAAGTTGCCACTATACCAGCCGGAGATATTGCCCACGGCCTGCGCACCCACGCCCTGACCGGGATTGGTCGCGTTCCCCGCTCCGGTATAGGTGGGAGCCGCACCCGACGGAATACACCCGGAAGCAGAACAGGAAGAGGTTGGACCGTACACGATTACGCCAGGGATGTTCTCGACGGGTCCAACAGCGTTAAATGAGTAGTAGGGCAGGTTCCAACGAGAGTTGGAGAGGGGGTTGTAGAGCGTGCCCTCGTAGGAGATGCCGAAGCCGCCACGCAGCGAGGTCTTGCCGTCGCCGAACACATCCCAGGCAAAACCTACGCGCGGACCGAAGTCGCGGTATTGGTTCGGGCCCAGGTTAGGAGCAGAAGCGAATCCACCTGGTCCACAGACTCCGGCCAGAGTCTGGGTGTTGGGAATAATGGTGGCCGGATTGCAGTTTGCGCTGCCGAGCGGGGCATTGGCATTGGCGACCTCGCCCGCGATGCCGGGAATTGTGGCTGAAGGCGGACCAAAAATAAAGGTCGTAGCCAAGTTGTCTTCTTCGTTGTGGCGCTTGTAGAAGTCCCAGCGCAAACCGAGGTTCAATGTGAGACGCTTGGTGACCTTCCAGTCGTCCTGCGCGTAAGCGCCCACTTCCCAGTTTCTCCAGTGCCGCACGTTGCTGGAGAGTTCCGACTCGGGATTGGGATTCAGGTTCGAAAGTGTGCAGGGAATTGCGCTGCACAAATCGGGGTTGACGCCTGCGACCTGGCCAACCGTTTCATCGCCGGCGAAGAAGATCGGATCGGCAAAGTAATAGTCAGGCCGCGCCACATTGAACACGCTGTTTTCGAGGTTGCGGCGGAGATCTGCTCCGATTTTGAAATTGTGGTTGCCATGGCTGATCGACACCATGTCGCCGTAGGAGTATTCGTGGTCTTTGAAGGCCTGCGGATACCCCTGATAGGACCCGAACCCGGTGACGCCGTCATCAAATGTGATTTGAGGAACGCCCGGAACGTTCGGCGTGATGCGGGTGTTGTTCTGCGTATAACCCAGCTTGAACTCGTTCAGGATGGTGGGGGAGAAGGTGTGGACCCAACTCGCTTGCCCGTTCTGGAAGTAGTTGTTGTTGGGATTGATGTAACCACGCGTGCAGTTCGTGTTGCAGTTCAAGCCACCGAAGGCGTCGGTACTGTGGTCGTAGTTCAACGACACATAGAAGCGGTTGCTGGTGCTGGGGTTGTAGTCGATGCGCCCCATGCCTTCGTTGCCGTTAAAGAGATTTCCGAGGGTCTCAGCCTGAGCATTGAATACGGCCGTGCTGCTGTTGAGGAAGGCCGCGCCGCGATTGGCAGTCCCGGCCGTTGTAGTCAGCGTGCAACCGACAGCGGCTGCGTTGGCAATGTCGCTAGCGTTGACGCCGAGGACTTGAGCGATGTTGTTGTTCTGGGTGCCATTCGCGTTGCAAAGCCAAGGGGTGTAGTTTCCGCCGCTGAAGTTATCCAAGGTACACGGAAGGTTGGCAAGAGGGCCGCAGTTCTGAGCTTCGGTTCCGGCGATGGACGGCGCGAAATTCTTATACAAAAGCGCAGCGACGGAATTGTAGTTTCCGGCTGTTGCGGAGGCAGTGATTACAGACTGCTCCCACTGCGGCGACTCCACTGTGATTGGTGAAGGAACGCCCGAGGTCTTGAAGCGATCGCCCTGGTAGGCGCCGAAGAAGAACAACTTGTCCTTGATGATCGGGCCACCGACGGTGCCGCCAAACTGATTGAAGTGCAGCGGAGGCCGAGATGCGCTGGCCTGATTCAGGAAGTAATAGTTGGCATCCATGTCGCTGTTGCGGAGATACTCCCACACGCTGCCATGGAAGGCGTTGGTACCGGACTTGGTGACGAGGTTGTTGACGGTGCCAGCGCTGCTGCCGTACTGGGCCGACATGTTGAGCTGCAACTGCTGGAACTCTTCGACCGTATCCTGAATGGGAGTGTTGTTGACGCCACCGCTCAGGTCCTTATTGGATTCGCCGTTGATGAGGAAGCCGTTGAAGTCCTCGCGAACGCCGTTGACGACGGTGCCATGGCCATTCTCCATCATGGTGCCGTTGACGTTGACGGCGCCGGGAGCCTGTTGCATCAAGTCATAGACGTTGCGGCCGTTCAGCGGCAGGTTAGAGATCTGGGTCGAACTGATCGTGGTGGCCAGCTTGGAATCTTCCGTGTTGACCGCAGCCACTTCACCCGAAACCTCGACCACTTCCGACGCCTTGCCGATGGTGAGCTTGGCATCGACGTGGATGATCACGCCCGCGTTCAAGACCACGCCGTTGTTGTTGTAGGTCTTGAAGCCCGGAGCCTCGACGCTGATGTTATAGTTGCCGACCGGCATCGCGTTGAACACATAGTTACCACTGGAATTGGTCGTGGTCGTGGTGCTCAGGTCGGTGGCCGTGTTCCTGGCCGTCACTTTTGCGTTCGCGATAGCGGCACCAGTTGGGTCGGTGACGGTGCCGGCAAACTGACCATTCGAGACCTGGGCGAAGGCGCTGACGCTCAGCGCCAGCACGGCGAACACTGCAAGGCAAAGCTGCAATCTTTTCATCACTACCCCCTAAAATCTTGACGCGTGGTTTTAGTTGCGTACACGGAAACGGCTTTCGGAACTGTTGCGAACTCTGGTCTGGCCTAGAACTTGGGAACTGGACGAGATGTCGTGAATTTTCACTCGTGCGCTTTCTCGAAACCTGAGCCTATCTTGTTGATTCTGCTGACCATTGTCGGGCGGGACGAGAAAAGAAACCACAGCATTTGCGCCGGAACCTGGGCAGCTAATACTTTTGGAGTAGTGAGGCACTTGGGGAGCCAAATGCGATCCTATTATTTTTCAATTAGTTAAGAGACGTGCGACGGGGATAACCTATGATAAACGGGATACCTGCGGGGTGAATGTTCTAAATTCTGTATATGCGAACTGCTCTGGCTGTTGCAGGCAACAGGTTGGCGAGTGGGGCTATCGCTTGGACGGCGAGGGGTTTTGGGGGCCTCCGGCAATCACGCCTTTGCCTTCTTCGATGACGAGTTCCTGGTCGGCGCTCTGCGGGCCGATGCGGTCGACTTGGCCGCTTGGCCAGCGGACGACGATGGAGTCGACACGGGTTGCCGCGCCGAGGCCGAAGTGGAGGCGCGGGTCGCTGGCGCTCTCGAAGCTGCTGTTGGTGCGGACCTCGGAGTATTGCCTGAAGCCACCACCCCCGCTGGCCAAAAACGGGCCCGCCGGGGACCCCGGGCCAGCGGCACTTATTTCCACTTGCGCGCCGAAGCCGTCGCGATTGGATTTGTGGCCGATCATCTTTATGCGCAGCCAATGGCCCGGGTGAGGCACTTCGTTGCGCAGGAGGACGGGCGAGCCGTCGAGGACAGTGAAGAGAAGGTCGGCGCGGCCGCGGTTCCAGAAGTCGGCGGCGAGGGCGGCGCGGGCGACGTATTTTTTGGCGAGGGCGGGGCCGGATTTCTCGCCGAGTTCTTCGAATTTTCCAACCTTTCCCTGCGAGCCGAGATTGTGAAACAGGAAAGGGCGCTCGGCATAGTCGACTCCGAAGTTCTGGCCTTGGACTTGGGGATCGACGTGGCCGTTGGCGATGAAGAGGTCGGGCCAGCCGTCGTTGTCGTAGTCGAGGAACTTGGCGCCGAAGCCGAGAAACGGATAGCTGATGGCGCCGATGTTGGCGGGGCCGGCGAGGTCGGTGAATTCTCCGTTGTGGTCGTTGTGGTAGAGGTTGTTGGAGTCGTCGGAGAAATTTGTCTTGACGATGTCGGGCCAGCCGTCGCGATCGTAATCCTCGGAGTCGATGCCCATGCCGGCCTGCTCGCCGCCGTTGGAACTGTAGGCGACGCCGGCTTCGGCGCCGACCTCGGTGAATCCGCCATGGCAGTTGTTGTGGTAGAGCAGGCTGGGGGATGAGTCGTTGGCGACGTAGAGATCGAGGCACCCGTCTTTGTCGTAGTCGAGCCAGAGGACGCCGAGGCCGTAGTAGCTGTTGGGATCGATGCCGAGTTTTTCGGTGACGTCGGTGAAGGTGCCGTCTCCGTTGTTGTGGTAGAGGCGGTCGCGGGAGCCTTTGAGGCCGCGCGGGCCGCAGTTGACGGGGATTCCGCGATATTGGCAGAAGGGGCCGACGCCGAAGGGCGGCAGATTGTTCATGTCGACATCGACATAGTTGGCGATGTAGAGGTCGAGGTTGCCATCGTTATCGTAGTCGCCGAAGGCGGCGCTGGTGCCCCAGCGGCCGGGGTTGGCGACTCCGGCTTGGGCGGTGACGTCGGTGAAGGTGCCGTCGTGGTTGTTGTGGTAGAGCGCGGAGTGGTCGAAGCCGGTGATGTAGACGTCTTCCCAGCCGTCGTTGTCGTAGTCGCCGATGGCAACGCCGTATCCCCAGCCGCAGAAATTGAGGCCGGACTTGGCGGAGACATCGGTGAAGGTACCGTCGTGATTGTTGTGGTAGAGGTGCGGCGGATGGCACTTGCCAGCTTTGTAGTCTTCGATGGTCGAGCCGTCGATGAGGAGAATGTCGAGCCAGCCGTCGTTGTCGTAGTCGAAGGCGGCGGCGCCTCCGCATTGGGTTTCGACGATGTAGAGTTTTTCGCGGCTGCCGCAGTTGAGGTGGAAGCTGATGCCAGCGGATTGGGTGACGTCGACGAAGAGGGGTGGGGCGGACTGGGCTTTGGGCGCGGGTTTTGCGCCGGCGGATTTTTGCGTGCTTGTAGGTCGCTCGGTTGCCGAGTGCGCGGACTGGGCCGGAGAGGCAAGGACGATGGCGAGCGCGCAAAGAACAGCAGAGATGATCCTCATCAGTGATTGCGCTCGGTGGCCATGCCGGCAGTGGGGCGTTGCAGCTTTTTGAGCTCGGCGAAGCGCTCGCGCTCGCTGCGGGCTTCGTCGCTCTTGCCGAGCTTTTCGAGGGCGCGGGCCAGTTGATAGTGGGGGCTGGGATCGGCGGCGTTGAGCTGGATCGACTTGCGCAGGGAAACTTCCGCGGCGGCGAATTGCGAGGCGAGCACCTGCGCCTTGCCCAGGTTGTACCAGGCGTCGGCATTGGACGGATCGAGATCGGTGGCGCGGGTTAGGGAGGCAATGGCGGCGTCGTATTGTCCGCGCTCGAGGAGCGAGCGGCCGAGTTCGTAGACGACGGCTTTGGATTCGCCGGAGCGGCGCAGCTCTTCTTTATATTCGGCGATGGCCTCTTCGTCGCGACCTAGGCTGGAGTAGGCGAATCCAAGGTGGTAGTGGCCGAGGCGGATGTTGGGATCGAGCTTGAGCGCGGTTTTAAATTCGTCGATGGCCTGCAGGCTGCGGTTGGAGTTGAGATAGGCGCGACCGAGCAACACGTGGGCGAGCGCGTTCGCGGGATCGAGTTTGGTGGCGGCTTGCAGTTCATCGGCGGCGGCTGAGTAATTTTCTTCGCTGAGGAGCACGAGTGCGAAGTCGAAGTGGATGGCGGAATCGCCGGGGCGGAGGTCGCGGGCGCGGGCGAGCTGATCCTGGGCCTGCTTGAGGTCTCCGGATTTGAAGTAGGCGACACCAAGGTAGTGACGGAATTCGGCGTCGCGGGGCCAGCGCGAAACCGCCTGCTGGCCGGCGATGACGGCGTCCTGGAACTGGCCGGCGTCGATGGCTTTCAGGATTTGCTCGCGGATTTGCGCGGGCGTTTGCGCGGAGGCGGTGAGGCAACAGACGAGAACGAAAACGAGACACGCTGCCGTTCGGATCGCGCTAGTTGGAGTCATCGCCATCTTCGTTGGAGCCTTTGCCGTTAGCGTCATCGTATCGTTTTTGCGCGGGGGCTCGCAATGCTCGGTCAGGTTTGAATAAGGAGGGAATCATCATGAATACAGACGATTTTCTGCGCATGTTTTCTTACGATCACTGGGCGAATCGCGAGTGTCTGCGGGCGATGCGCGCGGGCGGAACGGTTTCAAAGCAGGCGGTGGGTCGAATCGCGCACATTCTTTCGGCCCGTAAGCTGTG
>Ga0187772_10001223_pt1 | contig 12063 bp, 18 predicted proteins | sample 0116_SJ02_MP15_2_FD_133137 | JGI IMG/M metagenome (GOLD analysis project Ga0187772, IMG submission 133137) | Tropical peat soil microbial communities from peatlands in Department of Meta, Colombia - 0116_SJ02_MP15_20_MG | ecosystem: Environmental > Terrestrial > Soil > Wetlands > Peat | place... | reverse complement strand
TTTCACCCGTTCGCAACCAGCGCTAAAAAAGGAGCTCTCTCCATGTTCAGTCTTTTGTGGACGTTGATCATCGGCTTGATCGTGGGCGCCATCGCCAAATTGTTAATGCCCGGCAAAGATCCGGGCGGTTGGATTATCACCATGCTTCTCGGCGTGGCGGGTTCTTTCGTCGCCAGTTATCTGGGCCGTTTGGTAGGCTGGTATCGTGAAGGGCAATCCGCCGGGTTCATCATGTCGATCCTCGGCGCGGTGTTGATCCTTTTCGTTTACCGTTTGATCGTCGGCAAGAAAACCGCTTGAAACTGGCTCGCCGGCTCGGAGAAAGTCCATTGAAATTGCTTTCTACCTTGTTGCTCAGTTTCAGTCTGTTCTTCTTGGCTTCGTGTGCTTCGCATAGATCGGATACGACTATACCTAAGGAGGCCCGAAAGCCACTTTCTCTTCCCGGCTCGGAGTGGTGGCTCGTGGATCTTGCAGGGACACCCATCGTGCCTGGCTCAAAGCCGACATTAGCCTTTCCTGACGTGGGCCGCGTGGCTGGTAATGGCTCGTGCAATCGCTTCACCGGGAATGTCACCGTTGAGGGCGACATGATCAAAATGGGCGCGCTGGCATCGACCCGCATGGCTTGCATGGACAACAACATCAGCCAGCAGGAGGACACGTACCTGAAAGCGCTGCAAGCGGCAACCCACTTCTCGTATCAATACCCGTACCTATTTATCTACGCCGAAGGTTTCGAGCAGCCGCTGCGTTTTACCCGGGTTGAGGCAGGATATCCGAAATGACATCTCGTTCGCGGTAGAATGCTTCTAATTTGATTCACTGGAGAGTTTTCATGTCTTCACGCCGTCTGCTTTTCTCGTTTTTCCTGCTGGTATTGCCTGCCCTCCTCCTCGCCCTGCCCCTCACGAATGCGCAGAACGCTGGCGATCCCTGGGCCGCGGCGCAAACCGTGCAACCCCCCGATTTTGCCAAGGAACTCGCCGCCGGCAAATCCAAACCCACGGTTTTGTTTGTCGGGTTTCAGCACCTCTACAGCGCAGGTCACATCAAGGGCGCGCAATATTACGGCTCTGGCGGCCGTCCGGAGGGTCTGAAGGAAATCAAGAAATGGGCCGAGCCGCTGCCGCGTTCCACCAATCTGGTGCTCTATTGTGGCTGCTGCCCGCTGGACCATTGCCCGAATCTCCGCCCACCGTTCTCCGTGCTGCGAGCGATGGGCTTTACCAACGTGCGCGTAGTGCTTCTCCCGACGAGCTTCGCGGTCGATTGGGCCGATAAGGGGTTACCTTACGAGAAAGGCGAATAGCCTGCGCGCCACTCCACTGTTGCGGGTTATCGACAAGACCTGGCAGTGCGTGGCCAGCCAATCCACCTTGATTCAAGATAGATTGCGATATAACCCGGCGGTGGTTCTCGTTCAATTACCGGTCGGAATGATCCCCTGGTTTTCGACCATGAGCACCACCGTGCGTTGCGGTGCGCGCGTACGGTGCAGCGTCCCTTTGGGTACAACCAGACCTTGTCTCGGTTCCAAACTCACGGTTCGCCCTTCCAGGTCAATGAGCAACTGCCCTTCGATTACGTAAAAAACTCGTCATCCTGCTCGTGTTTGTGCCAGTGGTATTCGCCTTGGAACACACCCAAGCGCACCACCGATCCATTCACTTGGCACAGAGTCTGGTTGTACCAACGAAACTGGCACTCATCTGCCAGTTTCTTTTCTTCGACGATCTCCAACGGCTGGAAGAAAATATTCCGCCGAGTCTCATAGGGAAAGGATGGGATGTCGCTCATCGCCGAAGCTCCTTCGCACTGCGCGTTGCAGTCTGCCTGCAGATTATTTCGCAGCCACGGGCGCCACAATCCACACATACTCCAGCACGTCGTTGCCGGTGTTCGTGACATTGTGCCGTGTCCTTGGCGGAATATAAGCAACCATATTGGCGCGCAGCGGCACATCCGCGTGGCCCTCAATATTCGCGGCCCCGCTTCCCCGCAGGATCGTCAGCGCCTCTTCGTTCTGTCCTGTGGAATGCCAGCCAATGCTCTCACCGGGTGTCAGGCGCGCCGAACCTCCCCGCATTCCGCTGGTCTGAGGAGCACCTTTCAGCAACGGGCAATCTCCGCCGGGGCAATCGATCGGAAATGTTAACGGCTCGCGCTTTGCCGCGCGCTCTTGCGCCAATAACGCCAAGCCCGCGAACAGCATCGCGCACCATACCGCTACCCAATTTCTGTTCATGTGCTCTCCATTCCGCGCCGCTTATCGTAATCGCATTTTCCTTCCGTGCCGCAAAGCTCCGCGCTAGACTTACGTCCTCTCACCTCACAACGGAATCGCACCATGAATATCGAACAGCTTCGCCAAATTTGCATCGCTTTTCCCGGCGCCACCGAGCAGATTCAATGGGCAGATGACTTGGTCTTCAAAGTAGGCGGCAAAGTGTTCGCGGTGGTGCCTCTGGAACCCGCGCGCATCTGGCTCACCATCAAAGCCGATCCCGAGGCGTTTGTCGAACTCACCGAGCGTCCGGGGATCATCCCGGCACCCTATTTGGCGCGGGCCAAATGGATCGCCATCGAATCCCCGGAAGTGCTTTCGCAGACGGAAGCGCTCGAGCTTATTCGCAAATCCTATGAACTGGTCGCAGCCAAGCTGCCCGCAGCCAAACGTCAATCTTTAGCGTCTTCGCCAAAAGGAAAGAAACGCAAGCTCGCCGCGAAGAAAGTTGCTAAACGCAAAAAAGCGGAGTTGAGGAAATGATTATCGAAGAAAATCGCAGCGGTAGGAAGCGATTCGATTAGCCCTTAGTGCCGGTGGCGCCATTGACCCGACGCAGCGGCCGCGCCCCTGGCAAGGGGAAAGTCATCATCCAGAAATTCATGTCGGGGTTCAGAAATTCCAACCCCACATACAGCTTGCCGTCGCGCTCGCGCCGTACATGGGCCACGCGCACTTCCGCGGACCGGCTGGTATTTTCGTTGACAATCAACAATGGCTGTCCGGGCACGACCATCTCATCCATAGCCAACAGCGCGCCTTGCTTATTAATCGAGCGCGTGGTCGCGCGCACGCAGAACTTCTCGCCCACATCATTTTGTCCGTGCACAATAATCGGCAGGGCTAACGGCACTCGTACCGTACGGCGGCGCTCCCTATACCGAAAATGTAAAACGCCCATGGGGACCTTCTCCTCAGCTCTCCTGGGTCCGCCGTCTACTGCGTGCTTACCGCTGCGCATGTCAGGCACGGGGCAAGCGCCTGAAGTCGGAAACGACGCTCATGCGACCAGCTTGACGGACCATTTTGGCCGGGAGCTTTGCTCCCGACAATAGCTGAGCCGTACTAATCTACAGCCTTGTTGCACAGTACGCTAGTACCCGGAGCAAAAAAATGCGGTTCAGCACTTGCGGGTGTTAACCCCCGGTTACATCGCGAGGTAGGCGCCTCAATTTTGCGCCGCCGAGACCGGGATCATGTGCCAGAACCACACCACCAGAATCCCGTAATACACTGCTACGATTCCGAAGGTTAGTGCGAATGTGCTGGCCGACTTCCCCAGTCCGGCATACTCCTTCATCCAGCGCCGGCCGCACGCCACGATCATTAGCACGCTGAGCAGCACTGAAATCGCGGCCAGAAAGCTTACGGCATTGGTTAGGCCATGACCGCGTGTCACTTGCAATACCTGTCGCGCGGCTCCCCCGAGGAGCCCACTCGCGAACATTAGCGCCAGCCACGCAGCCGGGGCTAGGATGCCGAGCATGTACGCCCAACGGTCTTCCATGTAGAACAACATGATCAGAATCGCCAGGTAAACAATGGTTTGGTAGAAATGGAGCAGAAAGAAATCCGGCTCCAAGTGACTAAGAAGCAGAAAACAAATAGCTTGCAACACTGATAGGGCCGCAATCTCCCGATAGGGCTTCATCTTACCCCCCCCCGACTGGGTGGCGCGGACTCCAAGGGATAGGAGGGTGGGCCGTCTTCGATTCGATGGGATGGGCGCGCACCCAAGGGAAAGAGAGCACGCCGTTCGCCACGGACGCACGCGCCGGCAATCAGTTGCAAATAGGATTGTTCTTTCTGCATCGGTTGAGTGAAATGCATCACTCGCGTCAAATTGCGCCGACGATTGCGCCTAACTTCGCAAGCCCCTGCTTCCCGCCGGCCACATTGCGCGTTTCCACTCAGCGGAGAAGTTCAACAATCTCCACTTTCCACGGGCACTTCCGCAAATCGAGCCTTGCCAGCGTGACCGGCAGGCGAAACCGGCGTGGCCCGGCGCTGCCGGGATTAAGGAACAGCACTCCGTTTCTCTCCATTTGTTCGGGTTGGTGGGTATGGCCACTGATGACGAAGTCGAACCCCGCCGCGCCCGGGCGCAGGTCCAATTCCCGCACATTGTGCAGTACGTAGAAACTCGCACCGTTGGCTTCCACCACGGTCGTCACGGGCAACTCCTCGGCCCACGCCTCGGTATCCACATTGCCGCGCACTGCAAAGACCGGCGCGATCTGTTTGAGTCGGGGCAAAACTTCGGGACTTCCCAGATCGCCGGCGTGAATAATTAACTCCACCCCGGCTAGTGCCTTCGTGGCCTCCGGTCGCAGCAGGCCATGTGTGTCCGAGATGATCCCAATTTGCATAGGCTACTGCGTGGCACCGTTAACGCTTCCTCCCGAAGTCTTCATCATCCTGATATTCCTCCGGGACGTCATTCTCAGGCACTTGACGGGTCCGCACTTCACCTTCGTCAGGATCGGGCGCGTTCTCCACTCCCTCGACTACTTCCGCTTCGAACGACTGCCCTTCTTCCAGGAGTTCTTCTACGCTCTCGGAGTCCACGTCCGGTCGGCTCGCGAGTCCTTGCGTATCGCCCGCTTGGCCCGCTGTTCGCGCTCCTAGCCCGCGAGGTGCGTACGACACCAGTTCCCCTTCGTTGGCCCGGCCACGTGGTCTGCGTGGCGCCTTTTTCGGTTTAGCCTTTGCCGCAACATTCTTTTTCTTAGCGGCTTTGCTTATGCTGGCTGCCTTCGTTTTTGCCTTTTTCACGTTGCTTTTGCGCACATTTCGCTTTGTTGCTTTCTTTTGGTTCGCCATAACAGCCGCCTTTCTTCGCCAAGTCTAACACTGCGCGCTTGCGATGTTCACTTCAGCGACATCTGGTAATTCTTGACCCGGGCACTATAATGCTCACAGCAACGCATGTTGGCCAATACGGCGACACTTCGAGTTGGTCCCCAGGGAGTCCTTTGGTCATGAACAAAGAGCATTTACGGGCCCGTGTGGAGGAAATCGCAATCGTTCCCGTCATTCGCACCTCTTCCGCGGAAGATGCCCTTTTTGCGGTTCAAGAAGTGGCGCGTGGTGGCATTCCTATCATCGAAGTCACCATGACCGTTCCGGGGGCTATCGATGTCATCCGGGAAATCTGTAAAACCTTGCCCAACGAGATTATCGGCGCCGGCACCGTCATGGATGTCCTCACTGCGCGCGAGTGTATCAAGGCAGGCGCCAAATTTATCACCAATCCTGCCCTCGATGTGCCCACCGTTCAAATGGTGGCAGAAGCTCCGAACGTGATCATGATGAGCGGGGCTCTTACGCCCACCGAAATTTATTCGGCTTGGAGAAATGGCTCCGATTTCGTGAAGGTTTACCCGTGCTCCCTGATTGGCGGAGAGGCCTATATCCGTTCTTTGCGCCGCCCCTTCCCGGAAATCAAGTTGGTTCCTGGTGGTGGAGTGACCCAGCAAAACGCCTCGCATTACCTTCTGGCCGGAGCTGCCGCCCTCAGCGTAGGCAAGGAACTCATCCCCAACGAATCCATGCTGCTGCATAAGCCCGACCGCATCCGCGAGCTCACTCGCCGCTTTGCCGGCATTGTAAAATCAACTCGGAAGCGTATTGCCGAGGCCTACCACGAGCAGCCTGTGGCGACGCATTAGTCCTGTCGTACTTTTTGCTTAGCCCACTCTAGAATTCCAGGTGCAAGCGCAGGCTGGGTACAATCACCGGACCGCGCACCTGGTTGTAGCCTGGATTCACCATATATTGCAGGTCAAACGCAGGATAAATACCCCGCCAGACATGCAAGGTGTAGTAGGTCTCTATGATATTTTCGCGCCCATAACTTAACCGTCCGTCTCCCAACAGAAAACCTAGTCCCCCATATCCCAAATACAATGCGTGGTCGTGGCTGATCCCGTTGCTGACAAACGCGAAACCCATATGATCCGCAGGTCGGCCCCAGCGCCCTCCGTTTCCTCCGACGCCCACTTCCCAGGTCTGATCCACTTCGGTGTAAGCGAACGATTCGTGCTGCCCTTCATTCCAGCCCCAACGGGCAAACGCCCCGAGCCAGTTCGTGAATGGCTGCTCCACGTTCACTCCGAATCCATATTTCACCGTTGTCTGCAACGGATGGTCGCTGATCACCGGAACGGGCGTGTTGTGGTTCTGCAGCCATTCATTGATTTGCTGCTGGTAATCGCCCATGTTCGCGTGGTTCACAAAGCTCAGGATGCGGACGGTTCCTTCCTGTTTTAGTACCTTCTTATACACATGGCCGTGTAGCTCGAACTCCACATTTTCCGAGCGCGCCAGAGACAGATTCCCCTCTAAATTGATGCCATTCGCTATCTTGGGCATCAAGGCTTCCGCGAATCGCACGATGTAGTTGTGATCGTGATACTCCAGCATCGCCGCGTAGGTGAACCCGCGAGTATCCGCGGCGTAATCGTAGGCACCATTGTTGTCCACGGTCCAGTTCATGAACTGGAAATTGCTGTCGCTGCCGTAACTGTTCACGTCGAAGAAATCCGCCAAACTCATTTTCCCGAAGCGCAATTCCAGCCGCCGTTCCGGCAACTCCGGAAACAGCGAAAAAGGGCTGCGCTCCGCCACGATCCTTTTTCTGCTCAACGGAATTATCTGGTGCCACATCAATCGCGCGATATAGGGCGCCTTGCTCAAGCTGGGATTTCGCACCACGTCCAGGTTGAAAAAACCCGCCGCTCCCAATGCTTGGCTCAATCCACTGCCGCCGGTTTCTTGTACATCGCACAAAAATTCGGTCCTATCCGTTACGCGCAATCCCGTGAATAGCGTCAACACGCGGGAAGTCGCACCCTGTGCCTGCGGAGTAAGGCTGTTTGTGCCTTGATAGGGTGAATGGAAACTAGGATGGTATTGGGAAATCCAGTTAGCCTGTCCCGACAGCCAGACGCGGCCCCACTCCGGGTGCGGGAACATCGTCAGCAATCCTTGATTGCCGGCCTCCCCGGCATCTACTGGGGCCTCTTGGGGAGGATCGTCGGGCTGTTGTGCTTGATTGTTGGGTTGCTGCGTTTGTTCCGGGTTATCCTGCGCACGCAGACGCGCCACACCAAGCAGGCACGCCAGCGCGAAAGCGCCTAGCCATAAGGCTATCGACGCACGAATGCTGTAAGCCCCTGCCCTCGCCACTTGCGTTTTTTTCTCCACTCGACAGACTGCGTCACATACCGGCAGTGGCTAGCGACGATCGCAGCACCACCGCCCATCCGCCAGGTTCTTCCAGCGCATCTGCTTGCAGTAATTGCTCCGCCGCATCTGGCGTACCTTCCCGTTCGAAACAGCGCATCTCGCTGTCCATCCACACGGCCACCAGACGGTGGCCGTCCTTCCGCTCTTCACGTATCCAGCGACAGTAAATCGAGGATGCCCGAGGGGCTCCTTCTTTTTGATGAATAACCTGTAACATGGCCCCTCCCTTTCCTGCTTCTTTTCTGGGCTTTTCCTTGTCGGTGCCGGCGTTTTTGCCATACGATACGGCGATATGCTTTGGACTTGCCGGTCCGGCTACATCGTTGATACCATACCCCCCTAGGGTAGTCAATTAAATGTCACACATTTCGCGCGAAAAACTTGAACTTGTTTCTCGTACCAAAAAGGTCATTGGACAGTTGGAGTCTGCGCTCCGCGCTCTCGAAGAAGATGCCCATTGTGCCGACGTGCTGCAACGCTTGGCCGCGGCGCGCGGCGCCATCAACGCCCTCATGGGCGAGTTGATGGAGGATCACATCCTCAATCACATGCCCCGCAAAACAAAATCTTCGGCGGAAGCGGCCGAGGACCTGATCGAAATTGTGCGAACGTATCTGAAATAGGGCGGTTTTCCTGGGCCTTACGGCTGCCGCTGTGCAATCTGCATGGCGTTCACCCGCGCGTGGTTGATCGTCAAGCCCCAGTGCAGATGTGGACCCGTGACCCGCCCGGTAGCACCCACTTTGCCCAGTTCCTCCCCCGCCTTCACCATCTGTCCTGCCTGGACGTCGATCTTCGACAGATGCGCGTACATGGTGTAAATCCCATAGCCGTGGTCAATCACCACGGTGTTTCCGGAGTAGTACAGACCTTCCGCCAAGACAACCTTTCCCGATTGCGATGCGAAAACCGGCGTCCCGGCGGCCGCAGGAAAGTCCACCCCGGCATGCGGCGACCGCGCCTCTCCATTCAAAACCCGCCTGCGCCCGAAATTTCCCCCGGTGGTCACATCCTTCAGCGGCAACCGAAACTTTCCTTGCCACAAACGTTCCGGCGTCACCGTGTCATAGATCGCGTGCATTTTCTTTGAATCTTCTTCGGCCTGCTTTTCCTGTTCCGGATTTGGCTGCACAAATTGCGGATTCACCGTCAGCCGCTCGGTCCGAAATTTTCCGGCGTGAACCATAATGGTCACGCTGCACGATTCCGCATCGCCGCTCGCGCCCGGCCACGATACTTTCCACTCGTATGTTCCCGCGGCTTTCTCCAGATCGACTCCCAACAACCCGTGTAGCGCGCCCGCCGTGCCGGTCGTAGGATTTTCCTGCCACAACGGCAATTCGTGTCCGTCCCATTCGCTGGTGAATTTCGGCATGGTCTTGGGTCCCACGATTTCAGTCAAAATCAACGACCCTTGCGCGGCCATCCCCGCACTCGCTTTCAGCGTGACACCATCAGGACAGCTCTTGCGCACCTGTGCCACGGTCCTCAATGGATTAGCACACATGGCCAAGCCCAGAAACGCGAGGATCGCAACGTTTTTCACTAAATGGTCGTCCGTCATAGCGGAAATAGCATACCTGCTCCCGGGGGCTGTTGAAAAATTCCGCTACTAAACATCCGAGCGTGACCCCTGTCACAGCCAACCTTTTCTTCCGGGTGCACACTAGCACCGTAATGGCCAGACGATCTTTTGGGGTGGTCTTGATCGTCGCGCTCCTGAGCTGGACCGTCAACCGGCTCAATATGGAGTGTGAAAGCCAACACTCTCGGGCGGCAGTTGTGGTGCTGGCAGGAGCTTCACCTGCCTACCAACCTGAACCTTCCCCTACGCGCCATAACTGCTGCCCACGCGAGAGCCATCCAGCTGCGGTTTCATCTCCCTCTCCTCGCTGTCATCAACACTCCTTGCCTTTCCCTAATTGCTGCTCGATTTCTCACGAAACGCCAACCGGGCTGCCTGCGCTCCTCAACAACTTGTCGCACTCGGATTATGTTTGCTTTTCTCTTCCTTCTTCGCCGTCGCTCGTGCCTGAAGCCGAGTATGTAGCCGCGCTGCAAACCACGAATTTCTCAAGTACACTCGGTTCCTTCTTCACGGTTCTTCGCCTCTGAGTTTTTCTTTACCTCCCGCTATCTAAAACCTGACCTGTGCCCGCGTGGGACGCGTTTCCCACCCTCTAACACGAATCGAAAACCTAAAGGTGAAGAAATGAAAATTCGAATGACGGCAATTCTCGCAATGCTCTCGCTGGCCGCTTGGCTCCCGGTTATGTCCCAACAGGCTCCCGCGCCGGCAACCGCCGCTCCGGCGGCGAAATCGGCATGTGCGTGCTGCGATCATCAGAAGACGCAGGGTGATCAAGCCGACGTCGGCAAAGGCATGTCTGGTTGCCAAGGCAAAGACATGGCCTGCTGCAAGAAGGACAACGACCATAAGTCTGCTATGAACTGCTGCTCCGGCAAGGACGCCAAGCAATGTGCCAAGGATGGTAAGGGCTGCTGCGGCAAGGGCGACAAATCCTGCTGCGGTAAGGACGCTATGGCGTGCAACCACTCCCAGGATGGCAAAGGTTGCTGCGGAAGCGATTCCACGTGCTGCCACAGCTTGCCAAGCTGATTCACTCTAACGCGAACAGGGCTCCTGCCTCCAGGCCGGAGCCCTATTCCCATAAAACTCACGAAGCATAGGCTTGAACGGTTGCTTTTCGCCGCTGGTCTTTCCTTCAAATCTTCAGCCCGAGCACGCGCACCAACTTCTCTTCCAGCCGCTTCAACTCCAATTCGCGCGCGTGTTCCTCCCGAGTCCGGTCGTTCAACGCATCTTTCAGCAACTGCAGATTCATACGTAATTCCATTTGCCGCAGCGCCAACCGGCCGAGCGCTTTGATAGCTTCTTTCTGATCCGGATTCAATTGCCGCGGTTCCTTATCGAGCACGCAAAGAGTGCCCAGCGCAAATCCATCTTCATTCACTAAGGGCGCGCCGGCATAAAAGCGAAGCTGCGAATCGCCAGTCACCAGAGGATTGTCGCGGAACCGATCATCCTTGGTCAGATCCGGCACGATAAATAAATCGCCCTGTTGAATAGCGTGCGCGCACACCGATACTTCCTTCGGCGTTTCCTTGATCTCCACGCCGTACTTCGACTTGAACCATTGCCGATGATCGTCGACCAGGGACAGCATCGCCATGGGTGTTTGGCAAATATGCGCGGCCAGCGAGACCAGGTCGTCGAAGGATTGCTCGGGTTCGCTGTCTAAAATGGCATACCGGTTCAACGCGGACACCCGCGCGGCTTCTTTGCTGGGAGCGACAGCCGTCATAAGTGCCTCCTCGGGCCACCACCGGGATTCCCGATTTGAACGGAATCATACTCTCATTCGCCTACAGCGCAACAGCCTTCCCCTGGTCTCACCCTGGTCTCACCCTGGTCTCGCGGTTGCATCCCTGGGCGCGTCGCGACATCTTGGAGGCCTCACGTGATCTTCCTATTGACATTCGATAGGTCGCGCTCCATCATTCCTACAGAATCTCGATAGGAGCTACACTTTGAGCCCCGAAGCCACCACTCTCCTGCAAGGCACGCTCGATCTCCTGATCTTGAAATCACTCGTCGCCGGTGAACTGCACGGCCTCGGCATCTCGCGCCGAGTCCAACAAATCACTTCTGGTACGTTTGTCGTCAAGCCAGGCTCGTTGTTCCCGGCGCTGCACCGGATGGAAGACGAAGGCTGGATCTCCTCCTTTTGGGGCGACTCCGAAAACAATCGCCGCGCCAAGTATTACCGCCTGACCAAAGCCGGCCGCAAGCAGCTCGAAGTCGAAACCGCGCGCTGGAGCCGCATCTCCTGGGCCATCGCCCAAGCCTTGCAAGCATCCTAGCTTGCGTAGTGGCCAGTTTTTTTGCCGGAGCGAAGGAGGTCCAAATGCTGCTATTTGCGAAAATCCGAAGCTTCCTGCGGAATATCCTCTCTCCTCGGCAGCTGGACGCCGATCTCGAACGAGAGGTTCGCGCCCACATCGAGATGCTTACTGACGAGAACCTCCGCGCCGGGATGAGCCCCGCCGACGCGCAGCGCGCCGCCTACATCGAACTCGGCGGCATCGAGCAAGTCAAGGAGCACGTCCGCGAACGGCGTCTCGGCAACTGGTTCCAATCCGTGTTCGCCGACTGCCGTTTTTCTTTCCGTCAACTTCGCAGATCTCCTGGCTTCACTGCGGTCGCCGTTCTCACACTCGCCCTCGGGATTGGTGCCAACGCGGTCATCTTCAGTCTGGTCAGCACATTCTTGCTTCGACCCTTGCCGATCCGCGAGCCCCGGGAAGTCTGGGCCATCCATCAAGGTAAACAGAACGACCCTTCTTATTCCCAATCTATGTCCTATCCGAACTACAAAGACCTGCGCGATCGCAATCAGGTGCTTACGGGCATGTCAGTGTACCGTTTCGACCCCATGAGCCTAAGCCACAACGGAAAAAACGAACGGGTATGGGGCTACCTTGTTTCTGAAAACTACTTTGAT
>Ga0187772_10001222_pt1 | contig 12064 bp, 9 predicted proteins | sample 0116_SJ02_MP15_2_FD_133137 | JGI IMG/M metagenome (GOLD analysis project Ga0187772, IMG submission 133137) | Tropical peat soil microbial communities from peatlands in Department of Meta, Colombia - 0116_SJ02_MP15_20_MG | ecosystem: Environmental > Terrestrial > Soil > Wetlands > Peat | place... | reverse complement strand
TCCTTCTGCGCCCCTTGGACCTCACCTCTGACCCTCTGTCCCCGCTCGTGGCCACAAGCAGTTTCTCCTCCCCCCTAGGGATTGAGGAGATCGCATCCTCGAGGTCGTTCCGGCCAGTCGCCGCTAGGTATTCGTCCGTGTTTCCGATCACCACGTCGGCGAGCTCCAGCACCGCGTGGTACCTCCTCGTCCTCTCCTCCCGGGTCGACTGCCAGAGCGTAGGTCTCCAGTCGAGGTTGAAGACCACCATACGCCCTGCGGCTCTGGCGATGGAGGCCGCGTGCAAACAGGTCCCGAGCGAGGGTTCTCTGCTCAGACCCGTCCCGGTCACCTCAAGCAGTCTTGCCGACTTCACAAGGGATTCAGGGACATCAGCCTTCGTGACAAAGAGGTCCCCTGCGTTCTCCCTGTAGAACACGAACTTGCCGTCGCGCCCCGGTGAAATCTCGGCGAAGACAATTCCCGTCTTCCGTCGTTTGTCCTTCCTGAGGTGCGAAACGTCGACCCCTTCTCCAGCCAGGAAGTCGCGCACGAACGTGCCGAGCTCGTCGTCCCCCACCCTGCTAACAAGGGCACACCGGAGCCCGAGCCTCGTGCCTCCTACGACCGTGTTCGCAGGTGACCCTCCGACATACTTTGCGAATCTCCTTACCTTCTCGATCGGCTTCCTGTAGTCGAGTGAGTAGAGGTCGACTCCTGCCCGGCCAATCGCAAGGACGTCTAGCTGCTGCGTCATGTCACTTGTACGGCGAGGGGATATCCCAGAACCCATAGGCGCTGGTGCCGCTCTTGGGGAATCTACGTTCCACCTCAGCCTCCACGACCACCGGCCTATCACTGCCGAGGGCGTCCCGCAGCGCTTTCCTGAACTCGGTCGGCGTGGTGGCCAGACTGTGTCCAGCCCCGTAGGCGCCCGCTATCTTGCCGAAGTCAACAGCGTAGTCCGATCCGTCTTTCTTGCGGAACTCTGTCCCAATGGTCCGCTTCTTGAACGAACGGAGCTGGAGGTCCCTAATGGACACCCATCCCCGGTTGTTGAGCAGGACGACGACGAGCGGTGCCTGAAGCTGGACAGCCGTCGAAAGCTCCACGTTGTTCATCATGAACGAGCCGTCCCCTTCGACCGCGGCGACAGGTACCCGGGGTTGGGCGAGCCTGGCGCCTATGGCTGCTGGGAGGGCGAAGCCCATGGTCGAAAAGCCGCCAGAGCTGATGAACGTCCTCGGCCTGTACGCGACCCACTGCTGGGACATTATCTCCTGCGGGAGCCCGGCGCTCACGGTGACAATGGTGCTCTTCGGCATCATCTGTCTCATCATGGCGACCACGCTAGGGATTCCCATGGGGGATTCCTTGCGCAGCCTCTCCATCTCCTCAAGCCATACTGAGCGCAGGTCCCTGAGCCTCCCGACCCACGGGGACTTGCGCGCGTCCCGGCGCTTCCCAACAGCCTTCAGGGCGGCGAGGAGGTCCTCCAGCGCTGACTTCGCGTCTGCGACGATTCCCAACGTCGTAGGGTAGTTCTTCCCGATCTCGTGAGGGTCGATGTCTATGTGGATGAGCTTCGTTGGCGGAATTCTGAACGTCTCCCTCGAGTAGGAGCTCGTGGTCTCGTCGGAGAATGTCACTCCCACGGCTAGAATGACGTCGGCTTTCCTTGAGAGCTCATTCGAGATGGCGTTCCCTATGTTGCCGGGATGGAAGGCATACAGTTCGTGGTCCTCGGGGAACCCTCCCTTCGCATCCCCCCTGAACGTGGCCAGGGCAGGGGCCGCGAGGAACTCCGCGACACTGACGGCCTCCTCGCTGGCGTTGGACATTACCACCCCTCCGCCGACAAGGACGAGTGGCCTCTCGGCTCTGATCAGCAGGTTGGCGCACTCGTGGATGCTGGTCGCGTCCGGCCTGGTCCTCCCGCGGGCGAGATGCAGCTTCAGGTCAGGAACCCTGGCTCCGACCTTCTCCACCTGGACGTCCATCGGTAGATCGACAAGGACCGGACCCGGGCGCCCGCCCAGAGCCGTGCGCATCGCCTCAGTCATCACCCTTGGGAGCTGCGCCGCGCTCGTCACCGTCCACGAGCCCTTGACCAGGTGCTCCATCGAGTTGGCGTAGTCTATCCAATGCCTGCGCTCCACCTCCTGGAAGATTCCCATGCCGAAGAGGTAGGTCTGGATCTGGCCTGTGAACGCAAGAAACGTGGACGAGTCGACGTAGGCGGTCGCGAAGGCCGTGGCCAGGTTCGTCGCCCCGGGTCCCACGGAAGTTGTAACGGCGGCCGGGACTCGCCTGTTTGCCCTGAAGTACCCGTCGGCCATGTGCCCACCCCACTGCTCGTGCTTCATCGCCACCACCTGCAACTCAGGAGCCAGGTCTCTGGCAGCGTCGAAGATGGAGACATTGCCATGCCCTGGTATCCCGAAGAGATACCGGACTCCCGACTTCTTCAGAAATTCAGCTACAAATTGTGCCCCGGTTTGGGGCGCGGACTCCATCGGCAACGACGCCTGGCGCGCTGATTTAATCGTTGGAGCGGAAGACGCCTAGGTCTTTCCCCGACCACTTCACCATCTTAGCCGCCGCTTGTTCCGCGCCCAGCCCATCGTGCACCATCCAGTTCACTGCCATGGCGAGAGGGAGCGGATCTTCCCAGGGAGGGTAAAGCAGGTTCCTCCCCATCAACACCCCCCTGACGTTTGGGCCGGCATTCAGCGCCTGTTCGATTTCTCCGAGAAGGCCACGCACGTTGTCTGAAGCCTCCCCCCCGAGCAGAAGGATGGGCAGGGAGGTCGCCGCAGCGACCTCGTCGAACCCCTCGCAGTAAGGGAGCTTGAGCCAGACCCTTGAAGAGGAGCCCCCGATCGCACTCGCTACCCCAACCAGCTTGACCAGTTTCGACTTGTCGCTGTCGGTCTTGATTTTCCCGTCCTTTCTAACCACGGGGAGGGGCTCGAGGAAGAGCGGCATCCTCGCGGCCGAGCATTCCTTTGCGACTTCAACACAGTATCTGATGGTTCTGAGCGATAGGGGGTCATCGGGGTCGAAACGCAGGAGGAACTTCACCCCGTCGAGCCGAAGGTGCACCGCTCCCTCGACGTCGTACCCTGTCACCCGGTCGTCGAGCTCAAACGAGCTCCCGGCCACTCCGCCCCTGTTCACGCTTCCTATCAGGAGCTTCCCATCGAAGAGTTCGGTGGGGCTTTTCAGGAAGCTCGAGGCCACGACCAGATCTTCGAGCACGTCGGCGGTCCCGAGCACGCCATCGAAGGGGGAACACGCCATGACACGGAGCACCCTCGCGAGCAGGTCGTGTCTGCGTCCCATGCGGAGCGGGTCGTCCCTGATGGACGTCACCATCCTAGCAGGGTGGTCGGCCGCGAGCAGTGCGAGCTTCCCATCCTTTGTAAGGCTCCGTCTCCTGCGCCTCGCAAGAAGCAGGTTTCTGGGAAGGTCGGGGCGGTCTACGCGATTGTCGGTAATCTTCGCGAAAAGCTTGCTCGGAAAGAATCTGTCCGGCTCGAACTCCCCTTGTTTCACGGAGCGGCCGAGCCTGAGACGGCATTTTGAACCTACCGCACAGGCAAGGGGCCGACCCCCTGCCGTCTGAAGAACGCTTTTCTAGCGCCCGAAGGCGCTGGGCCGCTCTTGAACCTGTTCAGGTTCTTGCTGAGGCGCCTTGCCTTCGCAGTCTTTGTTCTCTTTTGTGTCCTCACGCTGACCTTCGTCCTGTCCCACCTAATCCCCGGGGACGTAATACAGGCATGGCTCGGCAAGGAGGCAGAGCAGTTCCCGAACGTCGCCAAGCTCTACGTGGCGAAGTACCATCTGGACGACCCGATCTACGTTCAGTACGTCTACTACATCACCGGGATGCTTCAGGGCAACCTGGGCATCTCTCCGTCCAAAGGCTTCGTCCCCGTCACGAGCGTGATTGAACAGACCTTACCCTTGACTCTGCAAATCGTCTTCCTCGCCTTCGTGATGTGCGTGATCCTCGGCCTCCTTCTCGGCATCCTCGCCGCGAGATATCACGACACTCCGGTCGACGCACTAATTCGGGTGTTCTACCTTGGGAGTTACTCCTCTCCCCCGTATTTCATAGGAATCGTCATCCTGGTCATCGCCTCGCTGTATCTGAGAATTCTGCCTACGGGGGGAGAATATAATCCGCTCCTAGTTTCCCCCTCACCCTCGATAACGGGGTTCCCGATTCTCGACGCCCTGATTCAGGGCAATTTTTCATTCGCTGAGAATGCGACGGTCCACCTCATCCTCCCCGCACTTACCTTGGCGATCGTGACCTTCGGGGTCATCACCAGGGTGGGGAGGAGTTCCCTGTTGGACGTGATGAAGACCGACTACATCAGGACGGCCCGGGCCAAAGGGCTTGACGAAGGGAGCGTCTTCTACAGGCACGGCCTCCCGAACGCCGCCATTTCACTCATCACCATCTCATCCCTGGTGATGACGTTCCTGCTTACGGGCTCGGTGTTCGTCGAGTATCTTTTCAGCTATCCGGGGATGGGGCACTACGCCTACACTGCGCTACAGGGGTCCGACTACCCGGGAATCATGGCTACCGTGTTCGTTTTTGCCGCGATCATAATCACAACAAACCTGGTCGCGGATATCCTCTACGCATGGGCTGACCCGGAGATCAGACTTGGCTAGTCCGTCGACTCAAGAAGGGGGCAGGGGAGGGATGAAGTCGAGGGCAAGGGACGTCCTCAAACTGATGACAAGCAACAAGGAGTCAATCGTCGGGTTCGCAATAATCATGATCTTCGTCATCACCGCGATTGTGATGGAGGTAGCGACGCTTCTCAACATCCAGGTCACCCCATATCCGGCTAACCCTCTCCCCAACCAAGCGAGCGCCATCCTCCTTCCGCCGTCTCTGGCCCATCCCTTCGGCACTGACAATCTGGGTCGCGACGTCTTCAGCAGAATCCTCGTCGCCACTCCATACGACTTCATGATCGGATTCCTCGTAGTTGGAACGGCCGTGGTGATAGGGGGGTTGCTCGGAGGGCTGGCGGGGCTCCGCGGAGGGCTCCTGGACGAGTTCCTCATGAGGTTCACGGACATCTTCTTCGCCCTCCCGGTACTGCTGATTGCCATGGTCATAGGCGCGATACTCGGCGGAGGAATCCTGAACATGAGCGTCGCCCTCATGATTACCTGGTGGCCGCCTTACGCGCGTCTGGCGAGAGGAGAGTCTCTCAAGGTCGCCCACCAGAACTACATCGAGGCAGCGCGGCTCTCTGGCCAGAAGGTGCACCGTATCTTGTTCCGGCACGTCCTCCCCAATATCTCGGGCACCATGCTCATCTACGCCACCCTTGACATCGGTACCGTCATTCTGGTCTATTCGGGGCTTACCTTCCTGGGCCTGGGCAACAAGCCCCCGGCACCTGACTGGGGACAGATGGTCGCAGCGTACAACGGGTGGCTACTCACCGACCCCTGGCTCGCGATCATCCCCGGAATTGTGATCTCCGTGGGGGTAATTGGCTTCAGCCTGCTGGGGGACGGCATCAAAGACGCCCTGGGGATCAGATAGCATGTCGACAGTCCTCCAGCTGAACGATTTTAGCGTCCAATACAATACATCGCGCGGCGCCGTCAGGGCCCTCGACTCTGTGAACCTGGACATCCATCAGAAGGAGTTCATCGCCATCGTGGGAGAGTCTGGGTGCGGCAAGACGACACTCGGCTTGGCCACCATCGGTCTCCTCCCCCCGCAGACCGCCATCGTCGCGGGCGGGTCAATATTTTACAAGGGGGTCGACCTTGCCAAGCTCACCCCCAAGGAGGTGAGGAACTACCGCGGCTCGGAGATCGCCATGATCTTCCAGGAGCCGCTTACCAGCCTCAATCCCCTGAAACGGGTCGGGGAACAGATAGCCGAGTCCATCGTCCTGCGAAAACGCAAGAACGACCCACACACACCGGTCAAAGGAGCTCCCCGCATCCCGGGGCAGAAATGGAAGCTGTCCCCAGATCTCAAGAAGGAAGTCGAGCTGATGCTGACCCTCGTAAGAATCCCCGACCCGGACCACATCATCGAAAGGTATCCTTTCGAGCTCTCCGGGGGGATGAGGCAGAGGGTAATGATTGCCATGGCCCTCTCCCAGCAGCCTGAGCTCCTGATTGCCGACGAGCCGACGACAGCACTTGACGTCACCACCCAGGCTCAGGTCCTGAAGCTGATGAAGGAGATCAAGGACAAGCTCGGCACTACGATCATGCTGGTGACACACGACCTTGCCGTGGCGAGCCAGGTCGCCGACAGGGTGGTAGTGATGTACGCAGGCCAGATCGTGGAGGATGCCGAGGTCCACGAGATCTTCTCCCAGCCCAAGCATCCCTACACCCGGGGCCTCCTCTCTTGCATCCCGTCGGGGGGGAGGGACAGGAAGCAGCTGACCCCCATCGCCGGGACCATCCCTGACCTAACGCTTAGGAAGGAGTGGTGCCCGTTCCAGCCCCGGTGCCCCTTCGCCATGGACGTCTGTTCCCACAAGGCTCCACAGCTCAAGGAGGTCGGAAAAGACCACAGGGTGGCGTGTTTCCTCTATGGCGAATGAGCAACTGCTGGAAACGGTGGAGCTGAGGAAGTACTACAAGTCGACCAGGGGGATTAACCCCCTGTCCCGGGCGAAGGAACGAATCGTCAGGGCCGTGGACGGCGTCTCCATTTCGATACCCTACGGGAAAACTCTTGCAGTGGTGGGGGAGTCTGGCTGCGGAAAAACAACGCTGGCCAGGACCCTCGCCCTGCTCACCCCGCCCACCAGCGGGGAGATCCACTTCGAGGGCAAAAGAATTGACAATGGAAGCGTAAGCGACGAAGAAATCTACCGCAGGCTGCAGATGGTCTTCCAGGACCCTGACTCCTCCCTCGACCCGACGATGAAGGTGGGGGACACCATCGCCGAACCACTCAGAGGCCTGACAAACATGAAGGAGGGAGAAATCCGGGCAGTGTCACTGGAAAGCCTGCGGGCGGTCGGCCTCTCTGAAGACTTCGCCGACCGTCTCCCCAGGCAGCTCAGCGGCGGTCAGAAGCAGAGGGTCGCTATTGCAAGGGCAATCTCGACCCATCCGAAGCTCCTGATACTCGATGAGCCGACAAGCGCCCTGGACGCCTCGGTCCAGGCGCAGATACTCAACCTGCTGGTGGAGCTGCAGAAGAAGTATCAGCTCTCCTATATGCTGATCACCCACAACATAGCCGTGGCCGGCTACCTTTCCGACCTCATAGCCGTTATGTATGCGGGCACGCTCGTCGAGTACGGGCCAACCTCAGTCGTGCTCGAAAAGCCCAGGCACCCTTACACCATTACGTTGATGAAGTCCGCACCCACGCCTGACCCATGGAACAGGACACTCCTCCAGACCGAAATCTCCGGTGAGGTCCCCAGCGCCATCGACCCCCCAAGCGGATGCAAGTTCAACCCGCGCTGCCCCTTCGCCCAACCGAAGTGCTCAGAAGAGGTCCCAGGACTTTCCAAAATCATCGAAGGACACGCCGCAGCTTGCCATTTTCTTGAGAAAACTGCCTAACCGATTCGTGAGACTTATATAATGAGTCCCTAAGCGGTTCGGGCAGTAACTTTTGCAAGTTTCTTCCCGCTCGCGTTCCGCGATCAGCAGGACCGTCACAGTAGTCGTCGTAATCGTTCTTATCGCGCTGGCAGGCATCGCCGCCTACTACCTGACGTCGACCGGGGCATCCTCTACCACCACAACGACGACCCCCACCACCCCATTGACAAGCACGACCACGGGGCCCAGCACCACCAGCACGACCGCTACAAGCACCAGCACCAGCGCGGGCGGAGTCTTCAGGAATTCGCTCACCATTGATGATGTCTTTTGGCCGGCTGGGGACCTGAACCAGCTCAACGCGCTCGGTGAAATCCCATATCCGAACTGGTTGACATACACGGTCTATCAGCCGCTGATAACCCTTGACCCGAATGCGCTCTACAATTCCGGTAAGCTCGTGTATGTCCCTGCTCTCGCAGACAACTGGACCCAGTCCGCGGATGGGAGGACCTACACCTTCCACCTGAGGCCGAACGTCAACTTTTCCGACGGAAATCCGCTGAACGCGTACCAAGTTTGGGCTGAGATGTACGGCTTCTACTATCTGTCTGGGAACAGCTCCTCTTTCCTCGAGTCGTACAACGTATTCAACTTCTCCAACGTCACCTTCGGCCCGACCCAAATTGCGATGCTCAACGCCAGCGGACTGATCAATCCAAGCTCTGCGGCGCTGTCCATGATGGAGAACACCAACTGGCCGATCTATGTGCTCAACTCCTCGACCATAGTCTTCCATCTCCAGGCGCCATTCAACTACTTCCTGGGCACCCTCGTGGTGTACATCGGCCTGATATTCGACACGCAGTGGCTCCTCGACCACGGAGGATTCGGGACTGCCTCCGGGTACAACAGCTACTTCAACCAGCACCCGATTCCAGGGACTGGTCCGTACGTGGTTACCCAGGTTTCGGAAGGCGCCTTCGTGAAGTTCCAGCAGAACCCTAACTACTGGGGGGACAGCCTGACAGCCGCCCAGATTGCAGCGGATCCGTACCTTGACCCCGGCCATGCGAAGGACGTGGTGGTGCAGACAGTTCCGACTGACACCTCGAGGTTCACAGACCTCACCACAGGAGCCGCTCAGATTTCCGGCATCCTGACGGCCGACTACCCCACCATCCTCGCCAATCCGAGTACCTACGGGACCTTCAACTTCCCTGACTCGTCAGCAGTCTTCGTGGGGATTGCGATGAACACGCAAGCAGCGCCCACCAACATCACCGCCGTCAGGAACGCCATCGTGAGGGCGATAAACTACACCGACATCTCTGACAAGGTCTTCTTCGGAGGCCTAGGCCCCATGATAGGGCCCGAGTACCCCGTGTTCAGTCAGTTTTACGCACTAGGCGGCGTGACGCCGTATCAATACAACTTGACGGCCGCCAAGGACATACTCTCCAACGCCGGCATCAACCCAGCCAACCTCCCCGGCCTGACCTTCAGGGTAGTCCAGGGGTGCGACTACTGTGACTCGACCGCTCAGCTGGTCGAGAGCGACCTGCAGCAGATTGGGCTCAAGGTGAGTATTGTGGTCACGCCCTCGACCCAGTATGCGTGCCCGCTCACAGGGGGAACCTGCTCCTACACCCAGGCGCTGAGCACTGCCAACCAGACGGCACAGCTCACCTGGTTCGGGACAGGAACATTCGCCCCTGCGGCTGACACTCCAGCCGACGCCTGGCTGCTCTTCGTCAATAACGCGACTGCATCCAACAACTGGGCTATCTACTCCAACCCCACCGTTCAGGCTTGCGTTGACGCCTTCACCTCCATATCCAACACCACCCAGCTGCAGAACATCTGCACGGCAGCCTACAAACAGGTCTACAACGACGCCCCGTACATCTGGCTGGGTACCATCAAACCGTTCTTCGGATCCGGGTCGCTGGTGTGGGAAAAGAGCGTGGTGAACAACTTCTACGTTGACCCCGTGTTCAGCGGTCAGTCGTCCACCGCAATCTTCAACACCGTCACATTCAACAGCTAAAGAGCGGTTGCGGCGGGGGTATGGGTAGAATTTGAAACTATCATGTAGCGCCATCGCTTGGGGTGCGATCAAGGACGTCCCCACCTTCCGTAAAATCGTCCAGTCAGTGGCTGACGCGGGGTACGAAGGTATCGGGATCGAGTACAACCTCCTCCCCGAGGAGCTGATGAAGAAACCGGAGATTGTCAAAGAAATCGCCCGCGGGGCCGGGCTGGCTGTCCCATCGATGGCGATCAACGAGAACACGGCGTACCAGGCCGAAGCGGCAAAGAAAATGGGCGCCGAATCCGGGTGGCTGTGCCTGTTCGCGAAGGACGCCACCGAGGGGGCCGAGATCACGAAGATGCATCTGAGGGAGTTCGGGAAGCGGGGGCTCAAGGTCGGGCTACACCCACACGTCAAGAGCAGCGTTGAGACGAACCAGCAGCTCGATGGTCTGATAGCGGCCTGCAGGCCCGCCAGCCTTGACGTTTGTTTCGACTCGGCACACCAGCAGGCGCTGCGGATGGACCTTCCAGGGTTCATCGACCGCTACAAGGACAGGCTATGCCTGGTGCACCTCAAGGACCTCCGGGTGATGAAAGACCCCAAGGACATCGACTACGACAATGACTTCGTCGACCTGGGTGAAGGGCTCTGCGACTTCCCCGCCATCATGAAGGCCCTGAAGAAGGTGCGCTACGGGGGATGGCTGATGGTCGAGGTGGACTTCGCGCACAAGATAACGGTCGAGGAGTCTGTGAAGAAGAACTTCGACTACCTGAAGCCGTTGATGTAGTTCAGTCCCGCTTGACCGGCATCGGTCTTCCCTCGGTGATGGAGGCTCTTGCGGCCAGACCTATCTTCAATGCTTCGCGGCCGTCGCCGACACCAACCTTGACATCCCTCCCAGTCCGTACACAATCAACGAAGTCGACCATCTCGTCCCTGTACGCTTGGGCCCATCGCGTGGCGAACCCGTCGAAGTACTCGTTGCTCGTCCCCTCCATTTTCATTACGTGAGCGAAGGTCTTTTCCCCCATGTCGACGGAAACTGCGGCCTTGGTTCCCAGCATCTCGAGCCTTGCGTCGAACCCGTACGCGGTGTTGTAGCACGAATCGACGTAGGCGAGCGCGCCGTTCGCCAACTTCATGACCACCGTGGTCGTGTCGAAGTCCCCGTTCTTCCTAAGGTCGTCGTAGACCAGGGCCGCTCCTTCGGCGTACACCCTCTCCACTTCGCTCCCTGAAAGCCACCTCACCGCGTCGAAGTCATGGCTAGTCGTGTCGAGGAAGATCCCTCCGCTCTTCGCGGGGACGGTCGACCACCCCGAAATTGGCCCCGGAGGGTCGCGGTTATGCTCCTTGAGGAGCAGCAGCTTCCCTAGATCCCCCGATTCCATGGCTTGCCTCGCCCGCACGTACGAGTTGTCGAACCTCCTCTGATATCCCACCTGGAACTTGATGCCACCCGACTTCACAACCGCGAGCATCCTGTCTGCCTCCTCCAAAGTGACCGAGATCGGCTTCTCGCAGAAGACAGCCTTCCCTGCATCGGCGGCCGCCTTGGTTATCTCCAACTTCAGAAACGGAGGCGTGCACACTATGACCGCGTCGACCGAACTGTCCCTGATCATCTCATGGAAGTCGGAGTACACCTTGGCGTCCCCGGCCACGGACCTGGCGGCGTTCTGGTCGATGTCTGCGACCGCAGCCAGCCTCGCCCCCTTGATGCTCCTATTGATGTTGTTCACGTGCACCTTCCCTATGGCCCCTGCGCCGATCAGACCGAGACCGACTTCGGAATTCATAATACCAGAGCCGTTTTCCTGGAGCTTTTAAGTTCCGAAGCTTTCGCTACAGGACGACGTCAGAGACCTTCTTGACTGCGTTCACGACGTCTTCGACATCGGAGTCGGTCAGGAGAGGGCTGATGTCAAGGTGAACGGCGCGAGTCATCAGGTCAAGGGACTGAGAGTACTCCCTGATGTTCTTCTTCAGATCCTTGATTATGTGCCCCCAGTGCATGAACGTGTGACCGTCTATGACCCGCGGGTCGTAAACCACAGTGGGATATCCCCCACTGACCGTCCTGATGTTCTCCGCGACCAGCGCGTCTTTGAAGAGCCTCGCCTTCTCGGCGGTCTGGACAAAGAACACGAGAGAGATTCCCGACTCGCCGCCTTCGTCGTTGGACCTTCTGAACTTGATTCCCTCGATTCCGGCGATCCCCTTCTTCACCCTGGCGTTCCTTTCCCTCACCCTTTTTACGACCCCGTCCATCTTCTTCAGCTGCTCCCTGAGGATCGCAGCAGTGACCTCGTTCATCCTGTAATTGACCCCGGGGAAGGACTCGATCTCGAACTTCACCCCCAGCCCGGAGAACTGCCTGTACGGGGTCCCGATGTCGTGGAACATGACGCACCTCTCGTACGTCTCCCTGTCGTCGGCGACCAAGGCGCCTCCCTCCCCGGCGGTGATCAT
>Ga0187772_10001220_pt1 | contig 12066 bp, 10 predicted proteins | sample 0116_SJ02_MP15_2_FD_133137 | JGI IMG/M metagenome (GOLD analysis project Ga0187772, IMG submission 133137) | Tropical peat soil microbial communities from peatlands in Department of Meta, Colombia - 0116_SJ02_MP15_20_MG | ecosystem: Environmental > Terrestrial > Soil > Wetlands > Peat | place... | reverse complement strand
GCGTTCCTACTCTTTAAACCCGTATGTTCCTATCAACGGCACAAAGGCAACGTTGCCCTTTTTTGCCTTCTGTACCCCATTTGTTTTTTTGATTAAGTATAGCTCTTGGATCCACCTTCCTAAGGGTATGACCATTCTCCCACCAGATTTTAGCTGGTCCAGAAGCGGGGGTGGAACTTGGGGCGCCGAGCATGTGACTGAAATTTTATCAAACGGGGCTTTGTCTGGAAGCCCGAGTGATCCATCGCCTACGATTACCTCAACCATAGATGGCAGTCGTTTCATTGCTTCGATCGCGAGACGCTTCGATCTTTCTATCGTATATATGACGCCGCCGTCTAACAACTGGGCCATTATCGCCGCATGATATCCAGAACCAGTTCCGACTTCAAGAATATGATCTGCGCGCTGTACCTCCAAAAGCTCGCACATTATAACAACCATGTGCGGAGCTGAAATCGTCTGATTATCTCCTATGGGAAGTGGTTTGTCGACATACGCAAACTGTCTGTATCGGGGAGGTATAAAGTCTTCACGTTTTACCGCCCTTACTGCATTTATAACCTGCTCGCTTATGCCTCTATTTTTCAATTTGCTTATGAGAATCTCTCGTTGCTTGTTAAGAGAATTCTCTTCGATATTATCCTCCATTTTTAAAAGTAATGCTCCTTTTTTTATACTTACGCCGAGGTTTTTTCATTGATGATCTAACATAAATTCTCTTAATGGTGTTAGCTTTTGCACGTTCCCCTATATTTTTTAGAACGGTGCCGTGAACTAACTTTATGCGCGTTATTTTTCCAAATTTCTCAGCAGATCCTATGGTGAACTCTTTATCGCCCCTGCACGGAATCTTCAAGGATTCTGTAAGAGTACCGGCGTGGATCGCAATTTTCACTACTACGTTATCAATGGCTTGAACCCATAGAGTTTTGATGCTGTCGGCTTTTGCACTTTCCACTCTAGCATCGCTTGTCAGTTCTATTGCGTTTACTCGTACGACGTTAGCCTCCTCATTTTCAACGATAAATTCGTCTCCGATAGAAAGCAATTCGTGGGGTTTGGCATCCAGCCATCGTAGATACGACCTGTCGTATTTACTCATGACAACTTTGATTTTGATTTCATTAGAGCGCCGTCGTGCGTCTAGTTTTCTGGTGGTTCCACACAACGTGCACTTCACAATGGGGGTTCGTCCCGACGCAATAACGTTATGTTTCACATTAATAAGTTTCGAGCACGTCGGGCATTCTATTTCCACCTCTTGATTCATTGAGCATCACAATACTATTGAAGAATAGCATCGTAAATAACCGTAATGGTAAGAGACATAATAAGAGCTAGAGGACATCAGAACATCTCAGCAAAACACAGAAGTACCTTTCAAATAACAACTGAACACACTATAACTAAACGCGCCGATTGCATTATTGCCGTATCAGCCGACAAGGGGGTATCAGGTCTTTCAAAAGAGTTCAAAAAAGCTGCAAAAAGAGATAATGTCACTATGACCCTAAAAATAGTGGCAGGGACTCGTTTTGAAGTAGTAACTGGTGTGGGATGTAACAAACTTACGCTTACGGACGCGAAAGACATCGTGATAAGAAAAAGTAATTTCGTTTCAGATAGGACGTTAATGATTAACGCAAATAAATCAGCAGTGGACTTTGATAGGGAGTTAATTGCTAACTTAAGTACGCCTGAAGATATAGTAATTATTGTTGAAATCATAGACCAAGTGGAGTTGATATGATACTTGTAAAAAGAATCGTGAAAGGCTTTTTAACTGCACCTGAAGTATTATTGGCCCCTAGTACGTATTAGATAGATTTAAATACCAAAGTAATAAATTATCTATCGTTAACTAATTTTTTATCGACTATTTATTGAGGTATTCAAATGGCTGATGTCGATCAATATAAAGGTACGACAACTGTCGGTATAGTCTGCCAAGATGGTGTGGTTCTTGCGTCGGAAAGCCGAGTCACACTGGGCAACTTCATATCGAGTAAAGAGGGAAAGAAGATTTACCAGATCGACGATCTGGTTGGAATGACTATAGCGGGAGGCGTTGGTGACGCCCAAAGTTTGGTTCGTACCATAACAGTCGAGGCTAAGCTCTACAAAATGCGACGCGGCAAGCCCATGACTGTCGAGGCTATAGCGACCTTGTTATCGAATATTTTAAATGGGAACCGTTATTACCCATATTTTGTTCAATTGATGATTGGTGGTCTAGATAGGACAGGACCAGGCTTATACTCATTAGATGCCATGGGAGGTCAGATAGAAGAGAGGCTTGCAACTTCACAAGGATCAGGCTCACCAATGGCATTTGGTGTCATTGAAGACAGGTATAATGAAAAAATGTCGATCGATGACGCACTAGACATTGCAATAAGAGCACTCTCTTCCGCGATGAAGAGAGATTCAGCCTCAGGCAATGAAATTCACGTTATAAAAATTACAAAAGATGGGTATATTGAAGTCGGAAAAGATGAACTTCAAGCTAGAAAAACAAAACTGGGATTAGAGAATTAAATTATTTTTAGATTTTTTATTTTTACTTTTCATTTTTAATTGGAAGTTGTATAATGCCAGCTGAAGAAGTACTTGATGAACTAAAACAGAGAGTTATCGAGAAATTGCCCTCAAAAATTAAGATTACAGAACTTGAGTTCGAGGGGCCTGAATTAGTAATTTATACGGATGACCCACGTGCGTTTGCTGACAACGGGGAGATCGTTAAGAAACTCGCGCGGGAGCTTCGAAAGAGAATAGCAGTTAGACCAGATCCACGTGTTTTAGCAGACCCTGAAACATCGATACGTAACATCAGTGAAATCGTTCCAGAGGAAGCTGGAATTACAAATCACTATTTCGATCCTGATACAGGCGAGATTGTTATAGAGGCACGAAAACCAGGGCTTGTGATTGGGAGGCATGGCGCTACTCTAAGAGACATTACAAAGCAAATAGGTTGGACGCCTAAAGTCGTAAGGACGCCACCAATCGACTCGACAACGGTGAAGGAGATAAGACAGTTCCTAAGGGCATATAGCGAAGAACGCAAGGAACTTCTCAAATCCATGGGCCGGAAAATACATCGGGAAGTAACAGCGAAAGACCAGTGGATTCGGGTCACTTCTCTTGGCGGGTGCAGAGAAGTCGGAAGAAGCTCATTTGTGCTTTCAACACCCGAGTCGCGAGTATTGATAGAATGCGGTGTAAATGTTAGTTCAGAAGAAAGTGCTACCCCATATCTTTATACACCAGAGGTAAGCCCATTAGATCAAATTGATGCAGTCGTGTTGACTCACGCCCATCTTGACCATGCTGGTCTCGTCCCTCTGTTGTTCAAGTATGGATTTAAAGGTCCGATATATTGTACTCCTCCAACGCGGGATCTGATGTCACTTCTCCAACTGGATTATTTAGAGGTAGCAGCACGGGAAGGCAAGAAGATTCCATATGACTCGGCAAAAATAAGAGAAGGCATAAAACATTCAATCGTGTTGAATTATGGAGTGGTTACTGACATTGCGCCGGATATAAGGCTCACTTTTCACAATGCTGGACATATTTTAGGATCCTCTATTGCACATTTCCATATAGGTGAAGGGCTATACAACGTCGCATTCACAGGTGACTTCAAATATGAACAGAGTAGGTTATTTGATCCCGCAGTTAATAATTTTCCTCGGCTTGAAGCGTTAATAATGGAGTCAACTTACGGAGGCCCGCAAGATCAGACCCCTTCAAGGAGAGAAGCTGAGAATAAACTGATTAACATAATTAAGCACACGACGTCGAAAAACGGAAAAGTACTCATTCCGGCATTTGCTGTTGGTCGTAGTCAGGAAGTTATGCTAGTCCTCGAAGAGGCAATAAGGAAAAAAGCGATTGATGAAATACCCGTTTATCTCGATGGAATGATATGGGAAGCTACGGCTATCCATACGACGTATCCTGAATATCTGAACAATGATTTGAGAAACATGATTTTTCACGAGGGGATGAATCCATTCCTCTCTGAAAGTTTCACACAGGTTGAACCTGGTATGCGACAGGATATAATAGAGGGAGAATCGTGCGTGATACTTGCCACTTCTGGTATGCTAAACAGCGGTCCGGTTATGGAATATCTTAAAGCTATAGGGCAGCATGAAAATAATACACTCGTATTTGTGGGATATCAAGCTGAAGGCACGCTTGGCCGACGCATACAGAAGGGGTGGAAAGAGATTCCAGTGTCCGATAATGGTAAAACTTCAATGATGCAAATAAATATGGAAGCAGTAACTGTTGATGGATTCTCTGGTCATTCTGACAGGCAACAGTTAATTGAATATGTCAAACGCATGAGCCCTCGTCCTGAAAAGATAATTACCAGTCACGGAGACGAGAACAAATGCATGGATCTCGCGAGCACCATCTATAAAAAGTATAAAATTGAAACTCGAAGCCCCATGAATCTTGAGACGATAAGATTTATATGAAACACGCATTTTACAACTATTTTGTTGCTTGAAAATAGTCGCAGATATCGGTAAGTGGACAAGCTGCGTGATCGGGACTGCGAGCATGGCACACTTCTCGACCAAACTTTATGAATGCCATGTGTGCATACCCTCTTTTGCCCCGGGGTATTCCATTTTCAAGCGTATTCTTAACAATTTCGTAGTTACCATTTTGAGGGACTAAGCCGATTCTCTTAGAGACCCTAAATATGTGGGTATCCACAGGTACAATATCATAGTGGCGCGAAAAGAGTAAAACGACATCCGCAGTTTTTGGGCCAATTCCTTCTATCTTCATAAGCCTTTTTCGTGCTTCGGCATAAGAACCTATAAGCAATTGCGAGGCATTGCCATTGCACTTGTTCTTTATGATGTCTGCGAGGTGCACAATTCGATGGGATTTAGATTTAAACAATCCAGCGTTTCGTATTAGAATTTCAATCTCGTGGACATCAGCTTCTAAAAGTTCATCTATTGTATGATATTTTGAAACTAAATTAGTGAACGCTTGATGGGAATTTTTAAACGTAGTGTTCTGTGATAGAATGGTTTCGACAATGGACCAGAACGGGTCGTTCAACGAGCTTGTGCTGCGGTTTTCAAAAGAAAAGTCTCCATAAAATGCTTCGAGTCGCTCTGTTACGAGCTTAATCTTGTCGTTACGTTCCATCGATACTCCAAGTTATTTTTTATTAGCAAAACTTTTACATTGCGTCTTCAATTTTTAGAATATCTCGATAAACAGTACACGACGAAATATTATAAAAAACCTAATTATTTGCAGAAAAATTTAATTGAAAGATAAGGTAATCGTTAGAGCATTTTACGTGTTTGTAAAAAAAGAAACAATGATAGTTGAAACTCTGCGCGAAACCGTTGAATTTACTCCTTACTCTGTTGTACGTAATCCGTTAGTTATTCTCGAGTTGAAACTTGATCATCTCTTGTAAGGGTGTTTAGGGTCATAAATCCTTAGATTATATGTGACCCCTTTTTATTTTTTGCACGAAACAGCCTTAGAAAAATAAAATCAACAAGAGAACTGTGACAGTATCTGTTACACTACTTCAAAATAAGCACAATTTCACAGTAGGTATGATGCAGCAAAATGTCTTTAAAAGCAAAAGTGGCTGGCGATTAACCACAGCCGCCGCCACACGATCCGCAACCAAATAAACTCGGATGTTTAATTGTAAAGCCTTTGCCAAAAAGCGGGTCGCTCACGAAATCAATCTCTGCCCCATCAAGCGTTCTTTCTGTTTCTGTGTTCATGAACATCTTGACACCATTAGACTCTTGAACTTCTTCGCCTTGAGATGGTTTTTCATCAAGACTGAGACTATACTGTGGACCACTACATCCGTTACCTGCATACGAAATCCTTAAACCAAAATTTAATTTACCCTCTTTTTCAAGTAGCTCTTTTAGTTCTTTTGCTGCTTCATTTGTTATCTGAATCATTTTTGACTCCGCTTAATAATTTGTAGTCAAAAGTATTTAAACGTGCGGGAGGCTAAAAAATTTTTAAACGCCATACTCTGCTGCAATAAGATTGATTAGAAATATTGATAAAAAAGAAAAAAGAAGGGCGAAGCCATTTACATTGGTGGCATGCCGCCCATGCCGCCCATGCCGCCCATGCCGCCCATGCCGCCTTCTCCCATTTCAGGCATTTCGGGTGCAGAAAGTTTGCTAGCAGCAATAACATCATCTATTCTCAGTATCATGACTGCAGATTCTGATGCAGAACCAACTGCTTGCGTCTTAATTCTGAGCGGTTCAACGACTCCTTCTTTTAGCATGTCTATTGCTTCGCCTGTGAATACGTTGAGGCCCGCAGTCTTGATCCCTTGTTCGTGCTTGGACCGAAGGGCCGTAAGCGTATCTATTGTATCCAGACCAGCGTTCTCCGCCAACGTCTTTGGTATAACCTCGAGTGCGTCCGCAAATGCGTTTATCGCCAATTGTTCTCGTCCGCCCACCGTAGACGCATAATCTCTGAGTTTTAAGGCTAACTCGACTTCAGTCGCGCCCCCTCCAGCCACGAGCTTCTCGTCTTCAATCGTAACTCCGACAACTCTAAGTGCATCAGTGACAGCTCTTTCTAGATCATCGACGACATGTTCGGTACCTCCGTGGAGCACGATAGAAACTGCTTTCGGATTTTCACATCGTTCGACAAAGATCATGTTATCATTGCCGACTTTCCTCTCTTCTACAAGCCCAGCTCTTCCAAGGTCACTCTTGTCAAGTTCATCGACACTTGAAGCAATTTTCCCGTTAATTGCTCGCGCAAGTTTTTCCATATCACTCTTTTTGACACGCCGTGCTGCTAAAACTCCTGCCTTTGCGAGATAGTGTTGAGCGAGATCATCTATGCCCTTTTGGCAGAAAACAACATTTGCGCCCTTGCTCGTTATTTTGTTGACCATCCCTTTCAACATTTCCTCCTCCTGACTAAGGAAGGCTTGGAGTTGATCCGGGGAAGTTATTGAGATCTCAGCGTCCACTTCAGTATCTTTAAGTTCTATGGCGCCATTTATGAGCGCAATCTTTGCATTTTCAAGACGCTTAGGCATACCGGTCGATACACGCTCTTTGTCTATGACCATGCCTTCTATAAGCTCTGAGGATTCAATACTCCCACCAACTTTCTTTTCAATTTTTATGTTGTCGATATCGAAAGTGTTTTTCTCGTTCTCTTTTTCCACTACAGATTTGACGGCTTTAACACTAAGCTCTGCAAGCTTTGCTCTGGATGCTTCAGCTCCCTTTCCAGTCATAGCGGTTATTGCAACCTTCTGTAGGAGTTCATCATCATCTGGTGAAACTTTCACTGCGATAGAGTCTAAGAGCTCACGCGCTTTCTCAGCTGCAAGCCTGAACCCTAAAGCGATGACTGTCGGGTGCACATCCTGCTCTAAAAGTCCTTCAGCTTTTCTCAGCAACTCTCCTGTTACGACAACTGCCGTAGTCGTGCCATCACCTACTTCATCGTCCTGAGTTCTTGCAACTTCAACTATCATCTTAGCTGCCGGGTGCTCTATATCCATTTCTTTGAGAATAGTAACGCCATCGTTTGTAATTACTACATCTCCAAGAGTGTCAACAAGCATTTTGTCCATGCCCTTCGGTCCAAGCGTTGTTCGAACCGCTGAAGCTACGGCTTTAGCTGCCGTGATGTTCATTCCTTGTGCTTCTTTCCCTCTTGTTCTTTGGCTTCCTTCTTTAAGAATCAGTATGGGCTGCCCGCCTAATTGTTGTGCCATGCATATCCTCCAAGTTTCATACTAGTAACGAAGCTTTACTATGCATATAGTTCTATAAAAGCATTTTGCCTAGTCAGATCTAGCATGGAAGTCTCTCCGTGGCAAAGCTCTTTTTATTGTAGAAGAGGCGTGATTTTTTGACTTAAACACCAAACCGTTAACTAATATCTTACTGTTTACAAATGTTCAATCCTTCTTAACGAACGAATTAGGTAACAAAAAGACTATTTTGAGGTGTGACTTTATGTGGCAGCGAATAACGTTCTAGTTCACCCTATAAGTGCGTGACTGCGTTGATAGTCTGTTAAGAAATATTGCTAACCCAGTGCCGTTCAATCGTGACTTACTTAAAAAACTGATTCTAATTAAAACATGTAGTTCGTTACGAATGGCTATTTCATCACTGATGCCTCGCATTACTGAACTAATAGCAGTCGTCTAAAATTGCGTTTTTTCGTCCCTACAGACGTTGTGTTTTTTATAGACGTATAAATGACTCTTAATGGTGTCTGAGATACGTAACGACGGCTTAACTGGGAGCAAAACAAAAAATGCCTCTCTAAACTATTGCATAAGTCGCTTATCGCTCCATTAAACACTTTTAACAGGTTTTCAAGAATTTAGAAACCGCGCTTTAATCAAGTGGATCAATTCGCCGGCATTATCAAACTCTTTAAGTTCACTGAATTGTATTAGAACAGTATCGTCGATTTTTTTAGACTTGGACTCGCCTTCCACTATGAACATGGAATTAGTGTGTATGACCTGCGACATGCTGCTCATGAATTTGGCGCGTTTAATCATGACGCTCGTGTATTTGCTTATTCCCGTCAGTAACGTGTTTGAACCATCTTGGGATAAAGCATTGAATGGCGTTCGAAACATTGGAAACACATTAAATCCAAGATCTGTGAGAATAATTAACGCCTTCCTTTCAATTAGTGGAAGCGAATCGATATCACACATTCGTTCTTGAAGGATGTGTTTTGTCAGAATGTCAATTGGAATCGCGAGTGGGGCGTCAAGGATATCTTCGAGCTTTAATGCAACTTCCACTTTAGCATCCATCCCCTCTTCGTACTTGCTGACGCTTCGTCTTGTAACTCCAAGTTGCGATGCGAGTGTACCAAGGGACATATTCTTCTTGCTTCGAGCTTCAGAAAGCATGTCTCCATCAATATTGACATACAAACCTCCTGGTGCCGCATAGATAAGTGGTGGAACGCCTTCGATAAAAAAGTCATATAATGTCTCAACATTAACTGAGGGCACCCCATACCTCCAATATACAGCACCACGCTCAAGATAATGATCTCTCGCCTTCTCTCCCACGATTAATGGTGAGGAGCTAAAATAGTCTGCAAGATTTTTAATCTCATTAGCTATGTCTTCATTTAGTCCATCAATATTTGTGAGTATCTTTAGGAATATTAGTGTCGAGGCTCTCCGTGCCGCTATATCGAAACAACGTGGACGGACATCATATATCTGCGATGTTTCGAATCCAGCTTTGTTTAGCACACTTATTGTTTGGCTAGTCAACGCTTGATTCATGATGTTTAGACCTCTTATTAAATGGAGCTTTTGTACATATAAGTTTTTGTTAAAATTCATTTAAGCTGTTTGTGGTATCTGTCGTGTAATTGTTACGAAGAATTGTTACCAATATATATCATACAACAATACAATGAACTCTTTATCTAAAACGAATTTAAGAATAAGTCCATCTTAAGGTTACAATGATTATAGGAATTGATGATACGGATTCAAAAAATGGTGGTTGTACTACCTATCTTGCCGCCGTACTTAAGAATACCCTTGAAGATCAACTAGGAACGCAGATAACTGCCCGTCTAATTAGGCTTAATCCTACTATAAAGTACAAAACGAGAGGAAATGCTTCTGTAGGGCTAAAAATTGAGGGGAACTATGACGTCATTGATGTTGTGAGAGACCACATAAAAAAAATGGCGCATTTTTACGACGAAAACACAAATCCCGGAGCGGTAATTCTAGAAAATGACGACTTGCCGCATGATATTAAGCAGTTCTCAGCTGAAGCGATGGTCTCAACATTAAGTATTCAACAGGCTATGCAACTCATTGATAGACATGATTTGGGATTTGTTTCATTTAAAAATGGCCGAGGCCTAATAGGGGCACTTGCAGCAGTAGGGGCGGACTTAGAAGCGGATCGTACATATGAATTGATCGCGTATCGCTATACACAGAATTTCGGGAAAAAGAGGTATATAAATCGAGACTCGGTTTTTAGATCTGATGTAATGACTTATCCGTTTACGTGGGACACCGTCGATAGAAGCAATAATTGCGTTGTTTTTTCACCTCATTCACCTGACCCCATACTATATGGAATCAGAGGCGATAACCCTACGAAAATTTTAACCGCGCAGAGTTTATTGATCTCTGAACCTTATGAGTATATCGTCATCTTTGAGACAAATCAAGGCACAGACGCTCACTTAATACGAATCGGCATAGAAGATCTGCGGGGGGGAGAATCATATCGCGTATTCGGCGTTGTTGACAAAGAGCCGTGGACGATTAAAGGCGGACACACCTTTTTTTCAATTAAAGAGGGGAATTCTCTGCTTTGCGCGGCGTTCGAACCTACAGGGGCTTTTAGGGATATTATAAGAAAGCTCAAGCGTGGTGATAAAGTATACGTTTATGGGAGCTATGTGAACGATTGTCTAAATTTGGAAAAGCTCCGCATCGTTGATCTTGTAGATGTTTATGAAAGAGCAAACCCGACTTGTTGTGGCAAGAGGATGAAGTCGATGGGGAAGGACCAAGGGATTCGATGTGAAAAATGTGGGAATATCACCGATAAGTCACGTGTACATTTTTTTAAGATTAAGCGAAATCTTGGCTTGGGCTTTTATGAAGGTCCCCCATCTGCGAGGCGACATCTTTCAAAGCCAGTAATACGGCTAAGAGGCGCTGGAAATCACATATATCCGATTAGGTGAGTTTATTTATAGTGAAATTAGCATGAAGCATTTTAAACGTCTTACTACGAAAGAATGTAGAAGTCACCAAATGGTCAGAAATACGCGTGTAATAGAGTTTCTTTCTTAATGAAGTTTCTGTCGACTATGTTTTCATTAATATGACAAATTCCGAGATAGAGTTGCTTACAAGATCAACTTCGAATACTGTAGTTTTTTGCCCGGTATAAAAATTACACTCTTTTATCTTCATTGAGCTTTCATAACGCAGTCAAGCATCACTCAGCAGTAAACTGCGCTCGTGCAGATTATCACGAATGGGATTAATAAAGTGCCGGCGTCTTAACAATCGGATATTATTCCTTTTGCATTGTGCTTTCAATCATATAAGAAACAAGAAGCAAGGAAACCATTCTGTAAGTACCTACAGAAATTCCTAAATAAGGAAAACATTTTAAAATAGAGAATTTTATTGCACCCCGAGTGCTGCATTACAATTATCGGATCCACTGCTGCCTTAACATCAAATATTCCTCTGATTCGGGTAGAATGGATGCCTCTGCGTGGGATTTTGATCTTACATAAACTAGGCTTCGTATGCTACGTTTACACTTTTATACTTACAAAGCGTTTTAGATTGTCGAGGTTTAGGAAAAATAACTACCAAACAGTGTAGAAAATACGGCATAAAGTTTTAGCTAACTTAGTTCAAAAGTCAATGGAATGTTTAAACAAAGGATATTTAAATCAGATAAAAACTTATTGCGCGCTCTAAAGCATTTTGAGGGGCCAATAGTTCACCTAACACATACGGATTTAGATGCCGTTTGTTCGGATGCACTCCACCGACGAAAATATGTTAATGTCTTTACAATTTTTTCCCCAGTGCGATACTATGCGTGTTACTTGGATAGTCTCGCGAAGTTTGAGCCACGTCGTACTATAACTCTAAGTCTCTCTGATTTAGGAGGCACCCCCGGTATTACTGAAGAGCTTATGACTTTAGTAGATCGTGGTTGGAAAATTGAATGGCGGGATCATCACGTATGGGACAGCGGGCTTTTTGATGACGTTAAACAGATGATTAACTATCTTAGAGTCGATGAACGTTATTGTGCGTGCGAAATTGTCTATCAAGATTTACTTCCAAATGATGAAATCGCTCGTAATATCGCATTGATCGGCCGGGATAGAGATTTTTGGATAAATGAAGATCCACGTTCTGAGATATTGTCAACTGTGATCGATACAAGCAACTGGAAAACAAAAATTTCTGATAAACTATCTAAGGGAATTGCCATTGAT
>Ga0187772_10001219_pt1 | contig 12067 bp, 11 predicted proteins | sample 0116_SJ02_MP15_2_FD_133137 | JGI IMG/M metagenome (GOLD analysis project Ga0187772, IMG submission 133137) | Tropical peat soil microbial communities from peatlands in Department of Meta, Colombia - 0116_SJ02_MP15_20_MG | ecosystem: Environmental > Terrestrial > Soil > Wetlands > Peat | place... | reverse complement strand
TCGCGGGCCTCGTCTTCCTCCTGCCGCGCTCCCTACGAAAGGTCGGCTATCGGCCGGGATCCGAGGAGGCGGTCACTCTCCGTAGCGCCGCCGGCGGAGCTGGAACGTCCGGATCGCCCGAAGAAACTCGAGCCGGGTGAGTCCCGGCCAGAGGACGTCGGAGAAGTACAGCTCGCTGTAGGCCGACTGCCAGAGGAGGAAGTTCGAGATCCGCTCCTCCCCGCTCGTCCGCAGGATGAGATCGGGGTCCGGAAGGTCGGCGGTGTAGAGGTGCCGCGAGACCATGTCGGAGTCGATCGCCTCGGGTCGGAGCGCGCCGTCGCGCACCTCGCAGGCGAGCTGACGGATCGCGTCGACGATCTCGTCGCGCCCGCCGTAGCCGAGGGCGACGTTGTACCGGTAGTCGTGGTAGTCCCTGGTCGCCTCTTCGGCGATCCCGATCGCCTCGCGGACCCGGGCCGGGAGCAACTCGCGGTTGCCGATCACCCGGACCCGGATCCGGTTCGCGTGGACCCGCGCGTCGGTGGCGATGTCCCGGAGGGCCCGGTCGAACAGGTCCATCAGGCCGTCGACCTCCTCCGGGGAGCGACGGAGGTTCTCGGTGGAGAGCGCGTAGACCGTCAGGATCCGGATGTGGAGGTCGAGGCACCAGTTGAGGAGCTGCTCGAGGGTGTCCCGACCCCGGGCGTGGCCGTCCCGGACCTCGATCCCTCGGGAGCGGGCGAACCGACGGTTGCCGTCCATGATGATCGCGAGGTGGCGCGGCACCGGCTCGCCGCGGACGAGCTCGAGCAGCCGCTTCTCGGTCATCCCGCGCAGCGCGTCGCCGAACAGATGCGAGAAGTACTTCGCCGACCGCTGCTCGGCGTCGTGCGGCGCCTCGCTCACGCCGGAGCAGAAGCCCGCACGGAGGATAACGCGGGCGGGTCCGCGGAGGAGGTGGGGCGCCCTGGTCGGGAGTTCCGGTCCGAAGGGGGACCTTCGAACGTTCGAACCCGAGTCCCAGGCTCGACAGACCTAGATCCTAGACCACTAGACTACCAGGGCACGCCCGCCGGCCTATCCGCTCCATGCTATGAACGTTGCCGGGCGAGCGACGCCGGCCGGGGTTCCCGCCCGGGGACGCTCCCTCGCCGCCGCGCGAGGGTCGTCCGTGGGGGCTGCCGGTGGAGGTCGACGTATTTGTAGGAGCGGACGAGGTGAACCGTCCTGCGCCGACGAGGGGACCGATGACGATGAGCGCCGCGATGAGCTGGTTCGTGTCGGTGATGTCGGTGCTCGGCCTCGTGCTCGCCCTGCACCATCTCGGGGTCGATGTCGGGGCGTCGGTCGGCTCCGCCGTTCAGGACCTCGAGCGCGTCCTCGGGCAGCCCCTGCTCTAGTCGGGAGGGGGCCCGGCCTCAGCGGGCCGTCCTCTGGCGGAGGCGCGCCGCAAGCGCCCGGGGGCGGACGACGCCCTCCGGGGTGACGAACCCGCTCACGTAGCGGGCCGGCGTCACATCGAACGCCGGGTTCCGCGCCCGGCTCGCCCGGGGCGCGAGCCGGTGCCCGGCGACCTCGAGGACCTCCTCCGGGGCCCGTTCCTCCACGGGGATCCCGCCCCCGCTCACGCAGCGGGGGTCGAACGTCGTCCACGGCGCGGCGACGTAGAACGGCACGCCGTTCTCGCGGGCGACGACCGCCTTCTCGTAGGTCCCGACCTTGTTCGCGAAGTCGCCGTTGCGGGCGATCCGGTCCGCTCCGACCAGGACCGCGTCGATCGCCCCGGTCCGGAGGAAATGGCCCGCCGCGTTGTCGGCGATGACGGCGTGCGGGATCCGCTCGCGGGCGAGCTCCCACGCGGTCAGCCTCGAGCCTTGGAGGAGCGGACGCGTCTCGTCGACGTAGACGAACAGGTCGGCGCCCCGCTCCCGGGCGACCCGGATCGGGGCGAGGGCGGTCCCCCACTCCACGGTCGCGAGCGCCCCCGCGTTGCAGTGGGTGAGGACCCCGTGCGCACGCCGAAGGAGGGGGGCGCCGGCGACGCCGATCCGGTGGCACTCCTCGACCACGCGGTCCCGGTAGCGGTGGGCCGCTTCCAGGGGGTCCTCGCCCGCGTTCCACGCCCGGAGGACCTCGTCGATCCCGACGAACAGGTCGACCGCCGTCGGGCGCGTGGAGCGTAGCGTCGCCGCGGCCCGGGCGGAGGAGACGCCCCCTCCCCTGGCGGCGAGCGCCATCCCGTACGCCGCGGTGACGCCGATCGTCGGCGCTCCCCGGACGACCATCGTCCGGATCGCGGTCGCGACCTCGTCGACGGACCGGAGCCGGCGGACGACCGTCCGGCCGGGGAGCTCGCGTTGGTCAAGGACCGCGAGGGCCCCGCGGTCCCACCAGAGCGCGCGGACCGGCACGACGACCTCTACGCGTCGAACGTGTGGAGCAGGCTCAGCCAGGCCGGCTCGACGGTACGGGTCCCGGAGAGCGCCTCGTCGAACGGGATCCCGACGATCTCCCGGCCCCGCAACACCGCGACCGTCCCCGTCCTACCGGCGACGGCGAGGTCGACGGCGCCGGCCCCGAGCCGGCTTGCGAGGACCCGGTCAAAGATCTCCGGGGCCCCTCCGCGCTGGATGTGCCCGATCTGGGCGCTGCGGGTCTCGGCCCCCGTCGCCTCCTGGATCCGACGTGCGAGCTCGGCCCCGACCCCGCGCTGCGCCAGGATCTCGTGGCCGAACTGGTCCTTCCCTCCCGCGGCACCGGGGCGCAGGCCGAGGTCGACCCCTTCGCTCGCGACGACCACGGCGTAGCCCCGGGCAGCGAGCGCCCGTCGGACGCGGGCGAGGATGGCCGCTTCATCGTACGGTTCCTCCGGCACGAGCGTCGCGTCCGCGCCCCCGGCGAGGCCGGTCGCGAGCGCGACCCAGCCCGCGTGCCGCCCCATCACCTCGAGCACGATCGCCCGGTGGTGGCTCTCCGCGGTGTCCCGTAGCCGCTCGAGCGCGTCGACCGCGACCGCGACGGCGGAGTGGAAGCCGAACGTCCAGTCGGTCCCCTGGACGTCGTTGTCCATCGTCTTCGGGACCCCGACGACCTTCGTGCCGCGGCGGTGGAGCTCCCGCGCCGCCGAGAGCGTATCGTCGCCGCCGATGGCGACCAGGACGTCCACCCGGTGGCGTTGGAGGGTCGCGACGACCTTGCGGGCCTCGTCTTCGGAGGCGAACGGGTTCGTCCGCGACGTGCCGAGGACCGTCCCTCCCCGGCGCTCGAGCCCCACGACGTCCGGCCGGAGGAGCGGACGCGCGTCGTCGTCCCGGACCCCCTTCCAGCCGTCGCGGAAGCCGATGGTCTCGTGGCCGGACACCGCCGCCCGCAGGACGACGGCGCGGAGCGCCGGGTTGAGCCCGGGGCAATCGCCCCCACCGGTGAGGACGCCGAACCTCACGAGGGGACCTCGAGGTAGCCGCGGGGGGCCGTGGAGAGGAACTCGTAGCCGTTCTTCGTCACGACCACGTCATCCTCGATCCGCACCCCGCCCTTCCCCGGGAGGTAGATCCCCGGCTCGACGGTGAAGACCATCTTCTCCTCGAGAGGGTCGTCGACCTTCGGGCCGTAGTGCCAGCCGTCGTGGACCGCAAGGCCGATGGAGTGGCCGACGCCGTGGATGAGCCGCCCCTTGAACGGGGAGTCGTCGATCACCTTCGCGGCAGCGAGGTGGACCTCCTTCGCGGCCACCCCGGGGCGGATCGTGTCGAGCGCGGCCTTCTGCGCCCGCTCGACCGTCTCGTGGACCCGGCGCATCTCCGGGTCCGCCGGCCCGAAGCGGAACGAGCGCGTGATGTCGCTCGCGTACCGGCGGTAGAAGGCGCCGTAGTCGCAGACGATGGAGACCCCGGGCTCGAGGTGCGTTGCCCCGGGCTGGTAGTGCGGCTCGGCCCCGTGAGGCCCGAAGGCGACGATCGTGCTGAACGACCGGCCGCTGGCGCCGTAGCGGTTCATCCGGTACTCGATCTCCGCCGCGAGCTCGAGCTCGGTCATCCCCTTGCGGAGCATCGACGGGATCTCAGAGCCGACCTTCGAGCCGATCTCGGCCGCCTTGCGCAACCGCTCGATCTCGGCCGCGTCCTTGGTCGCCCGCGCGGTCCGGATCGCGGCGGAGGCGTCGACCCAGTGCGTGCCGGGGAGGAGCTTCTCGAGGCGGGTGTACCAGCTGTGGGTCAGCTCGGCGAAGTTGAGGCCGATGGTCTTCGCTCCGCCGAGGAGGCCCGCGACCTCCGGGTCGGTCCGGTCCCCTCCGACGCGCTCGACGCTGTGGACGTGGACCGCCGGGTCGTGCTTGGCCGCCTCGACCGCGCTCTCCGCCTCGAGCGGTGAGGTGATGACGTCGAGCTCGCCCGTCCGTCGCGCGATCGCGACCGAGCCCTCGAACAGCCCGCTCGGCACGTCGAACAGGTAGAAGAAGCTCTGATCGAGGTGCGGGTCGACCGAGTTCGCGATGACCAAGGCGTCGACCGAAGCGTCGAGCTGCTGGAAGACCTTGCGGACCCGGTCCTTCATGGCCGCGCGAACGGCTACGGGGTTTCAACCTTTGCGGCCCGGGCCCTCAGGTCCTTCCAGGAAAGGATCGGCTCGCGCGCCGCGCGGACCTCGTCGATCCGCCCAACGGCGCAGGAGGTCGGGGCCGCATGGAGGTGCTCCGGCGTGTCGTCCAGCGCCCGCTCGACCGCGGCAGCGAACTCGTCGAGGTCGCGCTTCGACTCGGTCTCGGGGAGCTCGATCATCAGCGCCTCCTCGATGAGCGTCGGGAAGTAGACCGTCGGCGCGTGGACCCCCTCGTCCAGCAGCCGCTTGGCGAGGTCGAGGGTCCGGACCCCCTTCTCCTTCAGCGGGACCCCGGAAAGGACGAACTCGTGCTTGACGAGGGTGTGGAACGGCCGCGGGAGCCGCTTGCCGAGACGGGCGCCGAGGTAGTTCGAGTTGAGCACCGCGCGCCGCGCGACGTGCCGGAGCCCCTCCTCCCCGTGGGCGAGAACGAACGCGTAGGCGCGGACGTCGAGCCCGAAGTTCCCGTAGGCGGTCTTGACCTTCCCGATCGACTTCGGCCGCTGGTAGTCGAGCCGGAACTTCCGCCCCTGCTTGGCGACCCGGGGGACGGGCAGGTACGGGGCGAGGACCTCGCCCGCGCCGATGACCCCCGCGCCGGGGCCACCCCCGCCGTGGGGGGTCGCGAACGTCTTGTGGAGGTTGAGGTGGGCGATGTCGAACCCCATCCGGCCCGGGTTCGTGACCCCGAGGATGGCGTTGAGGTTCGCCCCGTCGTAGTAGAGCATCGCCCCGGCGGCGTGGACCGCCTCGGCGATCTCGAGGATCTCGCTCTCGAAGAAGCCGGCCGTGTTCGGGTTCGTCAGCATGAAGCAGGCGGTGCGGTCGGAGAGGGCCGCCTTGAGCGCGGCCAGGTCGACGCACCCCTCCTTCGAGGGGATCTCCTTCGTCACGAACCCGGCCATCATCGCCGACGCCGGGTTCGTACCGTGGGCGGTGTCCGGCAGCAGGACCTCGGTCCGCTTCGCGAGCTCCCCGAGGTCGCGGTAGTGGGCCCGCACCATCAGGAGGGAGGTATACTCCCCGTGGGCGCCCGCCGCGGGCTGGAGCGAGACCTCGTGGAAGCCGGTGATCCTCGCGAGCAGACGCTCGAGGCGCCAGGTCAATTCGAGCGAGCCCTGGACGGTCGCCTCCGGCTGGTACGGGTGGACCTGGGCCGCGCCCGGCCGCCGGGCGAGCACTTCGGAGACCTTCGGGTTGTACTTCATCGTGCACGAGCCGAGGGGGTAGACGCCGGAGTCGATCCCGAAGTTCATCTGCGAGAGACGCGTGTAATGGCGAACGACCGTCGGCTCGCTCAGTTCCGGCCAGTTCAGCTCCGCCCGGCGGCGGAACCGCTCGGGGACCCCCGGGATCGCGGGCGCCGGTTCGGGGGCGTGCGCGTGGGCGACGTCCCAGATCGGCGGCTCCTCCCAGCGGGCCTGCCGGTAGCTCATCGGCCCTCCGAGGCGGCCCACGCCTTCGCCGCCGCCGCGTAGCGCGCGATCTCCTTGTCCCCGACGGCGTCCGATGGCGCGACAAGGATCCGCTCTGGCGTTGGCCGCGCCCCGGGGCGCGGGTCGGCGAGCGAATGCCCACCGAGGACCCGGCGACGACGGAGCCGGTCGAGGAACCCCGTGGCGGTGCCGCGTTGGAGCTCGAGGGTGAACTCGCCCAGGTACGGCGCTTCGAACCGGGGGGCCCGCAGCCCGTCCACGGAGCCGAGCGAGGAGGCGAGCGTCCGCGCCTTCTCGGCGAGCGAGACCTGCAGGGCGGCGAGGCCCTTCGGCCCGACGACGCTCGCATAGACGACGAAGGCGAGCGCCATGAGCGACTCGTTCGTGCAGATGTTCGAGGTCGCCTTGCTCCGCCGGATGTGCTGCTCGCGGGTCTGCAGGGTCAGCGCGTAGGCCGGGCGGCCGAAGACGTCGACCGACGCGCCGACGATCCGCCCCGGCGCCTGGCGGAGGTGCTCGCGGCGGCACGCGAAGAGGCCGAGCAGCGGCCCCCCGAACGACGGGGGGATCCCGAACCCCTGCCCTTCCCCGACGACCACGTCCGCGCCGTACGCGCCGGGGGGCTCCAGGACGGAGAGGGAGAGCGGGTCCGCGACGACGACCAGCGGCACGTCGCCGATCGTCGATTTGAGGTCGAAGACGTGCTCGTCGAGGGCCCCGAAGCCGTTCGGGACGTCGGCGAGGACCCCGAAGACGTCGCCCTTCCCGACCGCGGAGCGGACGAACCCGAGGTCGAGCCGTCCGGTCCGGTCGTCGTAGGGGACCTCCTCCACGACCAACCCCGGCCCGCTCGCGTAGTTGGCGAGGACGCTCTTCTCCTCCCAGGGGAGGCTCGCCGGGACGAGGAACCGCTTGCCCTCGTGCACCCGGGCGCACAACAGCAACGCCTCTCCGGCGGCGCTCGCCCCGTCGTAGAGCGACGCGTTCGCGACGTCGAGACCGGTCAGCTCGACCCAGAGGCTCTGGAACTCGAACAGCGTCCGGAGCATCCCCTGGCTCGCCTCCGGCTGGTACGGCGTGTAGGCGGTGTAGAACTCGCTGCGCGAGACGATCGCGTCGACGGCGGCGGGGGAGTAGCGGCAGGCGATCCGGCCCCCGAGAAAGTTCGCGAACCGGCCCAGCGGGCGATTGCGGTCCAGCAGCTTATCGACCCCGGCGACGACCTCCGGCTCGTCGTGGCCGGGCCCGACCCCCATCCTTCCGAGACGGGCCTTCTTCGGCACGTCCCGGAACAGCTCGTCGACCGACGAGATGCCGAGCGCCTGAAGGAGCGCCGCCTCCTCTCCCACTTCGTCGGAGATCCACCGCACCACGGGATTCGCCCGGGCGGACCGACCTAAGGAGGAGATAAATCGGTTTAATGGACCGCGTTTGACCGTCTCACGGCGGGCTCTCAGCCCCCCGACGTTGCTCCATGACGCCCCTGAGGTCCGGAAGGTACCATGCCTAGCACCTCGTCGTCCCGTCGGACCCGGGGTGAAGGCTCGGCGCCCGCGCCGGGCCCAACTCCGTCCCAGGAGGTGATCGAGCTCGCGTTCCATCGGGCGTCCCTCGTCAATCCCCATGGGAAGACGAAGTCCGAGCGCGACCGCCGGCGCGCGGAGCTGAAGATCGTACGGAGCTCGGCGACCGTCGGGCGCCACCTCCGGCTCGCCGCCCGGGACCTCCGACCACCGGCGCTCGCCGAGTTCGACCAGGCGCTCGTCCACCAGGCGTTCGGCCCTGGAACGCTCGACCGTCACCTGCTCCGGCTCCGCCGGGCCGAGGAGCGGATCCGCCGGACGGCGCGCGAGTCCGAGCTCGCCGCCGCCCGCGCCTCCGGCTCGGAGGAGCTCGGGGAGATCGTCCGGAGGTTCTACGGACGCCTCGCGAGCTTCGTCCGGGAGGTCGACCCGGACCTCGTCGCCCTAAGGAAGGTCCGGAGGTTCCTCAAGGAGCGGCCGCGCCTGGACTCGAGCAGTCCTCGCCTCGTGGTCGCGGGCTTCCCGAACGTCGGCAAGTCGTCGCTGGTCGCCCGTCTTTCCTCGGCCCGGCCGAAGGTCGCCGACTACCCGTTCACCACGGTCGCGATCGCGGTCGGCCACGCCGACCTCGGCTTCGACCGCCTGCAGGTCGTCGACACGCCGGGCGTCTTGGGCCGGAGCGGCCGGGCGAACCCGGCGGAGGCCGAGGCCGAGACGACCGTGGCTCGCGCGGCGAGCGCGGTGCTGTTCGTCCTCGACCCGAGCGGGACCGCCGGCTACCCGGTCGAGGAGCAGGAACGCCTGCTCCAGCGGTGGCGGGAGGAGTTCCCCGCGCTTCCGATCGTCGCGGTCGAGACGAAGGCCGACCTTCTTCGTCGGCCGAACGACCGGCTCCACGTCTCCGCGAAGACCGGGGAGGGCCTCGACGACCTCTGGAAGGAGCTCCGCCGTCGGTTGACGCCGCGCGAGCCGATGCCCCCGGTCGAGGAAGCGATCGAGGCTCCGCCAGAGCCGGAAGAGCCCCGTGGCCGGTCGCGGCGGCGTTCCCGGCCCACCGCCTAGCGCCACCGCGTCGAGGGGCGGGCTGCTCTCTCGGTGCCGCTCCGGACGAGCGGTGCCTCCACGGCGGGCTTCGGCTTATCTGGCCCCGTGCGTCCGCAGGGGGGATGGGGGGGCGACGCCGGTTCCGGGCCCTCTCGCTCGACCTCTGGTTCACGACGTTCTACCATACCGCGGAGGACGCCCAGGGGTGGGACCGGTCCCGCGCGACGGTGGTCCGCGAGCTCGTCCGGAGGCCGGCGGGTCGGGCGTGCACGGAGGAGGAGGTCGAGTCGGCGGTGCGGGAGGTCCGCTCCAAGCTCGAAGCGGACGGCTTCGCGTCGGTCACGACCGAACCGACGGTCGTCCTCCGGGCGGTCTTGGAGCGCCTGGGGGCGGAGGTCACCGGTCCCCTCGACGCGGCCGCCCGGTCGATGGCCGCCGCCGGGCTCCGCACGTATCCTCCTCGGGGGAACCCCGACGCCGAGGAGCTCGTCCGCGCGCTCGACCGCCGAGGGATCCCTTCGGTCCTCGTCACGAACTCCTCTCGGCCGGCCACGATCTGGGAAGAGTTCCTGCGGTCCCGGGGCGGGCCCCCGTTCCGGGGGGTGGTCTCCTCGTGCGACGAGGGGACCGCCAAGCCGGACCCCGCGATCTTCCGTGAGGCCGCCCGGCGGGTCGGGGTCGCCCCCGAGCAGCTCCTCCACGTCGGGGACCGCTACGAGCTCGACGTGGTCGGGGCGCTCGCCGCCGGTTGCGGGGCCGCGCTGTACCGTGGGCTCTGGGACCAGTACCCGGAGGAGGTCTACGGGCCCATGCCGGCACCCCCGGCGGAGATGCCGGAGGTGACGGTCCTGGACCGGCTCGAATCGCTCCGCGAGCCGGCGCTCTGGGACGTCTGACCCCGCCCCCGGCTCAGAGCGAGAACGGTCTACCGTTGGCGGGGAGCACGACCTCGCAGAACGGCTCGAGGGCGTCCCGCAACGCCTCACGGTGGTCGCCGTGCATCAGGACGACCGTCTCCGCGCGCGAGTCCTTGGCCAGGCGCACGAGGTCGCTGTGGCCCGCGTGCGCGGAGAAATCGAACTTCTCGACGGGGCCCACCGGTCGGATCGTCGTCTCGTCGACCGTCAGCGTCCCCTGCTCGAGGAGCTGGCGCCCGTTCGACCCTTCGACCTGGAAGCCGGTGAGGAAGATCGCGGTGCGCGGGTCCTGGTAGAGCTCGCCGACGTAGTAGAGGACCGGGCCCCCGTCGAGCATCCCGCCGGTCGTCACGATCACGTCGGCGTCCTGGAGCGCCTTGCGGCGCTCGCCCGGGTGCTCGACGACGTGCACCGCCTCGAGGGCGCTCCGGAACCGGCGGGCATCGGCGAGGTACTCGGGCGCCGCGAGGTAGATCTCGTTGACCGACCGGGCCATCCCGTCCAGGTACGTCGTGAACCCGGAGTGCGCGAGGGTCATGAGGACCTCCTGGGCGCGCCCGACGGCGAACGCGGGAACGATCACCTTGCCGCCCCGCTCCACCGCCTCGGCGACCTTCGTGCGGAACCGCCGCTCCGTCTCCCGCCGGTCCGGGTGCTCCCGCCCGGCGTACGTCGACTCCATCACGAGGACGTCGCACTCTACCGGCTCCGCCCCGCCGACCAGGTGCGTCGGGATCGTCTGGAGGTCGCCGGTGAACAGCACCTCCTTCTCCCCTCGGTAGAGGAGCATCGTCGCGCCCGGGATGTGGCCGGCCGGGGTCAGCTCGACCTCGACCCCCCGCTGGCGGAACGTCGCGTGCCGGTCGAGCGCGAGGAATCGGTCGTGCAGGGCGTGGATGTCGCTCGGAGCGTACGGCGGGAGGTACCCCTCGAGTCGCGCGACCTTGAGCGCGTCCTTCGTCAGGAGGTCGGCGACCGCGACGGTCACCGGGGTCGCCACGAGCCGGGTCCTCGGGAGACGGCTCAGCAGCGGGGTCATCCCGGAGTGGTCGAGGTGGGCATGGGAGAGGAACGCCGCGTCGACGTTCGTCGGCGCGGGCCGGGGGTACGTCGGCGGGTCGCTCGGCGTGAGCCCGTAGTCGAACAGGAGCGTCCGCCCCTGGTCGCGGACGACGAGCCCGAGGGACCCGACCTCGGACGCCCCCCCGAGGAAGCGGAGCTCCATCGGGCGGGCGAGGGGCCCTTGGAGATAACGATGGCCCGCAGGGAACCTCTCGGCGGGCCCCTCCGCCCCGGTCGCTTTTACCTCCGGCCCGGCTGACCGCCCCCGTGGACGAGCCGACGACGCGGGAGCTCGGCGTGCTCCACCGGATCGGGCTCGCCGTCGAGCGGGTCGCCCGCGAGAGCGCCCGCTCGCCCCACCGCGGGGACGTCGTGGCGATGGGCGCGAGCGGGACGCCGACCGAGGAGCTCGACCGGCTCGCGGAGCGGGCGATCCTGGAGTCGCTGGACGAGGAGCACGTCGACTGGAACGTCGTCTCCGAGGAGGTCGGGGTCGTCGACCGAGGGGGGTCGAAGACCCTCGTCATCGACCCGATCGACGGCACGGCGAACGCGGTGCGCAACCTGCCGTTCGCGACGGTCTCGCTCGCGCTCGGCCGGGACACCCTCGGCGGAATCGACCTCGGCCTGGTCCGCGACCTCACCCGGGGCACGACGTACTGGGCCGCGCGGGGGGAAGGGGCGTTCCGGGACGGGCGCCCGATCCGGACCCGGTCCTGGTCCGGTCGCGGCGAGGTCGTCTTCGTGAACCTGGGACGGTTCGCGAGCCCCCGGGCGGCCGGGCTGGTCGGGCGGGCACGACGGGTCCGCGCCCTCGGATGCGCCTCGCTCGAGATGGTGATGGTCGCCGAAGGCGCGGGCGACGCCTACGTCTTCGAGAACGCCGACGACGCGAAGAACCTCCGGGCGACCGACATCGCCGCGGCCTACCGGATCCTCCTCGAGGCCGGCGGAGGGGTGAGCGACGCCCAGGGGCAGCCCCTGGAGTCGTTCCCGCTCGGGGTGGTCCGGCGGACGACGGTCGTCGCCTGGGGCGACCCGGCGCTCGGTCGGACCGTCTGGGAGAGCCGCTCGGCATGAAGGTCGCGCTCCACGCCAACCCGAACAAGCCGGCCGCCCTCGAGCTCGCGCGCCGCACCCTGGCCCTGCTCGGGGACCGGGCGCCCGTCGTCCTCACCGAGGAGGTCGGCGCGCTCGACCCGTCGGTCCCCCACACCCCCTGGGGGTCGGTCGAGGCCGACGTGATCGTCGCGGTCGGGGGGGACGGGACGTTCCTCCACACCCTGCGGCGGACCGCCGTGCCGCTCCTGCCGGTCAACGTGGGGACCCTGGGGGTCCTCGCGGAGGTCGACGGACGGTCGGCCGGAACGCTCGACGCCGCGATCGACCGGCTCGTGGCGGGGCGGTACTTCGTCGAAGAGCGCACGAAGCTCGCCGCGGAGATCGGCTCGACGACGTTGCCGGACGCGGCGAACGAGTACGTCGTCCATCCGACCCAGGTCGG
>Ga0187772_10001217_pt1 | contig 12089 bp, 13 predicted proteins | sample 0116_SJ02_MP15_2_FD_133137 | JGI IMG/M metagenome (GOLD analysis project Ga0187772, IMG submission 133137) | Tropical peat soil microbial communities from peatlands in Department of Meta, Colombia - 0116_SJ02_MP15_20_MG | ecosystem: Environmental > Terrestrial > Soil > Wetlands > Peat | place... | reverse complement strand
GTACGGGGACGCGTAGAACGGAGCAACGGGGTTCGTCCGCTCGGAAGGCGGGAGGGCGGAAGCATCTCCGGAAGGCGAGCTCGCGTCTGAAGTACTTCCGGGGATTTCTCTACCCGGAGCACTGTTTCGATGCCCCAGCATGTGTCGGAGTTCCCGGAGCAAGGTCCGGGCCCCCGCATCGGAGCGTGTCGGCTCGAAATCGCCGCCCGGCTCGAGCGGAGGACCCATGCGGCCGGGATCGCCTGGCGCCTCACGATCGATGGTAACGCCCTCCCGACGCGTTCCCGAACCCTCCATCGAGCCTCCACCCTGATGGGGGCCGAGCTCACGGCCGCGCGCGATGGAATTCGCGACGCTGTGAAAGCTGGCTGTCGAGTTCTCCTCGTTAACCTCCCGGACCCACGATTGGTCGCCCTGCTGGGAGGCGGTCCGTCGCGGCGGCTGCCGAGGGTCCAGGCTACGGTGGAACGGATGAAGGCACGCTTCGGGAGTTTCGCCTCGGTTCGGTTCGACGCTCGATTCGCTCCGGACCCGACGCTCGCCCACGCGGTGGGAGAAGCGTTGGACGCGGGCCTTCGTGCAGCCGTCCTCCGTGAGGAGCATCGGGTCGACGCCATGGAGCGGGTCATCGCCCGGGCCCGGGGCGTCAAATTACGATGGACCGATTCGGGTTGGGTCGCGAACGACCGCTACCATGTGCAATTCAATCCGATGCATTGCGAGTGCCCGGCATGGGCGGTTCGCTGGGCGAACGCACCGCTGGGCGCCCGGAGAGCCCAACGCCTTCCGTGTAAACACCTCGTGGCGCTCGCGCTCCACGAAGGATTCTCCGTCCCCGCCGACCTGGCCGAGCTGGCGCGCCGGGCTCCGGCGTGAACCCCCTGAAACCGTTCGCCCGTGGGCCCGGTGGGCCGGCCGAGAGGGGCTTTTGGCCGACCCCCAAAGCTCTTGGACCCGCCCGCTGAAGGGGAGCGGGAGATTTCCTACGGACCCAGGAGCGGAATCCGATGGTTGATTGGCTCAACATCGCGGTTTGGTCGCTCGCTGGCACTTGGGCACTCGTGGTGGGCACGCTGCTGCTGATGCTCTGGCAGACCTTGCAAACCCAGAAGCTCAACTCCGCGAACGCCGTGATGAACCTACGCGAACGATTCGACAGCCCACGGATGCGAGCTTCCCGACGTCATGTGAGCGAGCGTCTCCTCAAGCGGGCCCATCAGGACATCTCCAACCTCGAGGTGATCACGTTCTTCGAGCTCGTCGGCACCCTGACGCACCGCAAGGTCCTCGAGGACGACTTGGTCTGGGAAGCGTTCGGCGGTTGGGTGACCTCGTACTACTGGTCCCTACGGAATCCGGTGGACATGATCGGGGAATTACGTACGGCGATGAGCGACCCTCTGATCTTCCACGAATTCGAGTGGCTGCACGGACGGGTGATGGCGATCGACCAGCAGCGGCTGGGCTCACAGGTCGTCGCGGGACTTTCCCCGGCGGCCGAGGCGGAACGGTTCCTGACCCGAGAATCCGTGCTGGAATCGATCTGAGCTAATCTCCAGCGCCGCGCGAGCGTCCGGCAAGGGAACACCGACCGCGAACTTAATCGGGCCGGCGTCCCTTAGGCTATCCACCGTGCATGAGCGAGCCGGAAGGCTCCCTGCGACCGCTCCCCGACCGACGCACCGCGGGGAAGCTCTTGGCCGAGCGGCTGCGTCAGTATCGAGAGGAGCGTCCGGTCGTGCTCGCCCTCCCCCGGGGCGGCGTGCCGGTCGGGTTCGAGATTGCCACCCGACTCGGAGCGCCTCTCGACGTTCTCATCGTCCGAAAGATTGGGGCTCCCGGCAACCCCGAATATGGACTCGGCGCGGTAGTCGAGGGGGGCACGCGATACCTCGACGAACCCCGCGTGCGGGCCATCGGCCATACGGTTCGGGACCTAGGTCCGTCGATCGCGCGAGAAACCGCCGAGGTCGAACGACGCGCGCGGGAGTTCCGGGAGGGTCGGCCACCGCCCGAGATTCGCGACCGAACCGTCATCCTCGTCGATGACGGCGTCGCCACCGGGGGCACCGTGTTGGCCGCCCTACGCGCGCTCCGCGCCCGTGGTCCTCGGCGTATCGTCGTGGCACTCGGAGTGGCTCCCCCCGACACCGTCGAGGTCCTCCGCCGTGAAGTGGACGACCTCGTCGTCCTCTTGGCCCCTCGGATGTTCTTTGCCGTCGGCGAATGGTACCATCAGTTCTCCCAGGTGAGCGACGAGGAAGTCCGGGAGCTGCTGGAGCGATCCCGAGGACTATCGGCTACCTCACCCTCCTGATCTTCGACGACTTCGATCAGACCAGCCTCGCTCGCGCTCGGAGTGTGTGTATTCCTCCGCGGGTCGCTTCGAATCGAACGTCCCATCGGGACCACTGTGAACGCCGTTCGTCAGCTGGGTTCGACGGAGTGGAATAAACCCCTCCTCCGGGTACGCCCCTCGATGACTCCCTCCGGCGCCTCCCCCCAGAAGAAGCCTTCGACACGCTGGCGGGCGGCCGGCCGGGCGCGACCTCCCGCGGCGAATTCGTTCGTGATCAACGTCAGCGTCCACGACGTGATGAGCCGGCATCCGATCACCGTGGGGCCCGATGCGACGCTACTCGATGCTCTGGTGTTGATGCGAAGCCAGAAGGTCTCCGGTCTTCCGGTCGTGAGCGAGAACGGGAAGCTCGTTGGGGTTCTGAGCCAGCGGGACGTCGCGCGGACGCTCCGGACCGCAGGTGGCATTCCCGAGGTGACCGGGCTCTTCGACTTGCTGATGTTCGGCCTGTCGGAGGAGGCCGGCGTGAACGTCCAGGTGCTGCGTCGGATTCTCGAGGAGACGAACGTTCGGGATGCGATGTCGAGTCCGCCGATCGCGATCCCCTCGGATGCCTCCCTTGAACTCGCGGCCGAAGTCATGCAGGAAAACGAGATCAATCGGGTACCCGTCCTCCGAGGCGACCGGTTGGTCGGGATCGTCACCCGAAACGACCTGGTGCGGGCCCTGGTCCACTCTTAAGCCTCCCACGGCTCGGCCCGAGCCGGTCGTCGGTCTACGGGCTGCGGACGGTCGAAGTCAGGGCAAGAATCACGTTCACCGGTACTCGCGCGTCGCGGAACATCCGGCCCACGGGCGCCAGCTCCAATGCGCTTCGGAGCGTCGTCTCCACCTCGCTTCGATCGGCCCGACTGCGGACGCGCAGGGTTCCGTGGATCTCCCGGAGGCCCGCGTCGAGCGAAGCGAGCTCCCCTTCGAGAACCAGTTTCACTCCGGAAAAGTCCAATCCGCGCTTCCGGGCCAGCGACACGAATGTCGAGGTCACGCTGCCGGCGAGCGAGAGCACGGAGAGCTCGAGGGAGGTGGTGCCGGCGCTGGTGCCTCCGCCCTCGGGAGAGTGGTCGACGACCACTGAGTGAGCACGGCCATCCTCCAGGAGGATCTCATGCCCTCTCCGCCAGGTCGCGACCGCCTGCATCCTTCGGACCTAGGGGCGACCGTGCAATAACGAGAGGTCAAGTCGAGATGACATCGCGTCGCGGCCGCCTCCGGCCTTCCCCGACGGCACCACGGGATAGATGTCTTTCGGCCGCACGGTGGGGCCGTCCCATCGTAGGCCGTTAGACTCGCACCATCAGTCGCACGGTGGTCCCGCCGAACCAACCTCCGGGCCATGAGACCGCGAAGGCTCGATCGGGGGCGACATACAGTTCGGAATCCACCGGGGGATTCACCGACATCCCAAGAACGAAGTTGGAGACCGTGCCGTTCGGTTCCGTCCCGTTACCCCAAACGAGCCCACCGCTGAACGAATTCCAGTTCGTGACCCAAAGGAAGAAGGAGATATTGTGAAAGAGGAACGACTGAGGCGTCGTGGAGTTGCTGAGGAGGGCGGGGGCGCGCAGCTTGACCAGGGTATAGTAGTACGCCTCTCCCCCGATCGTTACGGTGGTCGGTTCACTATAGTTGGGCTTCAGCCCCGGGAGGACTCCTCCGAACAGAAGCCCCCCGATTACGGCCATGATGACCAGCCCCACCACGAGGACTCGGACCTGCGTGCGGGACATCGGGTAGTCCCTGTCGAGGCTCATCGCAATCGAGGGTCCTCTGAGGGCGCGCGCCCTACTTATGGTTCCTAGATGGACGCCGCGCCGCCAGGGATCCTTTGAAGACGCTCGGGGCCTTGGGCCGGGCATGCGGGCGGTGGCGGTCCGACAGTTTCGCGCCCGGCCCGAGGCGATGGACCTACCCGAACCCGCTCCGGGTCCCGGCGAGCTGCTCGTGCGGGTCGAGTTCGCGGGAATGAACCCGTTCGACTGGAAAATCGCGGACGGGCTGTTCGAGGGCCATCGTCCACACGTCTTCCCGTTGGTGTTGGGAGTGGATGCGTGCGGCGCGGTCGAGTCCGTGGGTCCCCACGTCCAGCGCTTCGACCCGGGCGAGCGCGTGGTCGGTCAATTCCTGCACGACCCGGTCGGCCGGGGAACGTACGCCGAGCGAGCGATCGTTCCCGAGGGGATCGGAATCGTCCGAGTCCCGGACCGCGTACCATCCGATGAAGCCGCAGCGCTCCCGACAGCGGGCATGACCGCGCTGGCCGCCGTGGATAGCTTGGACCTGGTTTCGGGCTCGACGGTGGTGATTGCCGGAGCCTCCGGAGGGATTGGCTCGTTCGCCACTCAGCTTGCCGTTGCCCGGGGGGCGAGAGTCGTGGCGCTAGCGCGCGAGGCGTCGGCATCTCGTCTCCGGGCGCTCGGAGCCGAGGAAGTGGTGGACCCCATGGACCCGCAGGTCCGCTCGCTCGTGGCTCGAACCCACCCGGAAGGATGCGACGGTCTATTGGACACGATGAGCGACCGCGCCGGATTCGCGCGACTTGCCGGGGTCGTCCGTCCGGGGGGCGTGGCGGCCAGCACCACGTTCGCCGCCGACCTCGAATCGCTCGCCGCCTCGGGGATCCGCGGGGTGAACGTCGACCTCCATCCCGCCGTCACCTTGATGGAGCGCCTGCTGCACGAAGTCGCACAACGCTCCCTCAGAATCCCGCTGGAGCGCCGAGTATCCTTGTCCGAAGCCCCGATGGCACTCGAGGAACTGAAGTCGGGTCACGGCCGCGGGAAGACCGTGGTCTCGACCTAGCTTCATCCGAACGCCGCTTCCGGATTCGAGATCGATAAGTGGCGCAAGGACGGAAGCCTCGATCGACGAGGGGTGGGCCCGTGCCTTCTATCGGTCGTCGAATCGACAAAACGAACCCCTTTTTGAGGGGAAGACCAATTCGTAATACCAGCGAACGACCTTCGCCCGGCGACCCCGTTCGAGGTTCACCGGCGGAAGCGTCCGTCAGAACCTACTGCGAGGGGGAAGGAAGCCCGTGGGAACCACCAATCTCGACAAGATCTTCAAGCCCCGCGTCGTGGCAATCCTCGGCGCCAGCGACGTCGAAGGTTCCGTCGGATACGCGGTCTCCGTGAACTTCATCCGGGGTCTCTTCGAAGGGAAGGCGTACCTGGTCAACAACCACAAATCGGAGATCCTCGGCGTCAAGGCGTACCCTACCATCGGCGCCGTCCCGGAAACGGTCGACCTCGCCATCATCGCCACGCCGGCGAAGACCGTATGCGGTGTCGTCGAAGAGTGCGGCAAGGCGGGAGTCAAGGGGGTAGTGATCCTTTCCGCGGGATTCAAGGAAACCGGCCCGGCCGGTAAAGCCCTCGAGGACGAGATCATCAAGGTCGCTCAGAAGTACGACATCCGCATCGTCGGTCCGAACTGTCTCGGGATCATCCGGCCGGCGACGCGTCTGAACGGAACGTTCCTATCGAAGGTCCCGAAGCCGGGGACCGTCGCCTTCCTCTCTCAGAGCGGCGCCCTGGGTTCAGCGATTCTCGATACAGCCATTCACGAGAACGTGGGCTTCTCCACGTTCGTGTCCGTGGGCTCAATGATCGACGTCGACTTCGGCGACCTGATCGACTACTTCGGGAGCGACCCTCACACACGTAGCATTTTGATGTACGTGGAAGGGGTGACGAATGCCCGTCGCTTCATGAGTGCGGCGCGCCACTTCGCGCGCACCAAGCCGATCGTGGTGGTGAAAGCCGGTCGGTTCCGAGAGAGCGCGAAGGCCGTCGCGTCGCACACGGGCTCGCTCTCGGGAGAAGACGCGATTTACGACGCCGCGTTCAAGCGGGCCGGTGTGGTCCGCGTCGACGAGATCGCCGACCTGTTCAACGCGGCCGAAGTATTGAGCACCCAGCCTCTCCCAAGCGGTCCGCGGCTCGCGATCATCACGAACGCGGGCGGCCCGGGGGTCATGACGACCGACGCGCTCCTGGCCCGGGGCGGCAAGGTCGCGGAGCTGAGCCCGAAAACGATGGAGCGGCTCAATGCCGCCTTGCCCGCGTTCTGGAGTCACGGCAACCCGATCGACTTGATCGGCGACGCAGGGCCCGAACGGTACCGGGTCGCGCTCGAGGCGTGCCTCGACGACGAGAACGTCGACGGAATCCTGATCCTCCTCACAGTCCAGGCCATGATCAACCGGCTCTCCGTGGCGGAGGCGATCGTGGACGTCTTGCAATCGAAGACCTACCAGAACAAAACGATCCTCGCCTCGTTCATGGGCAAGACGCGGGTCGGCGAGGCGAACATGTACTTTGCCGGCCACAACATTCCGACCTACGATTCACCGGAGGAGGCGGTCAAGACCTACCTAACGATGCATCAGTATCGCCGCAACATTGAGCTCCTGTACGAGACCCCGGAGGAGCTCCCCGTGGACTCCTCTCCCCCGCGCCGGCCGATCTCGGTCATCCTCCAGCAGGCGGCCCGCGAGGGCCGAGAGATCCTCACCGAAGAGGAGGCGAAGCGTCTCCTCAAGTACTACGGGTTCCCGATCGTGCCGACCGAGACCGCATCGACCGCGGATGAGGCAGCCGAGAGGGCGCGACACTTCGGTTACCCCGTGGTCCTCAAGATTCTCTCTCCCGACATTCCCCACAAGTCCGAGGCCGGTGGGGTCGCGCTGGACATCGGTTCCGAGGAGGAGGTCCGCCGACAGTTCGACCTTCTCATGGAACGCGCCAAGGCCTACAAGCCCAACGCCCAGATCCTCGGCGTGACCGTCCAGCCGATGATCGGAAAGGGCGGACAGGAGGTGATCGTCGGGGGGAAGGTCGACCCGCTGTTCGGACCCACGATCCTCTTCGGCATGGGCGGTGTGGGCGTCGAGCTCTACCGCGACACGGCCGTCGCGATCCCGCCGCTGAACACCACGCTCATCCGTCGGATGCTCGAGGAAACGAAGGTCTACCAGTTGCTCAAGGGATACCGCAACCAGCCGCGCGCCAACCTCGAACTGCTCGAGAAGACGTTGCTCCTCTTCTCCCAGCTCCTCATCGACTTCCCGCAGATCAAGGAGATCGACATCAACCCGCTCGTCGTTACTCCCACCCAGGTCCACATCCTCGACGCGCGGGTCGTCATCGACCGGTCGCTCGTCGACCGGCCGGTCGACACGCACGCGCGCCTCGTGATCAGCCCGTATCCGAAGAAGTACGAGATGCGCTGGCGCATGGGAAACGGCCAGGAGGTTCTCCTCCGGCCGATCAAACCGGAAGACGAGCCGATGTGGCTCGAGATGTTCCGAGGCTTCTCGGAGGAGTCGATTCGATACCGATTCTTCCAAATCATCAAGGACACGCCCCACGAGGTCCGGGTCCGATACTGCAACATCGACTACGACCGGGAGGTCGCCATCGTGCCGGAGATGACCCAGAACGGCAAGCGACGGATTCTGGGGGTCGGCCGGCTGAGCATCGAGCCGGACGGCAAGAGCGGTGAGTTCGCGATCATCGTCACGGACGAGTTCCAGAACGCCGGCCTGGGCACCAAGCTCACCGACCATGTCCTCGAGGTGGCCGAGGATATGGGCGTGGAGCGGGTGTACTCGGTGATGCTCGCCGAGAACTACCGCGCGATCTCCTTGATGAAGCGGATGGGCTTCAAGCTCACCTACTCCGACGACGGAACGGTGGAGGCGTGGCTGAATCTCAAGGGGACGACCACGGCCGGCCCTCCTCCGCCGAGCAACGACCTCCGGCTGCCGGTCGACGAGGAGGTCGCCGCGATCGCGTCTCCCGTTCCCGGCGGAGAGACTCGAGCGCCCCCCGTGGGTCGTGAGGCGACCGGTCCCAGGCCCTCGACCGCACGGCGCTAGCTCGTTGCATCACAGCGGGATTAAACAGGGTTCGGAGCTCGTGAACGGTCGCCGAGGAACCGGGTCGCCTTGGATTATTCCATCCGATCCCCACGGAGGAGCCGTCCCGTCGGGGATTTTATTCTGGGCGCGCCACCATCACGGCGGTGCCTGCGAGCACGACCGTGCGGGCATGATCGAACGGACGCCTGGCCGTGCCTACGCACGGGCTTCGAGCAGCTTCATCATCCACATCGTTGCGGGTGTGTAGCCGAGCTTGGCGTAGAGGGCGACCGCACCGGGGTTGTCGGACCAGACGGTCAGTCCTATCCGATCCGCCCCTTGGCGCCGCGCCTCGTCCTCCAACCGCCGGAACGCGGCGGTCGCATAGCCCTGCCTACGGTATCCCGGCTCGATAAAAATCCAATCGACCCAGAAACGGACCTTGCCCCCACGTTCTTGGACAAGGTACCAAGTTTCCCCGACGGGATGGCCGCTCTCCGAGTCGATCACCTTCGCGAAATGTCTATCGCGGGTGTGGCGGCCGTCCGGGAGCAGCTGAGCGAATTCTTTCTCCATGGCCGCTAAGGAGGCTTCCTCGGTCCAGAGGCCACGTCGCACGTAGTCGGCGGCATGCAACGGAATCGAGCGCCGGAGGGACTCTCGGAAATCCGATTCGCTCATCGGTTCGAGTCGAATCATCGGCTCGGGTCGCGCGCTCATCGCGGTGCTCGCGCCCATGTGCGGTCCCCTCATGAAGGTCGCGCGCCGCACCCGCTTGCGCGGCCCCGAGTCGCGGACGCCCCCGCGGGTGGATTCACCTCAAAAAACTCCGGTCGAGTACCTCGCTCAGCCGATCCACGCGAGGAACCTCGGGCGCATGGTCCCTCTGAGCATCGGCGTCGGAGTACTCGCCCTCGCGATAGAACCTCCAGAGTCCGCGGTAGAGCATCGCTCCGAAGCCGGCTCGTAACGCGCCCTCCACGTCGAGCTCCCAACGATCCCCGACATGGAGAATCTCGCCCGGCGCTAGACCGATTCTGCGTGCCGCCTCCTGGAATATCGCAGGGTCCGGTTTGGCCGCACCGCAGTCACAGGACGAGACCACGCATCGAAACTCGAGGCCCCATTGTTCACGGAGGTAATCGCGCCAGGTCGACCCGCGCCGCGCCGTGTTTGTGATCGCAATCACCGTGATCTCGCGCTCGGTCAACGCCCGGACAATCGCTACGGCCTCAGGGTTGGCCATCGGTGGATGTTCGGCGAGGCCGGCCGCGGAATAGGCCTGGGCGAAGGCGGGCAGGGGAACCGTCAGTTCGGCGTTGAGGGCATCCGCGTACAGCGGTATGAGGACCTCGGGATCGAGGGTGATCGGTTCCCGCCCCTCAGCTCGAAGCCGGGAGTGAACCGAGTCGAGCGCCGCTTGAACGGAGTCCACGTCGACGATCTGTGGGGTTCGGGGTCGGAGGGCGTCTTGGAGCAGCCGCGCCCGGTCCTCCTTCCACTGAACATCCCGTTCGGGAGCGTAGTAGAGAGCGGTGAACCACAGGTCGAGAGAGAGGGCACGGAACGGCCCCTCGGAGCCCACGTCCGGCGACAGCCCCGTTGGATTATAGCGTGCGCCCGTCTTCGCTCGGGTCGGAGTACGCGCGACTCACCCAGCCCTCGTCGGCCGCGTTCCGTGACAGCCCGGCCGCCGCAAGTGGAAGGTGCAACGCGAATTAGTTCAGACCCGAGCGGACACGGGGGATTTGCGCCGGTATCCGAACGGACCCCCCAAGAGCACCTCACGTCTAGACGGAGATTCCGCGGAGTATGGACCGTCGGGCAGACCCACCCTAGACAATGGCCTTCATTTGGGCCGAAAGGCGATCATCAAACCATTGCGGGAACGTAGCCGAACCCAACGCGAAGGTCCGGCGGACGTTCGTCACCCCCTCCACCGTAAGGGTGCGGCGGAGGGCGTGCTCGAGCGCCGCCGGGGATTCGGAGGGGACGAGTCCAGCAACTTCGCGGGCCGCCTCCGAGGGGGAAACACCGGACCCGTCGGGAGCCACCGGCATCCAGCCCGGTAAGAGCCCCGCGACGGCTCGAGCAACCCCTAGTGGGTCGCCCTTTTCCCGAACGGTCACCGAAAACAGGGCGAGGGGGAGCTCCTCGCTGGCGCTGCTCAGGGTTGACCAACATGCTTTCGACTCGAGGAGTCGGCGGAACCGGGCCGCGGCGGTCTTGAGACTAATCCCGGTCGTGTGAGCGAGTTCGCTTCGCGTCGCTTGGGGGTGGGCCCGGAACGCCGCCAATAGTCTCCAATCGAGGCGGGTGAGTTCCCTTTCGCAGGCGGGGATCCAGTAGGGAGCCGGGCCCCGAACCTCGGGGGTAGGTGCCAGCTTACGCAGCAGCGCCGTCCTCCGAGCGGTCGCCGTCGGGGTATCCGACACATAGTAGACCCGAATCGCCCGATCCTTCTCGTCCAAGACGTCGCGGGCGAACGTAACGCCGTCCACCAGGGCGAGCTCCCGGAGCATCCGTTCCGCATCGTGCGGTTCCTGGACGGGGACCTCCGCGACGACGAGGGAAACCCCGAACAAAGATGGGTTCACCCCCGTCTCCCGCCCTCGAACGTAGCCCTGCTGTTCGAGACCCTTCAATCGGACGCGTACCCCCGCTTCGCTCAATCCGACCTTGTCCGCGATCCCTCGGGCCGAGACGAGAGGGTCGACCAACCGTCGCGCTCCCCAGAATCGGATCAGACCATCGGACGAGAGGTACCGGTAGATGGCGTAGTCCAGTGCGTCCACGTCGGCTCGCTCTTCTCGACGACTCGCGCTCGGAAAAGGCTGAGGGTGGCCGCCGGGGATGCGGGGGAGGAGTTCGATTCGCCGAATCGGCGGTCCTTCGTGAGACTCGGAGACTTGGCAAGCCGTGAGCCCCTGGGTTTCCGCCGGGTCGGTTAGTGGTCCGTGACCGCCTGGAGAGGGAGGGCGGCGAGCGAGGCCCCTGCCATCCCGAGCACGGGTGCGCCTCGAGCGCGTTCCTCCTTGGCCACGATGGGCGCCCCGGCGACCGTCCAAGTTGCCACGGGAACGCGCACTGGGGCAAGTCGGCCACGGAGGGCGGCCCGAAATCGTGCCCGGAGACCAAGTCGGTAGGCGGGCGGTTCCAGCCGGGCCCGAGCCGCGGCCTCCGCATACATGGGAACGGCGTGCGGCGGAAGGTGGCGCGGTTGCCCTCCCAAGCGGCGCAACTCGGTCAATCGCTCACTCACCAGAGCAGCTTCCGGTCCCATCATCTTCCTCGCTCCTCCCTGCCCGGCCCAATTGGAGGACTGTCCCCCGGGGAGTCAAGGCTGCCGAAAGGGGTCGAGCGGAAAGGCGACCGACCTCGGCCATTCTTCCTCTTTTCCGCAGAATCCGTGACGAAATTGGAATCGGCCGAAAAGGCGTACTTCGGAGACGGGAGGTTGTGTCTCACCCCCACGAGCGAACTCCCGCGCCCGCCCTCGCCGACCAAGCCTCCCGCGGCTGCGCGACCCACGATCGAGGTCGCCCACGAGGACGCCGAGGCGACCGCTTCTCCGGAGGCCGGCCGCGCCTGGGCCTCCGGCCAGCTCGTCTTCAACGCGGGCTCGTTCGAGTCGGCGCGCAGCGGTTTCGCGGACTATGCGCGCGACGGAGAGACCGCGCGCGATCTTCGGTCGCGCGTGAATCGGACGATTCTCGAAGACCTGGAGCAGAAGGTCCTCGCACTCCGCGCTCTACACGGGAAGCTGCGGGACCTTGACGGAGGCGAGAACTTCGGGGGAATAGTCGCGAAGGCTCGGCCGGTCACGCCACAGTAGGGTGCTCGGATGGGTCCAAAACACTCACCGAT
>Ga0187772_10001216_pt1 | contig 12103 bp, 9 predicted proteins | sample 0116_SJ02_MP15_2_FD_133137 | JGI IMG/M metagenome (GOLD analysis project Ga0187772, IMG submission 133137) | Tropical peat soil microbial communities from peatlands in Department of Meta, Colombia - 0116_SJ02_MP15_20_MG | ecosystem: Environmental > Terrestrial > Soil > Wetlands > Peat | place... | reverse complement strand
GATTTTCCGACCTGGCAAGATGACCCGCATTTCGACATACATCGCCACATCTTCCACATAACCCTGCCCGCTCCGGGAGGGGAAGCCGAACTGCAAGCTTTGGCGAGCAAGATCCTGAGCCAACTTCTCGACCGGACCAAGCCTTTGTGGGACGTCCATGTCGTGGAGGGTCTCAAAGACGGCCATGGAGCCGTCATCTTCCGCGTACACCACGCGCTTGCCGATGGGATTGCCGGCCTCGAATTGATGAAACTGCTCTTGGAGCCCACACCGGATGTTCCCAGTGCCTATCCCAAGCCCCGTTACCGCCGTGCTCGTTCACGGAAGGCTGAGCACACCATTGGGGACAGCATTTCCAGCGCGATCAACAGCACTTTGGGCAGCCTGCTGGAACTGGAAGGCGGCATACTTCGCTTTGCGCAAAACCTCTTTGCCCAGAATAAAGAGATTCCCTTGAAAGATCTTCTGGGCCTGTTGCCTGAATTTACGGTTGCCATCGAGAGGTTGCCTTTTAATAAGCCCTGCACCGGCGCGCGCCAATTTTGCTGGACCCAGTTCGATCTCGGCGACGTAATGACCATTCGGGACAGCGCCGGCGGCACAGTGAACGACGTCATCCTTGCGATACTGACGCGGGCCCTCGCGCGCTATGTAAAATTACACGGACAATCCGTGGTCGGCCGTTTCGTTCGCATTATCTGTCCCGTGAATCTGCGCCAATCCGAGCAAGCGAATGGTAACGGTCTGGGCAACCAGATTTCCTTTCTGCCGGTCGCACTTCCCATGTATGCGCGCGGGCCGGTTCGCATGCTGCAGGCGGTGACCGCGCGGACGCAAACTCTGAAACGTTGCGGAGCGCTCGGCTTCGTCGGCGTAGCCGCCAAATGGCTGGCCGCTGCCCCGCCTCCCGTGCAGGCGCTGTTCTGGCGCAGTATTCCCGAGATCATCTTGCCCGTCCCGGTTCTGAATATGATCTGCACCAATGTGGTCGGGTCACCCACTCCTCTCTATGCCGTCGGACGAAAAATGTTGGCGGCCTATCCTCAGGTGCCCACTGGCTATGATCTCGGCGTAGGCTGCGCGGTGCACAGCTATAACGGCAAACTCTTTTTCGGACTGATCGCCGATACGCACGCGGCGCCTGATGTCGAGTGTCTCCGCGATTTTCTGACGCTTTCTTTCAAGGAGCTTCGCCAGTCCGTGGTTCACAAGAAGCCAGGTAAATCGAAGCCCCACCGGGTGCGAAAGGAATCAGAGCAGCCGCCGGCGAAGCCTGTGCAAGCCGCTGCTGCCGTCACCCCAACCGTGGAACCGCGTCCCGAGTCGCCTCCCGCTCCGGAGGTAACTCACACGGAGGCCGCGTAAAACACTTGGCACAGGCAGGGACGGCCCTATGAATATTCCGGGCCCATTGCTTCAACGGCTTTACACCGTCGGAAGCCTTAAGAACACCGGCACGGGAGCGCAATTCGCTCTCAAGAATCGCCTCAGCGATGCGGAGGTTACCGCGCTTCACGGGGTCGCCATCGATGGTGGCTCGATCGCACTCGATCATGTGCGCCTCGGCCTGCCCGACCAGCGCATCCTCACTCCCTCACAGGTCGACGCGGCTCACCCGCTGCCTTTCCCGCTTCGCTCCACGGTAACGGTTCACGCCGCCGTTCCCGGACTACGGAGCGGTCGCCATAAAATCGAGCTGCTATTTGAGGCGCGTCCCTTCGGGCAACTCCACCTCAAAGTGGAAGACGCCATCACGGATCAAACCTCCGAGCTTGCGCGACTGCCTCGCGACAAGCAGGACGATTACAGTCCCGACATCATCCAAAAGCGGCGCACGTTCATCCAACAGCGCACCGGCGCCAACCTTCATCACCTCTTCCAGCACTCCTTCGATCCCCACCTTGTGAAGGGTAACTGCGAGAATTTCGTTGGCGTCGCCCAAGTGCCTGTCGGTTTCGCCGGGCCGCTGCAAATTCACGGTGAATTCGCCGATGGCGAATTCTTGATTCCCATGGCCAGTTCCGAAGGCACGATGATCGCCTCCTACAATCGCGGAATGAAAGTGCTGAACCTGTGCGGCGGCGTGCACGTCACAGTGGTAGCCGACGCCATGCAGCGTGCCCCGGTTTTCGTCTTTCGCAACGCACGCGCGGGGCGCGATTTTGTGGACTGGCTGCAGGCGAATCTTTCACCCATTCGCGCCGCGGCGGAGGCCACCTCCAGCTATGCGAAATTGCAATATATCGATCCTTATCTCGCCAATAATTTCGCCTATCTTCGTTTTAACTTTTCCACCGGCGATGCCGCCGGCCAAAATATGGTCGGGCGCGCGACCCTTGCCGCCTGCGACTGGATCCTTCAGCATGGCAAGGAAGTGGAAAGCTTCTATCTCGAGTCCAATTTCGCCACCGACAAAAAAGCCTCTCACGTGAACATCATGCGGACCCGCGGCAAACGGGTCACCGCGGAAGCCACCATCACCTGTGACGTGCTCGAGAAATGTCTCCGCGTCGTACCTGAAAAACTCGCCCATCACTATAGCGTCGCCAACATCGGTGCTTTCCTCTCTGGCTCCACCAGCAATGCCCTGCAATCCGCGAATGGCATCACCGCCATGTTCATCGCTACCGGCCAGGACGTCGCCAATGTCGCAGAGTCTTCGGCGGGAATTTTGTACGCGGAACTGACTCCAAAACGGGATCTTCGAATTTCCCTGACTATTCCTTCGCTTATCGTGGCTACACACGGTGGCGGCACCGGCTTGGCTACTCAGCGCGAATGCCTGGAAATTCTTGGCTGCTGCGGCCCAGGCAAAGTCAATCGTTTAGCGGAAATCATTGCCGGAGTGGCGCTTGCCGGGGAGATTTCTTTGGGCGCGGCCATCTCTTCGGTGGATTGGGTTTCCAGTCACGAGCGGCTGGGCCGTAACCGTTGAAGCGCTCTCGTCTCGTGTCGCCAAACCTCGGTGTCACTTACCGGCCAGGCGGTGCGCCACGATGCTGTAAACCAGCGGACTGAATACCATTCCGATGTGGGTGGCCGACACCTCCACATCCACGTTCGGATCGCCTGTCTGGCACACGCGCCAGTCCAGGATGCCGTCCTTCTTCGTGTAAATCGCGGTCTGCCGCACCGATTTGGGAAAGTCGCCCCGCAGCGACTCAAAGAATTCGCACGTGCATCGCGCCGTATAGCAGTTGGGCATCACGCTCCGGCCGTGTTTTTCCAGAATCTGCTTGCGCACCATGTCTGCGGCATTCATCACCGAGGTGCGAGCCGAAATGCCCCGGATCGGCGCACCCAGCGTAATCACCGACGCCACATGGTCCGGCATCTGAATTGCCGCCGCGCGAGCCAGCGACCCGCCCAAACTGTGGCCGATCAAGTGAATTTTCCCACTGGTCGCGGCGCATGCCTTCGCCATGGCATCGCTTAGGTTCCGTCGGATTAGCAGATTCGGACAATCGGCATTGAGCGGGATCCCCGAAAAAAACGCCTTATAGCCAATTCGTCGCAGCCAAATCGCAAACTGCGCCAGATATAAATCCGTGCCAAGAAAGCCTGGCACCAACACCACCGCCGATCCGTCTCCGTGCGGGATGCCGTATCCCCAGTAAATGGGGGACACCTGCAAAAATGCCAGTTCGACTGGCGCAAGCCATTCTTGCCAGACTGGAAATTGCGGAGCTTCCTTCTGCTTTAACGAAATGCGTCGTCGAGAGGATTTCATCTGCGTATCAGTCTACGCAACATATTCCCCAGCGCAAGCCCGTCGACACACTAAGCTATTAACAGTATCGCCACGCCCGGTACAGCCGATCCTCGCCTCGACCACAAGAATCGGCTGATCCGGGCCATTCTTCTCCAACAATCAGGCTACTGCTGCGGCCTTCTTTGCTCTGCGCGGTTTCGCGCGCCGCATGGTCCTGCCGCGCCCCTCTTCGCCGCTCTTCATCGGTTTTATCGCCAAATCTAATAGCGACTTCTCGGCCGATACAATGTTCTTCATGCTTCTTTCCGTCAACTCACCCAGCGATGCGCGAACCTCTCTCCGCGCTGCTTCCTTGCGGCCGTTCTTCTTGGTGTCTTCCAGTTGCTCGATGGCCAACTCGAACAGCTTTTTCTGCGTCTCTATGCACTTCTCTGCGCCTTCGCGTGCCACTTTCGTTAGAACCTCCACGCGATCCCGTGGTGGCTTGTGCGCGCGCTTGTCGCCTTTGGTGGCCGCAGTCACTTCCTGCGAAGCCAAGTCCAGGAACTTCTTTTCGCTGTGTACGAATTCTTCGATGCCGCGCCGTGCCAGCTCCGCTACCCGGGCCGCCGGCATTACCTTTCCTCCCTCACGGTAGGATTCCGCCGCTGCATGGGCCTGCTGTGCCGCCGCATCCAGCAGGTTTTTCTGCATCTCGACGAACGTGCCCACTCTATGCCGAGCCACCTCCGTCAGTGCTCCCGCGGCGACCGGAAGGCGCATGCCCTCCTTCACTCCTTCCAGCGCCAGCGCCGTCTCGTCGGCCGCAAAGTCCAACAGAATCTTTCCCACGGCACTCAGGTTCTTGACGCCCTTTTCCGCGGCTCCCGCCATGGACGCTCCCAGCATCGTTCCTGGCTTGCTGAAACCTTCGCGCATCAGTCCGATCAGCAACGCGTTTTCCTGCGCTGCCAGATCCATCAAAATTTTTTGCGCGGCCACGAAACTCTGCACGCCTTGACGAGCCCAGCCCGCCAGCAATCCACTGGGCGAGGTCTCCATCGGCGTCCTTTTTTCTCTCGCCTTCATAGTGACTTCTCCTCTCCGTCTACGGTATACTGCACTGCAGTATCCGCTCTCACTGTACGTCCGGGGTATGCTCGTGTCAAGCTCTTTGTCAGCACCGTGCTCGCGGAGATCCCATGAAGAATCCGGAAGTGCTTATTCGCAAATACAGTGACCGCCGCCTCTACGACACTGGCGCCAGCCGCTATGTAAAGTTGGATGACATTGCCCGTATGGTCCGCGATGGTATCGACGTCCGTGTCGTCGACGGCCGCACCGGCAAAGACCTCACCAATCTGATCTTCACGCAAATCATTGTGGAGAACGCCCGCGAACGCGAGATCGCCCTTCCTCTCCAACTGCTCACCCAGCTCGTTCGCGCTTCCGACAAAGCCACGCACGATTTCCTGACTTGGTACCTCAACAACACCCTCGATCTTTACAAGAAAGCTCAGGAAACGGTGCAAACGCGATTGTCTACCGCGAAAAGTGTGGTGGGCAGCCCACTCGAGTTTGTTAGCAATCTACTCGCGGGCCACTCGCTTCGCTCACAAACGGCCCCCGCTGAGTCGGAAGAGATGCACAAGTTGCGGCTTGAGGTCCAGCAGCTTCAATCGCGTTTACGAGAGCGCGAAAAGCAGCCCCGTTCCTCAACTAAAAGCCGCCGAAAACCCAAATAACTGTGCCCCGACTCCGTACCTCACGCCGTATCCGCGGAAGCTTTTAATCCCGTCCAATGCTGCAACGGCCGCATCACGGACCTGACACAGACGCGGGAAGCAAATGTTAAGGCGCTCCATTCAATGGCAACCCAGTCCCTTGCGGACAACAACGTCACCAAGCACCCCACAGTATCCTTCCAATTCGCCAAGACCTGGTTCGCCATCAGGGAGTCCAGGCCAACTTTTGTCCCAGCCACGTCTTCCACCACCCCTTCGAGCGTGAAGGAAGCTTTACGGAACATGAGCAGAGCCGTTGGGAATCGAATTCCCTCCAGCGCAATTGCATCGAGCAGCCGCATCGCGCCCATTGGTCCGGGCAATCCCGTCAAGGGAAGTTCGTCAAGCAACTCCTCTATATGCCTGCGAATCGTGCGCATTTCTGCGACATCCGCGGACAATGGGCATAAATCCTGAATCGCTTTTTCCATTCCAGCCGCGTCTCGCAACAGCAGCATCAACACCAATAGCACCACGTTCTTTCGCTGCTTGCGGGTGAGCTGTTCGGTCAAGGCCCAATCGAGGATCACCAGTTCGTTCCGTCGCCTGTCATAGAGCAGGTTTCCCGCATGCGGGTCCGCATGGAAAATTGCCTCCTTTGCCCGCGACAATGCCGGGACGGCCAGTAGTGCTCTCGCCATTCGATCCGCAACACTCAGTCGAAGCTTCGCGGGCACTACCCGGGCATCCGCAACTTTCTTTCCCCGCTCAAAGCTAAGCGCCGTAATTGTCGCAGTGGACAGTGACGGAATTACCTGCGGAACCCGCACGCCTCGCAACCGCCGATATTCGCCCAGCGCGCCCGCCAGGGTCGCTTGCTCCCTTGGGAAATCGACCTCCCGCTCCAACAGCAATCGAATTTCCGTCAGCATCTCTGCCAGTCTGCCCAGAAGCGCACCGCCTTTGCGGTGCTTACGGGCGAGATGCCGCGCCAGTTGTCCCAGAATTTTCATGTCCTCCGCGTAGCAACCTGGAATATGCGGCTTCAGCACCTTAAAGACGCCGCGTTCGCGTCGGCCCGTCCGTGCGTTTCGCCAGGTAAACGCCACGACCGCGCTCACGCTGGCTTCGGAAAGTATCTTTCGCTCCATCCTTATTGCGCACGTCTCGATTTGCGATTGCAATTCCCGTTCTATGATCGAGCGGATCTCTTCCACCGACACATCCGCGATTCCGTTTTCCAGCTGAATCAGCGCTCGCCGTAATCGCGGATCCAAGTGACGGTTGCGCGCCAACACTTGCCCGATCTTCTGCAGCCCCGGAACCTTCGCAATGAATCGCAGCAGTCGCTCTTCTGCCGGCACCTCGGGTCCCAACTCCATTTGCTCGACAATTTTGGGAGCTAGTCGCGACGCCGCTAATTTGGACACCACAAACAGGATCGATTCGTGAACCAAAGGCCGCCAGTCGCGATGCACTTCTGGAACCAACAATTCCACGGGCACCATGCGTGCTGCCCATTTCCCCAGTTCCTTGCGCCAGAATCTATCCTCTGCCCCTTCCAGCGCTGTTTGCACGGCTCTGATTTTTTGTGTGCTGCTCGCAGGTCCCGCCAAAAATGGGATCAGCGAGTCTTGCAAAGGAACGTCGCTCGTCGTGCCCGCGTTTTCCATTTCGCTCTCGCTTGCCTACGCTTCTACTGCGTCGCAGTATCCACCCGGCTCCACTTTGCGCTTCGGTCGTCACGCGGTCAAGGGCCTTCATCGCCTGCAAGCGCCCTCACCTTTTATCGATAACTCCAGCGATCAGGCGACGTTGTTTTCTTCTGCCACCGCTTCCGCCTTCTTAATCGCCTTCTCATGCAATTCCCACGAATGAATGGCTTTCCTACATCCCTCCTTTGCCAAATCCAGGTTCATCTGCCGCTCCGCCTTATCAAACATCTCTTCGGCTACCTGCCTCGCTCGTTCTGCGGCAACATCCGCCTCAACTACCTTCTCAATCAACTGCTCCCGCTCCGAACTGTTCTCCCCCGCCGCCCGTTGTCTCTTTGCTTTTGCCGCCAGTTGTTTATAGCTAGCCTTCGCCTCCGCGCTCCACTTCGTCTTCACTGCGCGGTTCAATCGGTCCAGCGCCTCATTGGCGCGATCCGCCGTCTGCCGTACGCGCCCCTTCTCGAACAACCATTTAAAGGAAGACCACTCCATCGCCTCGGTCATCAAGTCCTTGGCCTCATGCACTTCTTCTAGCTTTCGCATGGCGTTTTCCTTGTATTTGATCTGCCCCGGGGATCAAAGATGGATTTCGGAGCGATCGTGTATCCGTCCCGTTACACGTTCTTTCTACACTCCGGCCCGCTATTCTGCCGTGACCATGCTCACGCCCGCTTGACACCCTAGGCCCCAAGGCGTACACCCAGAAACATAGCCCCCTGGAAACTCTCACGGAGGTCGCCATGCCCCGCTACGAATTTTATTGTGAAGACTGCAAGAAGCCCTTCGAACTTATCCTGAGTCTCTCGGAATACGAGAAGGGCAAGATCAAGTGCCCCAAGTGTGGCAAGGAGCACATCCACCAGGAAGCCGCCGCCTTCTTCGCCGTCACGTCGAAAAAAAGCTGAGGCCAGCCGGGCGCAATTCAGGCGTGTACGGCCCGAACAAAGTCCGCCAGTAACCCGTACGCCGTCGCGTCCAGACCTGGGTTGTGCTCCACCAGCGACAGCCCGAATGGGTCTAGATCAAAACGAATCGCGGAACTTGTTCCTTCCAACGCCGCCAGAGGATCCGATAACAGCAACAATTCTGGGGCTACGCGGCAATCTACCCCGTCTCCTCGTCGCTCCGCGCGACAAACCAGTTTGTACCGCATCCCCGCGGTGCGTACCGACCGAATCTTCTCTTCCGTCAACTGCCGTATCCCGGTTCGTTGTACCTGATTGATATGCGTCGGTACGCCCATCAGCACCGTCGTTATTGCCGCTACTTTGACCGCTGAATCCCATCCATCCAGATCCTGCGTCGGATCTGTTTCCGCGATTCCCATCGCTTGTGCCCGTTTCACTCCTTCGTCAAACGACTTTCCCCGTTCCACTTCCGTCAGCACCACATTGCTCGTGGAATTCAGCACACCGGAAAAGCCCCGCAATTCGGTCGCCGGCAGTCCTTTCGAAAAAAAGGAAAAAATCGGAACTCCGTCCATCACCGTAGATTCAAATAAAAACTGCCTCTGCTTCTCCTTGGCCATCTCCGTTAATTCGCTATAGCCGTGCACCAGCGGACCCTTGTTCGCCGTAATCGCATGCGCGCCCGTCTCCAGTGCTGCCTTCAGATGATCGACGGCGGGTTGCCCGGTTGGCGCGTTCAATGACGTCATCTCGAACAGCACATCCGTTTTTCCGTGTTCCAGCCACTCGCGCACATTCCGCAACTGCGTCACGTGATTTGGAAAATGTCCGGCCAAAGCAGCCAGCGGGTTCATGCCATCCGGATCGGAAATCCAGCCGATTCGCCGGGATGCCACCCCGGTTAAACGCCAACGCAGATCGTATTTCCGGCGAAGCTCGGTCTCTTTCGCGATGAGCATTCGCAAAAGCGCGCGCGCCACTTGTCCAAATCCCAACAGTGCCAGGTTATAAGAAGGAATTGCCGCGTCTCCCGAATCGGAAATGATAAGTCACTGAGTATTGCGGGCAAGTGAACGACCGCCCGCCTGCAATTCGTTTCGCTGGCCAGGCGCAATCTACCTGGCCAGCGCCGATAACTTCGCCGCTGCCGTATTGATTAGCTCCGATTCACTCTCCAACACCTGCGCCACTCGCGCTGCGGCCTGTTCCGCCTCTTTCCACTTTTTCTGCTCCAGGTTTTCGCGCACCGCCGGAATGGCCTTTGCCGCGTATCCGGTGTACGCCCCAGGAGCATACAATTCGTGCTTATACCAGAAACGCCCCGGCAATCCCTCGGGCGTCGTCAATTTCCGCTCGCTCTGGATCAACAATTCGTTCACCTCTTGCAACGAAGCGCTCGCTAAGGCAGCGCCGCCGTTTGCATTTGCCCGGTCCAACGCTTTCTGGTATTCCGCGGAGCTGCGCGTCAAATCTTCTACAGCGTTGTCTAGGGGCGCAAAATTCAAATGGGGTGGAATCTCCTCTTTTTTGGGGGTTACCCATGTCTCTCGCGGATCGGCAACCGCCTCATACATCCCGTCGGTGATCTCTTGATTGCGTTGTTGGATTTGGTCGCGCTGCTGCGAGGCGAATTTTTCCACTTCGTGGACATACATCTTCACGTCGTCCGCAAAGTCCGTGAATTGGAACGGCAACAGGTCCGCATCCGCCATCCGCAGAATGGCGGTGCCGCCGGTCTGGCATAACGCCCGGCCATACACGAAGTCATAGTCACTAAAATGCGTGTACCAATAAAAATCATCGTAAATCGAATGATAAATGCCGCCGTGATCTTCCCCACCATATCCGATCCCCAGTGACGCAATCCCCGCGAAATTGATAAACGGCGCGTGGTCCGAGCCGCCCCCTAACATATCGAGCCGCATATCGTGGCGTTCCTGAAATTCCCGCCGTTCCTCCGGTGAACTTGCATTCGCGACGCCCCGCAACTGCGCCCGTTTCCACACGCTCAGCTTCGTCTCCGGGTCCTGCACATCTCTCGCCACGTCATTGATGAAGTGCTCCAGGGTATGCGACCCTTCCAGCTCCAAAAATCCGCGGCTGTTGCTGTCCGAATTGACGTACATCACCGCGTGCTTCTTCAATTCGTCGACGTGTGTCTCCACCCACTCCGTCGATCCTAGCAATCCCGGCTCCTCGCCATCCCACGCGCAGTAAATGATTGTGCGTTTCGGCTTCCATCCTTGCTTCACCAATTCACCCATCGACCGCGCTTCTTCCAGCACCGTCACCATTCCCGAAATCGGATCTTCCGCGCCATTCACCCACGCGTCATGGTGATTCCCGCGGATGATCCACTCGTCTGGATATGTCGACCCGGGAATTTTCGCGATCACGTCGTATAACGGCTTCATATCCCAATTCGAAAACACCTTTAAATGCACCTTGGCTGGCCCAGGCCCAATCCGGTAAGTAATCGGCAGCCCGCCGCGCCATTCTCGGGGCGCCACCGGTCCCCCAATCGCTGCCAACAGCGGTTGCGCATCCGCATATGAAATCGGCAGCACCGGAATTTTTGTCAACGACTGTGCTTCTTTTATGGGCAGCCTCTTCGCGTCTTCCGTCGCGCCAATTGCCGGCGTCAGTGGATCGCCCATGAACACGGCGCTGTCCTGCACGCTTCCGCGCTGCACTCCATCCTTCGGACGCCACGGCCCTTGCGGGAAAGTAGCCCCACCGGAATAACCATCGTCGCGTGGGTCGGAATAAATGATGCAACCCACCGCTCCATGCTCCGCGCCGACCAAGGGCTTGATCCCACGCCACGACCGTCCATACCGGGCAATCACAATCGCGCCCTTTACCGAAATGCCGCGCCTCTCCAGCACGTCGTAGTCTTCCGGCACACCATAGTTCACATAAACCAGCGGAGCGGTGACGTCGCCATCGATGGAATACGCGTTATACGTCGGCAATTGCTCGGCCGTTTGATTTGAGGTGGGGTCCTCCGGTACCGGCGGCTCCTGCAATTTCGCGACAAAGTGCGGGCCGCCGTCGAGCAGTTCCACCAATCGCTCTTTCGGCGTTGGAAACAGAACGCTGAACGTCTCAATATGTGCGTCGAGCCCAAACTCTTTGAACTTCGCCAGAATCCACTCGGCATTGTTCTGGTCGTACTCAGAACCCACGTTATGCGGGTGCGCCGTGAGCCGTTCCATATACGTCCGAAGATTCTTGGGATCTGGAATCGCGCGCATCTTCTCTTCCCACTGGCGTTCCGTGCGCGACGACTCCGCGCTATAGCCATACAGCGGGGTTTCATCCGCGGTCACTTGCGATTTCAGCGGCCACAGCGATGCTCCCACCAACACCACTCCTGCAATCACAATCGTCCGGATCGATGGTTTCACAGGCTCTCCCCTGATCCTTCAGCTTGGGATTATTTCCTGAACAACAAAAGCATGCAAGTCCATGCCATTCGTCGTGCCCGGCTTTTCGGCTGCTCAATTTTCAATGGTGATCTTCAAACCCAGAAAGTGTGGTTGTTTATGGAAGACATAAACATCCAAGATCGCCTTCACTCGAGCAAAGTGCTCGCGCAACAGCGTTTTGGTCGCGTACTGCGGCGCCACATCCGCCGCGTTGAATCCAATCGCGTCAACTCCATGGTGCCGCGCCAGGAAAATCGCGCGCTGGTTCTGAAAATTCTGCGAAACGATCGTAATGTTATCCTGCCCGAAAATCTCCTTCACCCTCACCACAGAATCCAGTGTCCGGAAACCGGCATAGTCCAGGTAGATTCGATTCGCCGGCACTCCCCTCTCCACCAATGCGTTCTTCATGTCCACCGGCTCGTCGTAGCTCAAGACGTGGTTATCCCCGCTCACCACCAGATAATCCACTTTCCCGTTGAAATAAAGCTGGGCCGCGGCTGCCATGCGGTGCTCGAAAAATGGGTTGGACCAACCACCCGGTATTTTCTTGGGGCAGCCCGGCACCAGGCCCACGTGCCGGTGGGGAATCAACGACACGTCCGAATACGTTTTGCCTTCGGCAGCGCGCTCG
>Ga0187772_10001215_pt1 | contig 12108 bp, 9 predicted proteins | sample 0116_SJ02_MP15_2_FD_133137 | JGI IMG/M metagenome (GOLD analysis project Ga0187772, IMG submission 133137) | Tropical peat soil microbial communities from peatlands in Department of Meta, Colombia - 0116_SJ02_MP15_20_MG | ecosystem: Environmental > Terrestrial > Soil > Wetlands > Peat | place... | reverse complement strand
GCCTTGCTTCCGCTCATTATGCTCTCCGCTACCGTGATAGTGGTGATGCTCGGCATCGCCCTCCGGCGCAGTCAAGCTCTGGCATCGGGACTGACGCTCGGCGGATTGCTTATTGCTTTCTTGTCTATTTTTGCGGCAGCTCCGCTGGCTCCGCGGCAAGTCACATCCCTTCTACTGATCGATCAATTCGCATTGTTCTACATGGGCCTGCTCATTGTTTCTCTTGCGGCTGTGACAGTGATGTCGTTCGACTATTTCAAGAATAAGGATATTCACCACGACGAACTGTATCTCTTGTTACTGCTCGCGACCATAGGTTGTACGGTGCTCGTGGCGAGCACTCACTTTGTCTCCTTTCTCCTTGGACTCGAAATTTTGAGCGTCTCTTTATATGCCCTGGTCGCGTATTTGAAAGAACGAACCCAGGCGCTTGAAGCCGGAATCAAGTATCTGATTCTGGCCTCTGCGTCCGCTGCATTCCTTCTTTTCGGCATGGCTCTCATCTATGCCGACACGGGCACAATGGAGTTTTCTGGGCTGCGCGGGCTCTCGATGTCATGGTCCGGACTGGCGCTGCTCGTGCCCGGAGTCGTGCTGACGGTTACCGGCATTGGCTTCAAGCTCGGTGTGGTTCCGTTCCATCAATGGACGCCCGATGTGTATGAAGGCGCACCCGCACCTGTTGCGTCATTCGTCGCCACAACCTCCAAGAGCGCGATGGTCGCGCTGCTGATACGCTACTTTTATTTGTCGGGAATGCTCGAGTATCGGGGAATGTTTCTCGTGTTCGCCATCATCGCGATAGCCTCGATGTGCGCGGGCAATCTGCTTGCGCTCCAGCAGAGAAATGTTAAGCGTATTCTGGCATACTCCTCGATTGCTCATTTCGGGTACATTTTGGTGGCGTTTCTGTCGGGCGGAGCCATGGCCATCGAAGCAGCAAGCTACTATCTCGTGGCCTACACCGTGACGATACTTGCTGCCTTTGGAGTTGTGACTGTACTATCCGACTCCGAGCAGGACGCCGACGATATCCAAGACTACCAAGGTCTGTTCTGGCGGCGGCCCGTGATCGCCGCTGTCCTCACCGCATCCTTGCTTTCACTCGCCGGTATTCCCGCGACCATGGGCTTTGTCGGCAAGTTCTATGTGCTTGCCGCAGGGGCGGCAGTGCGCGCCTGGCCACTCATGTTGATCCTCGTCATCACCAGTGTCGCTGGGCTTTTCTACTACTTGCGCATCGTCGTGGCCTTGTATTCCACCCCACCAGAGCATGCTCTCATTCGAACGGTACCCGTATCCCGGAGCGGCGCGTTGGCCGTGGGCGCACTCTCGATTCTGTTGATCTGGTTGGGCATTTACCCCGCACCGCTGCTGAACCTGGTACCAAATACTGTAGCTGGACGTGATGGGATGATTGCGCCGTTCGTAACAGAATTGAAAAGATGATCCCGATCGGGACACAGCTTCATGCTGAACAGCCCGCCGAGGGGGCGAGAGTGCGCAGTCTCTTACCTGTGACGCATCAGGCAAACTGCTCGGGCCGGTACAAGAAGAATATCTTCGACGATGATCGGATCTATTTGAAAGTCAGCCGCTGGGAAGGCAACTGTGAACGTTTTCACCTTCATGGTGCGGAGTGTTCAAGTAACGGACTACCACCGATAATTGTCGCCATAGATGGAAACAGGCAATCGTTGAAGGATCTTTCCTTCTTTTGCGCTCCACTGCCGCCAAACTCGGCTCGCCATTCTTTTCAGAACCAATATCGCCCGCCGCTCAGTCACCATTCAAGTGCCCGGCAGCGGCAGCATAACTCCTCGCGGTGGCATTCACCGTGTAATCCCGATGGTCGATGGTCAGGACCTTCTCGCCGTATAGTCTTACGCGGACAAACGTCTGGTCCTTCTGTGGAAGCCAGAATTCATTGGTACTCGCGCACGAAGTCGGCCTGCTCGATCCAGAACGAGAGCTTCTTTGCAGGATGACCTTCGATGCGCACGACTGCATAGTCCTGCGCATCGATCCAGATTTTCCCCTCAAACAGATACTTATCCCGTCGCTTTGGTATCGCCTGCGCGACATAACAGTAATACGAACCTACCTGCTGTTCGCCGAGCAATTGGAGTGTGTAATTCGACGGCGTGATGGAACTATCATGATGCTGCTTTCCCGCGGCCGCTTCGATTTCACTGGCGATTAGAGGCTTGAGCGCCAGGCGACGAACCAGCACGGAACCGCTCTCGGCTGTAACAACAAACGTCTTTTTGTCGGGAGCGCGATACTCCATCTTCCCGATTTCTTCCGCATGGACCTTGCCCGTGACATCGACGACTTGATAGATTCTGACTGCGGCGTAATCCTGCAGCGCGGCGCTTCGAAGCTCGTTGCGCATGGTCATTCGAGCAAAGACCTGGTCCGCAGTCACACCACTTCGCAAAGGCTCGAGCGCCGCCGTTACGCTTTCACCCTGTTGCTGAATCGCCTGAGCAGTGGCCCGCGTCACAGAAGCAGTCAAGACTCCGACCATGGCGGTGGCGAGAATCAGCGCCTTCGTGTTTTTGTCATTATTTCCCTGCGATCGTGCATCGCTCCGAAAACTAATCTTCGAAACTGCGCACGCCCCCCTGAAACTTGTTCTTGACTACGTTCGACCAAAGCCACTTGATGACTCGAGCATCGTTGTAGCAATAGGCAAGATTGTGGTTCAGCGTGGAGAAGCAATGGCGCTGGCAGGTTTCTTTCATTGCAGATAGCTGAGGACCATCAAGCTTCGGCTGATCGATATTGCCCCAATCAAAGCTGGCTCCGTACATCGGAAAGCAGGGAGCCACGGTGCCGTCTGTTCGGATGATTACGTTGTTCTGTCCCGCCCGGCAATTCCATTTGGCAAAACGCAACTCTCCGTCCGCATCCTGCTCAATTCCTGGCATCGAGGCGAGCAGGCCCTGCAGCTGTCTGTCTCCGTTCGTGCCATCGCCGTTCCAACCGTAATGCTCCAGGTCAACCCCTGACGACATCCGCACGAAGGCCTTGATCTCCTGCAGGCGCTGCACCGAATTCACCATTTGGTAGCCAGCTCGATTCCGGTCGATGAGCCAATCCACCAGACGATCGACTTCACTCCAGTCTTCCGGCCGAATATAGGTGGGATTGTCGAAGAGATGCTTGAAATGGTCGTCCTGCTCCAACATTGGCGTCTCATTGATGTGGTAGTCGGTCGCGATCCGATGATCGTGCGCGTACTCGGTGAGCCTCTTGACGTCTTCGAGGTTGTTGCGACAGATATTAATGTTGAAGAAGACGAGGTAGCCGTATACGTACTGCTTCTGCAAGATGTGCTGCAAGTTTTTCTCGGCTGGAACAAATGCCTTCGGCAGGCTCGGCTGCAGCTCCCAGGAATCCAGCGCAAAGTTGAATACCGACACTCCGGCATCGCCGAGTCGATCGGCGAATTCAGGCTTCAGCAAGCGACCGTTGGTTGCGATATAGACCCAGAATCCCTTCTTAGCCGCGTAGTACACAACTTTATGCACGAAGTCCGGCCGAAGCAACGGTTCGCCGCCCATGAGCGCCAGCACTCGACAGCCGTTGTCGTGAAGCCAGTCGATTGAACGACGAGCGACGTCCTCCGTCATGCCTTTTACCTTGTTGTTGTACGACCAGCAGTACCAGCAGTCGAGATTGCACTTGTACTCCAAAAAAAGATAGGCGGTAATGGGATGAAACTCTCCGGGCAAAATCCGTGAACGGACGTACGGAAACAACCACCCGCGAGCGGTGCGATAGACATCTTTGGCGCCCCACTTGCGCTTTTCCGGCGCAGCCATGGGGCCGGGATCCAGCCGCCGCTCTGGATACTGCGGAAATATCGGTTCGGGAAGCGTCATGCCCTTTGTTGCTGCTGGCAAGGGAGTTTTGGGGGAACTCATCAGAAGGTCGTTGATCGCGACATCGATGCGAAATTTTGCGGCAGTAGCCATCGGCCTCACCTAACATCGGAGTGCCGCCCTCACGTGCAAGTAGCAAACCACTTTCACTCCAAGAGCAGTTCGTTTTAGTTTGGAGTCGCTACGGGCGAAAGCCTGTTTGCAAACCACACGATATGAGTGCTGGAAAATCCTGAATCGTTTCCGAGAATGTGTGGCCTCGTTCAGTTTTGCTGCGCGCACACTGTAGCTCCGTCGATTTTCTGGCGAAAGTGTTAGACAACTGTCAGCGGGTAGTCATAAGCTCGTCCGAATCCCCCTGCAGCACTTGCCTTCTCTCATCATTAAAGAGACGCGAGTTTGGTATAAGAAAAGCTGTGCTGATCGCCAGGATCATCGAGTTGACTACGCCGAGCGGCCGGGAGTGATGTGGGCCGACGAAACATTGGCTAACCGCCTCGGACATCAATCGGGAGGACCTACGTGCGCGAACTCCTTCGTAAGCGTCGATCAATGAGTGTTCTAACGAACACAGCAATCCTTGCTGGAATGTTCATAGCGACCGGTCAGAGCATCTCTCCTCTTCTCGCCGAACAACCTGACGCAACCGCGAGGGGAAGGTTGTCGCCGTCGGGCGCTTCCGCGCTCCACGGCATCGTGGACTCGGGCCGCAATCCCGATCTTCGATGGCCCGACTTTACGGCGTACAGAAGTGAAGTCGCCACGTTTTATGAAGCGGACGGCTACTCACTAGCCTGGATTCAGAATGGCCGTGTGCGTTCCCAGGGGCTCACCGTAGTCGAGCTTCTGGAAAACGCTAACAGCAGAGGTCTTGAGCCCGAGGATTTCGACGGTCCGAGATGGCAGAGTCGCTTGGCGAAGCTGGGTCCGAATGCGTCCGAAGACGAATTGGTCTCGTTCGACACAGCTCTCACAGTCTCGACCATGCGCTACATCCGTGCTATCCACTGTGGCAGGGTGAGTCCGAAGGAATTCAAGTTTCAGCTTGATGTCGAGGGCAGCCCCCTTCCCCTGGCTGAATTCATTCAGAGTCATGTGGTAGATGCTGCTGATCCAGCCGGCGAGATTCAGAAGCTTGAACCACCGTTCCCCGGTTACAAAAAGTTGCTGGCTCTCTTGCCGGAATACGAAGACTACGCAAAGAAAGACGATGGCGAAAAACTACAAACTACTACCAAAACGGTTCTCCCCGGTCAGCCCTACCCGAGCCTCGCACGGCTTGGACGGTTTCTTCAACTCATTGGCGATATTCCTGCAACCATACAGTTGGATCCGAGCCAAAAGATTTATGACGGTGCACTCGTCGAAGGAGTGAAACATTACCAGAGCAGGCATGGGGAGAGTCCCACAGGCAAGCTTGACGCGCGAACTATCACCGAACTCAACACGCCCGCACCCGACCGCATTCGCCAGATCAAGCTCACACTCGAGCGTTGGCGCTGGGTTCCCCATTCCTTTCCGCAACCCCCAGTAGTTGTAAACCTTCCGGAATATCGTGTGCGAGTCATGAATGCGGATGGCACGATCGCGTTCTACAAGAACGTCATTATTGGAAAAGCCTACGGCCACAAATCTCCGGTATTCGAGAAAGAAATTCAATACGTCGTGTTCCGCCCGTATTGGGAGGTGCCTCCGAGTATTCAGCGCAGTGAAATCGTCCCGCACATACAGAAGGACCCCGAATATATCGCCAAGAACAACTTTGAGGTCGTCACTCCAAAAGGTGAAGTCGTAACTGACAATGAGGTGAGTCCTGATGTCCTGGAAGGCATAAGGTCCATACATCTAATGGTGCGGCAGAAACCTGGGCCGACGAACTCGCTTGGCCTGGTGAAGATCATTTTCCCTAACCCGGAGAACGTGTATCTGCACGGCACAGATGCTCCGGGATTGTTCTCGCAGGACATTCGCGATCTGAGCCACGGATGCATTCGCGTCGAGAATCCAGCTGATCTCGTTGCATGGGTGCTGCGAAACAACGCCGGCTGGGACTTGGAGAGGGTCAAGGCTACAATGAATGGTGAAAAAAACAATCTTCAGGTGAACCTCGCCGTCCGAATCCCGGTTCTGATTGTGTACGGCACTGCGGCAGTGAACGAGGAGAATCAGATTCGGTTTTTTGACGACATTTATGGCTATGATGCGGAACTCGAGAAGGCGTTGGCAACAGAACATCCGTAGACGCGAGCTGATTCGGCCTGCTTCCCAGCACCGCATCTGACCTGAACTGCATCTAAGTTGGAATGGGTTGTGTCACGCAAAGTAAAGTGAATCCCTTGCAGGGATGTCAGGCACCTCGGGCAGTCTTGCACAGGGCGAATCTCAAGTTCTGGCGTTTATTGCTGATTCTCTTATTTCTACTGGCGCCACTGGCACACAGCACAGACTCAGGCACCCAATTTGCACGCGAATATCGGCTCCGCTTCTATCACACGCACACGGGCGAGCGGTTGGACGTAGTCTATCGTCGCGGCGACACATACATTCCCGAGGCGCTGCACGAGCTCGACCATTATCTGCGGGATCATCGTACGGGAGACGTCCGCCATTTCGATCCTCGCCTCTTCGACCTACTCTACGACCTGACTGCCTCTGTCGGCGATTCCGGCGGCGAGATCGATGTAATTTGCGGCTACCGTACGCCCTGGAGTAACGAGTTTCTCCGCACGCGGAGCGCCCACACCGGTGTGGCGCGGCACAGCCTTCACATGCAGGCCGAGGCAATTGACATTCGCTTACCGGGAGTTCCGACTTCGGTGCTACGTGACACAGCGCTGCGATTGCACCGTGGGGGAGTGGGTTACTATCGCAGCTCGGACTTCGTGCATGTCGATGTTGGACGTGTGCGTCAGTGGTAGGTGATGCTGGGCCGTTCCCAAATCAAGACTGCGACGACCCTTCCGCGATATGCTCAGCCGGTCTTTCCGGTATTCCTGTGTTTTGCAATTTCTGCTGAAAATCCGGGCCATTAATTCCAGGAAGGCTGATATCCAAGGATGAGACAACAGGGACCATCTGGAGGTTCTTTTTCCAGAAATTGTTCGGCAGTTTCGAAGGCTTGGGATCGCAGGCCGGCCGATTTCAGCAGACCTTGGATGGATGCCCGCACATCAGGATCATCATCGATGACGAACACCGTAGCGGACGACATAACGATCAGTCTTTATCCAGATACTCCTGAGGTACATCATCCTCGGGCACTTCGTGCGTGTGAACTTCGCGTTCCTCGTCATCCCCAACGCGCTCCACCCCTGCAACGGCCTCGGCCTCGAAAGCATTCCCCTCCTCGAGCAGTTCGTCGACGCTCTCCGAGTCCGCGCGCTCCAAATCGGGCAACCCCTGCAGGTCCCCCGACTGACCTCCCGCACGCAATCCTGCGGTTTCCGGCTTGAGCTCTACGCCTTCTTTGTGGGTGTAAACACGAGTTGTATGCCCGGAACGCTGACGGGTTCGCTTCCTCTTGCTCGAATCAGTGGTTCTCTTTTTTAAAGTCAGCTTTTTGGATGTTGGTTTCTTGGCTGCGCGCTTTTCGCGCTTAGCCTTTGTACTACGCGTCTTTTTGGACTTCGACACGTTCTTGCTCTTTTTTCTGGCAGCCATTTTTGCAGTCTAGCACGGTTAAAATCAGCGAACCAACGGTCAGTAGAAGGTCGTCGTGCGCCCATCCTACGAAGGCGCAAGCGCAACGGCGGACTCGGAAGTGAGGTAAAGGAAAGTAAGGGTTTCCTGCAAATAAAGGCGCACGTGCTTATCTGTGTGGCTCAAATAGCCGATGGAGGCATCCTGGCCGATGTGAAGATCGAGGTCACCGCCGCGGCAGGTGACAACGAAGGCCCCGTCAATGGCCGGAGCCCAAATGATTTTGCCTTCAACCAGCCGTTTCACGTGTTCAAGCACCGGATAGCCATAATCGCTCGTTTCGGCGAGTTTCGTGTAGATATCGGCTCCCAACAAAATGGAATATGGTCCATTTACTCCCACAAGACGCAATTGGCTTAGGGCCTCTGCGAAGGCTTCCGGATACTTGCGCACGTCCGCGGGGAGAGATTTTTGGGGATTGCTGGTGCCCTGGCGGATGCCAACGATTCCTGCAGCGGTGTAGCCTTCAAAGATGGCGCGATCCTCGGCAAAGGCTAGCTTGCGTGCAGCATCCTTCGCTGGCTGCCAATCGGAGTCGTTGGCGCCGCGCTCGACATCGTCAATCATCTGCCGGTCAAGTTCGAATGGAACTCGCAGTTCAACGAGCGGCCTTGCGTCGTGCTGTCGCGCGGTAATGCCATCCGCTGGCGCAGCGATCGTGCTCAGGTGCCCCGTGCCCACAGCCGCGAGAGCAGATCCATTCGGGCCATGGACGTCGACAACGCGGCGGCCCGCTAGATAGCGCTTGAGCGTGCGCGATGTCTCTTCCTCGATTTGCGCCCATGCAGCATCAGAAATTGGAGCCAGTTCGCGATGCAGGTTATTCATGGAATTCTTCTCCTTTCAGGGAACCAATGCCGAGCGAACCATTCTTGGATGGCGCCGCTGCAGCGGGCGTTTCAAGCGGCGCCGAGTCAGTCGCAGTCTTCGGCGCAGGGGTGGATCCAGCGCGCTCACCAGGCGAGACAGCGTCGAGGAACGTCGCGGTCGGAATAAAGAACAGACTTCCTGTGATCGCAGTGCTGAAGTCGAGGATGCGATCGTAGTTGCCCGGCGGACGCCCAATGAACATGTTCTCGATCATCTGTTCGATCGTGCGAGGCGAACGGCTGTAGCCGATGAAATAGGTGCCGAACTCGCCGCTGCCCGGGCGGCCGAAGGGCATGTTTTCGCGGAGAATCTTAATCTCCCTGCCATTTTCTTCGATCACCGTCAACGCGTTATGTGCGGAGACCGGCTTGACAGAGTCGTCCAGTTCGATGTCGGAGACTTTTGTCCGCCCGATGATTCTTTCCTGCGCTTCGGTGGGGATTTTGTTCCACGCATCGAGGTTGTGAAGATACTTTTGCACTATGACGTAGCTTCCGCCGGCGAAAGCGGGATCCTCGTCGCCAATCACGACCGCATCTGTCGCAGCACTGCCCATGGGATTTTCCGTGCCATCCACGAAGCCGAGGAGATCGCGTTCGTCAAAGTAGCGAAAACCATGCACTTCGTCGGCGGTCGTCACAGCTCCTGCGAGCCGAGCCATGATTAGCGTGGCAAGTTCGAAACAGAGATCCGTGCGTTTGGCACGAATATGGAAAATCAGGTCACCCGGCGTCGAGACCGCGTGCCGCGGGCCAGAGCGAATCTCACGAAAGGGATGAAGTTCAGCCGGCCGTGCCGGCCCGAAGAGACGGTCCCATGCATCCGAACCGATACCGGCAATGCAGGAGAGACCGCCTTCCGGAGAGCGAAAACCGACTGCGCGCACAAGGCCGGACAGAGCGCCGCAGAGAGAGCGAACCGCCGTGCAATTCTTTTCCTCACGATTGATCACCACGACAAGAAAAATCGCCGCATTTGTCAGCGGAGAGGAAACAGGTTGCGAAATGGCTACTGCCGCGGATGTCTGGGTGGTGATGAGGTCGGATGCCATTCGACTATTATTTGGCGAGAACTAGATCGTCACGCACTGCTGTGCCAATCTTGTCAGCCTCCCCACAATGGGAGCCTATTCTACCTGCACTTCACCCATCGAATCCATCGTCTCCCAACCGCGAGCGGATCTACAAGAAACTGGCCCTGCATAGTCGCGCTGACCTTGTTCACTATGCCCTGGCACACGGGCTAACTGGCTGGGACAACCTGCCGTGACGCTAACCAACCTTCTAAAAGCAGCAACTTCCTCTTTTTCCAACCTAACTCTCTCTACGTATAAATGTGTGCAATAGATGCCGCGGAACATTCATCTTCGAGTTGACCAGGAGAAGGGAAATTCAAAAACAGGGCGATTGCTCTGCGCCGAAAGTGATACCAAGGTATCAGACGATACTATCGTCCAATTGTTTTGCCCCTTCATTTCTAGTGTCATCTGGATATCGCCCGGTAGGAATTTGCATCTCTAGTTGTTGAACAGTATCCACTCAAGAGACCCGTCAGGTGAGGATCACAGGATGAGCACAAAAAGTATATCGCGCCCGGATTCTGCAAAGATTGTCTCGCTCAAGGCGAAGCCCACGGATACTTCCAAACTTCTCCAACGGTATGGGACGGGGACGATTCCATTCGCCGGATCCCAAGACGCGCTCTACGACCGGCACCTCGTTTTTGACCGTGCAATCGACCCGAATGTCGCCAGCGCACGCGAACGCTTCGAGGCAGTCTCCCATGCGGTCCGTGACATCCTGGCGCAGCGCTGGGTCAAAACCAAGACCACGTACGAGCAGCAGAATGCCAAACGCATTTATTACCTTTCCATGGAGTTTCTTCTGGGAAGGTCGCTGACCAACAACATCACGAACCTGTTGCTCGATCCCGTGGTGCAGGAAGTCATTGAAAAGAAAGGCATCGATTGGCTGGAATTGATTGAGCAGGAGCCTGATGCAGGATTGGGAAACGGAGGTCTTGGTCGTCTTGCCGCCTGCTTCCTCGACTCGATGGCCACGATGCAACTGCCTGGCACGGGCTATGGCCTGCGCTACGAGTACGGAATGTTTCGGCAGTCATTCGTAAACGGTTGGCAGCAGGAGAATCCCGACAACTGGCTGCGCGATGAGGATCCATGGGAGATCTGCCGCCACCACGAGAAGGTGGACATCAAGCTGAACGTCACCTTCAAGCTGCGCGACGGACGAGTCGAGGTAATTCCAGGCCGCCCATCAACGCTGTTCGGCATTCCGTTTGACCGTCCGGTCGTGGGCTACGGAGGAAAGACGATCAACACTCTCCGCTTGTGGGCGGCCGCGGCGGCAGACTTCTTCGATTTTCAGGAATTTGGCACGGGAGACTTTGTGGGCGCATTGGGCGGGACCCTCGAGGCCGAATCGCTGACCCGTGTGCTCTATCCAGATGACTCAACGACAGAGGGGCAACAGCTGCGCTTTGTGCAGGAGTACTTTCTGGTCGCTTGTTCTCTGGCAGATTTGATACGCCGGTTTCTGCGGCACAACAGCGATTGGGAAAAGTTGCCCGAGAAGGCCGCCATTCAGCTCAACGACACGCATCCTTCCATGGCAGTCGCAGAACTGATGCGCATTCTGCTGGACGATGCGCGTCTGGGCTGGGAAGAGGCTTGGGATTTGACTACAAAGACGTTGGGCTATACGAATCACACGCTGCTGCCCGAGGCTCTCGAAAAGTGGCCCGTGGCATGGTTTGAAGTGCTTCTTCCCCGTCAGCTTGAGATCATTTATGAAGTCAACCGCCGGTTGCTCGACGAGGTTCGGGTGCGCTTTCCAAACGATGAAGGACGCGTCGAGCGGATCAGCCTCGTGGAAGAAAGCAGTCCACGCAAGATCCGCATGGCCAATCTCGCCATCGTCGGCTCGCACAGTACCAACGGCGTCGCCGCGGTTCATTCCAGGTTGTTGCGGACGACAACGGTGAAGGATTTAGCGGAAATGTTTCCCGAGCGCTTCAACAACAAGACAAATGGAGTCACGCCGCGCCGGTGGCTGCTACAGTCGAACCCGAGCCTGGCGCGCGTGATTAGGTCGGCGATCGGCGAGAAGTGGATCACGGATCTGAGCCAGCTTCGCGACCTCAGGCCGTTGGCTGGAGATTCGGCCTTTCGGCAAGGATTCCTGTCAGCGAAGCGCGATGCGAAGGTGCGCTTCGCCGGCTGGCTCAAGGCGACTTCTGGGCAAATTGTTGATCCCGACACGATTTTCGACAGTCAGATCAAACGCATTCACGAATACAAGCGCCAGTTGCTGAACGCGCTGCGCATCATCGTCATTTACAACCGGCTGCGGGAGAATCCCAACCTGGAGATGGTGCCGCGTACGTTCTTTTTCGCAGGGAAAGCGGCGCCAGCTTACCGGCTGGCAAAACTCATCATAAAATTTATCAACAACCTGGCGGGCACGATCGACAGCGACCCGGTCGTGCGCGGGCGCATGAAGGTCGTGTTTCTGCCGGAGTACAACGTATCGCTGGCGGAGAGGCTGATTCCAGCCAGCGACGTCTCAAATCAGATTTCCACCGCCGGCTATGAGGCCAGTGGAACGAGCAACATGAAGTTCATGATGAACGG
>Ga0187772_10001214_pt1 | contig 12109 bp, 14 predicted proteins | sample 0116_SJ02_MP15_2_FD_133137 | JGI IMG/M metagenome (GOLD analysis project Ga0187772, IMG submission 133137) | Tropical peat soil microbial communities from peatlands in Department of Meta, Colombia - 0116_SJ02_MP15_20_MG | ecosystem: Environmental > Terrestrial > Soil > Wetlands > Peat | place... | reverse complement strand
TTCATTCACTTGTCCTTTTGGAAATTGATGTCGAGCATGATCAACTCGTTTCTATTCCGAGTGCCCTCAAATTGTTGTGGTCGAATTCAGCGCATGTTCCAAGGGCGCCGATAACTGACTCCACATTGGTGGTTGGTCTGGCTCGACTCGAAGCTCCGGACATGCAGTTAAGTGCGGGTAGACTCGTGGATGTTATGCGTACCGATTTTGGGGAACCGCCTTATCTCCTGATTTTTCCGGGTAAGTTACATTTCGTCGAAGCGGAAGCTTTACAGTTGATCTGTAGCGCACCGAAGGAATTGGTAAGTTAATGAGTCTGAATGAGAACCCGGCAGAACGTGCGGAGCGATACATACAATCATTCGAAAGCGCCCTCCAGAAAAACCGAATCCTGACCGCGGATTCCGCTGTCAAGGCTGCAAGCATCAAAATAGTTTCGGATGCACTACACAGATACTTGAAAGATGCCAGGTACTACCTTGAGAATCAGAAGCCTACGACCTCACTGGCCTCCATCGCGTACGCGGAAGGGCTTCTGGACGCGTTGGCTTATCTGGGTCTCGCAAAGCCATTGGAGTAATCGTTTTAGAGTGAGACCTTTCTCAGTCATCGACGGCGGCTTAATTGACAGTGAACACGTCACGGGATCTCAAGTCCATCATTAAGGCCGCTTACTTGATGCAGACGCGACATGGGCCACTCACTGAGCAAGAAATTCTTTCAATCATGAACAGAGACGACCTAAGACGCGTGGTCGATGAAGGGTATATCATCCGCCATCGTAACGAGGCTCGGTACTCTCTTTCTGGCTCAGGTCGCTCCAAGATTAGAGTTGTCTTGGCTGGTGGAGTGTATGATGTTCTGCATTTAGGTCACTTGGCCGGGTTGACTGAGGCGAGAAGCCTAGGTGATCTGTTGATCGCCGTGGTCGCGACTGATATCACGGTTGAGATGTTGAAAGGTCGTAAGCCGATTTTTCCTCAGGAGGATAGAAGGAAGCTCGTTGAGGGCTTGAAGCCCGTTGACAGGGCAATCCTAGGGTACGAGGATGTTGGGATGGGATATGAGGAGGTTTTGATGGAGATCATGCCTGACGTCGTCGCTTTCGGCTATGATCAGGAGAATCTTGAGAGAAGCGTAAGGGAGATTATTACGAGGCGTAAACTCCGAATTGAGATGATTAAGCTTTCAAAGTACGAGAACGAAAGGCACCTTAGTTCTACTTCTGTGAGGCAGAAGCTTTCTGAAACGTTGAGGTGAAGGCTCTAACTTTTATCGTGTCGCCGTCCTTCAAATTAAGTTCCTCTCTCAAAAACTTGGGAGAGATTAACTCGACGACGTCGCCAGAGTAATGTGTTCGCACGGGAAGAATGAGTGCGCCGTCCGCCTTCTCAGCGATTTTGCTGAGGAAGCATTTTGCCGGGCCGAAACTTCGGCCTCCATCAGTGAAGCCTTCAATTAGAATAAAGGGGGAAGCTTCGAGCAGTCGCACTTCTTCTTGATCTTCCTTGCGAACTCGTAAGTTTAGGGTTCCGGCATAGGGTTGGAAGTGCAATTTTGAGAGAAACTGTTCCTTGTAAGCTTCCTGGTTAACGTAATACGCTCCTTCTCCCATACCGGAAAAAACTGTTCCTTCGAAGACCGTCTCAGCTTTCTTCATTTCAAACGCTCGCTTGAGCGTGATGAACATTTTATCGAGATGTTTGATTCCGGTAATGGTTATTTTGATTGATTCGCGACGACCCAATCTTACGCGATGGACTAGGCCAAGTCTCTCTAACTCGATTAGATGTCTTGAAGCTGTTTGTTGTGATGCTCCAAGCAGTCTCGCGAGCTCAGTGGTAGTGAATATTACTTCATCTGGGTAGGCTCCGACCTCTATCAGTTTGTAGAGGGTTATTAGTAGGCTGGGTTTGATTTCTTCAGAAGACATTTTCGCTTGGTCACCTCTTCGTGAGCTAGTCGTATCGGGACTGGTCCTTGTGGTGTGAGGCAGTATTTGACAATTCTAACCGCATCTTTGAGGGAGATCTTATGTCCTACGCTGACATAGATTGTTTTCTCACTTTCAGGCAATTTGAGCGTCGCCGCGATTGTGGAGCCGTCCCCGTCTACGACTGTACCTTTCTTTATCCGCCCATACAATAGGTTCTTCGCTACTCCGATCGTTGGTTTATCTAACGCTAGTCCTACGAAACATGCTAACCCGAATCTTCTCGGATGAGCTACACCGTGAGCATCTACCAAGCACACGTAAGATTTCGGCTTTAAGCGTCGTATTGCGCGCAGAACGGATGGGGCTTCTCGGAAGGCTAAGAGTCCAGGTATGTATGGAAACCTCGTGGATTCCTCTACTCCGCTCGTTTTCAACAGTTTCAGTCTCTCATAATCTACCAGAGTAGCGGCTGCACTCGTTATCCCGTTGAAGTATGTTGCGTCGCAACCAACGAGGTTATTGATTTTCGCTGGAAGATCACTTTCTTCGCTTACCTGTGGACCGAGTGTTTCCTGGAGTTTGATAGCATCTCTAACGCTAATCGAGTCAGGTAACTTGAGTTTCAAGTTAACCGCGTTTAATTCTGGAGGATTCAGGCCCTAATCTTCGTTCAAGGCTCTTAACGGCTTTCTCCAATGAGACGCGCCTCATGTCTGAGGCGACGTCCCCTCGGGTAGTTTCCAGAATTCTTCGGGCAGCGTCAAGTTTTCTTCTGAAGTTTGGGAGGATGGAAGTCCTATCTAGAGAAAACAGGTCCTCATACACTTTCTCCATTTTTGAAAGAAGATGCTGAGCATCATCCGTCTTACCATTTCTCAAGCAGTCGAGGATCATCCGTCGCATCTCACCAATGAAGTCGAGCATTCCAAGCAGATATGCTGTGCTGCTTGTGCCTATCTCACTTAGTGATGCGAGTTTGCCGTTCTTCTTCATTTGAAAGAGCAGTTTTGCCTCCGCATATTCTTGAAAGGCCACTAGCACTTGTCCGAATTGAGGTAACTCAGCATGAGCTGAGAGCAGTTTCTCTATTTCATCGAGCGCCTGCTTCGCTTCACTTAGGGTCTTGTTTGCTTCGCGCAGCGTGCCTCTGTGAATTTGAACCATGCCCCATCCGCAGAGTCGAGTCGCGTTGCGCGTGAGAACTTGTAACCGTTCTCTAGCCTTATCGTAAGACAGTAATTCGCTCTGAATCCTCTCCATGTCACTCTTCGAGAGCATTGAGGCTCCCTCAGAAGTCTCTTTCCGTGTGGATGATGTGCTACTTGGCCGGGGGCTCGTGTGCTTCGAGCGCACCTTTGTCGGTTATTATCAGCATATCGAGGCCTTCGCCACTTGCAATATCCCTTGCCGATGCTGCCTTGATTGCTTTGCGAACCAAACCTTTAGCGTCCTCAACCGACATGCCCTCCCTAAAGTCAGATTCAAGGAGGCCCATCGCAATCTCAGACCCAGAACCGACGGCGGTGAACTTGTCTTCAATCACTGAACCCAATGGATCGAGTACAAAGAGCTTAGGGCCACTTTCATCAATTCCCCCAACGATTGTCTGCGCCAAGTACGGGAAGTAGCGCCTTTCAAACAGCAAACTTCCCATAAGCTTCGCGGCAGTACGAACCGTGACGCTTTGTTCTCGTTCGAAGGAGTAGATGTTCAGGTGAGCTGTAACTTCACGAGTAAGAATTTGCATATCTGCAACAATCCCTGCGCAGGCGGCTCCAATCTTCTCTGCGATCTTGAAGACTTTCTTTCCGGACTTGCTCATAATGAAATATCCATAGTTGACTCGGCGCTCTGAGGCTAGAATGACGCCGTCTTTGCAGACTAATCCGACGGTTGTTGCTCCGGGTATGTAGTACTCTTGAGCCAATCGAGAAACCTCTTGCGGAGCTGTCCCGTCTCAGTGGCATTAATAAGGTATTGGAAATAGCAAAATCAGTCACATTAAATCGAACATGAAGCGGCATTGGATTAGGCGTGTAGAGTCAACTGTTCCGCCGCTAAATTTGGTGGAATGGTATGAATCGACTACCGAGTTTTGTGGTCCCGTATAATGAAGATTAAACTGACACCGATCAGAATTATTGAAATCCTATATGCCGGATTTGCCTTTTTCTAGTACATTCGTAAGTTTAGGTGTATGAGAATTTGACTCCAACTCTGAAATATTTACGAGTGTTCGCATTCGTGTTTCTCGTTCTTTTCTCCGGCGCGCTTATGCTTGCATCCACATTTGTGCGAGCTGATCAACCAACTACTATTGGAGCAATTTGGGGGTCCGGCATGGCCGTTGATAACGCGGGCGACATCGCAATGACTGGATCTACTGCAAGTTTCGGGGGTCAAGGGGGGTCAATCGCTTACTTGTTCAAAATTGACCCGTCAGGTAGAAGGTTATGCTTCCGAACTTGGGGCCCTCAGTCCGGAAATTACCAACCAAGACAAGGTGCGTCGGATGATACATTCGGTTATGGGGTCGCCTTCGATAGTTCAAACAACATGTACTGGACGGGCACAACCATGGCTGAGGACCATGAAACCTTTGACGTATTTCTGGTCAAGTATGATTCTTCATGCAATCAGGTTTACTGGGTGGGATGGGGAGGAGGTCAGGGTAATGATATCGGTCGCGGCGTCGCGGTTGACGCTTTTGATAACGTGTACGTGACTGGTACAACCAGCAGTTACGGCAGTGGGCAAGGGTTCGTGACCACCGATATTTTCCTCTTAAAGTATGGGCCGTCGGGTGAACCTCAATGGTCTCGAACTTGGGGAGGATTGGAGAATGATTACGGTAACGGCGTGGCAGTTGACAGTTCAGGCAATGTATACGTCGTCGGGTCAACTGAAAGCTACGGTGGACATTCAAACTTTGTTCTCTTGAAGTATGATCCCTACGGTAATTTGATTTTCCAGAAGGTTTGGGGTGGCCCGCTGGGTAACTATGGCACTGGAGTTGCTGTTGATAGCGGCGACAACGTGTACATGAGTGGATACTCGTACAGTTATGGTCCAACTCCCGGAGTTGCTAGCGCAGTTCTAGTGAAGTATGATCCTTCAGGAAACCTAGTCTTCGCTCAAACCTGGGGAAGCAAAGAGAACACATACGGGTACGGTGTCACAGTTGATTTAGCAGGTAATGCGTACGTTACAGGCTACACTTATGGTTCGCGCCCCTCGTCTTCGGTTGCAACCACGTTCCTGCTGAAGTATGATCCATCTGGAAATCTCTTGTCGCAACAGACTTGGGGAGGCAACAAGGGTGATTACGCATATGCTGTTGCCGTCGACAATGTGGGAAACGTTTTCGAGACTGGTTACACGTTCAGTTTCGGGCCGAATCTTTACGGAGCTAACTTCTTCCTTTTGAAGTACGATGCTTTCGGTAATTTGCTATATCAGAAAATGTACGGCGGAGGCGTTCCTCTGACAAGTCAATATTGGACGTACCCTTGACAGCGGTGTCAGTGAGAACTTGGCGAGACAGTGAATAATCAAAACTGGACCTAGGCTTGGTTCATCCACGTTAGACTGATCACTTGTGGTTCATCCGCTCAAGAATGTTCTAAATAAACTACGTTGGGATCAACGTGAACGAGCGGATGAGTATTTAATTACGTACAGGCATCGCGGCGCGCCTAATGACGTGAGAGAAGTTCGTGCTTCGAAAATACGGAAGCTTGGCAACTCGTTCTTCACCTTGGCAGGTGAATCTGATTCAGAGGAGACAATTATTCCGTTCCACAGAATTTTGGAGATTAGGAACCTTCGGGAGGACGTGGTTACCTGGCGGAGTCGGAAGGCTACGGGCTGAGTGAGGCTCCATGCGGTTAGACTGGCTGTATCTGTTGGGGGGCTTCAAGTGTTCAGGTCTAAGCCGTTTACGGAAATTCTTCCTGCTTGTCCAACGTTGCCGTTGACTTGGAACTTTACTTTGAGGATTTTCTCAGCAATGTGTATGTTCGTTAGTGTGTGCATCGTTATTTGAGAGACGAATATCTCTGAGTGTCCGTCTGCGACGGCCAGGTATGGAATGATCATATCACCCATATGTCGATCTAGGGGGGCTTGTGAATTCAATTCTTCAATTAGCCGTTTTGCAGCTTCCTCTCCCACTTGTTCAGCCGGCTTTCCTCTCTCTCCTAGATCATCCGAGCCGATGACCGTTGGGTTTGCGTGGGTTGCTACCAGTGTTATGCCGCTTCCCGGGCCTGTTTGCTGATCATGATTATTCACGTTTGATTCTACGTCTATTCTGGGTTCGTTGTATCCAGCATTGGTTAGCGTCTGTTTGGCTGTATCTGCTTGTCTTTGCGCAACATGGCTTGGGAGTTTGACGCAGTGACTTACGCCTTGAATGGAGGTTAGTTGATCGCGCTTTGTCAGTGTGATGCTTCGTAGTCTTCTCGGCGGAGTCGTTGAGACGGTGACCTTTCCTCCGCCTTTAGGGTAGTGTCCTCGTCGATTTACTGTTAGGGTAAGTTCGTAGCCCATTAGGCGGAGTGTCGGTAGAGTGATGAGTCTTATGTAATCGATTGGTGGACTCCACTTTACATCTGTTCCGCCGGTGATCTCTAATTCGAGTTGGTTGGGTGCGAAGGCGATGCAGGGCATCAATGCTTGCAGAACTAGGGGTATGCTTCCTGCGGTTCCCACGTCGAATTTGAATTTGCCTGATTTATGGCCGTTGGGTTTGAAGATTAATTCTGTTGATCCCTGTGTTAGTCCTTCGGTTTCAGCGTCGCAAAGCGTCGCGATTGCTTTTGCTGCTGTAACGTGTTGTGGTTGTAGGCCGGGTTTTGGTCGCTTGTATCTGATCTTTGTTATGTGAATATTTTCGCCTGCTAGTGCTGCGAGTGAGATGCTTGTTCTAATGATTTGGCCGCCGCCTTCGAGAATGTCGCCTTGAATTTCAATCATCCTTAGACGCCGCTGCTGTGTGAGCACACGTGAATTGGCTTAGTATCTTTTTGTGTTAGCCTAAATTGTGAAATACTGATTGAGTCTAGGTTGGAACATTTCGTTACGGATTAGAAGACTGTTCTTTATCCACACTTGGGGTCGTATCGAGAGGTGTCGGCATGCGTACTGGAAGGCTTCATTGAAGCTGTCGAATGTTTGCGGTTGAGTCTTCAACGCGGCCCTCACGCTTTCTCTCACGTTCCAAACACCTACGGGTAGGACGTAGCCTGGTCTGATCTCTCTCAACACTAGAGCAGCCGCTTGACGTTGTTGTCTTAGAAGTGCTTCGGTAGCTGCCAGCCTGCATGAGTAGTAGCAGCCGCCGACAGCGGCGTAAGTGGTTCTGCCCTCGTAAGGTTCGTGGTCTCCCATTAACGCGGGCACGGAACCGGTCTCATTCCATGCTGTTCCAGGGAACCAGGCTTCGATCCATTCGAACTCCCAATTGCGAGGTGAGAGTATCGCGGTGTAAATGTTGTCGAGGTAATTGTAGAGATAGACTTGGTACTTGTCGATGGGTGGGTAATGTTTGACGGCGGCGAGCTGCCGTTTTGATAAAGTGTCATCAACCGCGGTGATGCTCCATCTGGTTGGAACAATCTTCCTCTGCTTCTGCACTCCGAGCATTCCGAGGCTTAGAATTCTTTGAATGCGTGAAACTTCCACGCCCGCGTTGTATAATTCTTGCATGCCTTCCACGGCTAGTTGATCGTCGTCGTAGTAGACTGATTCGAGTTTTCTTTCACCCGTGCTGGGGGATATTGTCAAATCCTTAATCAGTGCGGAGGGGCCGAAAGGTTGGGTCTCTTCGCTCAGTACCACTGCCATTCGAGGCTTCTTCGCAAAGTTAGCGTCAACTTCAACTGAACGGGAAGAGAGTGCTAGGTCGTGTAGATCGAGGAGGTACTTTCTCGGGTCTGCGGCTTCATGAACGTCCACTAACGATTTTCCTCGAATCAAACTGAATCGATAGTCGATTATGGTTTGAATGTCCTTCCCAAGCCATAGTTCGGGTGTGTCAAGGAAGGCTGTGTCCCCCTTAGTGGGTGGAATGAGTGGGCCGAGGTAGACTTTCGGATATCCTACGTGGCCCACGAATGCTCCGGGTGGACTTGAGCCTTCAATGTGTTGAGTGTTCAGGCTAGGAAGATGTTTAACGAGTGCTTCAGCTTTTGATAATACGGGACAGTATGCTTTGCCGCAGAGCATTCGGCTGCCACGGCACTGCATGCAGATTGTGGAGGAGGTTGTGGTTACGAGGGTAAGTGATTCAAGGTTCTTGGCTGGGTCAAGGCCCGTTCGTCTCTGAATCCAGTCAAGATTTTGCAGAAAACCCACCGTTCAGGTTTATTGTGATCTAACCTTCTAATCAGTGAGAGAGCAATATGAAACTACTCCGTAGGTCACTCTTTATGTACTGTCTCAGGTATACGGCTCGTAAGGGTTCCGAAATATTGTGATTCAAATCTCTTCCGAGAAAATGGACGGTGTATGGTTCGCGGCTGCGGTGAATGAGAGAGGACAGCTAGTCGCCTGCGCATTCTCGGATCGTAACAAGGATGTTGCGGAATTAACTGTGAAAGAGACAGTGCCAGTGGATTTTTCAACTCAGAACGATTCTTTTCTCAATCGAAGATTACAGGAATTACGCGGCCTCTTCTTTGGAAGGGGCAGGATGGATCTGAAGGAGCTTGACCTGTCGCGCGTGTCGGATTTCAGGAAACGCGTCTATCTCCAGCTTTCTCGAATTCCTCGAGGGAAAGTCACTACGTATGGGATAATCGCGAGGAAGCTGGGGTCCATATCTTATTCACGTGCAGTCGGTTTGGCTAATGCGATGAATCCGCTTCCGCTTGCTCTTCCGTGCCATAGGGTTCTGCCCTCGTCGCTTCATGTAGGTAATTACGGGATGCCGGGCAGAAAGCCGCGTGAAGGTGGTTACATGAAACGGGCTCTGCTGGAGAGGGAAGGCGTGAAATTTCAGAGTGGTCGAGTCTCAAGGGAGTATGTTTGGTATCCGAATTGAAGGTGTAATGATTGGACCCGAATATGATTCGTGGACTGTATATTGGTAGATTTCAACCGATTCATTTAGGTCATCTGCATTGCATTCGTGACATTCTATCAAAAACCCCGCAAGTAATTATTGCAATTGGAAGCGCACAGTTCAGTCATACTCTGCATAATCCGTTTACTGCAGGCGAGCGGGTTACAATGTTGAGGATGGCTTTGGATGAAGTCGAGATTGACGCTTCGAAGTATTTCCTCATTCCCATTAGAGATCTGCGGATTCATGACCTCTGGGTTCCATACCTTGTTTCGCAGAGTCCGCGGTTCGAGATCGTGTTCTCAAATGAACCTGTAACATCACGACTTTTCAAGGAGGCCGGATTTCGGGTTGAACCGCTCCCGTTCTATGATAGGGAACAGTATTCAGCGACTGAGATTCGTGAACAAATCGTGAAACGAGCAGGGTGGGAGAAGCTTGTTCCCCCATCAACCTCCGCATACATTAAGGCGATCTTCGGCGATGAACGGTTACGTGAATTAGTATTGAGCGACAAGCCTAGTAACCAGAGACTTGGACAACGCTTCCCCTTCTAATCCTAAGACGCTTCGCAGCATTGGCTTCGCGGCAGACGATTTCCAAGAACCCGTGGCTACCTAACATTAACCCCACCTCATTCCTTTGAAGGTCAGAGAAGGTTCTCACAATTCTCGCGCGAATTCTTCTTCTCCCAATTAACAACATGGTCTCTTGGCCAACTCTTATGCGCAAACGCTTTAGGTGATCCTGAGTCAGGTTAGTTGCAAGGTTCCCAAACCTGTCCACGTGGAGTATTTCACAAGTCGAGCTCTCATCTTCCAAAACTGGGATATGAAAGGGTGAAGGAGCGTAATCGCTTATTCTTGGTCCACAATCCTCCGGGAGTTGTCCACATGCAATATGAGCCGCCACGGGAGCGAATATGTCACGTCCATGAAAGGTTGACGAGACCTCGCGTCCCATCATCGACCGGTTAGAAATCTCGTATGCTCCAACAATTCCATCAATAGTCGCAGCCGGAATCAGCAACCCATTATCTGGACCGACATAGGTACTGTGCTTCGTCTTAACCACGATACACCGCCGACTGCCTCCCACTCCAGGATCCACAACTGCAACGTGAACCGTACCTGCAGGAAAACTGCGAACGGCTTCAGCCAGGAGGAAGGCTCCCATGCCAATATCGAACTCAGCAACTCCATGGCTAACGTCCACAATCCTAGCCTCAGGACAGATTGAGAGAATCACCGCCTTCATCTCAGCGACAAACGGATCCACTAACCCAAAATCAGTCAATAAACTCACCAAAGGCTGAGCGGAATCAACCCCACTTCCCAAAACAAATCCACAAAGAGCCCGTACAGCCTGTCAGTATTTACGATATCTCGACCCCATCCTGAGACAAACTGAATATTCTATGAACGAGTGCGTGGAAAGTGCCGAAGATTAAGGAATGCGTCCCAGTGGCAGGAGGAACCTGAGAAAATGCATTTTTCCACGGATTCTACCCATGGATTCACGACGGAAGTCATCTAGACGATTGATAAATGCTAAATTGAGTTGCTTTAGGAAAGTAATCCCTTCAATTAGGACCTACCATCTGCTAGTCCGATCTGTCAGTTTTTTCCTGGTCCTGAAAAGAAGTTTACATGAACCTGCTAATGCTCACCGAAAGATATCCCATTAACACTGGCGTAGTTGTGTTGCACATAACAACAATTAAATATCCACTCGTACGGTCGTATCGCCTTGAAGGGTGCGTCTGTTTTGACAAACTCGAAATCGGCCCGCTTGTTGGAAATGAAGCAAAATCCTGCAAATTTTGCCGCGTGTTTGTCAATGATTTGCCGTATTCGGTCAAGATTCGTTAAATATCGTCAAACATGGCTTAATCACAATCTTCAGAGATGTGCATAGATTGAATGCTTTGCGCAGAATGCGATACGCAGTAACATTACTCTTGATCTTCATGGCACTGTTGGTTTCAGCGGAGACGACGTTCCTCGCAAATGTTAGGGCCGCTCCGGCAATTACCCTTTCACCCAACACCGGACCGGTCGACACGATCGTCCAAATCAGCGGGAGCGCGTTTAACGGATTAGATACGTCATGTACAATCACAAGCAGTTCCTTGAACATAATTGCGACAGGGTACACTTGCACGATTAATTCTGAGACTTTGGTTGCTTCGGGATTTACCGTTAAAATCGGAGCCCCGCCTGCAACGTATACTATTACAGTCCAAGGTAATAACGGCGGCAGCGGCGACTTTGCTCAAGCAGCCTTTACCGTTACCAGCCCAGTGATAACGCTCAGCCCTGGAAGCGCGCCCCCGGTTGCAACAGTTTTGGTGAACGGAACAGGATTCGCGTTAGCAGACGGGTCATGCTTCATCTCGAGCCCTACTAGCGGGAGCATTGTAGCGCAATCTGGATGTACAATCAAGGCGGGTAAGGTAGAGGGGAGCTTCATCGTTGGTAACGTTGCCATAGGGGAGTTCGCGATCGAAGTTACAGGATGCCCCGGCAATAATGCTTGCACACCTAGCCAAGGCGACTTTGCGCAGGCAACGTTCAACGTCATAGGTGGAATCCCAAAGATTACTCTGATTCCGAATAATGGTGAAATTGGTACGAATGTTGAGGTTACGGGAAGTGGCTACTCCCCAGCAAGTGGAGACACGACGTGCACGATTTCCAGCCCATCATCAGGTGCATTCATTGCTTCTGGTAGTGCGGCCTGTTCAATTTCCTACTCAACTTCAGGATTCAGGCTCGTGAATGGGAGTTTCATTGTTGGTAACGTGCCCATCGGGCAGTACGTTGTTCAGGTTACTGGGAACACAGGAGACTTCTCGCAAGCAGTCTTCAATGTCACGTCCGGTGCATTCATTCAGCTAGGTACTAACGGTATCTTTGCACCGCTCGGACAGATTGCTAGTGGTGTAACCGGTACTCATGTTAGTATTACGGGATCAAGCTTCCTTCCTCTTGACGCTAACAGTGGTACGTGTACAATTTCAAGTCCCACTAGTGGCACCGTGATTGCTTCTGGTAGCGCTGGATGTTCATTCTTCACGGCTCCTAACGGTTTCGTGAATGTTACGG
>Ga0187772_10001213_pt1 | contig 12111 bp, 12 predicted proteins | sample 0116_SJ02_MP15_2_FD_133137 | JGI IMG/M metagenome (GOLD analysis project Ga0187772, IMG submission 133137) | Tropical peat soil microbial communities from peatlands in Department of Meta, Colombia - 0116_SJ02_MP15_20_MG | ecosystem: Environmental > Terrestrial > Soil > Wetlands > Peat | place... | reverse complement strand
GCCGTTCCGCCTCACGAGCTCGAGCATCCCGTTCACGTCCGCGGAAAGGCCGTTCTTTGCGAGCATCTCCCCGACGCGTTTCACGACCGGCGGCTCAAGGGTAGGCACGTCTTCGAGTCTCTTGGTCCCGAGGTCGGGGTCGTAGATGATTGCCCCGTCTTTTCTGACCTCCAGTGCGTGTCTGAAGAGTGTCTCTTCGTCAAATGTCGAAAGCATATCCACCGTGTCGACGTGTGAGTGTATGGGACTCTTGGAAAGGCGCACCTGGAAGTAACTGTGCTCGCCCTTGATGTTCGAGTAGTACTCCCTCTTGCCGTAGACGTAGAGCCCCCCTGCTGCGGCAGCTCGTGCGAATACGTTGGCTGAAGTGTCAACTCCCGTGCCCTGAGCCCCGCCGATCATCCATGCGAAGTCGTCTCTCTTCACAGAACTTCGGCGCGCTTGTGCCAGAGGTGTGTATAAGAGTATAGCTGGTATAGTCTATAGAGTATTTACCAAAAGCCGCCAGCGGAAGAGGGTTGATATATCGAGCGAAGGGGGCGCGCCCGTGGACGAAGTCAGAAGGATCCAGAAGGTAGGCTACTCGACCCTGTCGGTGTCCATCCCGAAGGACCTGGCCAGGGAGCACCACCTGAAGCGGGGCGACAGCCTTCTGTTCCGCGAAGACGTCGACGGGACAATACGGCTGCTGCCTGGAGCTGGCGAGAAGAGGATCAGCAAGGCTACGATCAAGGCCGACCAGATCGAGGACCCCGACCTGCTCTCGAGGCTTATCATCGGCTCGTATGCGCTCGGCTACGACATAATCGAGGTCGTGGGGAAGAGCAAGCTCAGCAGGTCGGCGGTAGAAAGGTCCAGAGACACAATAAAGCGCCTGCGGGGCCTGGAAGTGGTCGAGGCCGAAGACGACAGGGTGGTCGCGCACAGCTTCATGGACCCGACGAAGTTTCCCGTGGACTCCCTGATCAGGAGGCTGCAGATTCTCGTGTCCCGCAGCCTGGACGGGGTCATCGATGCGGTGGACCTCAGGAAGACGTCTAGGCTCGACGAGGTCCGGAGGAACCAGGAGGAGGTGGACGAGGTCTATTGGCTCATAATCAGGCAGTTGCTTGTGGCGCTGAACAGGAGGGAGATGGCCTCAGAGATAGGCATCGAGTCGCCTCTGCACGCCTCCGGAGACAGGATGATGGCCAAGGCGCTCGAAGAGATCGGCACGATCATTCTGAACATGTCGAAAGAACTCCTGCGCCTGAAGGAGCGGAAGGTGAAGATGGACAGGGATGTGGTTATGAGGATAACCGGGCTCGCGACCGCCACGCGGAAGGCGTTCAACACCACGGCTGAGAGCCTCCGGACACCTGACATCAGGCTGATCGAGGAGTCTGTGAGGCTGATCAACCAGGCCTCCGAACTGGAGCGGCAGACGAGCAGGGAAATCTTCGGATCAGGTCAGTACGATTATTCGAGGATCCTCGTGTCCTACTTCGGCCAGCTGTTGGGCTACTGCGACGTCATAACCGAGATTGCGTTCCACAGGCTGCTGAGGAAGTCGAGCCACGTGGCGACGATACAACACCTGCAGTAGACTTCAAGCGAGACCCGCTCGGCTAGTCGCCTGAATGGGTGACCTCAAGGTTTTCTTCGACGGGGAACTGTGCGGTGCCTATGAAGAGCTGGTGACCGGCGTGCTTTTCCAGTGCCTGCTCCGCCACGGTCTCCTTGCACTTCTCGCACCAGAGGAACTCTGCTTTGTGCAGGTCTCTGGCCTTGAAACAGCTCGGCGACGGGTTTGTGCGGAAGAGAGGCTTCCTGTAGTAGGGACTGTCGCGGCCCTTGCATTCGCCGATGGAGGACATGACATCCAGCGGCTCCCAGTAGTGGCATTCGCCGCACCTCATCAGGGGGACGAGATTGTCGGGATGTCCCACGGCGCGGCGGTCCTGACTCAAGCTGGATAATGCTGGCCGGTCCGCTATAAAAACGAGTCAGCGTCAAGATGGTATCGTGCCGGCTGGGACACTTCTATATGCAGACTGTTGAGTAGGATGCTGGTGCGCGGGGGTTACGGAGCCTGGTCAAACGTGCGGCTCCAGCGTCGCTTAAATCCCCCAAGCGACTGATATCTCGTGATCCGAACCTTCGAAAGAGACAGGCAGGAGAAACTTGCCCGCCTGTACAACTCTGGAATGCCTATTCGCAAGATTAGCGAACTAGTGGGAATTCCCAGAGAAACCTTGCGGCTTCGACTTCGTCTAGATGGAGTAGTAATGCGGCATCGCCCCATCTACTTCCACCCTCCGCGCAACAAGGTTGATTCTGAGGTCGCAGAGATTTTAGGTCTTCATGCTGGTGACGGTTGGTGTTCGCAGGAGTGGGGATTATCAATCAACAAGTCCGACGTGTCGATGATTAGTCGGGTTAAGCTCCTCGTGAGGAATGTTCTCGGCGTGGAACCAATTGTGAGCGAAAGGAGAGATGGTTCAATGATGATTAGGTCAGGTCAGTCACAGGTAATAGAATTCTTCGTGCGATATGGTTTCCCTATGGGCAAGAAATCTAGGACAGTCCGCGCCCCTAAAGCGGTGTTAGAGTCTGAGGATATGGCCATAGTGAGCTCTTTCTTGAAGGGCCTGTTCAGCGCCGATGGGTGCTTTACTCATAGCGGAAAGCACGCGTCGTGTTGTCTTTCCGTTGCAAGCGTTGCCCTGAGAGACGACTTCGTGCGTCTGTCGTTCAGGCTTGGGTTTAGATTCCGAAGCTATTCTTATTCTCACAGTAGAGGCAAGAATCTGGTTCCGCTCAACCTCGCTTGTATAGGCAGAAGAAACGAAGTGCTGCGTTGGATGGAAGTAGTGGGCTCTATCTCCGACGGGCACAATAGAAGGTTTTCCGAGTGGAAGAACTTAATCAGAAACGTTTTTGGTGTCAAGCCCGAGGTTTGAGGTGTGCGGGGGTCGCATAGCCTGGTTAACTGCGCGGGACAGACCGTCCCCGACTCAAGATCCAACACATGCGAAGGGTAGGACATCCCGTCCCTTAGGGGTTCGTGGGTTCGAATCCCACCCCCCGCACCAAATGTAATCCTCAGGGCGCTCCGAGTCCAGACCAAGAACCCGACCGAAGGTCGGGCGACCGGAAACCTCGACCGGATGGAAAACACCAAGCCTGCGAACTTCATCCGGTGGTGCGGTCTAGTTTCCGCATCTTTGCCCTGATTGGCTCGTTGTCGGAGTAAACGCGCCATTCCGACAGTTTTGCGCCTTTGATCCGTGCCACCCAAATAGCCGGAGCCTCCCATCTGTTCTCTGGCTCCATCCTTCCACCATCTGGTACGTACGTACCCCCGGCAGCCCCGATGAGGACCGAGATGTCCTCCTCGGTCAGTTCGCGATCGAGTCTTATCCAATAATCCGGCACCATGCCGAAATATCGCCTCCACCCTTCCTCAATAGCGGGTCGAGTGAACCTTGCTCCCAGGGAGTCAATGAAGGTGTGATCTGCCGTCATAAGCGAGATTATGCCAGCAACGTCGTGTGCATTGATTCTCTCGACGAACTGGTGTGTTACGTTCAAACCTAGGACCGTGACTATGAGTCAGGCGATTCACTAAAAGGTTTGTGCGCAACGATGAGGGTGGCCGGCCGAGAATTTCGGACACTGCACATGGTTAGGTCCTAGGCTCCATTCAAATTGCTCCCCTCAAGTAGCTTTGAACACCACGTGTGTTGCTCGAATGCCGCTCTGCGCACATTCTTATGACCGCCGGGATTAATCATGAGGGAAACGAAGATAGGTAGCCACGTTTGATCCAATATCATGAATGCCAAGGTGGGGCTGACTGTGGCGGTGATTTTGATAGTGGTCGGGTTGATAACAGCTGCCTATTCGTCGACACGTCTGAGCGGTCAGACAATTCTCTTCAACCAGAACTCGGTGCAAATCGACTCTCATAGCTACGTTGGTTATGAGCTGGTCGTGAACCTAGATGGGAAGTATCAGCCCGAAATCAAGGGTGGGGTCGGGAGCGTCGGATGCTGTGTGGATTTCTACTTGGTGACAGACGCCAACTGGAATTCGTGGTCAACGAGTCCGGCGATGCGAGGAACGTTGTCAACCGTCCACCTGAATTCGTCCGCCGTGAGCTCGCAGTCGCTTCAGGGACAGTTCACTTTCGTTCCTTCCACCCAACAGGGATACAACGTGGTCTTCGTGAACGATGAGTATCCAAACGACAGCGGTGTTCAAATCGTAGATGCAACCATCACACTGCAATATGTTCCCCTCTCGAGTGTCTACGCCCTGATAGCAGGCTTGGCGGTATTCGCGTGCGGATTAGCCACTTTGGTCGTCGCGCTGCGAAACGGGAAGAAGCTGCTGCCTCCTAGCTGAGCGCCTCAGCACTGCATGTTGGGTATGTCTCCCCGTATCCACTAAGTTTCAAGAAGGGGCCGCGAGAAGACCCTGGCCTATTGGGCATAGATCTGACCATCTTCGCGTCACTCGCGTTCCTGTTTGGAATTGCCGCCCAGTTCCGTGCTGCCGACGGCTACGTGTTCCTCAGGAGGGTGATCGGCTCGCTGGAAGGCAGGCTCGGGATACTCTACGCGGTCGTCGTGGTGACTGCTGTATTCTCGCCCTTCATCCTCAACGACGTGCTCATCTTGGTCCTGACCCCGGTCCTAGTCAGATACTGTAAGCAGTTCAAGGTTGACATCACTCCGCTCCTCGTCGCTGAGATAACGTTCACCAACATCTCGAGTTCGCTGACCCCTCTCGGGAATCCCCAGAACATACTTCTTTGGCAGGCTTCGGGAGTGAGCGCGCGAGATTTCGTTGCCGGAACCTGGCTGCCCCTCGTCATTTCTGGTGCGCTGGCAGTTGTACTTCTCTTCCCTTTCAGGAAGAGGGCAGGAGGAGCGAGGGAGATGGCGACGACCGTGGGCTCGTGGGCACCTGCGCTTTACCTGTTCATAGTTGCGGTGGGTGTATTCTCCCTGAGCCTGCTCGGGGTGCCAGACGTGCTCGCGCTTGCTTTCGTCTTCGTCTTGGGTTTCGCGTTCAACATCAAGCGGCTCCGGCAGGTTGCCAGAGAGTTTGACGTCAGGAGTCTGCTCATACTCTGTCTGCTCGTCGGAGCGGTCCTAGCGACTTCTGTCGTCGTGCAACCGTTTGTCGGGCGCTACGTCGCCCGAGCCGCATCGGGCAATCAGCCATACTCGGCGCTCTTCGTCGGGGGCCTCGCCAATGTCATCAGCAATGTGCCGGCGACCCAGCTGGTTCTGTCGACGTCGGTGGTCACTCCTCATGCGGCCCCGGTCCTTGCCGTGGAGGCAGGACTAGCGGGAAACATCGATCCAATCGGCTCCTTCGCGAATGTGCTGGCCCTCGTGATGGTCAGGAGGAGCGGAATGGCGGTGCGGAGGGCGATTGCCCTCCAGGTAGTGATAGGCATTGTATCGTTCCTCCCAGCTTTCCTGTAGGCTGGTATTGTTCACCCAAAGTAACACCGTCTAGGAGCTACGCTCGCCGTCAGTACCCGTTCCGTGGGGGATGGGTGGACAGCTGGGTCAGGTCGTTCCTATGGGAGTCTTGTCCTCTAGGCCCATCATGTGCCCGCCGAAGGCGAGCGCCCAGAGAAGTGTGGGAAAGACGATCATCCGTTCCATTCCGCCTGCTCCCAAGCCAAGGTAGATTCCCAGAGCGAACAAGGCGCAACAGATGAGATCGATTAGTCCCAGAATCACCGAGAAATATCCCATGGGTTTCTTCTGAAGCCTATATGTGATGATTGCGGCCAAACCCGCAAAGATGAATGTTATGTCCGAAAAGATTACGTGTACAATTCCCGTGGTCTCAGGGAACAAGCCTACTCCCAGGGCACCGACGCCAGCCATGACTATCGCAATGGTAGCTGGTCTCCATCTGTACGCTCGGTGGAGGAAATAGCCCCCTACGATGATGAGAATCCCTAGCAGGGCGATTGATGAGTCGAAGAGATAGGCCGAAGGTGGTATGTAGCAAGACTTGGCTGGGCAATTCGCACCCAGGTCGCTGATGTAGTTCGAAGCGACGCTGTAGACGTATCCTGTCTCGTTGCCCGTCCCCAGAACGTGCGGGGGGTTGGCCGATGAATCGATGATCTCCGAGACAATCATCGAGAGTCCGAATTGGACGGCTCCGACGAAGATGGCAATGCCTGATTTCGCGGCGTTCGACAGCGCCATTGCCGACGGAACAAGTCGTCGACCTAAAAACCTGAGCCGCCGATTGATGGGAGAATCGAGAAACCGAATGGTTCCGGCTCCTCACACCTTGATGCCCATCATCCTCTCGATGAGGTCCGAGAGGGTGACCACGCCTACAACCTTCTCCCCGTCGTAGACGAAGGCAATCGTGGTTCCTGAATCCTCGAGGGTCTGCATTATGCTGGAGAGCTTATCGTCCCTGTTCGCCTTCGCCGGCTGAATCATGTGATCGAGGAGGCTGTCGTTGAGCAGGTCGCGTCCGACGGCCTTGGACATTGTGTGGAAGGTCACGGCCCCAATGAAAACCTTCCTCGCTTCGTCGAACACCGGGATTCGTGGGTGGTTGGTATTACCCATGATCTTCAGCGCATCAAGCACCGTGGCATCGCTCCGTACGTAGACCACTTTCTCTATCGGGGTGACTATGTCGGCCGCCGTGCTCCTGCTGGAGCTCGCGGCCGCGCGCAGGAGCCTGCCCGCGTCTGGCTCGATATGGCCTGCCCTCTCTAGCATAAGCACCACGTCTTCGAACTCGTCGGCCAACTCCTCCGTCTCGTAGCCCTCCCTCCCGACTATCTTCTCCGAGAGTACCCTAGCGAGCGACGCCAACGGGACGGCGATGGGCGAGAGGACCCGCAGGACGATGCTTGTGCTCGGGGACAAGGTGACAGCCATTCGCAGCGAGTTCTCGATTCCGATGGCCTTCGGCAGCAGGTAGAGGAGTATCATTATCGCCAGGGACCCCAGCACAGCGGTGTAGACCCAGCCGATTGGCCCGAAGATTCCTGTGAGAATTAGCCCAATCGTGCTCGCTATGACTACGCTGGTAATCGTGTCGAGGAGGGTCGTCACGCTTACGAGATTGGTCTTCTCGTTCACGATCGCCAAGGCCTTCGTTGCGTTCTGGGAACCGCCGCCAGCGGACGCGCCGAGAGACAGAGGGCTCAGTGTAAGAAAGGTTGCCTCCATCAGCGACGACCAGAACGCAACGGCCGCTGCCGCCGCCAAGCTTGCGTAGACGACGACTCCTACCATTCTTTCAGTTCGCCTGGCGTAACTGGTTCAACTGACAAGGGTGCCTATCTTGGTGCCTCGCGCCGCCTTGAGCACGTTCTTCGGCTCGAAGCCGTTGAGCACAATGAGCTTCACTCTCGACTCTAGAAGCCGCTCCACGGCAATCGGATCGATGATGCTGTGGATGCCGGGCTTGTGGCTGCCGCCGATTATTTCGCTGAGCTCGTCGTGAGAGATTTTGTCCAGCTTCTTGGCCCTCTTGTTGATTCTTGGGTCTGAGGTGTAGATTCCTTCCTGGTCTGAACCCTTGATCAGGAGGTCAGCTCTCCAGCTGGCCGCGAGCAGTGCCGCTACTGTGTCGGTGGTTATCCCTGGTCTGAGGCCTCCCATTACGGCGACTCTGTTCCTGGCGAGCCTCTGCAAGAGCCCTTCGATTGAGGTGGGAATTGAGCTCACGCCGCCTAGCTTCATCGCCATGAGCCTCGCGTTCAGCCTAGAAGCGTGAATCGCGATCGTGTCCTGCTGGTACGATGAGAGTCCCAACCTCCGGGCCGAGTCTATGTACTTCCTCGACACCGTGCCCCCTCCGACAACTACTGCAACTGAGTTCCCCTCGGCCGTGAGCTGTGACACCGCGTCGGCGTAACCCTCCAGTAGCATGGCGTCCGGAGGGAATCCCATGACCGAGCCCCCAATCCTCAACACTATCTTCAGTGTGCCTCGCTTTCCCCGCTGCGCTGTTATCATGAGGCAGGTTTTATAAATGAGTGTGGGATTCGATTATCATCCGGATGTTCTTGCGGACTGCGTTGCAAACCGTTTCCTGACTAAGGGTGCTAGGGTGAGTTGTCAAAGTCCGAATCAGTCAAACTATACAAGGTAAGAAAGCTGATCTCCGAGCTCGCCAGCAAGGAAGGTCGTGGGACCGAGCTGGTGACGTTGTACGTTCCCCCGAAGAAGCCAATCCATGAGGTGATCGCGAACCTCCGCGAGGAATGGGGGACTGCGGGGAACATAAAGTCAGACACCACCAGGAACCACGTCCAAGACGCGCTTGTCAAGGCCATGCAGAGGCTCAAGCTATACCGGGAACCGCCTGACAACGGCCTGGTGATCTTCTGCGGAGCGCTGGGGGACAACCCTGGAAGCGAGGTAGTGAACATCTGGGAAATCGAGCCGCCCAAGCCCGTCCGGGCGTACACCTACCAGTGCGACGACCACTTTCACGTGGAAATGCTCAAGGAAATGTTGAGAGAAGAGAAGGTCTTCGGGCTACTCGTAATCGATTCGTCGGAGTCGGCCATTGGAATCCTCAGCGGCGACAGCCTAGAGATTCCAGATGACATGACCTCCGGAATTTCGGGGAAGACCAGAAAGGGCGGTCAGAGCGCCAGGAGGTACGAGAGAGGCCGCGAGATGGAGCTCACGTACTTCTATCACAGGGTAGCCGAACATGCCACGAAGATACTGCTCGAAGACGCGAAGGTCACTGGTCTGATCGTTGGGGGACCAGGTCCCACGAAGGAGTCCTTCCTGAAATCCGAGCTACTGAACTATCAGCTCAGACAGAAAATAATCGCCGTACTGGACACATCATATTCTGGCAGGGAGGGGATTAGGGAGCTCGTCGAGAAGGCCACCGACATCCTGCAGGGAGTGAGGTTGGTGGAGGAGAAGAAGCTCGTGCAGCGGTTCCTGGGCGAAGTGAACAAGCAGGGAGGCCTTGCGGTCTACGGGCTCCCGAGGGTGATAGAAGCACTTCAGAAGGCGAATGCCGAGGTCGTGCTGGTATCTGACGACCTGGACACGTTCAGGATAACGGCCAAGTGTAAGAAGTGCGATATGGTCAAGCAGGAGACGGCGCAGACAAGGAATAAGGTTCAGAAAATCCAGGAGATGATGGCAGAACCATGCACGAAGTGCGGTTCTCTCGACTATGACGTGTCCGAGAAGGACTTGGTGGACGTACTCGAGGAGATGGCGTTCCAGGTAGGGTCCAAGGTCGAGATGATCTCTTCGGGGACGGAGGAAGGGAACATGTTCAAGACCTTCGGCGGGGTCGCGGCCCTGCTTCGGTACAGGCAGAGCTAGCCGAGCGCCGTTACGGTCCCTGCCAGCAGTTGATTCCCGATAATGGTAATCGCATATCCTCCGGCCGCGCCGGGGCCGGCAGGCAGATTCAGGGTTCCTGTGTAGGTGAACGTCACCGAAGCGCCTGACGCCAGCTCGTAGGGGGAGAATCCGAAGATGGCCTGAGCCGCGCTTGAAACCGGCCCCGGCCTCCCAGTCTGGAAGGGCTGGAGCGAACCGTTCTGTTCTACGAGCAGCACTGTGGCGTCTGACAGGGACGCAGAGAGTATGTTCTGGCGCATCGCCATCTGTGGAGTGATAATGATCATCCGAATTGGGAGCGGGTTATGGGTGGGGTTGCTCACGGTCAACGAGAGGGAGTGAGGCGTAAGCGACACGGAGCCCACGAAGAGGCGATCGCCGTAGTCCTGCGTGAAGTTTGAGTACCAGGTCGAGGTCTTCAGGCTAGACATCGATCCCACGTGCCCCGACGTTGACTGGACCTCGCTTGGAGGAACCTCCACTGCTTGGGCGGCGGCCTGGGCGAGGAACTGGGGAGCCGTCCTCGAGCCGACGTTCAGAATCGTCGAATGTAGGTCGACCAGCGCCGTGCTGGTTCCGGAGGGGCTGACGACGAGGTCGTTGACGAACGGAACCTGTAGGCTTGTGTCGCCGAGAGTCGCAGTGTAGTTCCTCCCCTGGAAGTCGACCTGGCAGGTCGAAATCCCGAAGGCGACCGCGTCGTAGGTGCCGCTGGGCACATCGCTGGATGTGATGGTCTCGGTGAGATTGGCGAGCCCGATGGCCTCGACGGTCCCCTGGGTGTCGAGCCTGACCCACCCGCTGGTCGAGGGGAACCCCACGGCGTGAATCTGGAGGCCGTCGTAGGAGATGTAGACGGCCGTGACCCCCTCGGGGAAGGACGGTGGGTCTGTGACCATTATCGACAGCGTGCCGGTCGAGCTCGGCTTCAGCGTGCCCGCACCGACGGGGGCGAATCCGAAGGTCGCCGCAGCGAGGATTATGACCAAGGCTAGCGCGAAAGCCACGAAACCCGAGAAAAGAGCCTTGGTCCGAGGTCCCATCTGGTTGGGTGTCCTTCCCGCGCGATTTGAATCAACTGTTTTAAACACTCGGTGTTCTAATCGCCTGAACATCGTTCAACTTTTGAACGGCGTCACGAGATGCAGGGCGGGGAAGCTTGAGCGGGGGCTCGGTAGACGCAGAGCTGAAAGGGAATACTCTGCGGGTCTACGTGTATGCCCTCAAGAACCGGAAGGTCGGGGTTAGAGAGGTCCAGAGAGCCCTCCGGATGTCGAACCCGTCGCTAGCGCAGTACCACCTGGGTAAGCTGAAGGAACTTGGCCTGCTGGCCGAGAACAACGGCGAATACGAAGTGGTCAACGAGGTCAAGGTCGATGTGATGAGAGACTTCTTGCGTGTCGGCACTCTTATCGTGCCCCGGTTCGTCTTCTACGCGGTATTTTTCACCGTGTTCGCGGTCTACCTTGCGGTCGTGGCCTATCCCCTCTTCTCCCTCGTCCCCGTGCTGGTCTGGCTGACGGGGCTCCTGGTGTTGGCGGCGGCCCTCTTCTGGTACGAAGCCCAGAGAGCTTGGAGATCCATGCCCTCTCCGTAGGCCACGAGCCGCAAATGGTTTTATCCCAATGATGGAAACGGAGGAGACTGATAGCTAAATTTGCCCATTCGCATCGGCTTGATTGGGAAGACCAACGCTGGCAAGACCACGCTGTTCAACTCGATGACCTTGCGCTCCGGGGAGGTCTCCAACTACCCGTTTACGACGAAGGCCCCGGAGACCGGAATCGGGAGCGTCGTAACCTTGTGTGTCCACAAGGAGTTCAACGTCCAAGACAATCCGAGCAATTCGAAATGCGAAGACGGCTGGAGGTTCGTCCCGGTCGAAGTGACGGACCTTCCTGGGCTCATCAAGGGAGCCTGGATGGGAAAGGGACTCGGCAACCAGTTCCTCAGCGTGGCGGCGCAGTCTGACGTCCTGCTGCACGTGGTAGACGCTTCTGGGAGCGTGGACAAGGACGGAAGAATAACGGAGCCGGGGACGGGCGACCCGCTGGCAGACTTCGCAGATGTAGAACTTGAACTCGTCCTGTGGTATGTGAAGATGTTCACTGCCAATATGGGCAAAATCTCGAAGCTTTCGAAGGTGCCGGGCTACGGGCTCGCAGACGCGGTGGCCGAGACGATGCAAGGGATGGGCGTCAGAAAGGAACACGCCCTCAGATCGCTCAACGAAGCCCTTCTGGAGAACAAGGAATTCGACAAATGGACCGAAGGCGACATACAGAACTACTGCTGGGCGCTGCGCGAGATATCAAAACCCACCCTGATCATAGCAAACAAGATGGACCTGCCGTTCGCAGCCGAGAACTTCCAGAAGCTCCGGGAGAAGTACAAGGGGCTGATAGTCGTCCCGACCTGCGGAGAGGCAGAGCTTACCCTCAGGCGGGCGGAGTCCAAGGGGCTCATCAAGTATGTGCCTGGTGAAGAGCGCTTCGATATATTGAAGCCGCAGGACCTTAATGACGCCCAGAAGAGTGCACTCGCCTACATCCGGAGGAAGGTCTTCGGCGAGTACCTGAGGACCGGAGTCCAGTTCGCCATGAACATAGCGGTCTTCAAGCTGCTGAAGATGAACGCCGTGTACCCCGTGGCCGACGCCGAGAAGCTGACTGACAAGCAGGGCAAGATCCTTCCGGATGTCTACCTGCTGCCCACCGGGTCGACTGTCGAGGAACTGGCG
>Ga0187772_10001212_pt1 | contig 12120 bp, 8 predicted proteins | sample 0116_SJ02_MP15_2_FD_133137 | JGI IMG/M metagenome (GOLD analysis project Ga0187772, IMG submission 133137) | Tropical peat soil microbial communities from peatlands in Department of Meta, Colombia - 0116_SJ02_MP15_20_MG | ecosystem: Environmental > Terrestrial > Soil > Wetlands > Peat | place... | reverse complement strand
TCTCCCGTGCTGCGCGCGCGGCTCGATCACGCGCTCGAACTCTACCAGGGCGGAGTGGCGCCGGTGATCATCACAACCGGCGGCGCGGCCGCCGACCCGAGTTTCAGCGAAGGTGGCGTGGGCCGCGATTACCTGATGCATCACGGAGTCCCGGAGCGCAGCTTGATTGCTGAGACTCAGGGCAGCGACACATCCGAATCGGCACGGCGCGTCGCGGTGATCATGCGCGCCAACGGGCTGCACAGCTGCGTTGCGGTCAGCGATGCCTATCATGTCTTCCGCATTAGGAAGCTGCTGGAACATCAGGGTGTGGGCCCAGTGTATGTCGCGCCGCGCCCCGACTCACGACCTCATGGCAAAATGCAGCGAGCCATGGCGGTATTGCGTGAAGCAACGAGTTATCTGCTGTGGAGGCTTGGAATTACGTAACAGCGATCTCAGAAGTCAGGCCGTTCCTCACCAGCCGTTCCGCTCCCGCAAGCTGGTGATGTGCGCCACATGATGGCGGCCATGCCACGCGTACAGGGCGAGCGTCTTTTCGAGGGTCATCGGGCCAAGTTCCGGATGGCGGAAGGTGCGTTTCCAATCTACAGCGGTTAGCGATCGGAGCAACTGCACCCAGCGATCATGCAATGAGTCCAGCATCGTGAGAGAAACTTCGATTGGCGTCGTTTTGGTATCGGCAAGTTCCGCCCAACGATCCTCGGCATAGGGCTTGATAGTCGGTTCGTCTTCGGTCAATGCCAGCTTGAAGCGCGTGTAGGAATTCAGATGACTGTCCGGCACATGGTGGACGACCTGGCGAACGGTCCATCCACCGGGACGATAGGGAGTGTCGAGCTGAGAGTCAGTCAGGCCTTTGACGGCGGCGCGCAGGTTGGCGGGAGTGCCGGCAATGTCGTTCAGAAAAGCTTGTTTCTGTTGTTCGGTGGGAGGGCCGTCGTAGCTGAACTTGCCGACGGGATAGCGTAGATCATCAGTCATCTCGTCTCCGTGGAAAGGCTCAGGCGAAACAGATGAGCCATGATGTTGGGAGGGTTCAAGAAAACAAACACAGCCTACGCCGCGGCGACGCCTGAGGATTGAACCAACCTGATAAATACCACCCCTAGTGTGTTCGGCGCGGGAGGCCCATCTCCTCCGGCTTTGAATTTCGGTTCACCTGCACTCGTCCTGGTGCATCGAAACTGGTTCTGAGCTAAACTCTCCCTGCTGTGGGGTTTAGCTTCTCAGTCCCGGAAGCCTCCCGTTTCCGGGCGCGATCGAGGGGAAACTATGCCGTCTTCAGTCTGGTCCGGCCACTTAACCTTCGGACTCATCTCCATGCCGGTGCGCCTTTTCTCCGGCGCTCGTAGTTCGGGCATCTCCTTCAACATGCTGCACCGCACGGACAAGTCGCGCCTGAAGCAGCAATATGTATGCCAGGCCGACGGACAGGTCGTCGATCGCAGCGACATCGTCAAGGGCTATGAGTTCCGCAAAGACGAATACATCATTATCGAGCCTGACGAGATCAAGAAGATCGAGCCGCAGACGGCGAAGACGATGGAGATCCTCGAATTCGTCAAGGAGAGCGAAGTCGATCCGGTGTACTTCGAGTCGTCGTATTACATGATGCCCGAAGAGGCCGGACGCCGGCCGTACGCGCTGCTGACCAAGGCGCTCGAAGAGAGCGAGTATGTGGCTATTGCGAAGATCACGATGCACAACCGCGAGTACACGGTATTCCTGCGCCCGACCGAAGGCGGGATGATGCTGCACACCATGTATTACTCCGATGAGGTGAAGAAACTCGAAGGCTTCGGCGCCCCAGAAGGCGTGGAACTGAAAGACGCCGAAGTGAAAGTCGCTCATCAGCTGATTGAGGCGCTGGCCGCCGAATGGGATCCGGAGAAATACAAGGACAATTTCCAGGAAAACCTGAAGAAGCTGATCGAAACCAAACTCGAGGGCGGAGAAGTGGCCGAGGTCGAACGGCCAAAGAAACTTGCCCCGGTGGTTGATCTGATGGCCGCGTTAAAACAGAGCCTTGCTCAAATGGAAGGGAAGAAAAAGCCCGCCGCGACGATAAAGGAAGAGCCCGCTGCCGCGTCGGCGAAATCACGCCGCGGCCGCGGCTGAAAGCGCAGTCCTGTTGTTGGTGTTTTCGCAGGCATCCCCGCCTGCACAATGCCGCATCCCTACATGATTGCGTGAACAACCGATCGGCCTGCTCTCTGGCGCGGACTGGCCGCAACCGTTACAATAATCGCTTCGTTCCAAATCATTTTGAATCAGGATTCTACTCTTGGGGTGCCGATGAGTTTGCGACGTGTGGGCGGGATCGCCGCGGTAGCGCTGGCAATTTTTCTGTGGACTTCCTGCGGTGACATTTTTCGCCCGGTGGTCATACCCGTCAACACCACACCGCCCACGCCGGAGAACTTCCACGAAGTATTCGGCGTTGGCGTGAATGCGCCCTTTAATCAGGGGACTTCGTTTCAGATCGACGTTTCCGGCGACAGCGACATCGGCGCCGCCAATGTCGGGGTGAACCCGACCCATGCCGCGATCCTGCCAAGTAATTCCCGGGTTTTTGTCGCCGCTTCCGGCAGTGTGTATGCGGGCCTAGCCGATCTGGTTACCTCATACACCCCGGCGGTGGACAGTTCCTCGGCAACTGGACTGGGATCGCCGACCGCCTTCAGCTTCCCCAACATCGGCGCAGGTTCGTCGTCGGGCATCAGCTCGATTTCCGAAGCCGGCAATGTGGTGACCATGACGGTGGTGACGCCCCTGTACAACGCGGTTGTGGGCGCGGTGGTTTCGATCTCGAGCGTCAACGTCACGGGATATGATGGCACCTTCCCGATTGCCTCGGTAAGCCAGAACATTGTGAACGGGACACCGGTTCAGACCATCACCTACGTCGACTCGGCTAGTGGTTTGGCGGCCGGGTCGGGAGGAACCGCGTCGGTTCCGGTGATTTGTTCCTATCTGCCGGATTTCGTCGCGGCTGGGCAGAATACTGCCGTGTATGTCGCCAGCTATGGAGTGGAGAACGCAATCAATTGCAATCTGAGCAGCACCGATTCGGTGGCGCTGCTGAATCCGTCGGAGACGACAATTACGAATATCGCGTACCTCGGTGCAGGTACGCACCCGGTTGCGATGGTAGAGACGACGGACGGAGTGAACCTCTACGTGCTCCAGTCGAACGACATCGTGACCGATCTTTCGCCTGCGGACCTGACACCGATGCCGGTTTCGACCATCCCCGTCGGCCAGTCCCCCACATGGGCGGTGGCGCGCCCCGACAACCTGCGGCTTTACGTAGTGACGCAGGGTGACGGCCAGCTTTACACGATCCGCACCGACACGAATCAGATCGTCTCGACCCAGTCCGTGGGAGGACCCGGCGCCAATTATGTGTACTACGACTTGACGCGCAACCGGGTGTTTGTGACGAATCCGACTGCTGGTGCGGTGTATGTTTTCGACGCGACCACCGATTCGCCCACGCTGCTAACAACGCTGAAAATTGCGGCCCCGCCAGTGCCGGTGTCGGCGAGCGCGAGCAACTGCGCGACCTACACCTGCACGTATAGTTCGGTCGCACCGACCTCGGTTGCCGCGCTGCAGGATGGCTCGCGATTCTATATTGCTAGCTATGTGACGGGAACGGCGACAGCAACCGGTAAGGCATCGACTTGTCCCGACCCGAGCGTATCGGCTGCGGGCTGCGTGATTCCACAGGTGAGCGTCTTCGACGCATCGACGTTCACGCTCAAAACCACGATCTTTCCGTTGATTCCGGCTGCGACCAGCTCCCAGCCATTCGCGGTTGCTCCAGTTTCCTTCTGCGCTCCAGTCGAGCCGTATGTGCCTACCTCGGCCCGCTTCCGCATGTCAGTAGCTACGTCCATTCAGAGCCAGCGTGCATACGCCAGCATGTGCGACGGAGGATGGGTGGCGATCATTGCTACGTATTCCAGCCCGGTGGCCTCAGGCTCGAAAAACACAGGAGACACCCTGGTTACCGACCTCGATACGCCATTCGGCGCTGGCGCCCAGGGACCACACGGGCAAGCGCCGCTGCAGTATCCGGTATTTCTGCTGACGGGACAGTAACGGTCGGCGAATTAAACTTTGGTAGGAACTTCCTCTTTCGCGGCGTCCTTTGCGGCGTAGTGCGAGTCGACGTATTCGTCGAGAATCTCGATGAACTCCGCCACGATCCTGTCACCCTTCAGCGTGGTGAAGAGGCGTCCATCGACGTAGACCGGGGCTTTCGGCTCCTCGAACGTTCCCGGCAGAGAAATGCCGATGTTGGCGTGCTTCGATTCGCCGGGCCCGTTGACCACGCATCCCATCACTGCCAGCTTCATTTCTTCAACACCAACATAGCGACCTTTCCAGGCGGGCATTTGTTCGCGCAGATAGGACTGAATCTGCTCGGCCATTTCCTGGAAGAATGTGCTGGTGGTGCGGCCACAGCCTGGACAGGCCGTGACCTGCGGCGTGAAGCTGCGAATGCCCATCGATTGCAGAATCTGCTGCGCGACGCGCACTTCTTCGGTGCGGTCGCCGCCCGGCGCAGGAGTGAGCGAAACCCGAATCGTGTCGCCGATGCCTTCCTGCAGAAGAACGCCCATCGCAGCGCTGGATGCCACGATGCCCTTCGCCCCCATGCCGGCTTCTGTCAGCCCGAGGTGCAACGGATAAGTGCAACGGGCAGCAAGAGAGCAATAGACGTCGATGAGGTCCTGCACTCCACTGACTTTCGCGCTGAGAATAATGTGATCGGCGGGCAGCCCGTATTTTTCAGCCAGTTCGGCCGAATTTAACGCGCTTACGACCATCGCTTCCATCGTGACTTCGCGAGCGTTCTTCGGTTCGGCGAGGCGGGAATTCTCGTCCATCATGCGCGTGAGGAGGGTTTGATCGAGCGATCCCCAATTCACGCCGATGCGTACCGGCTTGTCGTATTTCACGGCAACTTCGATCATCGTGCGGAAGTTCGAATCACCCTTGGCGCCGATGCTGGCGTTACCAGGATTGATGCGGTACTTGGCCAAGTCACGTGCGCACTCGGGATACTTGGTCAGCAGAATGTGCCCGTTGTAATGGAAGTCGCCGATGATGGGGACGCGCACGCCCTGCTTGTCGAGCTGTTCGACAATATGGGGCACAGCTGCTGCCGCGTCTTCGTTGTTGACTGTGACCCTTACCAGTTCCGAGCCGGCGCGGGCGAGCGCCGTGCATTGCTGCACGGTCGCGGAAATGTCGGCGGTATCAGTGTTGGTCATGGATTGCACCACGACTGGTGCATCCGAGCCCACCCGCAGACCTCCAACGCTAGCCGTAACGGTTTTTCTGCGTGGAATCATAGACATGAGGAAGCTCTATTTTAGCATGTGAAAACGCGGCCTCGGCGGCAGGGCCAAGAGCTATGAGGACAGAGCGCTATAATGGCGCTCGCTATGGGCCTCGCTGTCGGGACGAGAATCGGCCCTTACGAAATCCTCGCTCTGCTGGGAGCGGGCGGGATGGGCGAAGTGTATCGGGCGCGGGACACGCGGCTGGGGCGCGATGTGGCCATCAAGGTTCTGCCTGCCGCGGTGGCCAGGGAACCGGAACGGTTGCTTCGATTCGAGACTGAGGCGCGGGCTGTCGCTGCGCTGAACCATCCTAATATCCTCTCCATTCATGACGTCGGAACCCATGACGGCGCGCCGTACCTCGTTTCGGAGTGTCTGGAGGGTCAGTCGCTGCGGTTTGAGCTACGCGTCGGCGCGCTCCCCTTGCGCCGCGCAGTCGAGTATGGGACAGCCATCGCGCAAGGCCTGGCGGCGGCCCACGATAAAGGCATCGTTCATCGCGACCTGAAGCCGGAGAACATCTTCGTCACGCGGGACGGCCGGGTGAAGATTCTCGATTTCGGCGTGGCCAAGCTGGTGCGGCCGGAATCGGCACCCGACGAAAACGCGACGCTGGAAGCCGGTCCCACGGCCGCGGGCATCGTGCTGGGCACCGCGGGATACATGGCGCCCGAGCAGGTGCGGGGCGAACCAGTCGACGCGCGCACCGACATTTTCGCCCTCGGCTCGATTCTGTACGAAATGCTCTCGGGGCAGCGCGCCTTCCGCCACAACACTTCCGCCGAAACCATGACCGCGATCCTGAGGGAGGATCCGCCGGAATTGAGCCTTTCGGGCAAGCCAATTCTGCCGGCGATGGAGCGGATCGTGCGCCGGTGTATTGAAAAAAAGCCGCCGCTGCGGTTTCAGTCTGCGCGCGATCTGGCCTTCAATCTCGAAGGGCTCACGGGGATATCTACCACCAGCACTGGCGCCCTGCCTGTTTCAGCCAAACCGGACAGATCAAAGGCTCTGCCTCTGGCGGCTGGCGCGCTCCTGATGATTGTGCTGGCCGCCGGCGCCTGGATGCTAGGACGCCGCGCCGCCATCACGGCTCCGCCTACATACCATCAACTTACGTTCGAGCGCGGACTGGTGTATGCCGCGCGCTTCGCCTCCGATGGGCGTTCGATCTACTACAGTGCCAGCTGGAATGGGCAGCCGGTGCAGTTGTATTCCACTCTGCCCGATGGCCCCGAGTCGCGTCCGTTGAATCTGGCGAACTCAACTTTATTTGCCGCTTCTCCGTCGGAGCTGGCGATTTCAATTGGCTGCAAGGATCGCTACATCGGGAATTGCCAGGGAATTCTGGGTCTGGTTCCGGTGGCCGGCGGCTCGCCGCGCGAGATTGCCGCCGATGTGCTCTCGGCGGACTGGAACGCCGATCAGAGCGAAATGGCCGTCATTCGTCAAGTGGAGGGCAAATACCGCGTGGAGTTCCCGCGAGGAAAGGTGATTTATGAGAGCATCCGCCCGCTGGGCGACCTGCGGATCTCGCCACGCGGGAATGCGGTGGCCTTTGGAGATTTTGTGAACGTGGAAGGCGATGGCGGATGGGTTGTCGTGGTCGACCGGGGCGGAAAAGAGCTGTTGCGATCGAGTCTTTTCATCAGCGTCGAAGGCGTAGCGTGGCCTCCGGCCGGGGATGAAGTCTGGGCAGGCGCGACTCCGCGCGAGGGCTGGGCCAATGAGATTCATGCTCTGGGTCTAAATGGGAAAGACCGGGTTGTGCTTCGCCTGCCGGGCATGCTGCGGCTGCACGACATCGCACGCGACGGTCGCATGCTCCTGTCCAAGGAATCATGGCGAACCGCGCTGCAGTTCCGTGGGCCGGGCGAGGGTAAAGAGCGGGACTTTGCTTGGCTCGACTACGCGACCCTGCGCGACATCTCCGTCGATGGGAAGCTCATGACTTTCGACGACTGGGGTGCGGCGGCCGGCAACACCAACTTGGCCTACGTGCGTAAGACCGACGGATCGCCGGCCATCAAGCTGGGCGCATGGTCGCAACCCGTGATTTCGCCCGACGGCACGCGAGTGCTGGCGATTGAAATGTCGCTGTCGGCTACACCGAGCCTTTCGCTGCTGCCCGTGGGAGTTGGAGAAACGCAGAAGCTGAACGCCGGAGCCATGGTGCAGATGAATGTTGTAGGGTTCACACCAGATGGGAAAGCCGTCCACTTCGCCGGCGATGACGGTCACGGCTGGCGGATGTATCTGCTGGACCTGGCCGGAGGACCGGCGCGCGCAGTGACGCCGGTGATCTCGTTAAAGCCATCCCACTTCGAGTCGCATGTGGTATCGCCGGATGGCAAATTCATTTTTGCCCGCGATACGAGCGGCAAGGGCCAGCTCTATCCGATTTCAGGGGGTGAGCCGCGCGCCGTTGCCGGCTGGTCGCCGGATGACATCTGGATTACCTGGTCAGACGACGGACACTCAGCCTACGTCTATCACGATGACAAGACGTCAGCGCCGGTCTATCGGCTGGATCTGGGCGCGGGAAAGAGAGAGCTGGTCACGGCGCTGGCGCCTGGCGATACCGCGGGAGTGACTTCACTCTACAACGTATGCATGATTCCCGATGGCAAGACTTACGGCTATTCCTTCGCCCGCGATCTGTCGGATTTGTTCCTGGTGGAAGGCGTGAAATAACGGACCCACGCACTAAGGCGGCCGTGAGGGCCGGTTCCTCGAGCCTCTTTTCACTCCAAGGTTAGGGCAAACGATCCGCTAGCCCAGGAATGGTCTTCATCAGGTCGTTGTAGATCACCATCACGGCAAACAGGACCAAAAAAACGAAAGCTGCCTGATAGACGCGTTCCTTGATGGCCAAGCTGATGTCGCGGCGCATCAGCCCCTCAATCAGCAGGAACATGATGACTCCGCCGTCGAGGATGGGAATCGGCAGCAGGTTGAAAATGCCGAGATTGAGGCTGATCGCAGCGGTTAGCTCCATCAGTGGCGTCCAGCCCTTGCGGCGCGCAGCTTCGCCGGCGGCTTGCCCGATGCGGATCGGTCCTTCAATGGAGCGCACGGAAATCTTGTGCTCCACCATCTTCTTCACGAGTTCAAGAATGAGCACGGCATTTTGCCGGTTCTCATGCAGGGAAAGGTCGAAAGCCTGTGCGAAAGGCAGAGTCTTGACTTTCATCGGCATACTGCCGATGCCGATGCGATACCGCTTTTCCAATAGTACCGGTTGGACCGAGAAGGTTTTTTGTTGGCCGTCGCGCAGCACCGTGAGCGTAATGGGCTTGTCTTTGGTGACTTCCAGGCTCTCGATCATCGACGCCACAGATGGCAGCGGGTTTCCATCAAGATCGAGAATCTGATCTCCTTCTTTCAGTCCGGCTTTCTCGGCGGGCATGTCGGGCTGAAGGTCAGTGATCACGACTTTGCTCTCTTTGGGAGACCAGCCGGCAAATCCAATTTGATCGACGCCTTCGGCCTTGGGCACAACCGTCTTTTCCAGTGTCTGGCCGTTGCGCTCGATTTCGACTTCCAGCGGTTGCCCGGGGCTGAGCGCCTCTTTCAAGTTCACCTGCTCCCAGTTGGGATTCGGTACCCCATCGATGCGGGTAATGCGATCGCCAATCTGGAAACCAGCCTGCGCGGCGGCGGAGTCGTGCAATACCCATCCGATCACGGTCGGCTCGTCATACACGGCTGGGTATTCATAATGCACCGTGTAAACCACAGTGAGCAGGACGATCGCGAGCAGGATGTTCATGGTGGGGCCAGCGATGGCAATCAGAAAGCGATGCCAGCGCGGGTGATTCAGAAACTCGCCGGGATCACCGGTCCGCTCGTCCATCGGATTCTCGCCGGCCATTTTGACGTAGCCGCCGAGGGGCAGAGCATTGATGCGATAGTCGGTCTCGCCTTTGCGGAAGCCCACCAGCCGTTTGCCGAAGCCGATCGCGAACTGCTCCACGCGCACTCCCAGCCACTTGGCCACGGCATAGTGGCCGAATTCGTGGATGAGGATCATGAAGCCCAGGACGGCCGCTACCGCGATTAAGGAGGTAAGGAAATCAGACATATGCGAGGACGTTTTCTCCCACTGATTAGATTCCGAAAATTAGACGAAAGATGTTACGCGGTGTGCCTTGTGGCGTTCTCCGCTGACAGCTACAACGCATTCCTGGGCGCATCGGCGCGCGCGCGTGTCGGCCGCCAGCACTTTTTGAATCGAATCGAGCTTCTCGGCGCTGGTTTCGCTCTGCACTTGTTCAATGATCCTGGGAATCTGGTCAAACCCGATACTGCCTTCAAGAAACGCTGCCACAGCGACCTCGTCGGCCGCGTTCAGCGCCACAGTCCTGGCGCCGCCGGCCCGAGCCGCCTCGTACGCCAACCGCAAACAGGGAAATTTTTTCAGGTCTGGCGGACAGAAGTCGAGATGACGCAAGTCACTGACCCGGAAGCGCATATCCGAGGGTATGCGGTCGGGATACGTTAAAGCGTACAAAATCGGAAGACGCATATCCGTTACCGAAAACTGAGCAAGTATGCTGCCATCCACGAACTCCACCATGGAGTGAATTGTCGATTGCGGATGGACAATTACTTCCACTTTTTCCGGAGGCATGTGAAACAATCTGCACGCCTCAATCACTTCAAATCCCTTGTTCATGAGGGTGGCAGAGTCGATGGTGATGCGCTTGCCCATCTTCCAGGTGGGATGATTCAGAGCCTCGTCCACCGTAATCGACGCCAGCTTGGAGGCGGGGGTATTCAGGAACGGCCCGCCGGAAGCCGTCAGCCAGATGCGCTCGACTTCTTCCATGCGCCCGCCGCGCAAGCACTGATGGATCGCATTGTGTTCGCTGTCGATGGGCAGGAGCGGCTTGCCTTGTTTGCGGGCTTCGGCAGTGATGAGCTCGCCCGCTGCTACGAGGCATTCTTTATTGGCTAACCCGACGGCCTTCCCGGCCCGAACAGCTTCGTAAGTTGCCTCCAGTCCCGCCACTCCGACGATGGCGCTAACCACGAACTCGACTTCGGGATGCGTGGCCACGCGCACCGTTCCGGCCGCGCCGTAGGCGACTTCGACTTCGCTGAGGCCTTGTTTCTTGAGGCGGGCGCGCAGCGTCTCTGCATCCGCTTCTCCGGCCATCGAAATCACCCGCGGACGCCAACGCTTCGCCTGCTCAAACGCCGCTTCGACATTCGCTCCCGCGGCGAGGGCAACGATCTGAAATCGATCCGGATAGGACTCTGCAACGCTCAGCGTGCTCCGCCCGATGGAACCCGTTGAACCAAGGATGGCGATGCGTTTCATGCTGGATACAGAGGTGGACACGAACTTCTTATTTTACGCGGTTCTTGCTTGATTGGGGCGCTGCGCCGGGGGATTACTGCATGACGCGCCAAGCCGCATAGTACCACAGCACGGGAGCGGCGAAGAGCAAAGCATCAATGCGATCGAGCATGCCCCCATGGCCGGGGAGGAGCGCACCGGAATCCTTCACGCCGGCTCCGCGTTTGATCAGGGACTCGACCAGATCCCCAAGCTGCGCGGCGAGGTTGAGCACGATCGTGAGCGCGATCACCGGCCCCATCGCGGGCTGCTCGAGGCCGAACATGCCGTCGCGGCGCTCAATCAGGCCCCAGCCCATCAGCGCGGAGCTGATCGAGGAAGCATAATCGAAAAGCAGCCAGCCGACGGCAACACTGGCGATTAGAGATGCCGCCGCTCCCTCCCACGTTTTTTTCGGACTAATCCGAGGCGACATCAGATGGCGGCCAATCGATTTGCCAACGAAATAAGCGAAGATGTCGCCGGCCCAGACCACGAGCAACAAATAGAGCAGGTAGAACGCGCCCGCCCACTGCTGGCGCAACTGCACCAGCATTCCCATGGGCAAGGCAATATAGGTGAAGGCGAAGACAGAAGCTGCCGCCGCAGGATATCCGTTGCGCAGTTCTCCCTCGCGCATGGCTCGCGTCAGAAAGATAAAGGGCGCAATGGCGGCGGCCAGTCCGAGAACGACCAGGAATTCTCCCGTCGAAAGCAGCGGTGTATCGCGGCCACCGCCGACCGCCAGCACGAGGAAGAACAGTGCCGCGAAAAGATGAGTTGGCCAGCGCATCGGCTGCACGCCATAGGATTCGGCCAGCTTCAGGAATTCGTGAATGCTGAGCAATGCGACGACCGCTGCGAAGAGGGCAAGAATCCATACCGGAGCTCGCAAGATGAGCGCCAGCACGATCGGAATCAGAACGACCGCAGTCGCGATGCGTTTGAGCAAGGAAGGATTATAACCACAGAGGCCAGCAAGGCCTACGGGCCCGTCTCTGGAACTAGGTGCTCGTTGTGGTTACGTGTTGGAGGGGTACCCCTCAGAGTGGTTCAGCCCGCCGTAGCGCCGTTCGCGCTTCTGGTATTCGGCGATGCCTTCGAGCAAATGCAGACCGCGAAAGTCAGGCCAGAGCGTGGGCGTCACGTAGATCTCGGCATACGCCAGTTGCCACAGCAGAAAGTTGCTCAGCCGCATCTCGCCCGATGTCCGCACCACCAGGTCGGGATCAGGAAGATGCCGAGTATAGAGATGGCCGCTGACGGTGTCCTCGTCGATCGACATATGATCGATGCCGCCGTTCTGCGAAGCTGCATGCACCATCGCGCGGAAAGCGTCCACGAGTTCGCTGCGGGCGCTGTAGTTGAGGGCCAGGGTCAGGACCATGCCTGTATTGCGCGCGGTCGCATCCTGCG
>Ga0187772_10001211_pt1 | contig 12122 bp, 9 predicted proteins | sample 0116_SJ02_MP15_2_FD_133137 | JGI IMG/M metagenome (GOLD analysis project Ga0187772, IMG submission 133137) | Tropical peat soil microbial communities from peatlands in Department of Meta, Colombia - 0116_SJ02_MP15_20_MG | ecosystem: Environmental > Terrestrial > Soil > Wetlands > Peat | place... | reverse complement strand
GGTGGGGTTACCGATTCCCCCCGGGGATGACGATCCAAACCCCCGGCTCCCGGTATAGGAGAACAGATCTCTGAAGCTCAGTTGGCCGCTTTTCCACCGGATAACCTCGATCCCATTGAACCGCTGGTACTGTTGGTTATTGAATTTCACGCCGCCGTAGCTAGGGTACAACGTGTCCCCTCCCGTGTAGTTGATTGACGTCTCGAAGTGACGCCAGAACTTCCGTAAACTGAAGTCTCCGATTAGATTTGTCACGGAAGTGATTTGGGATGAATATGTCGAAAGTAAGCTCGGATCCCGTTCTGCCCCGGTGCTCACATGGATGCCGCCAAGAAAGTAGCTCCGGGATGCCGCGGGTAAAGTTGAAAGCCCGGGGGACGCCATCACCGGGTCCTCGACGGTGCTGGTGGCAAGCGGCACGCCGCTCAAAGTTTGCGGACACGCCGTTCCCAGAGGGGTCAGAACGAACAACAACGCCCACAGGTGTCTTCTTGAGAGGAATCTCGTTGGATATAGTTCGCGATACCGCAATCGAAGCCCGCCCCAAACGGACTTTCCACGTTGGCGTGGGACCTAATTCTCGCCTGTGTCGGATGACTTCGAACGCCAAGCTCCTAAAATTCACAGAAAATTAATCTTGGGAATTGGGGATTTTGTGTCCGCGTTTGTTGTACTCGAGCCGACTCGCGCCGTAGCTTCCCTGTGGCCGACCGCCTATCGCTCCGAGTCCAGCTCCAACTCTCGCGGATAGTCAGATCGGCTGTGGATTCTACCCCTATATCGCCGCAGTAAAGCCCTGGAATGCGGAAGATTTCAACGGACACCCACCGTCCAACATTCACGCCGTTTCCTCTGGCGTCGCATCCTGTTTCCGAACAGCACGCCAGGTGCAGAATTGCCCATCGAAATGCTGAAAATCGAAAGGTAGCAGATCAAACCGCTTTACCAGAGCTTCGTACAATTCTTTTCCCGACCGGTCGATGACGGCTGTGAGTTCGCATCGAGGAAAGGCTCTTACCACCCGGGCATCGTCGAGTTTTACCGGTTCCGTGACAGTCGGCTCGTGATATTCGACTTCGAAGTAGATCTTTCCACCAGGTTTCACAACGCGTTCAATCTCTCGTGCGGTCTGCTCGAAGTCATCGACGTGATCGAGCGCGTTTACTGCGATGACCGCGTCAAAGTAGCTCTCCCGGTAAGGCAAGGACTCGCCACCCGCATTGATAAACTTCGCATCATAGTCGTATAAAGGCCATCCCGCTGCCATATACGCTTGCACCATCGGATCCGCGCAATGACGGACGCAGCCGGGAAACTGCAAAATCGGCGCCAGGGGCCCACAGCCGACTTCCAGAACTCGCTGGCCAACAAAATGATCGCGTTCGATCCGCAGTCTCTCCGTGTAGTGCGGGCGCAAAGCGTGCAACGTCATGACCGCATTCACCATCCAGGATTCGGAGATATTGACTTTCTGCTCCGGAGTTGGCGGTGGAAGCCCAATCCGCAAGTTAGCGCCCCTTACGAACCAGTCTTCGAGGTTTTGCAGCCCGCTCTTCCAGTAAGCAAGTTCGGCTTCGTGCTTGCGTTTTGTTCGATATGCAGGACGCACCTGCCGGAACAATCCTTGCGCGCGTTTTCTCAGGCCATACATATATCGATTGCTCTTTCCGCACTGACTAGCCAACCCGCGGTCCAGAACGGAGCTTTTGACTCAAGCGTGCTCCTGGACCTCACAGGAAACGGGCTCTTGATAACCCGGCCGAATCCGCCATTTCAGCTTGACCACGCGAACGATCAACTTGACCACCCGGTGTATGTACGTTGTGTTATTCGTCGTTTTATAAAGCGTGCCCAGAAGAAAATTCACCATTCCCCGAATCCCATACGCCCGGTAGAAGAGGGCTCTGTGTAGCCAGACGATCCGGATGTGCACGCCAAACATCCGCCATCGGCGTTCACTGAGGCTATTTTGGCCGGTCCGCCGATAGCGGACCAACACCGTGGGAATACCCTGGATCCTGTGTCCGGTGGCGCAAAATCGAATCATGAAATCGCGATCTTCGCACTCTCGAAATCTCTCGTCGAATCCCCCCACGTCGAGCATCGCGCCCCTACGTATCATCAAGGAGGAGGGCACGGCCCAGTATTCTTCAATCATCGCCTGTGCCAGCGTTATAGGCCCCGGACCGAACCGTGTCCAGAGTTGATCCGGCCTGTCGGAGAAAAAGGCCGAGACAGAACACGTGACTGCCGAACACGCAGGATGCTCTTTCATGTACTTACGCTGGAGTTCCAGTTTTTGGGGCAGCCAGTAATCATCATCGTCAAGAAGTGCGATGAATTGGCCGTGCGCCGCGTGGATGCCGGCGTTCCGTGATCCCGACAAACCCACATTCACCTTCAGGTCAAGAATTGTGCAAACATCCGCGTATCGATCCAAATACCTGCGGGAAGACTCCCGGGAGCAATCGTTGACAATAATAATTTCGAGTGGTTCCAGGGTTTGCGCCAGGACAGACTGAACCGCCTCGTCGATGAATTCCTCCCGGTTGTAGTACGGGATGATGACGGAAACATCACTGGGTCCGATCATTGGCGCAGTTCGCTCCGGGGCAAGATGGAAACCTACCTCAAGTTCGGGACCACTATGCCTTCGATTTCCTTCACAATTCCAGACAAGATGGGGTCCCGGAACCCTTTCTTTAGCGAGTACTTCGGTTCCACGAACCGAAGCACAAGCCTTCCGGCTCCGTCCAGATAGCGTGTGTCGCGAGTTGCGGTATGCGATTTCTCCAACACGAAGCTCAAAATTCCGCGCGCGCCGTAGGCTTCAAAATAATGCCTGCGATGTTTCCAACACATCTTCAAATCCGTGCGGAGCATTCGCCATTTGTGACGAGTCAGACGGTCATGGTTCTCCCGTCGGAGGCGAGCTAGGGGCTCATTGATGCAGTGAATCCTGAACCCGGCCGCGCAGCATCGAATGACGAAATCGCGATCCTCACATTGCCGAAAGGCAGGATCAAACCCTCCCACCGTCTGTGCGTCCTGTGCGCGAAAGAACATGGTCGACGGGCACACCCAGCACAAATCCTTCAATGACTGAGCCAGAGTCAAAGAACCAGGCACACACCATGTCCAGAACTCCTCCGGCTTATTCGAAAAGAACGCCCACACAGCCCCGTGAACAAGAAAACACTCGGGATGTCGTTCCATGTAGCTGTGTTGCACTTCAAGCTTGTGGGGCATCCAGATATCGTCGTCGTCCAGCAGCGCAATATATTTGCCGAGGGCGACTCTCATTCCGGCATTCCGGGCACCGGCCAGTCCGATATTCTTGCGCAAATCAAGGATCCTGCACGCGCCGGTGTAGCGATCCAACTCTCTGCGCGCGGACTCTCGCGAACAGTCGTTGACGATGATGATTTCGAGCGGCGCAAGCGTTTGCGCCAGGACTGACTGAACGGTCTCGTGGATATATTCTTCCCTGTTGTAGTAAGGAATGATTACCGAAATATCGCTCCTGGCATCGATCACAGCGACTCATCTCCGGCAAGTCTTGTTGTATCCGTCGGCCATTGTGAAGCACGCGGGGGCAGTTTGCGAGTTTCCGCAAAAACTGGATCCGTGTAGGCGGGTCTCAGTTCGTACCTAATCTTGACAAGCCTTGTCAGGAAGCGAACGGTCCTGTTCACATAGCGTGTCTTGGCTGCAGGCAGTTGGATTTTTTCCAACACGAAGCTTAGGATGCCGCGCAGGCCGTACGCTCGAACATAGTGCTTCCTGTGCTTCCAACACATCTTCAAATCCTCTCGAAATGTGAACCAATGGTTTGGTGTCAATCCCTTCTGGCCTTGGCGGCGGACGCGGATCAGGGGCTCATCGATCCCTTCCACCTGGTAGCCCGCTGCGCAACATCGAATGATGAAGTCACGATCTTCGGCTATGCGGAAATTGACGTCGAGCCCTTGTAGTGCGTGAAACACTCCGATCCGGATCAGCACGGTCGGAAAGATGGCCCAGTATCCATTTGTGATGGCTTGAGCTACAGTCATCGGTCCCGGGTCAAAGCGTTTGTAATATTCCTCGGGTGCGTCTTTGTAGAAAAACCATGCCGCCGAATGGACGATGGCGCAGCCCGGGTGCTGATCCATGTAGGCGCGCTGCACTTCCAGCTTGTGTGGCAACCAGAGATCATCGTCATCGAGAAAAGCTACGAAGCGTCCGCGAGCTTGACGAACCCCTGCGTTGCGCGATCCTGCCGATCCTACATTCACTGGCAAGTCGATGATCCTGCACACATCGGAAAAGCGATCCAGATACCCGCGTGAGGATTCCCGCGAACCGTCGTTCACCAGGATGATCTCCAGCGGCTTGAGAGTCTGTCCCAGGACCGACTGCAAGGCCTCGTCTATATACTGCTCCCGATTGTAATAAGGGATGATTACGGAGATGTCGCAGGTTGCGGACACCTGATGCCTTGCCTCCCAAAGCCGATCGCACGCTGAATCTTAATGGAAAGGGGTAGTTCTCTCTGGGGCTGCTTTTCAGAATTCATCAAAAATTAATCAGAATACGTTGGGGCTTGAAGACGGGAGTTGCTATGGTGACTGGTACGATTTTCAACCTAGGGTGGCAAAAATCAGGGTTCGGAGGATGACCGCCCCCCTCGGGCCTTCTTATTTGGTCTCGTAGGAGATGCCGGGCAGGACCATGGGAAAGCTATACGTTCTGGGTGGTAGAGAACGAAAGCTGGGATTAAGTGAGCCAACCCCCAAAGATGAGTGGTATTTATATGAGTCCGCTCTGATCTTGGAAGTCGATACCGGATCCGGCACGGTTCGGGTGTGCGTCGAATATCAGAGCCCCCCTGAGGCCCGAGCGGGCCGGCAACAGACCGCCCACTTCCATGCCGGGGCAATGGTTGGCAACACGATGTACACTTGTACCTCGACCGAGGTACTGATCTACCAGGTACCTGATTTTAAGCAGATCGGCTACATCTCGCTTCCCTGCTTCAACGACGTACACCACGTTACTCCGTCATCGGATGGAAATCTCCTGGTGGTTAGCACTGGGTTGGAGATGGTTGTCAAGATCACTCCCCGAGGCGAAATTCTGGCGGAGTGGGGCGCCCTTGGTGGGGATCCCTGGGCGCGCTTCTCGCACGACATAGACTATCGAAGGGTCGCGAGCACAAAACCCCATGTCTCACATCCCAATTTCGCTTTCGAGCTAGGTGGCGAGGTTTGGGTCACGCGCTTTCATCAGCATGACGCGATTTCCCTGAATGGCTCGTCGAGACGAATTAAGATCGCTGACGAAGGCGTGCATGATGGCCTGGAATGGGGTGAGCAGCTCTTATTCACAGCTGTAGATGGCAAGATCGTGGCGGTCAATCGCCGAAGCCTGCAGCTCGAGCAGGTTATCAATCTTCGACAGATCCAAGACCGTAATCAACAGGTTTTGCCAGCCTGGTGCCGGGGAATTCTGCCCGTTGACGAGGGAAGGATTTGGGTCGGATTCACACGGATTCGACAAACCATCTTCCGTGAGAATGTCCGCTGGGTGAAGACTGTCTTGCGTGAGGGTATCGTTGTCAGGCCGACTCACATTGCACTGTTTGACATCGTGAATGAGGCCTGCCTCCAGGAGTTCAATTTGGAACCACACGGCATGAATGCGGTATATGGCATCTTCGCAGCGCCAAATTAAACCAACTTTGAGGATCGCAAGTTGCACATAGAGTCACCCGCCAAATCCCCAAAACTGTGGAGGCAATAGTGGACAGCCTCGCTTCAAACAAGCTGAAGTGGTTGCTGGCCGCTGCATTGTTTGCTGTTTTCGCAGCACCAGCATTTATCAGCTATGAGCCTTATGTGTTCAGCTGGGACGATTCGGATTACATGGTCCGGGCAGTGGCTGCCAGCCGGGCATTCTGGTCGGGAGATGTACACGGACTTGGCGCTGCCATAATAAGCCCCCACACTCCGGTCATGACAGTACTGGGCCTTCCCTGGGGACCATTGGTGTCGCGTAGCGCAGCCGGCAAATGTTTCATCACACTGGCAGGAGTGATCGCTCTTTTGGCGGCGTTGTCTTTTTACGTGTTGCTGCGCCTTGGGGTGAAGCCGCCCCTTCTCGTTCTGGCCGCAGCCTGCGTGGGCGCATCACTTGGTCCTTATGGAACCTTGGCACAAAAGACCTTCGCCGGGACATCCAGCCTGTATTCCATCCATATCGTCGCGACCGGATTTATGTCGGACAGTCTTCTGGCGTGGACGACTCTGGCAGCCGTGCTTTTGATTCCATATGAAGCGAGGATGCCTTGGCCATCGATCAGGGACGCTGTCTGGCGGGGCGTTTTATGCGCATTGATATTTTCCCTGGGGATAATGACGAAGTTTAGTTTTATTTATTTCGTCGTGCTCATCGGCCCAATCCTGTTTGTCATAAGGCTTCGGTATGGGGGGTTGCGGAGTGCATCTGCATGGTTGATCGCATTCGCCTGCGCATCCGCGCCGGTGACCATCTATTTGGTCCGATACGGGCGATCCGCTCTCGCCCAAGCAAGGGCCGCATCCTTCGGAGGGCTCTCGGGCTTCTACCATGTTCCTCTCCTGCAATTTCTAGGCAGCATGATCCGGGAGTCTCCCGGTCTTGGGTTCTCTGTACTGCTGATGACCGCCGCGCTCCTCTATGTCGTGACCAAGCGAAGGGAACGGTGGTTGTGGCCTGAATTCACGGCGCTTCTGATCACGATTGGATTTCTGATCATCGTCCTGGCGTCTCCCAGTAAGCAAAATCGGTATCTATTTCCGGCAATCGTGACCCTGCCCTTCCTGCTGGCCATACTTATCTCCCATCGACGCGACTCGGTCTCCGCTCCGTCCCCTGTTCTTGCTGCACTTGCGGCGACGCTAGTCTTTGTCGGTCTGGTCCTGGCTGCGGCGCCGACGCGGCACCGGCCCGATTGGCAAAGCCTAAGCCGGGCAGAAGTAGTCCTCGCCCAAGCTGCCGAGTGCAAGGCCAAGCATATTGTGCTTGCTACCGATAGCCCCACGTTGAACCTATATCTGTTGGGTCTGGATTTGGAATTTTCCGACACTGTAGCGTCCGCTACCACATTGGCGTATCAAGCTGTTTCGGGCGTGCCGATCGAAAACGACTTTCGCGCGATGAGTGAGGCGGACTTGGTCGTCTTCCAAGACGCGCGACACACAAATCCGAAATTCTCCAATCAGCGAGTCCCAGAATACGAGCGACATGTTCGGCAGGGCGGATATGCTCAGATCAAAGTCGGGGACGACCTTAGTGTTTATGCGGTGCATTGCAGACCATAAACTGCGCGTGCGGGCGGCAGAATTCACTTTTCCACTCGCTGCGTCCAATGCGGTCGCGTTACGCGTAGCATTTGTCTGCGCAGAGGCATCGCGCGTGGTTCGCCGGATCATCGCCGTGAACCACTCCAGACCACGAGTCGAGGGTCCAGCTCAAAATATGCAGCTCCCTTGGGCTGCCCTCCATCGATCGGTCCTACGTCAGTCGATGGCGGAGTGTCAATTCGTTTTGCTCAGGTAAAGCTCCGGGGAGATGACTGGCTTCATCGCCCGACACATCGTAATCGTCCGCTTCTCATTGACACACTTGAGTAGCCGCTGGACCCCAAACATCAAAAGGAACTGCTTGAAGAGTGTAGAGATTACCAATCGGCAATGTCGCGAGGGGTTCGCTAGGAAATGATCGATCAGTGACTAGATAGATGTCTTTGCGTTCCCGAAAACGTCCAACGGTCCTTGCTGGCTGCGGCCCATGGCATACATCTAGGACGTCCAACCCCGACCAATACATAAGATAGAGGTATGCGTCCTCGACCGACCCGTAATGAGAAAGGATGAGACCATTCTTATCGTCGACCAGCGCCTGCAGCTTGGATCCGGTTTGACGAAGAGTCGCTTGTGCCGAACTGTCTGCGGGCTGGCCACGGTTGGCAAGGATATCTGTGCCGATATACACCAAGAGCAGGCCACCCAGTGTCAGCACCACGAGGCTCGTCGTTACGGTTTTCGATTCGAGCTTGATCAGGAACAAGGTGGCCAGTGCCGCTGCTAGCATCGTGCTCACGGCAAGCAATGCCAGCCGATACGGGTGTTCGTATCCCCGAGCCCGCATGAAAGTCCAGATCGTATTCCCTTCAGTTGCCCGCGAAATAATAAATACCGCCAAAGAACCCAGGCAAAGGGAGATGACGAATCGAAATCGCCGACTGTACATCAGACTCTCCACCATCCCAGGAACCAGGAGAGCGATGGCCGGGAGCACGGCAAAAATAAAATTCTCGACTTTGCTGGCGCCGAAGCTAAGCGGTACGAGGTAAGCCAGGGCCCAAATACTCAGAGTGTGTTCCGGTTGGCTTGGCCGGCAATATGTCAAAGCCCATCCAATCGAAACGTACGCAAATAGGACGAGCGGAACTCCCAGCATGGAAGGCAGATAATGCGTAAAGTAAAAGTGCCAAGGGCCTCCGTGCCCCTCGATCACCTTAAAGAGGTGGAGCAGTTGTTGATGCTCTTCGTACCGGAACTCGAGGGGATAATTCGTCAGCCAGTACAGCCTTTCTGGCAACGCTACGATGCCAAACACAAGGATAGCCTGCAGACCCGGGATAAGGTCGCGGGTCCGGCCTGTCAGGATTGCAACTCCCGCGAGAACTGCGAAGGGAGCGAGTGCCAATCCACCCTTACACAGAGAGGCCAAGCCGAGCACCAATCCAAGCCAGCGCAGAGTCGCGGTGGACTTACTTTTTGTCCAGTCCAATATCAGGTAGAGCGCCACCGAAACGAAGAACGCGAAGGCCAGATCGGGGAACCCGCTGAACTGTCGACCATGCACAAGTTGGTTAGTGTACGGATTTAGGCTGAAAATGGCTGCGCCGCACAGGCCAATGCGATCACTGAGGAATTTGTGGCCGATCAAATAGATCACCACAGCAGTCAACAATGCAAAGATTGCACCTGGAAGCCTGAGAGCCCACAGAGAACCGCCCAGGAGTCTGTATATCCCGGCAGTTACATAAAATGGAAGCCGTGGTTTGTGAAGCCAGAGCGTATTGTTTGTCCAATTCTTGTAGTCGAAACGGGGCAAACTTCCGGAGTCAGCCCTGGCGTCCCCGTTCATGGCGTTGACGTTCACTGATCGATGTAACTGGGGTAAACAGCAATGTTCCGCCAGGTTCTTAACGACGTTTACTTGAATTGCTTCATCCCACAACGTGATGTACGGCGTGCCGAGGTTTTGTAAGAACAGAATGCAGCTTATCGCTAGCAGACACGTGATGGCTGTCCAATTGGTGCTCCGTTGATTCACCATAGTTTGTGGGCGCCCAACCGAAATTCCTAAATTCGAACCCGGGACAAAGCAACGATTCTACACTTTCGTAGTCGACGCAAAATCGCTGTACCTCATGGACAGCGGGACTTATTCAGGGCAAGGGCTTGGCAATCTGAACTCGCCTAGTGGTATCTGTCCGCCCAACTCGATGGGCTAACTGTGCGGCAGGAAGCTGCGCGCTACTCGGCCGTTGTTGGAAGCAGATTCAGTCTGCGGCTGATGGCAGCAATCGGGGACCAGTTCCGCAGACGCAGGATCGGGGACTCGTACCACTTCCAGGACACTGAGGCAATCCATGTGGTCAGTGTGGAGGCAACAACTGCGCGCAGCAGATCTCCGGCAAGCTGCCGTTGCACACCCACGTAGACCAAGAGATGGATCAGATACATCGTGTAGCTGATTGTACCGAGGTACACCATCGGGCGGATTCGTAAAGGCAGTAGCAGGCGATGATTTCGGCAGCGCACGCACAACCCTACGATGCATGCGGCGAGCAGGGCGATGACGCTGTATCCACAAATAGCGAAGAGTTCCGTGGATCGAATTTCTTTACCTTCAAATGCACCGCAGCGCACGCTCAACCCAAGCAAGATCGCGACGAGAATCGGAACCGGGGCAATCAGCCAGCGAGGTGACAGGCCGGGCCGGGCCCTCAACAAAAGCGAAAGGCAGGCGCCAATCGCAAGGCTGTCGAATCGCGTAAGAAATCCGATGCTTTCCTCAAATTGGACGACGTGGGTGAGTCCACGAACGCAGGGGCACAAGACTAACGATGCGAGAGCCAGGGTTGCGATCCAGCGCTTGCCGATTTTTAGAACAACTGGTGCCCACAGCAGATAGAAAAGCTCCTCCACGATCAGCGACCAGTACGCGAACAAATTCCAGGAGTAATACGGGAATCTTGGCCGGAAAAACGGGTTAGATGAGACATCGAACTCGGCAGTTCCCAGGATGCGGTGCAATATCAAACCCAAATGAACACCCCGGAAGATTCCCGGAACGAAGAACAGGCAGGCAAACCATTGGCGAGCCTCAAACGGCTCGTGGTGTATAACGAACGCAAACACTGCTGCAATCGCGAGCACTGCATAATATGGTGGAAAGATCCGCAGCACTCTGCGCCAGTAAAACGTCCGGTACGGGCTTGGATCGGACCGCAGGTCGAGCAGAATTCCCGTAATCAGAAAGCCCGAGATCACAAAGAACAGGTCCACCCCAGCCCACCCAAACCTGAAAAGATTCCGGTGTGGCGAAAAGTGGAACAGCATGACCGCCGTGATGGCTAACGCTCGCAGACCGTCAAGCTCCAGGATGCGGCCAGTGTTCATAGTGCTCCAGGAATGTTCCATTCACCGATGAGCCCTGTCAACGGGAAAAACGACCGGACAGCCCAGAAGCACTATTCGAGAAGGTCCCGTGTTGGCAATGCTATCGTTAACATCCCCGTAACAGGGCTGCAATAGAATGCGCGACTGAATTGGATTGCTGAGCTAGCACCGTGGAATTGGATTCCCCCAAGCCACAGGTCTAGCTGTAGCTAGAGGTTAGTGCAGTTCTTCCGTTCCCGATCGAAAAAGAACGCCCAGGCATGACACTACAAAATCAAGTTTCTCCGATTGGATCTCTGGACGACGAAGTCGGACTGCCTCCACTCCCGCCCAAATATCAAGTAAGGATACTCGTAGCACTCGCAGTCGTGGTGAGCATCTGTCTATGGGTCATTCCTCTGAGGTCAAGCTTTTGGGTAGACGAGCTCATCACTTTTTGGAGCGCCTACAAGGGTGTTATGCCGGCTCTGAGTCGCAGTCAATTCTGGCCGGGCCAGAACATGCCGTATAGCGTTCTGGCCGCTTTTGTGATTCGGGTATTCGGGACGAGCGAGATTGCGCTGCGCCTGCCCTCGGTTCTCGCTGCGATGCTGACCGCCTGGCTGCTGTTCCGCTTGGGCGAGCACTTTCTTGACAAAGAGGGGGGCGCCATCGTGGCTGTAGTGTTTGTTTCCCTGCACCCGGTCGCGGCGGAAGCGGCCACGAACGCCCGACCCTATGCCATTGGTCTGTTGCTGGTGGTTGCGAGTGTCTTACAGTTGGTTCGTTGGTTAGAGAAGCGCAGGCTGCGAAATCTGATCGGATTCGTTTTCGCTACTGCTGCCATCCCCTACTTCCACGGCTTATTTGTAACGGTCTATTTTGCATTGTTCGCCTACGCGCTTTACACCTGGCGATTGGACCGGCGACTGAGAGTCAGGGATCTGGTCATAGCGGCCGCGCTCATCGGGATTCTGCTGTCGCCACTGGTGGCGAATTCGATCTATCGGCATCGAATATCTTCGGAATGGTCGTTCTCGACTACGCCTGACGCAAGCCAGTTGGTGTCATCGTTTATCCCACCAATTCTTGCTGGCACCCTCTTTATCGGGGTTTTGGCTGGCTGTTGCGCATGCCGGATGGCAGGATTCACAGCGGCCAGAATTCCGGCGTCCGCGAACTTTCTGTTCGTCGCCTTGTTTGCAATACCGGTCATCACGTTGTTTATCGTGGCCCGAGTAAGCCCCTTGAAGGTATTTGTAATGAGATATTACCTTCCCAGTTTCGTCGGACTCGCATTGATCGTGGGTAGTTATATAAGGATCTTCGCTATTCCTCGCATGCGGATGAGCATCGCTCTTTTCATCGCGCTTGGATCAATTCCAACCTATCTGGGTCTCCACTGGAGCTCCTGGATCCGATCTG
>Ga0187772_10001210_pt1 | contig 12123 bp, 7 predicted proteins | sample 0116_SJ02_MP15_2_FD_133137 | JGI IMG/M metagenome (GOLD analysis project Ga0187772, IMG submission 133137) | Tropical peat soil microbial communities from peatlands in Department of Meta, Colombia - 0116_SJ02_MP15_20_MG | ecosystem: Environmental > Terrestrial > Soil > Wetlands > Peat | place... | reverse complement strand
GAGGTTAGAACCTGAAAGTTAAACGTCGCCAAATCTCCTTCAGGACTCCCCGTTACGATAATTGTGTAAGAACCAGCTTCCACATTGGCAACAACGAAAGACGCTTCCAAGACACCACCCGAAACCGAGCACGTTGACGTTCCTACTGCGCCGCCGGACAGGGAACACGAAGTATCACTCGCAGAGAATCCTGAACCTGCCACCGAGACAGTAGAACCAACACTGGCCGAGCCTGGGCTAGGCGTGACAGATAGCCCCGCACTCGTAGCCGCTGAAGTCCGAGCCAGAGTCACAGTCGAGCTCGGAGTTGTCGTGAACGCGCCGCTTGTACTCGTCGAAGTAACAGGCATCGCGGTCGTGCTCGTGACTAGGGTCAAACTTGTTGACGAACTGCCAGTTGTAGTAGTGCTCTGGATCGTAACGGATGATGTCGCACTGCTCTGCACCGTGACTGTCGAAAGGGTCCGACTTGTACGGCTTGATGTCACGGTGCTTAGCTGGGTTGACGTTGCGGTCTCACTATTTGAAAGAGTTGCCAAGGTGGACGACGCGGTCGTTGATTCGGTGCTGGAAAGCTGGCTGACTTGAACACTGGCTGGTTGCCAATCACCCCACTGATCCCCAGAAGCGAAGTAGAACTGGACGCCTGTGCCTGGAGTCAGTTCGCCAGTTGGTGAACGTACGTTCGCTGCTAAGTCGAAATTGCTTGTGTGGCCAGTGTCTGCACTTCCAATGTCCGCAATCTCCTGTCCCATAGTGCTGAAGCAGTTGCTACCTTGGTAGAGCTGAGTATCTGTTGGTCCAGAGGAGACGGTGGGACTAGAGATTGATTCGCCGAGCAAGCATGTTCCGCTCGAAGAATCGTAGTAGATCGGATACACCTGTCCGCCCAACGGGGTCACAGTGTCCGAGCTGAAATTCACGCCGCTGGAAACCGTCGTGTATCTTAAACTGGGCGGAACCGTGCCGCTCCCCCCTCCGAAGAAATATACGTACTCTTGGCTGCCGATCATGAGAGCTTGAACGGCGAATGTGTGACCGTCAGGGAAGGTTCTTACGGGGTTTCCGGAATATCTGGTCCAGTTCACGCCATCGTTTGAGAAGGCGACGCCCATGCCTCCAGTTGTTGCGGTATTTGGGTCTGGGCCACCAGTGTAGTACATTGTGTACTGCCAACCGGGGCTCACATTCTCAATCACCCTAGGGTCGGATAGACCCGTGGTGTAGCCTTCGAAGGAACCACCGTCGTCTTCCCAAGTTCCCGCCTGTGCAGAAAGAACAATCGCGCCTCCAGCCCACGTAGTTCCGTCTGAGGATGTGAAGTAGCGGATACTATCGCCGACGGTTGTCCACATCTTGAAGATGCCGTTTTCGTAGATTATATCTGGCGAATAGAACTGTGGAACAGACGGAAAGGACAGGGAAATTGACTGTACGCCCAGAGATGAAACTGCAGGCGGCAATAGAGCGACTATTACTGTTAGAGATAGCAATAGAAGAATGGCGTAGAACCTGCGTTCCAAATCGGCTCGCTAGAGGACCTATGCAGAAAATGTGGCATAGCGGGAGCTGTCAACATCCAAAGCAATGCATACGCATATGCGGAATGTCGGTTTACCTATGTGTGACCGAGCGTTGCATCCCGCGTCTCAAGCAGCATATCAATGAAACTGGCCTTAGATCTGCGGTCTTTACATCGAGAAATGAGTTAGCCCTGATATAGTGGGCAAACTTGTGGCGTACAAACGCCGATGACATTTTTGCGGTTCCCGTTTTGTAGACTTTTGACAGTTCGTGTGGTGCTGACGCATGGAGTGATATGCAGAGGAACGCTGGTTTTCGGTGGCGCGGGTTGATGGATTAGCAGGGATACGCAATAGATCTACGAGCGTATAATCCTAAGCCATTTTATGTCGGGATTTGCTTCGCAAGAGTCAGACTGAAAGATCAATGTGTGACGTTCACGTCTAGGATCTACACCAGTGAAACGTCCGATCAGAACTCCTTGGTTCGCTTCACGGAAAGATGCATTGGGCCATGAACATAGTGGACCACTACAACCCGCAGGCGCAGTGAGTGGGCGGTTGTGTCCTTCTTAATGAATGCAGATAGAACAGATCTCAAGACCAAGACACGAGAAGTACGGCTGAATTTTTTTCCGTTGCCTGAAACGTGTAGAATCGTTCACAGTAAACTCTAGCTCCCGACGCAAGGACCATAACCCTTCGAGCTATGCGGTTGCGTGCAGGCGAGGCTAAGCAGGTGAACCCGATCCTGCATAGGTTGGATGTACCATCGAAGCAGCCTCAATAACAACCCCGCCGCTTCTCAGCCGTGTTGTTACCTTGCCCAGTTCTTGGCGGCTACTGACTTCCTAGCATCTGAAGGCTAGATAGACGACGCCAAGCAATTGCCATTCACCTTTCGCGCAGCGCAAAGCCTAGACTGTTTTCACATGGCCACCATAAGCGCGTCAAGAGAGATATGCCTCAAACTAGCCATTCCCCAAAGATACGCGCAAAGACATCATAGCGTAAGGTGGGGTTCAACCTTCTCAAACGATTCGAGTGAGCTGTCTCGAATGGAACCTAACGTCATCCGTGTTTGCCTCTTCGCAATCTTTATCCTCTTCCCTCTGACACCCGCCCTTAACCACGTAAGTGCCACTAGTGTAACCGTTGGCACCGGCCCAATCGGAATTGCGTTTGACGCTCATCTGAACGAGGTGTTCGTAACTAATCCTGGTTCCAACACGGTTTCTGTCATCTCTGACTCTGGTGTTTTCGCGAACACAGTCATCAAAACCATAACCGTCGGCATGGGCCCTTACGGAGTTGCGTATGACTCTCACCTCAACGAGATATTTGTAGCCAATTGGGATTCCGGTACAGTATCTGTGATTCCTGACTCTGGTGCCCTCGCGAACACAGTCATCAAGAATATAACCGTCGGCACCGGATCTCTCGGGATTGTCTTTGACTCTCATCTAAACGAGATATTCGTAACCGACTGGGGTTCAGGCACGGTATCTGTGATTCCTGACTCTGGTGCTCTTGCGAACACAGTCCTCAAAATTATAGCCGTCGGCACAGGCCCTTACGGCGTCGCGTTCGATTCTCATCTAAATGAGATATTTGTAGCCAATTGGGGTTCAGGCACGGGGAACACGGTTTCTGTTATCTCCGATGCATCAAACAAGGTCATAGCTAGGATAATCGTAGGCAGCGGCCCTGCCGCGGTTGCGGTTGACTCCCATCTGAACCAGACATTCATTACGAACTGGGGTTCTGATACAGTGTCCGTGGTTTCCGACACATCGAACAAAGTCACAGCCACAATATCCGTCGGCATCGGCCCCGTGGGAGTTGCGTATGACTCTCACCTCAACGAGATATTCGTAACCAACTCCGGGTATGGGGCAGGGGACACAGTTTCTGTTATCCCCGACTCCGGTGCTCTCGCGAACACAGTCATCAAGACCATTGGCGTAGGCGTAGGCCCTGATGCGATTGGGTTCGACTCTCACATTAACGAATTATTCGTAACCAACTGGGGTTCAGGCACGGGGAACACGGTTTCTGTTATCTCCGACGCATCAAACAACGTCACAGCAACCATAACTGAGGTTGGTTAGGATGTGTCCAACGAATCATGCGGTCAGATTCAAGTCTGGGTTATTCCTTGGCATAGTTTGCAGTTTCACGTCTTCCAAATATAGATTGGTTACTTCGTCGGTTGGCCCGAAGGATCTAGCTTCACCGTTGAGGAGGTACAGGCTCTTCTCACAGAAGTTCTTTACGAGATCCATGTTGTGGGATACAAGCACAATGGTTTTACCTTCTTTCTTGAAATTCGCGAATTTTTCAAAACATTTTTGCTGAAATTCTATATCGCCTACGGCGAGTGCCTCATCAACTAGTAATATGTCCGTCTCGACCTGCATAGCTATCGAGAAAGCTAAGCGCACCTGCATCCCTGATGAGAGGTTCTTGAGTTTGGCGTCTTCGAATCTCGTAAGACCCGCGAAATCAAGCACGGGGCCGATGCGTTTTCTTATTTCCGACCGAGGTATTCCCATAATTATTCCATAGAGCACTATGTTCTCTTTGACCCTGAGATCGCCCTGAAATCCGATCCCCAATTCGAGGAGAGGGACTGTGGATCCATTCGTTCTTATCTTGCCCTTATCCGGCCTCATGACTCGGGCCAAAAGCTTGAGCAGAGTGCTTTTCCCGCTTCCATTGGGGCCGATAAGGCCTAGGGATTCTCCATGTTCTAGTTCGAAGCTAACTGCCTTTAGCGCCCAGAATTCCTCGTAACTATACCGTTTTCCCTCAAAAACCCATAGCATACCAGCTAAGTGTTCGAGGATGGTTGTCCTTCGTTCGTGCGGTATCCTAAACCGTTTCCAGGCATTATCCGCGATTAATACCGGCACAGTCAAAGCTCCTCTGCGAAATGCCACTCGCGTGCTCGGAATACGACGAACCCAAAGAGTAAGAAGGCCGCGATTATGCCCGTGATAACTATGAGATCGAATCGTGACGGCGTAGGAGCTAGTAAGAAAATTCCTCTTGCAGATTCAATTAACCGGGTTACCGGATTGAGTGAATACGCGAATCGGAACCTAGCAGGGATCAGATTCTCACTGTAAAATATTGGGGACACATAGAAACCGAGTTGAAGTACTATGTCCCACAGTTGGTAGAAATCTCGATACTTCACAGCAAGAGAAGAAAGAGATAGAGAAACCGCGAACACAAGGAAGAATTCCAAGATGAGTATCCCAGGCAAAAGTAAGACGTAAGCCGTCAACCTGATACCCAGAACGATAAGGATGGGAAACAGAACGATAAATTCCAAGCTTGCACCAACCAAGTTTGCGGCGCTGTTCGATAGAACGATCACATAGCGCGGCACATCTGTCTTGGTCACGAGCGCTTGATTCGACGTGATACTATCAAGCCCCTGAGTTGTCCCAATAGAGAAGAACCGCCAGATTAGAATGGCCGTGAGCACCCACGCAGCGTAGTTTGGAATGTTCATCCTAAACAATAGACCGAACACAAGCGTCAGGATTACCATGTAGGCCAACGGATTCAGCAGAGCCCAGAGAAAACCAAGTACGGAATTCCTATACCGGAGCTTGAAGTCCTTCTGAGTCAAAACTGCAACCATGTCTACTGACTTACGGATTCGATCGCTTTCGACCACGCGCGCCCACGCGTGTCACCCGCAATCGCAAGAAAATAAGTTATTGCTGCGAGGAGCCGTGGAAATCTACCTGTTTCTGTCCCCATGCTCGGAGGTTCAGTTCTCCGATGTTGTGGCTGAGGTAAAGCTATGCTAGATTCCCCACGTGGGGTTGCGTTTTATCCATTCTATACCCCCCGTTAGATGAGGTTCTTGTCGACGCCTCTTCTTTGCTCGTCCGTCACCCTTCACCTGAGCCTCGAGTATTGCCTACACTGAGTTGATTCCCTGTGCTCATGAAATATTGAGCGACCCTCCCAATCGATAGCGAGTTGGACGAAATCCAGCGGGCACTTATGTAGCAGATCATTTCTCGCTTAGGAATTTGCGTCGTCTAAGTTTTTGTGTCGCTTTGGCGAGAAATGTCCTGAACCCTTCGTCTGCCATGGTTCGAATGCCGATCATCGCAGTCATACGGAGCCCTCCTCTTACCGTTCCACTAGGAAATGCTCTGTCTATTCGGAACGAGGCAGCTTTCATTATCCTGTATCCCAGGCTGCACTCGATCCGACGCAGTTCGGATATCGCAACTCGATACTGATAATCAACTTCATCTATTGTCTTTTCTTTGGCTGATAATAGATTCCTCAACTTCTGTTCGATTCTATCGTTATGCTCAACACCGTCGCCTCCAACCAAGTACGACGTGCGTTTGCTAAATTCATTTTCGTAGGTGAGCTTGGGAGATTCAGCGAGTACCAGAGAAGGACCCAACTTGTAGAGAGTCTCATGGTCAACGTCCTTGCGTACGCCTGCTGCTACATCATGACCCCACTCTACGAGCCTCGACAAGTCTCCGCGAAAGACTTCCGGAAAATCTGCTTGCAAGTCTTGTCGACATAGGAAAACGAATAGTAGTGTGGAAGTTGGTAGGTTCAAGAGGTACTTGTCTAGCCTGAGTGAATCTTGACCCGCCACTTGGAGGTACGCTTTTCCAAAAATGACTTTCAATTGATCGTGATACTCGTTCATCTCCGCCAAAAGCTGCGGACTTGCCAAATTGCCGTTTGCACGCAGCAACCATTTTCCCATATAGTTCAGGTTGTCCGCGCATTTCTGCACAAATCTTTCTTGCAATCGCCTACCCCCGGAAGCCACAAGGGAGCTGTGATAGTACTTATCGGCAAAGATCGGGAGGTTCGCCAGGAAATTGCGAATTCTTCTCTGTCGTTTCTCCTCCCAGCGGTAGAAACCAACAGCCGTATCAATGAACTGAAACGGCGCTAGTTTCCTAAGCCTAATATGAAAGTCTTGATCGCCGTAAGCGCCCGATAGGCCGAAACGAGTGTCAAATCCTCCTGTTGCATCAAATAGATCCTTTCTGAGCGTCGCTGAGGACGGGTACAGTGGGAAAATCAGCAGAAGCTCTTGTAAGGACGGGGAATGACGGCTGAGCTCATCGTTGGTCAGGAATCCTAACGTCTTGCCATCTGGGTCGACGGCGAAAAGATTACCGAAAACCAAACCAGTCGAGGGCTGCTTCTCCAGAAACTTCACCTGCATTTCGAGCTTCTTAGGGATCCACCAGTCATCCTGATCTAGGAATGCGAGATAACGGCCACTAGCGTGCTTTGCGCCGCAATTCCGGGCGGCAGTTGTTCCAGCATTCGCTTCCTCTAACAGGTGAACGCCTGAGCCGTATTGTTGAACGATCTCCTTGCCTGAATCAGTCGATCCATCATCTACTACGATTAGTTCGTGACTTTGGTAGGTCTGAGACAATACACTATCGATGGCCTGTTTGATGGTTGCGCGTCCATTGTGCAGCGGAATAACGACGCTCACCATCGGGCCCATATTCTTTCACCGCTAATGTTGAGCTTAATTTCGTTGGAGCTATAACCAATTCTGTGAGTCCGATCGCAAGTCTTTGTACCTACCTACGTGGTTCCAGTCATTGATAACTATCGACGCCTTCTGCTACTCGTTTTTTTCTGATCGTTACTCCTACTAGCAAAATCCTGCTATCGTGTCAGTATCCTATGTTCTGAGATATCCGGAGAGTGCCATTCGCCTCTGCCACATAACCCCCCTAGGTATCCTGCATCGTTCCTCGCAGCCTCTCGATGGCTTTTCTTCTCAATTCGCCTCGTTTCGTACCGTCCGGGAAAACCTGGTCGACTCGCGAGCCGTAGAACCGAGCGAACCGATATCCAACCGTTCGTTTGATCTCATGGATTTCGTTCTTCAATCGTGTGGTTTCTTTCTCTTTTGCGGAAAGATCATTCTTCAACCGTGCTGCTTCTTCCTCTCTTGCGGAAAGATCATTCTTCAACCGTGCTGCTTCTTCCTCTCTTGCGGAAAGATCATTCTTCAACCGTGCTACCTGCTGCTCTAAATTCGCAATCGCCTTTTCAGCCAGTTTCTCGATATACCATCCATCTGATGAGCGCCGGCTTGGGCGAGTCGATTTCCGACGGTGGCTTGATGTGTTTCCTTGTCGCGCAACTAGCCCTTGGAGAGCTCGCTCGATCTTGGCCACCTGTCGGTCGATTTCGGGACCGTTGTGAATCCTATGCTTCAGTGCCTCTAGGTCTATCCGCCTGTCCTTTAACAGCTGCATTTTTGAAATGAGGTCCGCAGTGTCTCCAGATTTGAAACAAAACCCGTTTATGCCCTCTCGAATCGCGTCGCTCTGCGCCCTTAGATCCGAGGCTATGACAGGAATCTTGGCTGCGAATGCTTCCCTCGCTACGAGATTGTAACTTTCATGACAGCGGGAAGGGACGATCAGAACATCTATCCTAGAAAGCATCTCTCCCAGAGTGTCTGGAGAATACGTGCCCACGAGCCTTGCATGCCTCGGAATGGGGAGTGGAAAGATAGATGGTTCCGTGCCTAGACCAGCGATCACTAATTCGACCGTATCGTCTGCAATCTGATTGAAAGCATCTAGCACGATCGACACTCCCTTTGCTTCAACGTTCCCTCCGAAATAACCGAACCGTACTTTATCTGAGTGAATGGGTTTGTGTAATCGCTTGATTGCGTTTACATCTACGCCCGGGGGAATGACGAGAATGCGTCTTCTATCCAAGCCGAACTCAACATACTTCTCTTTAACGAACTGTGAAGGCGCTACCATGAGGCTTACTTTCTCCAGCAGCTCCCTCAACCGAGAAACTCGACGCCGACCAAGTTCAGCCGCGTTGGCTGTCTCCGTTTCGCGAAGACCATGCGCAGTGGCAAGAATGCAATCTGCACATCTTGTGCCATCACCTGGCCCATCGCACGGCTTCATGTTAGCGGTCAGCAGATGGGTCATGTGGCAAGCATAGTAGAAATCCGCTAGGAATAATATGCTGGGAATGTTCAGGCTAGAAAGCACTTCGAACATTCCTGCCGACATGCCTACCGTGTGCCATACCAACGCCACGTCGGGTCTGAGTTCGGAGACGAAATTAGCGAACCTAAAATCTACGGCGTCGTCCAAATAGCTATCCGAGAATGGAGCTTCATAGCCACGGCTGAAAAAGACGCGATGCAGCACGACACTATCAAGAAAAACATCACCCGCTTGTTCCTGAAGGGAAGTCGGAGCAAAAACCACTACTTGATGGCCACTCTTGGATAGGCATCTCGCAACATTCCTGGCTAAGACCTCTGTACCACCGACTTGGAAGGGCGGAAAGCCATGCACCACGAATAGAATCCTCAAGCAGTCGCACCCGATCCATTGAGCACCTGCCCTTGATAATACTAAAGCATATCATAATTAGATATGGCAAACCTGTTTCTCTCACCAAACAGATCGTGGCAACCTCACCGTGTGCGAGAACTTGGCACAGTCGATCTGAGTAATAGTGCTCAGATCGTGGTAAGGGGCAGGGTTTTCCATGTACGACGTCCTGACTTCCCAGGTTCTAACAGCTTTGCGAAAGGCCCCTCTCCCGTTGAACCAATACTTTTGCCGGCGTTTTCTCTCCCTACATCAAGCAAAACTACACCACAGAAGGAGCGCATCTTTGCTCCCTAAATCGGGGCTCACTAGGATAGCGGATCCGGGAATCATTTCGTCGCAACCATTGCCTGGAACTTGCGCTCGTTGCTCTGATTAAAGAGAACGTCGATGATTCGGGCCAGGCTGACATGGTCAGGTGTTTGTTTTTGGCTGAGACCGGGATACATTCGGCGAAGGATTTCATGGTCACCAACCTTCCTTCTGCTCTGAACCGACCGACGGGCGGCGTAACTGCTGTTGAAGTTTCGGATATTCCAGACGATTCCTTTCATGAGGAGAATAGACTTTCTCGGCCCATAAATCAGAAAGCCGGAGGTACTGAGCGTGGTATACAAGAGATAATTTCGGAGCGCCCACGGTAGGGAGAGCCCGCAGTTCTTTATTATTGCCCGAAGAAAATTCCTGCTGCAGTAATACAGGATTGAAGTCACTTCTCCTTTGGCTCCGATAGTCCCACCATGGTAATGGGAAACCCTCGCATCGGATGCGTATGCAACCCGCCAGCCACGAAGCCTAAGTCTCCAAGATAGATCTGGATCGTCGAAGTAGGCAAAGAACTTGGTATCTAGCCTTCCGGCGTCGATGAATGCTGACCTCCGGATCAAGGCGGCGCCACCGCAGAACGCGAAAGGCTCGAAACAATCGGAGTATTGACCGACATCTGTTTCCCCTCTTCCTATCTCGAAAAATCCGTCTTTCCAGTAGGGAACACCGGCACTCCCCACAGAATCCAATAGCCGATGGTTTCTCATTGACACCATCTTGGCAGCTACCGCCCCGACGTTGGCTCCTTCGTCTGCAGTCCTAACTAGGTGGGTGAGCCAATCAGGGTTCAAGACTTCGGTATCATTGTTTAGAAGTACAACATATTCGCTTTCAATCTCGTTAATAGCTCTGTTATAAGCCTCAGCGAATCCTAAGTTCGTCGAATTTCTGATAATCTTCACGGAAGGAAATTCGTACCGCACGTACTCAACAGAGTCGTCGGAGCTGGCATTATCGATCAGGTAAACATCGTAGTTCGGGTAATGCGTCCTGAGTACGCTCGACAGACATCGGGGAAGCCATCTCAATCCATTGAAGTTGAGGATAATGACGGACACTTTTGGATGTCCGGTAACATCGCAAGCCCTTCGTGACATGGGTACTCCTAACTCGATTGCCGCGTCCTAGGCCTATCTGAAAGGAGCGTGTACCGGCATACCAACCCATTTGCCGTCGGCGGTTCGAGATATTCCATGTTGGTTGTAGAGCTTTATGTGTTTTTGATAGATCAGGTCTTCGCCTTCCTTCCGTCTTTTGTTTGATTCTAGGTCTCTGTTTCCCTTGTGAATTCTATAGTTGTAGAGAGGTTCCTGCACTCCTCTAGCCGACCACCCCGCTTCTATGACTCTTATCCACAGTTCCCAATCTTCGAACACCTGCTCCGCGTCGTATCCCCCCGACTGCTCTAGCGCACTTCGCCTCGCCATGGCCGCCCCCATTATTATGCAGTCCACCAAGAGCCAACTTATCTCGAAGGCGGGAAGGCTGACTGACCGGTTGCGGTCCCCGAATTCGGCGTAGTCGGAGTATGCTATGCCGACTGCTCGGTCAAAATCCAGAAAGGCGGCGACCTTCTCCAAGTATCGCGGGTTCAGAACGTCATCAGAGTCAAGAAACATGAGGTAATCGGATGCAGATGCGACTACACCTTGGTTCCTTGCCTCGGCAACTCCTTCGTTGTCGGTGTTGTATATGCATTGAACCATGGGATAGCTTTGGGCAAGTTTCTCCGCGAGGGCCTCCGTGCCGTCTTCCGATGGTTCAATTACTATGATAACCTCCTTTGCCGGACGCGTTTGGTGAACGACGCTAAGAACTGCTTCCTGCAGGTATAAAGCGCGGTTTTTTGCGGGGATAACAACGGCGATGGACCCCCCGCCGGGCGGGTGTTCCCGATGTAGATTATGAGCGAGAAGCGCTGGGTGCGCAAGCAAGTCCTTCAAGGCCAGTCGGCGCGGCCTAGCACCTAATGGATCTTCCGAAAGACTGTTTCTTCCGCCTTGCTCCTCGAGTTCTCTTCGCCGCTTGGCTAAGAGCGGGAATGATTTCAATTCCGGGAATTTATGAGTGAAATATTCTAGGTTTCTGAGCGCTTTGGTATTATTGAGTCCATTTTCCGGGTGGTCGATGTGAAAGCCCGCGATGTCCTCGAAGAATGCGATGGTCCGGCCGTGTCTGAGGGCTCGGTACGCTAGATCCGTATCTTCGTAACCCCATCCACAGTACTTAGGATCGTACCCTGTGAGAAATAAGAAGTCGCGACGGGAAAGAGAGAAAAAGCCCGAAATGAAAGACCACCAAAAGTCGCTCTTCCGAAGGAAGGCAGTTGTAGACCATTGGAGAGCGGGATCGTACGCCATCGGTGTCGAGATCTTCTCGAGTTCGCTCCTCTTGCGGATGTTGGTGGTGTCCAGCGATCCCAGACCGCCTTCGATTCTCCATATTTTGCCGCATGCTACCAGCCCGGGGTTCGTTGAATGTACTCGTGTGAAACGTTCAACGGCCTCACGTTCTGGAATCACATCGAGATCGTTGATGATTAGTATCTCGCCCCGCGCGTTTGCTGCTCCAATATTGCGAGGAAGAGAAGCGCACGCGCCATAACTATGATCATCATGTGTCCTGAAACACTTTATCTCACGTCCTGCTGTGAGTTGTTGAAGTTTCTCCAATGAAGCCGACTCCTCGCAGACAAGGAGGATTTCCACGTCCTGGTATGATTGTGTCTCGTAAGCGGAGAGAACCATGTCAAGGTGCCGAGGACGATCGCAGTAGGGTATTATGACTGAGACTAAGGGGTTTGATGGAGCCACTAGCGGCTACCTACTTAGCCATGGTTCTTAGATGTTGGCGCTATTTTCTCG
>Ga0187772_10001209_pt1 | contig 12131 bp, 12 predicted proteins | sample 0116_SJ02_MP15_2_FD_133137 | JGI IMG/M metagenome (GOLD analysis project Ga0187772, IMG submission 133137) | Tropical peat soil microbial communities from peatlands in Department of Meta, Colombia - 0116_SJ02_MP15_20_MG | ecosystem: Environmental > Terrestrial > Soil > Wetlands > Peat | place... | reverse complement strand
CCTGACGCAGGCGAATGCTGTGGAGGAGGTGGGTGACGGCCAAGACAGTCAGGACGGGAGCGGAGAGCGCGACGATCAACCCGGTGCGCAGATACTGGCTCAGGGAATAAGGGTCGGCATGGATGGAGAACATGTGAAAGGCAAACCAGTGTGCGGTGGTTCTCTGTAGAAGCTCGAAGGCCAGCAGAGAGGCGATGCCCAGTCTCGCCGCGAACAAAAAGGCCTGGCGCGTTTTCCGGCGGAGGAGCAGATGGAGAAAGACGGCGACGGGAGCGGCAATTAGCGTGTACTTGCAGAACACGGCCAGGAAGAAGAGGGGGACGCTCCAGTAGAGGCGATTGCGGCTCAGGTAGAGAGTGATTCCGGCCATGGCGAAGGCGAGTCCGATCAGGTCGCTGCGCGCGTACGATAGCCAGAGGTGAGTGGCGGGAAGGGTGAGGAACATCATGCCAAAGGAGCAGCCGAGCGCGAGCGAGCCGGTTTCGCGGCGCACCAGGCTACCGGCCAGGAGCGCAATGAACAGGGAGCAGATGAGGATCAGGCAGCGGGCCGCGGAAAAAGAGATTTGCTGCGCGGGCAAAACGGCGGCGACCGCGGCATAAGCGACCGGCCCATATTCGTGGAAGATCACGGGGAAGGTGGTGGGGTCGGGATAAAGAGGTTGGGAATGGCGTAGGCGCAGGGCGCCCTCCATCATCATGCCTTCGGCATAGTCGATCTGAAAGGGAATGCGGATGACCGGGACTACATGCGCCGCGACTGCAAGCGCGCCCGCAAGCACAGCAAGCAGCAGCATTCTCTTCTGCAGGATGGAGAGGCGATTGGGTGCACTGGCGAACATGACTGGCGGAGAAATCTGCCCTGTATTGTAGGCATGGCGAGGGGAATGTATCGCGTTGACTTTTCTGCAGGCTACAGGCACACTTTTCAATTCGTCTGCGCTCCTGGCCCAGCGGCGTTATGATGGCTTCGTGTAAACGTTGGCGACGCAGCGAATGCGCCGAAGAATCTATCAGCCTATGACCGCGGACCGCGTCTCCTATACGCTCGATTCGACGTTGGACACGGTGAACAATGCCGAAGAGACGGCAGGACGGATGGCGACGGAGGCGGGTTTTGACGACGAGGAGGTCATGAAGATCTCCATGGCGGTGCGGGAGGCGGCCGTCAACGCAGTTTTGCATGGCAACGCTTACGACCCGAACAAGAAAGTGACGCTGGCGTTTGAACGCACGTCGAGCGATCTGGTGATCAGCATTCGCGATCAGGGCAAGGGGTTGGATGCGAGCATGATTCCGGATCCGTTGGCCCCTGAGAACCTGCTCAAGACCTCGGGGCGCGGGATCTTTTTGATTCGCTCGTTTATGGATGTGGTGGAGATTCACCCGTCTCACACGGGCACCGAACTTAAAATGATTAAACATGTCCGCGGCAGCGCGGAATCGAAGGAGGCTTCCCAGTGACCATGAAGTCCAGTACACGTCAGGTGGATGGCGTCACCATTGTCGACCTCAGCGGCCGGATCACACTCGGCGAAGGCAGCGTCGTGCTGCGCGATACGGTGCGCGACCTGCTTTCCAAGGGACAGAAGAAAATTTTGCTCAACCTGGGCGATGTGAACTACATCGACAGCTCGGGGATTGGCGAACTGGTGAGCGCCTTCACCACGGCCAAGAACCAGGGCGGCGAATTGAAGCTGCTCAACCTGACCAAGAAGGTGCACGACCTGCTGCAGATCACCAAGCTGTATACCGTCTTCGACGTGAAGGATGATGAAGCGGCGGGCGTGAAGTCGTTTAAGTAGGGATGCGGATCCGGAGATGAAGGCCGGGTGTCGTGGCCCGGCCTTGGCCGGCACGTGGTCTCTTGCCGGTGACTTTCGCATTAGGTTGACCTTCGTCAGCGCCCGTTTAGCGTATCCCGCGTAACCGGCTTAGAGTTGGGCACGGACGCCGGGGCAATCAGATTTCCCTTTTCGGGAAGCGATCTGCGAAATTTTCTGTCTTCTGTAGCAGGCACGCGCTGCTACCAACCTTACAATCGAAGCGAGGAGCGCAATTTTTGCTGTAGCTCGCTTCATGCGATTCCCTGCCCTGATTCTTCTTGTTGTGCGGTTGCTTGCGATGGGTGCGCCGGCAAGCAATCATTCATCAAAGAATTCCTGGAGCGGCAACTCGCCGGAAAATTCTTCGGCCGAGAATTCGCTGCAGAATTGTCTGACCATCGCCGAAGCGGGCAAGCATGTTGGGAAGTCGAACTGCGTGACGGGAACGGTGGTGCACGTGGAAGAGGGCAACAACGGCGTGACATTTCTTGATTTCTGCACCGATTACCGGTCGTGCCCGTTCACGGTGGTGGTGTTCCGCGGCGACCTGAAAAAGGTCGGCGACGTGCGGCAGCTTCAGGGACGCACGATTGCGATCAAGGGGACGATCGAGGAGTACGGCGATCGGGCAGAGATCATCCTGCGGCATGCGCAGCAACTGGGAGACAGCGCGCGCCTGCTCACCGCCCTCCCCAAAGATTACGACGTCGAACGCCAGGGCCATTACAGCGCGGGCTCGCCGAGGCTTCCCAAGGCCAAGAAGGCGAAGCGCACGCGGCAGGACGCGCCGGTGCCGCTGGAGGATCCGGAAGAGCCATAAAAATGGCTGCTTCGGGCGAGGTGGCCTCAAGCAGCCGATTGTCGATCACCACAATCTAGAAGGTAAACACGATACCAGTCGTGATTCTCACGTTGTTGCTTTGGCTGATGGAGCTGCTGGTGAGTGGTTGGAAATTCCCGAAATGATAGTAAAGCCAGTCAGCTTCGATCACGCGAATCGAGATGGCCTTGTTGACTTTGGCGTCGAGACCGCCGCCAAACAACGTTGTAAAGCCCGTATGCGAGACGGACGCTGACACGCCACCACTGGACCCAGAAAAGCTCGAATGTACCCCTCCGAACAGAACATGGACGAAGGGGTTGATTTTCCCCCCGGCATCAAACGAGACCACCGGCCCGCCGGTGAAGGTGTAATGATGAATGTGAACCCCATTGTCGGTTGTGTAAACACCCCCGAAATCACCCTCCAATCCAAAGTGCCGATTGAAGTTGCCTCGAAGGGCAGCGCTCCAGCCATTGAGACCCTCACTGGGGACTGCTTCCGATCCGTCTACATTGACTTGGCCTGTATGCAAATACTGGTAACCGCCGAAGATCTCGGCTTTGGGATAGTCCTGCGCGATTAATGGCAGCGAGAAGAAACCTAGAAAAATGAATAATACGAAGCACTTTCGCATCTTCCCTCCTCAGAGAACCTGGAGTTGTAACTGCATAACTGCTTCCCGTCATTCCGGTCAAAATTGCGGGGGAGGATGTAGCCGCTTTGATCGCGAATGTTACGAGATTGTTAAAAGTAGACTCGCAAGATCACAAGAAACGCAAGGACATGAGGATTTTTCGGTGTGGCGAATAACCTCAGGCCAAGGGCGCTTCGGGGGACTTCCCTCGATTTAATGTTCGTGAAACGTGCAAGATACAGAGAGACGCAACATGGATGATGCGTGGCGCTCGCGGGGCGCTAGCTTTTCACCTAGTCAGAATCACGGTTGGTGAGGCCCGGGAAATCTCTAGCACTGTGTTCCTAGGGATTGACACGTAATCCGTGCGCACGTATGATGTGCGAATGAACCTCACATTATCCGTCGATGAGCATGTGGTGGCCAAAGCGCGGAAGAAGGCGAACGCCATCGGCAAGAGTCTGAACCAACTGATTCGCGACTACCTGCAGACTTTGGCTGGCGGGGACGATCCCGAGCGCAGCATCAAGGAGTTTCAAAGCCTTTCCGGGCGCGGCCATTCCGGTGGCTGGCGCTTCAATCGTGACGAGATTCATGAGCGGACCGAAGGATGAGCGCTCGATGTTTCCTCGACACTAATATTCTGGTTTACACCGACGACAACTCTGCGCCTGCGAAACAGCGGGTCGCACTTGACCTGGTAGGCGAGCACCGGCGCGCAGGGACGGGCGTGGTCTCGCTGCAAGTTTTGCAGGAATATTTCGTCACGATCACACGCAAGCTGCATGTGGAAGCGGAAACGGCGCGCCGGAAAGTAGAACTGCTTGCTGAGTTCGATGTGGCGTTCCCGGAGGTGGCTGACGTTTTGGCGGCCATTGACCTTCATCGTCTTCACCAAATTTCGTTCTGGGATGGGCTGGTGTTGCGCTCAGCAAAACAGGCGGGCTGTAGTGTGCTCTTATCAGAAGATATGCAGAATGAGCGAGAGATCGATGGTGTTCGAATCGTGGACCCGTTCCGTTGACGTTGGAGCTTACACTTCCACCGGGCTGCCAAGTCTTAGACCATTCCTCGCCGCAGGTCCTCCAGGGGATATTTTGTGCCGCGCCACACGATGCCATCCTGGCGGATGGTTAAGACCATCGATCGCGCCAGCGTGTAAATCACCAGGCTCGCGCCGATGGGATGCGCGAAGAAGTAGTACATGGGCACGTCGGACAGAAGAGACATGCCGCGATAGATTCCCAGGAGCGACAGGAGAGCAATGGCGTAGGGCAAGCGCGCCCATCCATGGGAGAACCAGATGCCAACGAACGGCACGAGGTTCAGAAATGTCAGAACGATGATGGAAGCTACGGTTCGCGGCCATTGAAATGAAAGCACCGCGAAGAAATTCTTTGTGAGATTGCCGACGATGCCGAAGGCGCCCTTTACCCAACGCAGCGTAATCAAGTCTTCTCCGAAGACGTTGCGCTGCCGAAAGCCGGCGTTCTTGACCAGCTTGCCAAGCTTCATGTCGTCGAGCACTTCCATGCGCAGGACCTGATATGTGCCAACCGCCTCATAGACCGGGCGACGAACCATGTTGAAGGCGCCGACGCCCATGTGGTCGCGGGCTTTGGGGTCGGCGACCTTCCAGGGGCGATGGCCGAAGACGAACAGGCTTTGGAAGATGGCGATCATCATGCGTTCGCCGGGATGCTCCATGACCATGCGCGGAAATAGAACAACGTGGTCGGCACGCTCGGCCTCGGCATAGGCAATCACGCGGCGGACGGAATCGGGCTTGAACTGGACGTCGCCGTCGGTGAACAGCAGCCAGTCGCCGGTGGCGAGGTTCGCGGCGGTCCACATGGCGTGGGTTTTGCCTAACCAGCCGGGAGGGAGTTCGGTAACGTGCACAATGCGTAGCAGGCTGTGGGCTGCTGGATCGGCGGCAACTTCGTCCATGATCTGGCCGGTGCGGTCGGTGGAGCGATCATCGACGGCGATGACTTCGTAATTGGAATAGTCGAGGGCGAGAAGGCTGTCGAGGGTCGCGCGAATATCGTCCTGCTCGTTGCGCGCGGGAACGATGATGCTGACGCGAGGCTCGCCGTTAGGCGTGGCAGGGCGCCGGTCCCATTCCGGCTTGGCGACATCGGGAAGGCGCGGCATGCCGATGGCTGCGTCGACTATGCGCGAGGCCCATGCCAGGGCGAGAATGCTGCCTGCGATCCAGTGGAAAGTTTCGAGAATCATGCTGGCAGCTAGTTTGCTGCGTCCGGTGCGAGCGCCACGACTTGTACCTCGGGGGCAAATTTCATCCCATAAAACAGTATGGCAGACGAGAGAGCGATGGCGACAACCGGTCCCAAGAACGCGATCTGCAGCGAATATCGATCGGAGGCAACACCGATCAGGTAGGCGGAAGGCACGTCGCCGAGCAGATGAAAAATGAAGATATTCACCGACAAAGCCGCAGCCCGCACATGCGGACCGACGGAGTTGATTACGGCGGCATTCAGCGGGCCCGTATTCAACAGGAGCAGGAATTCAGCCACGAAAATTCCCACCACCATGACTTTGCCGGTGGCAAAGAGCGCGACGCACATGGCGGGGATGCCAATTCCAAGGCTGACGGCCGAGACCAGATAATGCGCTGAACGCGTGCGCTTCAGGAGCCAGTCGGAGATCCAGCCGCCGACGAGCGAGGCAAATAGACCGTTGAAGATAGTGCTCGAGCCGAACAGAACGTTTGCCTGCAGCAGACTGTAGCCGTGGGCGCGATGCAGGAAGGTAGGCATCCAGACCTGAAGCCCACCGAGCGCGAACGTCATCGTCGCCATCCCAAGGGTTGCGGTCAGAAATGCGGGATTGCGCGCCAGGCCCTTGAGCGTGTGAATGAATCCCTGAAGCGTCTCGGGCTCGGTTGTTTTTTCGGGGGCATCGAACTGGCCAAGGCGCGGTTCGGGAATGAACAGGAGCAGGAATGCGAGCAGGACGCCGGGCGCAGCTCCTACGTAGAACGGCGCGCGCCAACCGTACTTGGGGCCCAGGACTCCGCCGAGCAAATAGCCGAGCGCGGTGCCGACGGGGAGGGCGAGGTAGAAAATTCCCATGACGCGGCCGCGCTCGTCTTCGGGAAACATGTCGGCAACAAATATCGGCGAAAGAATGACGAAGCTGGCTTCGCCGATGCCGACGATGGTGTGGCGGATGAGGAGCTCGGTGAAGTTTGTCGTGACGGCAGTGAGCAGGGTGGCGAGGCTCCAGATGAGCGCGCCGACAATGATGACCGCTTTGCGCGAGAAGCGCATGGAGAGCGGGCCCATGAAGGGCGCGGCACACATGTAGAAGATGAAGAAGACGCTGGTGAGCAGGCCGAACGAGGCATCGCTGCGATGGAATTCGTCTTTCACCAGGTCCTGCACGGCGAAGAGCACGGAGCGATCGACGTAATTAAGCAGGTTGAGCGCGGTGAGCAGGGCAAGCGCGGTGCGGGGATAGAGCTTGGCGGGCACGGGAGAGGCGAATGGGATCGAGCGAATATAGCATGTCAGCTCAGTTCGATCGTTAATAACGATTGACATTATTAACGGGACCCGTTATTGTAAATTAAGTGATCAAGACTTTCGCCAACAAAGAAACGGCGGAAATCTGGAGGACCGGAAAGACGCGCGGGGCTCCGCCGGCGGGTGTGACGAAGCGCAAGCTGGCGATGCTTGATAGTGCGCGAGCACTTGAGGACTTAAGAGTTCCTCCGGGAAACCGGTTGGAAAAGCTGCACGGCGATCGAGCAGGACAATACAGCATCCGAGTGAACGATCAGTTTCGAATCTGTTTCGAATGGCGAGACCACGATGCGTATGCGGTCGAGATTGCGGATTATCACTAGATTTCGAATTGCGACCAAAGGGGAAGGTAAGGAGGGGTGATCGTGACGATTCCGCGAAAGAACACGCCGAACTGGAGTGTGCATCCTGGCGAAATTTTGCGCGAGGAATTTTTGAAGCCGATGGGAATGTCTTCGTATGAGTTAGCGAAGCGCTTGCGCGTGCCTGCGCCTCGGGTCAACGACATCGTGCTGGAACGGCGGGGCATCAGCGCCGACACTGCGGTGCGGCTCTCCCGCTTCTTCGGAACTACAGAACAGTTCTGGCTCAATCTGCAGGCCGCGTATGAGATCCATCGGGTGAAGGCGGATCATGCATCGGAGATCGAGCGGATCGAGCCGCGAGCGGCGGCTGCATCGAAATGAATCGGAGGGTCAGAGGTCAGATTGCAGAAGTGAGAAGTCAGAGTTCAGAAGTAAAACCCCGCGTTTACCTCTGACCTCTGACCTCATACCTCTGCACTGCTTTGACGTTTTCCCGCGGCCAGCGCGCGATCACTACCGTTGAGATTCCGCCGCGGGGGCGGAACTCGCCCTTGACCTCGGCCCATACCGGCTTCGCCCAGCGCACTACGTCTTCGAGCACCTGGTTGACGATGTTCTCCTGAAAAATGCCGAGGTTGCGGTAGGACTGCAGATACTCTTTCAGCGATTTCAGCTCAAGGCAGCGCTGGTCGGGCTGATAGCGGATGGTGATGGTGCCGAAATCGGGCAAGCCGGTCTTAGGGCACATCGAGGTAAACTCGGGATCGTCGATCACGATTTCGTAGCCGGGAAACTGGTTAAGCCAGGTTTCGATTTCGGGGAAGTCGTGATCGAGTCCGGCGCTGGCGTGCTCATCGGTGTAGCGGCGCGGTTTCGGCATGAGTCATTGTAGCCGGAGCGGCCGGCAGCATTATAGGCGGCGAGGTACTTCAGGTGTCAGGTCTCAGGTCTCAGGTGTCAGGTGTCAGGTCTCAGGTCTTAGCTCCGGGCTCCAAGCTTCCAGCTCCAAGTTCTTAGCTATTCACTATTCGCTTTTCGACTTTCGGTGCTAGCGGTCAGCGGTCGGCCTTCCGCCAGTGACGTGACCGGTGACCGTTTTGCCCCGGCGCACTTTGGACGGACTTCGCCGCTAATTTGCCTCGAATCCAGATTGGAACGCATCTAACCGAGTAAATCCAAAGTAATGTTTTTGCGTGCTTTCCGACTGTCGATGAGTGATACATTGAAGCTTGCACTTTTCTTCGCATGCCATTGAATGGAAACAGCTCGGAACGCCCGTTCCGGCGTTGGTGGACGACGGCGCTTGTGGTTTTGGCGGCGGTAGTCATTCTGGCGGCGTTTGTCTCCCGGCACGATGACGCGGTGCAGGTACGCACCGCGCAGGTGACGGAGGGCAAGATTCGCAGCGTGATCTCGACCAACGGGAAAATCGAACCGGTCAACAACTTTGAAGCGCACGCTCCAATGGCGACGAGCGTGCGGCGCGTACTGGTCAAGGAAGGCCAGGCGGTGAAGCAGGGTCAATTGCTGGTGGTTCTGGACGATGCCGATGCGCGCTCGCAAGCGGCCCATGCTGAGACGGAGATGAAGAAGGCGCAGGCTGACCTAGCTGCCATTGAGCATGGAGGGAATCAGGAGGAGGTGCTAAACCTTGACGTGCAGCTAGTGAAGGCACGCACCGACCGCGATACGGCCAAGCGCAATCTGGAGGCTCTGAAGAAGCTGGAGCAGGAGGGTGCGGCCTCGGAGGGCGAGGTGCTGGAGGCGCAAAACGTGCTCGCACGCGCCGAGGCGCAACTGGAGTTTGTGAAGCAGAAACAGAGCAAACGCTATTCCAATGCGGAGATCGCCCGCGTCGAAGCCGAGCGCGATGAGGCGCATGCGGCCTATGAAGCCGCGCAGGATACGCTGGCAAAATCGAATGTGCGCGCCCCGTTTGACGGAATCGTCTACTCGCTGCCGGTTAAGCAGGGAGGGTTTGTCAATAGCGGCGACCTGTTGCTGCAGGTGGCCGATCTGGAGCATGTGCTGGTGCGCGCCTTTGTGGACGAGCCCGACATTGCGCGGCTCAAACTCGGCGATCCCATTGAAATTACATGGGATGCAGCGCCGGGCCGGATTTGGCGGGCGACCGTGACGGCCATCCCATCGACCGTAAAGTTGCACGGCGCTCGTAATGTTGGGGAAACAACGACGATTGTGGATAATAAGGACTTAAGGCTTTTGCCGAACACCAACGTAGGCGTAAACATCATCGCCGCCGAGCACGAGCACGTGCTGGTGGTGCCCCGGGAGGCGGTTCGCAGCGACGACTCTCAACCCTACGTTTTGCAGGTGGTCGGCCACGAACTCAAGCGCAAAAACGTTGAGACGGCGCTTTCAAATCTTACGCAGGTTGAAGTTGCGCACGGCCTGGCGGCGAACGATTTGATCGCTATCAACTCGGTGAACGGCAAACCGATCGGAGACGGAACACAAGTTCGATATTAGAGGCAGGTTTGGTTTTCAATGCTGAAACGTAGTGCCCAATTTTTGTTTGTTTTGTTGCTGCTGATGGCGCCTTTATCGGCCTCGGTGGTGGATTTCGCCCGCGATATGCTGGCAGCGGGGCGGATCGATGAAGCGATTGCCACGCTCAATCTGCACCTCTCGACGGCGCCCGCCGACGCGGAATCGTCGAACCTGCTGTGCCGCGCTTATCTGGCGATTGAAGAGTTGGACCGCGCGGAATCGTCGTGCAGACGAGCCATTGCGCTCGATCCCTTGAATGGGCGCTATCACCGCTGGATGGGCCACGTGTACGGGGAAAAAGCCGATCACGCCAATTTCCTCTCCGCCTTCAGCCTGGCCGGAAAGACGCGGGAAGAATTCGAACGCGCCGTGCAACTCAGCCCCAGGGACATCGATGCGCGCTCGGACCTGGCGGAATTTTACTTTGAGGCGCCGGGCATTGTGGGCGGCGGACAGGATAAAGCGCGCACGCAAGCCCGGATCATGGCTACCTTGGAAGCGGCGCGCGAACATTGGGTTTACGCTCATATCGCGGAAAAGAATCACGACGCTGCCACAGCCGAACGCGAGTATCGGCGCATGATCGAGGCGAGTAATGGCGACTCGGAAGCATGGCTGAGCCTGGCTTTGTTTTATCGGCATCAGAAGCGCTATGACGATATGGAGCGCACGCTGGTCACGGCCAGCCAGGCACCCATGTCGAAGCCGGACGTGCTGGTCGATGTGGCGCAGAACCTGTATCGCACGGGACGCAATCCGGCGCTCGCCATTCAACTTTTGAGGCGCTATCTGGCTTCGGGTCCGGTGGAAGAGGCGCCGGCATTCAAAGCCCACTACCTGCTGGGGATGACTCTCGAAAAGCAGGGCGACAAAGCCGGTGCGGCGCAGGAGTATCGGGCTTCGCTATCGATGGCCCGGCAGTTCGGGTTGGCGCAACAGGCGCTCAATCGACTGAACCACTGAGGCGCGCCGCGGGATGGAGAAAAATCTCTTCCATCGGCATCCGGCCGCCACTCTCTTCTAAACTCCCGCCCAACTAAACCTCCATCGAGCGTCATTCCGCGCACTACAATCTCAGCATTGCGGTGCAAACGCGGTCTGAGCACTAACAACGAATTTCGCGAAACAAATTTTCGCTAACCAAATTCTCTCTAACCAAGGTGAAGAGATGAAACTCCGATTGCCTCAGTGGTTGCGCTCTACGAATCTGTTCGCTCTTTCTGCCGTCGTACTGACGCTCGGAACGATCGCTGATGCCGAACCGCTGCCGCTGGAGCGCGCCATTCGCCTGGCTCTTGGGCACAGTACAGCGAGCGCGATCGCAGACGCCGATGTGCAGCGGGCGATCGCCTCCTACCGCGAGCTGCGCAACCACTCGATCCCGCAGATCGCGCTAGGCTCGGGCCTGGGATGGTCCTATGGATTCCCGCTGACGATCGAAGGGGCGGCGCCGTCGCTGGTGACGGCGATTGCGCAAAGCTCGGTCTACAATCCCGCCGAGCGGCAGTTCCTCGGCGCGGCCAAGGCCGATATTCATGTCTCGGAGTTGCAAGGCAAGGATCAGCGAGCGGCCGTCGTCCAGGATGTCACGCTCTCCTACGCGGAGCTGGTGAAGTGGGACGCGCGGCTCACGCGGCTGGAGCAAGATGAAGCCCAAGCGGAACAAACGGAACGGGCCGTAAGCGAGCGTGCGCAGGAAGGGGTGGATAGCGCGGTCGATCTGAACAAAGCGAAGCTCGTGCTGGCGCGGGTGCGCCTGCATCAGGCGGAGGCACGCGGGTCTGCCGACGTGTTACGACGACATCTTGCGGATCTGACGGGGTTGCCGGCGCGGTCTATCGAAATTGTGCCCGAAAGTATTCCTGCGCTGCCGCCGGCACAAGCCGAGGACGATTCCCAGAACAAAGCGGTTTCCTCGAGCTTCACGGTTAAGATTGCCGAGGAGCATGCGCTGGCCGAGTCGATGCGAGCCGTCGCGGAACATCGTGCCGTATACCCATCGCTTGATTTCTCGGCGCAGTATGCGCGGCTTTCGACGATCAATAACTACAACCTGTATTACCGGAAGTTTCAGCCTGACAATGCGACCATCGGTGTAGCAATCCGGTTGCCGCTGTTCAATGCCAGCCAGCGAGCGCGCGCCGAAGCGGCCGATTCGGAGGCGCTCAAGGCCAAGAAGCAGGCGGAGGCTACGCGCAACCAGGTTTCAGAGCAGACATTGAAGCTGCAGCGAGCGGCCGAACAACTTGAAGCCGCGCGCGATGTGGCGCAGCTGGAGTATCAGCTGGCGCAATCGGCGCTCGAAGCCGCGCAAACTCGCAACGAAGCGAAGACAGGCACCTATCACGAGTTGGCCGATGCACGTGTGCAGGCCAATGAGCGTTATCTGCTTTATCAGGATGCCGAGTTCGAATATCAGCGGGCGCGGCTGAACCTGCTGCGGGCGACCGGCGAGCTAGAGAAATGGGCGCTGCCGAGT
>Ga0187772_10001208_pt1 | contig 12140 bp, 12 predicted proteins | sample 0116_SJ02_MP15_2_FD_133137 | JGI IMG/M metagenome (GOLD analysis project Ga0187772, IMG submission 133137) | Tropical peat soil microbial communities from peatlands in Department of Meta, Colombia - 0116_SJ02_MP15_20_MG | ecosystem: Environmental > Terrestrial > Soil > Wetlands > Peat | place... | reverse complement strand
CTCCGAGGAAATAATCCCACGGCCGGACCGGGCAGGACCTCCAAGGTCCCGTTGCTGACCCGGCCGCGAGCCGTCGTTCGCGCTCGGATACGGGGACGGTCCTGTCCACCCGCGGAGAGCGAAGGCGAGCCGTGGCGACCTGGGCAGGGGGGGCTGTCCGGGGTCGATCAATGTTGCCCCCCGGACGACCGGCGACGCAGGGACCTCCCGGGGGGGAGACCCGGGCCATCTGCCTCGTCGTCCAGGATCAGGCTACCATGTGGCTAGATCAACCCCTGCGGCCTTGGGTCGGATAGAACGGCTGACGGATGGGCTCGGCCGGATTCGAACCGGCGGTCTTCGCTGTGTGAGAGCGACGTCGTAACCGCTGGACCACGAGCCCTTCGTCGGGGCGAGCGCCGACCGCCCATAAGGGTTCTAGAGGCTGAGCACCAGGGGAAGCACGAGCCCCGCGGAGAGGGTCAGGACCAGCCCCGTGGTCAGGGCCAGGCCCCCCGCGTCGGGGTCGCCATACCGGGTGATGAAGAACAAGGTCGTGTCCATCGAGGTGGCGCCCCCGATCGCGGCCAGCCCATCCCCCCGGAGCCGGGGCCCCACTACGGGAGAAAGGACCATCGTCAGGTTCTCCCGGAAGAAGTTCGTCAAGAACGCCACCACCCCGAGGGACGCTCCGGCCCGGGCCGCGACGAGGGGACCGGCGAGGGAGTACCATCCAAAGGCGAGCGCCGTGGCGAACGACACCGAGGGTGCGACCATGGAGATCGCCGCGAAGAGGAGGGCGGCCGCGACGGCCCCCACCGCCGCGGCCGTGATCGGCAGCCAGGCGTGGCGCAACCCGGACCTGCTCAATGTGAGATCGAGCCCGACGAGCGCGAGAAGGACGTAGAGCGCGAACGGTATCCCGGTCGCGAACGCCAGGCTCGTGAGACGTCCGAGAGCGTATCCCACGAGGAGCGCGGCTAGGATGATCAGGGAGACGCGGACGCTCGATCGCCGGTCGGACGCGCTGGCCTGCCGTGAGGCGGTCGGGGGTCGGCGGGCCAGCAGGACCAGGGCGAGGGTCGTGAACCCCAGGATGAGGAGGGTGAAGGCGAGCGCCACGGGGATCGCGCGGGTCACCACGCCGACGGGCAGGGGAGCGATCGATCCGCCCAGGAGACCGACGAGCGCGAGCACGGTCGCGATCGACGCACGACGGATCCATCGGCTCGGCACCCGGACGAACCGGCCGGTCACGAAGCCGGCGGCCAGGGCAACGTACAGGAATGGGTCGAACGACACGGGGCGTCAGCCCGACCACGCGGCGAGCCCGGTGCGACGGCGTACCGGTCGGGTCGTATCGATCCGCAGGGTCTCCTCGCGCCGGGGGCCGAACCCCACGTACTCGACCGGTACTCCGACCTCCCCAACGATGCGGTCGAGGAACGACCGGAGGGTCGGCGGGAGCGCGGCCGCCCCCTCCCGGCGAAGCCGTTCCTTCAACCGCTCGTGGATCTCCGGCCAGCCGGGCAACCGCTCGTACACCGGCTGGGCCCGGGCGAGGTCATCGGCGTAGGCCGGCAGCACGTCCCGGACGGTCGTCCCATCGGGCATGACGTACTGCGTGCAGACCGGCACCTCGTCGAGCCCACCGAGGACATCGACCTTCGTGATGGCGAGCGAAGTGAAACCGTTGAGCCGCGCCCCATAGCGGAGGAGCACGAGGTCGAGCCAGCCGCAGCGGCGGGGCCGTCCGGTAGTGGCCCCCCGCTCGCCGCCGACCCGCCGGAGGAACTCTCCCGATTCACCGGTCTCCTCCGTGGGGAACGGCCCCGCCCCGACCCGGGTCGTGTACGCCTTGGCGACGCCCAGGACCGAGTCCACTTCGGTCGGCGAGATCCCGCTGCCGACGAGGGCCCCGGCGCTTGTGGGGTGCGAGCTGGTCACGAACGGGTAGATCCCGAAGTCCACGTCGAGGAGCGCGCTCTGCGCCCCTTCCAGCAGGACCTGCTCGCCCCGGGCCAGGGCGTCCCACAGCAACGGCTCGGTCGCCCGGATCCGGGGCGCCAGCCGCCCTCCGACCTCGGTCAGCCGGGCGGTGGCCTCATCGAGCGCGGGAAGGTTCGGGAGGTGGGTCTTCGTTGCGTACAAGAGCTCGAGCCGGTCGCGCAGGGTCGCCGGCCGCGCTAGGTCGGCCATCCGGATGCCCCAGCGAGAGGCGCGGTCCGCGTACGCGGGACCGATGCCCCGTCGCGTGGTGCCGATCGTGGCGGCTCCCTTCTGGCGTCCCCGGAGCTCGTCCTCCCAGGCATCCTCGATCTCGTGGACGGGCAGCAGCACGTGGGCCCGGTCCGAGATCGCGATCTCCCCCCGGAGGAGGCCCCGCCGCTCGAGCCCGAGGATTTCCTCCTCCAGCGAGAACGGATTGATCACCATGCCCGGGCCGAGCACGCCCATCACGCCGTGACGCAGGACGCCGCAGGAGAGCTGGTGCAGCACGAGCGACCCTTCGGCCAGGTGCACTGTGTGACCGGCGTTGGGTCCGCCCCCGGTCCGTACGACGAATCGGACCCCGGAGGCGAGGTAGTCGGTGATCTTCCCCTTCGCCTCATCCCCGAACTGGGCCCCCACCACTACGCAAACGGTCGTGCTCCCCCTCCCCCGCCTCCCGGGGGACGACCGGACTAAAGGCTCTTTTCCTCCCCCCCAAGGTCCCCCACGTCGGGCCGCCCCGCGGCCGCCCACAACGATAATACCCGACGGCGAGGTCGTCGGCGAAATGGTCGCCCAGCGCGCACGGGTCGTGGACATCTCGGGCATCCGGAAGATGTTCGAGGCGGCCCCCCCCAACTCGGTGAACTTGGGCCTGGGCGAGCCGGATTTCGAGCCGCCGGACGCCGTTATCGAGGCGCTGTGCGACGCGGTCCGGCAGGGGAAGAACCACTACGGCCCGTCCGCGGGCCTGCCCGCCCTGCGAGAGAAGGTTGCCGAGCGGTACCGGGACCGCGACCCGTCCACGGCCGCCGAGAACGTGATCATCACCGGCAGTGGCACCGAGGGGCTGATGGCGACCGCGCTGACGCTCTACGACCCGGGGGACGAGGTCCTCGTCCCCGACCCCGGCTTTGTGCTCTACGCGCCCCACGCCCGGCTGGCCGGAGCGGTCCCGGTGCGGTACTCCCTATCCGAAGCGTCGGGGTTCCTCCCCGACCCGGCCGAGCTCGAGCGCCTCGTCACGCCGAGGACCCGGGCGATCGTCGTCAACTCCCCCTCGAATCCCACGGGCGCGGTCTTCCCCAAGGCGATGGTCGACCGGATCGTCGCGTTCGCGGACCGCCACCGGCTGACGATCGTCTCGGACGAGGTCTACGACCAGATCACCTACGAGCGGGCCGCGACCTCGTTCTGGGGCCGCACCGACCGCGTGGTCATCGTCAACTCGTTCTCGAAGACGCTCGCGATGACCGGCTGGCGCATCGGGTTCCTGGTCGCGCCGCGCGCGCTCGCGGTGGAGCTGAACAAGCTCCACTACCATCTGCTGGCCTGCCCGCCCACACCGGCCCAGACGGCCGTGCTCGTCGGCCTGCAGTCCGAGACGGCGACCCGGGCGATGGTCAAGGAGTTCCGGGCCCGTCGGGACCTCGTCGTTCGGTTGCTCGCCGAGATCCCCGGTCTCAAGCTGGTGCCGCCGATGGGCGCGTTCTACGCGTTCCCCCGCTTCTCCTGGCCCCGGTCCGCCACCGAGGTCGCCACGGCGCTCCTCTCCCGGGCCGTGATCACCACGCCGGGCGATGCGTTCGGCCCGCTGGGGGCCTCGCACCTGAGGCTGTCGTTCGCCGCGTCGCGGCGAAACCTGCGGAAGGGGATCTCGATCCTCGCCGACTACGCGAAGACCGCGGCGGCGCACCCGGGCTGACCGGGTCCCGGCTCACCGGCCCACGAGGGAACCGTAGAGCTCCAGGTGCCGACGGGCGCATTCGGACCAGTCGAGGCCCGAGGTCCGGATCCGGCCGCGCTCGACCAGACGCCGGGTCGTCTCGGGATCGTTCCGCACGGCCCGCAGCGCCTCGGCGAGCGCGGAGGGGTCACCGTACGGCACGAGCCGGCCGGAGCGGCCCTGCTCCAGCACCTCGGGGATCCCTCCGACCGCCGTGGCGACCACCGGCGTCCCGGCCGCCATCGCCTCGGCGAGCACCATCCCGAACGCCTCCCACTCTGAGGGGAGCACCACGGCCGTCGCCCGGCGCACGATCGTCCGCCAGAGCCGGCGGTCCTCCACCGGTCCGATCCATCGTACCCACGGCTCGAGGCCGAGCCTCCGGGCCTCGCCTTCCAGCCGCTGACGCTGGCCCCAGTCCGGGCCCATCAGGAGGAGCGGGATCCGCTCGGGACCGGCCGGGATCCGGGCGAGCGCCTCGAACAGCAGCGGCAACCCCTTGTTCGACGCGACCCGTCCGACGAACACGAAGTACCGCTCCGGCAGGTCGGCCGGAGGGGCCGCCGAGGGGGCCGAGTCGCTCCATTCGGCGAGGTCGATGCCGGGGGGGATGATGTGGATCCGGTCCGCCGGCGCGAACTCCCGCACGAGCCGGGCCTCGATCTCGGTCTCGACCACGATCGCCGACGCCCTCCGGTACGCCGCGACGCCGAACAGCATGTCCTCGACCCGGAGCAGGCCCCGTTTCAGGGTCGGCTCCTCGCGGTCCGCCGGGTGATAATGGGTGGAGACGACGAGCGGGATGCCGCACCGGCCGGCGACCGCGGCGGACTGGAGCACGTGCCCGTACCGGTGGGAGTGGGCATGGATGACATCCGCCCGACTCTCGGCGAGCGCGTCCACCAGCCCGGGCATCAAGGGAAGCGAGTACCACGGCACGATCGGCCGCTTGATCGCGTGGAACCGGTGAACGGGGACGCCCTCCACCTCCGGACGGAACGCAGCGCCCCGGCTCCAGCGCGACTCATCGAAGAGATCGCTCGCGAACACCTCCACTTCCTGTCCGGAGCCGAGGAACCGGCGGGATAGCTCCCGCACGGTCGTCTCGACGCCGCCGGGGGCGTCGAACCGCAAGGCGACCTGCGCGATCTTCACCCCGTTCCCTCCGCCCGCCCGGAGCGCTCCCAATGCCTCCGAGATACCCCGGGCCGGGCCGGGGACGGACCTCTCGATAAATCTCTTCTACCCCGAGCCCTCTTCCCGTGCCGGACGGTCCTTGATGATGCCCGGAGCCCCGGCCCGGCCCACGACCGGCACAGAGGCCTAGCATGTGGCTCCGTCTGCTGGGCTACTTCTTCTGCGCGGTCGCCCGGCTCCGCCCGGGCGAAGCGGGACAGGACCTCGACCGCGTGGGGGCCGAGTTCGTCCGGCTCGACCGACGCCGCCCTCAGCATCGCGCCACGTCCCGGTAGAGGGCCCGGAACCGCTCGGCCGAGGCCGCCCAGTCGAGGCCCTGGACGTGGGTCCAACCGCTCCCCACCCGCCGGGCCGTCCCTTCCGGGTCCGCCCGGACCGCGCGGAGGGCCGCCTGCATCGCGGCCGCGTCCCCGTACGGCACCAGGCGTCCGAGCGCTCCTTGCTGCAGCACCTCGGGGACCGCGCCGACCGCCGTCGCGACCACCGGCGTCCGGGCGGCCATCGCCTCGATCAGCACGAACCCGTACGCTTCCCATTCGGAGGGGAGGACCAGCGCGCGGGCCCGGCGGATCACCCCCCGGTACCCGGCCCGGTCGGGAACGTGGCCGAGCCAGACGAGCCGGTCGGCGATGCCGTGCTCGCGGGCCCGGGCCTCGAGCGTCGCCCGCTCTCCCCAGTCCGCCCCCATCAGCACCAGCGGCAGTCGTTCCGAAGGGTCCAGGCCGGCCAGGGCGTCGATCAGGTTCGGCAGGCCCTTGTTGGAGGCGATGCGGCCCACGAAGAGGAAGTACTCGGCCGGCAGGCCGAGTCCCTCGGTCCGGTCGGTCGCGGGGTCGCTCCACTCCGCCAGGTCCACCCCCGGCGGCACGATGCGCACCCGGTCCGAGGGCGCGAACTCCCGCAGTAGGCGGGCTTCGAGCTCGGACTGGACGACGATCGCCCGGGCGACCCGGTACGCGGTCATGCCGAAGGCGACGTCATCGAGCCGAAGGATCTGCCGGGTGAGCCACGTTTCGCGGCGGTCGGCGGGATGATAGGAGGTGGAGATCACCAGCGGGATGCCGCACTTCCGTGCCACGGCGGCGGACTGGAGCACGTGGCCGTACCGGTGCGAGTGGGCGTGGATGACGTCCGCGCCGCTCTCCGCGAGGGCGTCGATCAGTCCCACCATCAGGGGGAGGGTCAGGTTCGGGACGAGCTTCTTCCGCACCGCGAACCGACGGACCGGCACCCCGTCGACCACCGGTCGGAAGTTCGACCGACGGTCCCAACCCGCCTCGTCGTAGAGGTCACTGGCGAAGACCTCCACCTCGTCGCCCCCGGCCTGGAGACGGCGCGCGAGCTCCCGGACATTGGTCTCGACGCCGCCCGGGGCATCGAACCGCAGGGTGACATGGACGATCTTCACGCGCCCGTAACCTCCCGATAGATCCGGTCGAGCCGGTCCGCGAGCGCCTCCCAGGTGTACCGCGGAACGACCCCGGTCCTCGCGGCCTCGCCCAGGCGCCGTCCGAGCGCGGGGTCGTGCCAGAGCCGGAGGATCGCCTCGGCGAGGGCTGCGGGGTCGTTGGGCGGGACGAGCTGGCCGCTCCTCCCGTCCTCGACGACCTCGGGGATCCCCCCCACCCGCGAGGCGACCACCGGCGTCGCCTGGGCCATCGCTTCGAGCAGGACCAGGCCGAACGCCTCGTACTCGCTCGGGAGCACGAGCATGCGGGCCTCGCGATAGGCGGAGACGAGGCGCTCGGGTTCGGTGATGTACCCGAGGCGATGGACCCGGTCGGCGAGACCCAGCGCACGGGCGCGGTCGTCGACGCGTCCGGCCATGCCGCCATCCGCCCCCACCAGCACGAGCTCGGCCTGCGGGTCGGAGCGGACGAGGGTGGCGAACGCCTCGACCAGTTCGAGGAGCCCCTTGTTGGAGGCGAGCCGACCCACGAACAGGAGGAACGGCCCGCGGAGGCCGTAGGTCGCCGCGAACGACGGCGCTCCGTCGGCCGGCGGCGGCAGGGGAGAGTATCCCGGCGGGACGATCTCGAGCGGTGGCAGGGGGACCCGCAGCGCGCGGAGGAGCCGCTCCTCCTCGCGGGTCTGCACGATCAGGCGGTCGACCTGTCGAAGGGCGGGTCCGGCCAGCCAGCGGTCGTAGAATCCCCGGATCCGGTGGCGCCACCAGCCCCCCTCGATCGACCAGATCGGATGGAAATGGGCCGTCAGCACGAGCGGCGTGCCGGTGCGCCGGCGATGGCGGCCCGCGACGGTGACCTGGTGGGTCCCGTAGGTGTGCGCGTGGACGACCTCGGGCCGGGCCGCGGCCAGGGCGCGGTCGAGCCCGCGGAAGAAGGTGTAGTGGAGCTCGCCGGGCATCGACCAGACCGGCAGGCGATGGATCTGGCCGAACGGGGCTGGTTCCTCGCGCCGGACCGAGGACGGAAGCCGCTCCCAGGGGAACTCCCGGTAGAGGTCGCTCGTGAAGACCTCGACCGAATGTCCCCGGGCCGCGAGCCGGGGGGCGATCTCCGCCACATGTCGCTCGACCCCCCCGGGGCCGGGCGGATAGCGCGTGGCGACCTGCGCGACCTTCACGGCACGGACCGTCCTGTGCGGCGAGGAAGCTCCGGCGGGAAAGCGGGCGAGGGCGTCACGAGGAGAGGCGGGCGACGGCCAGCCGCTGCGCGTACTTCTTGAAGACCTCCGTCGCGCGGGCGACCGCCTCGGTCTTCACGTACTCGTTCGCCTGGTGGGAGAGCTCCTCGTCCCCCGCGCCGAAGATCACGACCCGAGGATTGACCTGGGCGTAGTGCACGGCCTCGGACGCGTGGACGAGCACGGCCGGTTCCGCCTGGGCGACCTCCCGAAGGATGCGGATGTGGTCGGCGTTCGGGTCGATCTGGACGGCCGGCATCGAGAGGATGCGGCGCAGCGTGAACGGGGTCTTGATCCGGCGGAGATGCTCCTCGATCTCGTGGTAGAGCTGGTCGGGGGTGTAGGGCGGCGGGAAACGGATGTCGACCTCGCTCGTGCACTTGTTCGGCACGACGTTGAGACGCGTGCCCCCGTTGAACGTGCCGATGTTGAGCGTGACCGTGCCGAGCTCGGGGTGGGCGATGCGGCCCTTGAACGACTCCAGGCCCCGGAGGATCCGCATCATCTTCGTGACCGCGTTCTCGCCGAGGTGCGGCATCGCCCCGTGGGCCGCCTTCCCGCGGGTCTCGATCGCCAGGTCGAGGACCCCCTTCTCCGCATAGGCGACCTTGAGGCCGGTCGGTTCCCCGACCACCACGGCCTTGGCCCGGCGGAGGGGGAGCGTCTTTGAGAGGGCGACCGCGCCCTGCATCGAGGTCTCCTCGTCGGTGGTGAACGCCAGCACGACCGGGATCTTCCGGGCGACGAGGTCCTGGGCCGCCTCGAGCATCGCCACGACGGTGCCCTTCATGTCGGCCGCCCCGCGCCCGTACATCCGCCCGGAGGCGAGCTGGCTCTGCGAGAAGCTCCAGTAGTCCCCGATCGGCGGCGTGTCCAAGTGTCCCGAGAGCACGACCCCGCCCTGACCAAACTCGGAGAGGAGCGCGGGGGCGTGCGGGTCCCCGAACAGCGTGTTCCGCATCCGGATCTGGTCGGTGAACGACTGGACGTAGTCGAGCACCTCCTGCTTGTCGGAGATCGGGTCGCTGGGGATCTTGACCAGCTCCGCCAGCATATCGACCATCTGGCGTTTCATCGGAATCTTGCCCTCTCGCCGTTCGATGGACGACCCCTCGAACGAACGTCTACCCCGACATGACCCGGCGTCACTTAATCCGTTCGACCGGCCGGTGTGGGGGACCGGGGGCCGCCCGGGGGGTCCGGGGGGCTCCTCCTCCTCGAGCCAAAGCGGATTAAATGCGGAGCGAATCCGACCGGTGCAGGTCGACCGTGCCCGGGAAGAGCGTCCGCATCGTGGACACCCGCGAGGACTCGCTCAAGGGGGCCATGATGGTCGTCGGGTTCCCGACCCATGGCCTGGTCGGGTCCGTCGCGGCGAGCTACCTGGTGCACTCCCTCGACATGAGCCTCGTGGCGTACATGATCAGCGAGGACTTCCCCCCGACCGTCATCATGGAGGAGGGGGTCGTGAGCGCCCCCGTGCGGCTCTACGCGAGCAAGCTCGTCTGCGGCGTGGACCGCTCCTGCGACCAGCTCGTGGTGGTGATCGCGGACATCCAGCCGCCGGTCCACCTCCTGAACGAGATCGGTCGCCAGCTGCTCGACTGGGCGGAGCTCAAGGGGATCCAGCTCGTCGTGGCGATCGAGGGGCAGCCGATCGACAGCGAGATCCGAGGGGATGCCCGCGTGGTTGCGATGGCGAACCGGGCGGCGGCCCCCCTCCTCGAGAAGTACCAGTTCCCCGCCGCGAACGGGGTCGTGACCGGGTTCGCGGGCGGGGTCCTCCTCGGGGCGATCGGACGGACCACGCCGGTCCTCTGCCTCGTGGCCCAGGCCCACAAGGACTACCCCGACGCGCGCGCGGCGGCGAAGGTGATCGAGGTGGTGAACCCTCTCGTGCCGCTGATCGTGCTCGACACTAAGCCGCTTCGCGACAAGGCACGGCAGATCGAGTCCGAGGTCCGGAAGACCCTCCAGCAGACCCGGGAGTCGATGTCACGGATGCGCGAGACGGACGTCCAAGGGCCGGGTGAGATGTATCGCTGACGCATCGTCGCGGCCGGCGACCGGACCGCTGGTCAGCGAACCCCCCGCGGTGACCCTGCGCGGGTTCCGCCCGACGGACCTGACGCAGATCATCCCGATCGTCGAGGAGGCGCTCTGGGAGCGGTACGACCCCTCCCTCTACAGCTCGCTCAGCCTCGAGTGGCCGGAAGGGTTCCTGGTCGCCGCCGACGTTCGGGACCTGCCGGTCGGCTTCCTGCTGGGCGTGAGCCAGGTCACCCGCGAGGGGCGGGTCCTGATGTTCGCCGTCGAGCGCGACCACCGTGCGCAGGGGGTCGGTTCGGCATTGATGGAGGAGTTCCTCACGCGCTGCCGGGCGCGCGGGTTCCAGCGGGCCACGCTCGAGGTCCGGGTTTCGAATGCCACGGCGATCCGGTTCTACGCCCGTTACGGCTACTCGGTCGTGGACCTGCTCCGGGGCTACTATTCGGACGGGGAAAACGGCTACCAGATGGCCCGGTCCCTCTGAGGGGCGCGCCCGCAGTCGCTAAAACCTCCCGTCTTGGTCCCCGGGCGATGCCTGCCGCCTGGCCGACCGCAGAAACCCTCATGACCGAACGCCCGGCGACGCTGCCGTTTGACGCGCCGATGTCCCGCGCCCTCGGGCTGATGCGGGGCCGGGACGTGCACGAGATCCCGGTGCTCCGGCGGTCCCGCCTCATCGGCATGGTGACGGCCGAGTCGATCGCCCGCCGGGTGGGCCGGGCGCTGACGACCAAGGTGGAGAACCTCCTCATCGTGCCCCCGCTCATCCTTCCGTCCACCCCGTACCCCGAGATCGCCGAGAGCCTGCTGGCCGCCGGACTGCGCGCCGCGCCGGTCGTCGGCCGCCACGGCGAGCTGCTCGGCGTGGTCAGCCGCTCGGACCTGATCCAGGAGCTCCCGCGGGTACGCCTCGATGAGCGCGGGGGGCTCCCTCGGGTCGAGGAGCTGGCCCGGGCGCCCGGCGCGATCGTCCGGGAGGACGACCTGTGCCGGAACCTGGTCGCCCAGATCCGCCTCCTGGAGGAGCATCCGTTCCCCGTGGTCGACCGGAAGGGCCGTCTCGTGGGGGCGGTCGGGGTGCGCGACCTTCTCAATGTCCTCTGGCGCCCGATCGCCGGCGGGAAGCGCGACCCCCGCGCGGTCCACACGGCCCTGGACGTCCGGGTCTCGTCGGTCATGCACGCCCCTGCGATCACCGTCACCAGCGGGACGGACGCCGCCGGGGCGGCGCGCCGGATGACCGAAGAGGACGTGTCGAGCGTCTTCGTGGTGGACGGCGGCCGTTCGCCGCGCGTGCTGTCGCAGGCGGACCTCCTAGGCCTGATCGTCGCCCGGGCGCGCCCCACGACCGGCCGTCCCCGAGTCGAGGACATCTACGTCGAGATCACCGGTCTCCGCGGGGCGGCCGATCCCGCGCTGCTGGCCGACATCGACCAGCTGGTCGCGAAGGGCCTCGGTCGGATCGCGCGGTATGTCCGCCCCAGCCTCCTGTCGCTCCACTTCGCGCCCCATTCCACCCACCGGACGAACGACCTCACCGTCGAGGCCCGGCTGCACACCGCCGACGGGATCTACTTCGCCTCGCACACCGGCTGGAACCTGATGGTCGGTGTCTCGGGCCTCCTCGAGGAGCTCGCCGCCCAGACGCGCCGGGCGCGCGACGAGGCCCGCGACCGCGCGCGGCGCTCGCACCGGTTCGCGGAGAGCGAGGAGACGGCCCCGGTCGACCCCGAGCTCGAGGAGAAGATCCGCGCGGCGACCCGGAACGGCGAGGAGTAGCGGAGGCGAGCATGCTCCCGGGCGGCGCCCGCAATCCGCGCCAGGTCGAGCTGATGATGCGCCGCCTCGGCATGACCACGGAAGCCGTCCCCGGGGTCGAGGAAGTGGTGGTCCGCACGGCCACGAAGGAGCATGTCTTCCGCTCCCCGGAGGTCACGATCCTCAACGTCCAGGGGACCAAGACCTACCAGATCTCCGGGACGCCTGAGATCCGTCCGCGAGGCCCCGTCGCGGCAGCCCCCTCCTCCGGGGCGGCGCCGGCGCCCGCCGGACCCCCCGAGGAGGACATCCACCTCGTGATGGAGCAGGCGAACGTCTCCCGCGAGGAAGCGGTCGAGGCACTGGTCAGCGTGAACGGCGCCCCCGCGGAAGCGATCCTCCGGATCCTCACCCGGGGCGAACGGTGAGCGCGCCGCTCGGCCCGGTCGCTCGCGAGTGCGTGGAAGGGTACCTCTACTCGAGCCCTCCGCTGCGCGTGCTCGTGTTCCGGCGACCGCCCGTGCGGGGCGGCTTCTGGGTCCCGATCAGCGGCAAGGTCGAGCGCGGCGACGCG
>Ga0187772_10001207_pt1 | contig 12141 bp, 8 predicted proteins | sample 0116_SJ02_MP15_2_FD_133137 | JGI IMG/M metagenome (GOLD analysis project Ga0187772, IMG submission 133137) | Tropical peat soil microbial communities from peatlands in Department of Meta, Colombia - 0116_SJ02_MP15_20_MG | ecosystem: Environmental > Terrestrial > Soil > Wetlands > Peat | place... | reverse complement strand
ATGGAAAAGACGTTGAACAAACACCGCGAGACGATTTCCATCTATGCACCGCGGCTCTACAAGCTGAGCATCCCGACGGACAAGATTCGTGACCTGATCGGGCCGGGCGGGAAGAAGATCAAGTCCATCATCGAGCAGACCGGCGTAAAGATTGACGTGCTGGAAGACGGCACTGTGCACATCTTCTCCACGAGCGGGGCAGGCGGCGACCAGGCGTTGCAGATGGTCCGCGACGTGACGGCCAGCGCGGAAGTGGGGAAGACGTACCTCGGCAAGGTCGTAAGGCTGGCGGAGTTTGGCGCGTTTGTGGAGCTGTTCCCCGGCACGGACGGGCTGTTGCACATCAGCGAAATCTCCGAGCACCGCATCCGCGACGTCCGGGATGAATTGAAACTCGGCGACCAGGTGCTAGTGAAGGTTCTGGCGATCGAGGGGAACAAGATCAGGCTATCGCGCAAAGCTCTTATCAAGGAAGCGCGAGAGAAGCAAGCAAAGAGCAAGGAAGGCGCCGCAGCTCCTGCCCCCGCCACGACAGCAACTGAAGGCAATTAAAAGTTCGACAATTTGCTAAGGAAAAGGCCCCAGATTCGGGGCCTTTCTTTTATGTAGGCCGGTTTTCGCGGCACAGGCATCCTGCCTGTGCTTGGACTGTCGCCCTTGGCGAGCTTGCACACCTATCGAGCTGTACTCACCCTGTGCTCTTAGGCGTGCGTGCAGTGCACGGCGTCGAGGGCGCCCCACAAGGCGTCCAGCGCTTCGTTCGTGGTGGCGAGAATCTCTTCCTCGTCGCCATGGGCGTGCTCTTCGAGCCATCCACGCCAGGCTGCGCGGTGCGCTTTGTCCGCTTCCTCGTGCACGGTGAAATAGGCCAAACCCTTCGCGGACTTCACGCCGTAGAACTTCTGCAATCCAGCAACCTTCGTGGTGGCGATTTCGGGCACCTGCGCTTCGTAGGCGTAGAGTGCCGCGACCGCTTCGGCAACGGAGCGATCGCCCACAATCTCCCGGAACGTCTCCACCACGGTTTGTGTGCCGGGTAGGGCGGGGCAGGTGGTAATGTCTTCTTCATTCACACCGACGGAAGAGGCGAAATCGCGCCAGAGCTTCGGATGGGGACGCGAGGGATTCTCTTCTTCGGCCAGGTTCTCGAGGATGATGTCGCGGATGGGACCTTCGGTGCGGGCAGCGAGAACGCGCAGGTGCTTTGGAAAGGCTTCTACGTGGCGGTAATACTGCGAGGCGTACAGTTGCAGTTCTTCGCGGCTCAACTTGCCCATCTGCCAGTCCTGATAGAAAGGATGTTTCAAAAGGCTTTTTTCGGCGATAGCGGCATCAATCTTTTCGAGAAGTTGGGCGTTACGCATAGTGAATCGTCCCTCCCGTAGTTTGGTGTAGCGGCGGGGCTGCGGGCCTGCCGCTATTTCCGCATGCAACGCGACTGCGGGATTTTATCAGAGTTTGGGGAAATTTGCCGGGAATGCTGTCTTGCCGATGGTTCAATCTCTAGGACTTGGGTTCTGTGAGACTCCGTATGTGTAGAAGCGGGAGAACCCTTTGCGGCTTTCGCTGTCATGACCCCAGATCTTCACTTGCAGAATCCGGGTATCTATCCATTCCACTGCTTCGATGTAGAGATGATCGTTGCGCTGGATTTTCTCCTGCTCACCCAAGAGAGCTTTATCAAGAGGTTTTCAAAGACCGGAACCGCTAGGATCTGTTCGTCTACACCTATGATTGTACAAAGCGCATTGTCGCTTCCGGCATAGTCGGTAAGGGCAAAGGAGTTCCCGTCTAGATTCCAAAGGACTTCCGCCCAGCGCTCATATTCGTAGACCTTTCTTCGCGTTTTTAGCTTTCGATTCTCGCTCCGGAAAGGGAACCGGACGAGGCTGAGGACTTTGCGCATGGGCCTCGCAGAAACGGACGAACAGCAGCGAAAAGCCGATACTCCGCATCGCGGTCATGAGGGTCTTCAGCCTGCTCCGTGGAGGCGCTCGATGTCGGCACCGACGGAGGAGAGCTTCTCGACGATACGCTCGTAGCCGCGGTCGATGTGGTAGACGCGGTCGATGATGGTCTCACCGGAGGCAATGAGGGCGGCGAGGACGAGGCCCGCGCTGGCTCGGAGGTCGGAGGCCTGCACGACCGTGCCGGAGAGTGGCGTCGGGCCGTGAACGACAGCGCGGTGGCCGTCGATTGAGATATGAGCGCCCATGCGGTTCATCTCACTGGCATGGAGGAACCGATTTTCGAAAATGGTCTCGGTGATGACGGAGGTGCTTTGGGCCTGTGTGGCCAGGGCCATGTATTGCGCCTGCATGTCCGTCGCGAAGCCCGGATATTCCTCCGTGGTGACGTCGGCAGCGACGAGCTTGTGACCGTTGTGGACACGGAGCGTGGTGGCGCTTGGGATTTCGACGGGCACGCCTGCTGATTGCAGCTTGGCAATGACAGCGCTGAGATGAGAAGGGTCGCAGTTGGTGAGCGTGAGGTCGCCGTTGGTGATGGCGCCCGCGATCAGAAATGTGCCGGCCTCGATGCGGTCTGGAATGACGGAGTGGGTTGCCCCGTGCAGCCTTTCCACCCCGCGAATGGTAAGTGTACTGGTGCCGTCGCCTTCGATGTTTGTGCCCATTTTGCGCAGAAGGTGGACGAGGTCAGTGACTTCGGGCTCCCGCGCAGAATTCTCGAGCGTAGTGACTCCATCGGCTAGCGTGGCTGCCATTAGGATATTCTCGGTGCCGGTGACTGTGATTTTGTCGAAGCGGATGCGCGTGCCCTTCAGGCGTCCGCCACTGGGGACGTGTGCCTGGATGTAGCCGTGTTCGGTGGCAATCCTAGCGCCCATCTTTTCGAGTGCGGCAAGATGCAGATCAACAGGACGAGCTCCAATGGCGCAGCCGCCCGGCAACGAAACGTGCGCCACACCGGAGCGCGCCAGGGCAGGACCGAGCGTGAGGATAGACGCGCGCATGGTCTTGACGAGTTCGTAAGGAGCGACAGCGTCATTCAATGATTCGGACTGGATGGTATACGTGGTGGAGGGAAGCTCGGGGGTGGAGACCTTCGCATACATGAAGGTCAGGAGCTTGGCCATGGTAATGATGTCCCGCACCATCGGAATGTTGTGCAGCGTTACGGGTTCGGGAGTGAGGAGCGCCGCGGCCATCAGCGGCAGTGCCGAGTTTTTGGCTCCGGCGATGCGCACTGTGCCGTGAAGGGGTCTTCCGCCGCGAATACGAAACTTATCCATGTGAACTTTCTCGAGCCTTGCTCCTCAACTCGTCTCCCCACAGAGTGCCATTCCGAACGGAGTCCACGAAGTGAGGAATCTCTCTTATCCGTCTTCAGTACGGGCGATCATTCGGCCAGGGCACGGCGGAGATCGCCATCGGCATCGTCGAGGATCTGCCTTGCCCGTTCGGCCGAGACGCGGCGCTTCAGAATGATCAGCGCAACACGCAGGTTGTGTCTGCTTTGACGCAACGCGTGTTCTACCTCTGACACACTTTTTCCGGTAGCCTCCATAAGAATCCGCCTGGCCCTGTCTCTCAGCTTCTTGTTTGTTCTGGTGAGGTCGATCATCAGGTTCTCGTACGCGTGACCGAGCCGCACCATTGTTGCTGTGGAGAGCATGTTGAGGACCATTTTCTGGGAGCTTCCGGCTTTCAGGCGTGTGGAACCGGTGAGGACTTCTGGGCCAACGTCTGGGCTGATGGCGATCTGTGCCGCCTTGGCCAATGGCGATTTGCGATTCGCGGTGACAGCGAGCGTAAGTGCGCCATGCCGTTTGGCGTATGCTATTGCCCCCAGCACGTAAGGAGTGGTGCCGCTGGCCGCAAGGCCGACGACGGAATCGTTTTTGGAAAGACGAATTCTTTTCAAATCGCGGCGACCGTTCGCCCGGCTGTCTTCGGCGCCCTCCACCGGTTGAGTGATGGCCTTGCTGCCGCCCGCGATGATGCCTCGCACGAGGAGCGGTGAAACCCCAAAAGTGGGCGGGCATTCGGAGGCGTCCAGAACGCCAAGGCGGCCGCTCGTTCCAGCGCCAACATAGATCAAGCGGCCGCCGTTTCTCATGCGTTCGACGATGCCATCGACGGCACGCGCGATGGCGGGGAGTTCCTTTGCGACGGCCAAGGGAACTCTCTCGTCTTCGTGGCTCATTAAGTCCACGATCTCTTTCGACGACATGTGATCGAGGTTTTTGGAGGCTTGATTCCGCTGCTCAGTGCGGCGCCGGTCAGAGCGACGGCGCGGCGTCTTGGACAAGGACATGGATAAATTATAGCCGCGCCCTGTGGCTGTTAGGAAATGGACGATGCATTGAGCAACTGCGGCGGAGGCAATTCTTTCCCGGAGAAAGAGCTGTGGTAGAACTGAACTAGGTTCCGTGCCTCAGGGGAAGCATCGGAAGAGAGATTCATGGACGTTCTGAAAAAACTGTTTGAAGAACATTTTCATTTGCCTGTGGAGCGGGTTCAGCCACTGCAAGGCGAACTGAGTGCGTCGGGGCGGAAGATCATTCGCCTGTCTGCCGGAAAAACTACCGCCATTGGAATTTTGTACGGCGTGCGGGAAGAAAACGTTGCGTTCCTCACCTTCTCGCGCCATTTCCGAAGGTATGGCCTGCCCGTGCCAGAGATTTACGGCGAAGATTTAGACCATGGCGCCTACCTGGAAGAGGACTTGGGCGACACCACACTGTTTGAGTTTCTATCCAAGAATCGATCGGGTGAGAAGATTGCACCGGAGGTGATCGAGGCGTACGGCAAAGCGGTGGCGGTCTTGCCCCGCTTTCAGGTGGAAGCGGGGCGGCAGTTGGACTATCGGGTTTGTTATCCGCGCGGGAGTTTTGATCGCCAGTCGATTGCGTGGGACTTGAACTATTTCAAGTACTACTTCCTGCGGCTGGCGGCGATTCCGTTCAGCGAACAAGCCCTCGAAGACGATTTTGGGCGGCTGACGGACTTCTTGCTGACCGCCCCGAGCGATTACTTCCTGTATCGCGATTTTCAGTCGCGGAACATCATGCTGCGCGGCGGTCAGCCCTGGTTTGTGGATTACCAGGGCGGACGTAAGGGCGCGTTGCAGTATGACATCGCTTCGCTGCTCTACGACGCGAAGGCCGATCTGCCGCCAGATTTGCGCAAAGAGCTGCTGGACGATTATCTGGACGCGTTGCGAAAGTTCATCGACGTGGACCGGGAGCAGTTTCTTCACCTTTACTACGCGTACGTCTATGCCCGCATTCTGCAGGCGCTGGGCGCCTATGGTTTTCGCGGTTTCTATGAGAGGAAGGCGCACTTTCTGCAGAGCGTGCCGTATGCTCTGAAAAATCTGCGCTGGCTGCTGCACAACGTGAAGCTGCCAATTGAACTTCCAACGCTCATGGATGCGTTCCGTAGCATGCTCGCTTCGGAAAAACTGCTAGGGCTTGCCTCCGAAGCCCAAGACCTGACGGTGCGAGTGTTCAGTTTTTCCTTTCATCGTGATCTTCCTAAAGACGAAAGCGGCAACGGAGGCGGATTTATTTTTGACGGCCGCAGCCTGCCGAATCCGGGCCGCGAGGAACGCTTCAAGGCGCTGACAGGAAAGGATGCGCCGGTGATCGATTATCTGAACCAGCAGGAGAGTGTGCATCAATTCCTGGCGAGCGTCTTTTCCCTGGTGGATGCGACCGTGAGCAATTACCAGCAGCGCGGGTTCAAGAATCTAATGGTGTCGTTTGGATGCACGGGTGGGCAGCACCGCTCTGTCTATCTTGCTGAACAGCTGGCGAAAAAGTTGCGTGGCAGGAATGGCGTTGATGTGGAAGTACGCCATCTGGAGTTGGAGAAGATGGCGCAATGAGGGCCATGGTGCTGGCGGCGGGATTGGGCACGCGCCTGCGCCCGCTGACCGAGCATCGGCCCAAAGCCTTGGTAGAGATCGGCGGCAGAACCCTCCTTGAAATTACGCTGACGCGGCTGAGGGCGTTTGGAATAAGCGAAGTGATCGTCAACGTGCACCATTTCGCGGGCATGATTCTGGAGTATCTGAAAGCAAATGGAAACTTCGGGATGAGGATTGAGGTCTCTCGGGAAGAGGTGTTGCTGGATACTGGCGGCGGCCTGAAGAAGGCAGGATGGTTCTTCTTGGAAGATTCGGTAGAAGAAGACGAGCCGTTTCTCCTTCACAATGTGGACGTGCTAAGCACCCTGGATTTTGGCGCGATGGTACTGGCGCACAAGGAGAATCGAGCGTTGGCAACGCTTGCAGTGCAGAGACGGGAGACCTCTCGCTATCTGCTCTTTGATGAAGATTCGCGGCTGTGCGGCCGGCGCATCCTACCACGGGGGGAAGCGGCCCGCCTCGGGAGGCCGGCCCTACAAAAGCAGGCAGACGAAATGGTCCGCAGCGCTCGGTCGGTCGAACCGCTGGCGTTCACCGGGATTCATGTGATTTCACCTCGGTTGCTGGCGTTGACGAGAGAAGAAGGCATTTTCTCAATCATCAATGTGTATTTGCGGCTGGCTGGGGCAGGGGAAAAGATTAGCGGGTTTCGCGCGGACGCGTACTATTGGCGGGATCTGGGAAAGTCGGAGCAGGTGCAACAGGCGGAAGAGGATTATCGGAGCGGGTTGTTTTCGTGACTGGATCTTCCGTGCGGAATTCACGGTGGTGTTTACCGTGAGATCCTTCGCCGCGTCCGCCTTTGCGCTTCGCGCTGCCGCAGACAACGCTCCTCAAAGATGACAACACGTTAGGGGTGAATGACTTGGTTCCCGAAGCCGAGAGCCTCCATCACGGCATCGTGGAAGGCGGGGCGGACTTCGGCGATCTTCATGTTTTCGCGCGTGGGATTCACTCGATTGGTCAGAAGGACGACGAAGAGCTGTCGATCCGGGTCGATCCAGATTGACGTCCCGGTGAAGCCGGTGTGGCCGAAGCTGTGTGCGGAATAGTAGTGGCCGCTCGAGCTGCCCTCGGTGGGCACGACCCAGCCGAGCGTGCGCGTGTTCTGCGAAAGGGGCTGGGGCGCGGTAAATTCAGCAATCGTAGAGCGCTTCACAATGCGGCGGTGGGCGTACACACCGCCATTGAGGTACATCTGGCAGAACGCCGCAAGATCCGGTGAAGTGCTGAATACGCCTGCATGGCCGGAAACGCCGCCGATGGCAAAAGCGTTCTCGTCGTGGACTTCGCCTTGAATCAGGCGCTGGCGGAAGCGAGCGTCAAACTCCGTAGGCGCGATGTTGGGCCACAGGAATTTCGGCGGGTTGTACATCGAATCCTTCATACCGAGCGGGTCAAAGATAAACTCGTTGGCGAGTTGGTCGAGCGGCATACCTGTCAGCCGGCGGATGATTTCCGCCATCAAGATGATGCCGAGGTCGGAATAGACCATCTTCGTGCCGGGCTCATATTCGAGCGGCTCAGCAAAAATCATCCGCAGCGTATCTTCCCTCCCTTTGGACGTGCGCCAATATTCCTTGAACGGCGGCAGGCCGGAGGTGTGCGTCATCAGATGGCGAACGGTGACTTTGTGGCGCCATTCGGGCTGCGGGCCCGTGGTCCATTCGGGCAAATAGCGTTCAACGGGAGCGTCGAGGTCGAGAGGGGAAGCGAAGTCGCCTTCGACGAGCTTTTCGACAAGCGTGGTGGTCACCACGACCTTGGTGAGCGAAGCGAGGTCGTACATCGTGTCGAGTTTCACCGCGGGAGCGTCCTTCTCATAGCTCAGCTTGCCGAACGCGTGATAAGAAACTCTGCCGCGATAGCCAATGGCAACAGTCGCGCCGGGGAAGGCCTTGTCGGCGATGGCGTCCTCAATCACTTTGAAAGCGGGCTGAAGCTGCGCCTCGCCCCGTACGTCTATCGGCTGAAGCTTCATGGGATCAGCGGGGAGATCGATGCCGAAACCGGCATTCATGTCGACGCCGGGAATGGTAACGGGCAAGTGTCCCTCAATGGGGGTTTCTCCGAAGAGGGCACGCGCCATCGAGATTTGCGCGACGTCACTGATGCCGAAAGCAGAAAGCCAGGTATCGGCCTGTGGAAAGCGCTCGATCAGATACGGGCTCCCTAGTCCGAGTGTGATCACCGGCTTGCCGGATTTGTAAATTTCGTCGATTAGCGGAATCTGATCGGTGGGAACGTCGATGTCCCCCTTGCGATCGCTCACGCGCACAAACAAGGCGAGAATCGCGATGTCGTAAGAATCCGGCGGCGGCAGCTTGAGAGTATCGGCGCGAACAAATTTCGTGTCCGCGCGCAGGCAGATCAACGAATCGAAACGTGCGCGAAGTTGGGGCTCGAGATCTTCCCCGGGATAGGGCTCTGGATCGGAATAGAGGTTCACGAGCAATGCGCGTGTGGGCTTGGTGCCATCGAGGGGCAAAAGATGCTTGCGGTCACGAAGAAGTGTGACGCCGCGATCGGAAATCTCCTGTGCGGTCTGCTGCCAGTCGGTACGGCCAAATTTTTCATTGAGAGTGCCGATTTCCACGAAACGATTTTTGTCAAGGCCGAGGCGCGCTTTGGCCTGGAGAAGGCGGCGAACGGACGCGTCGAGCCGATGCTGCGGGATCCGCCCAGACTTCGCGGCGGCCAGAACGGCTTCGTACGCCGCGTCTGGAACCGGAGGCATCAGCAAGGCATCGGCGCCGGCAAGAAAAGCGCGCACGGCGGCTTCGCCGGGGGCAAAGCGCACGGTGATTCCTCCCATATCGAGCGCGTCGGTGATAACCAGGCCCTGAAAGCCAAGCTGTTTGCGGAGCAGGTCCGTCAAAATCTTCGGAGAGAGTGTTGCAGGCGTGCTGGGATCGGGTTCGAAGGCGGGTACGTCCAGATGGCCGGTCATAATGCTGCCAACTCCGGCGGCAATGGCGGCGCGAAAGGGGACAAGTTCGAGACGTTCCAAGCGGTCGCGATCGGCCTTAATAGTAGGCAAATCGATGTGCGAATCGGTGGTGGTGTCGCCATGGCCGGGGAAATGTTTCGCCGTGGCGAGGGCACCGTTTTCCTCGACGCCGCGAATGAACTCGCTGACAAATTCGGCTACGCGCGCCGGGTCTTCGCCAAACGAGCGCGTATTGATGATGGGATTCCCGGGATTGTTGTTTACATCGCACACGGGGGCGTAGATCCACTGGACGCCCACGGCGCGAGCCTCGAGCGCGGTGATCTTGCCCATGGTGTAAGCGTCTTCGGGATTTCCGGCAGCTGCGACGGCCATGGCTGTGGGGAACGATGTGCCTTCGTCCTGACGCATGGCGGTGCCGCGCTCATAGTCAGCGCCAATCAAGAGAGGAAACCTGGATTTGGCTTGCAGTTGATTGGCGAGGACAGCGGTGGGATAGGCCTGATCCTTCACGATGCCAAGAGGCGAGCCGTGGGTAATGGTGATAAAGCCGCCCACGTGAAGGTCGTTAATGTCATGCATCATCTGGGAGTATGTGGCGGAATCAGTCGGCGTGAAGCTCCCATGATACGTGGTGAAGAGAAGCTGACCCACTTTTTCTTCGAGTGTCATTTCCTGAAGCGAGGATTCGACCCACTTGTTTTCCTCGGGAGTCAGCGGCGCGGGGGGCGAAGTGGATTGCTGCTCCGCGAAAGAAAGAGCCGCGGAGGATTTGTCGGCGTGGCTGTGGCTGCGGGCTTTGGCTGTCATGATCGAAAGAAACACGATGGGCAAAGGCAAAAGAGCGGCATAGCGCCTTTTCATTTTTGGGGATTCTCCCGGCCGCTCGCCCTGCGCCCTGACTGTATATAGCACGCGCACAACGGCACTCACAATGTAGGTACGAACGACGTGTTCCAGAATATCATTGGGGACTATGAAACCAGAGACGACTTTGGGCTTGGAGCGAAAGAAGCTGTGGAAGGCACTGCTCATCACGATGGGATTTGCGTTGCTGGGGGGTGTGGCGCCGCGCGGTTCGGGTGGGCAGAAACACAAGGCGGCCTCGAAAACCTATGGGGCCCGTGTACTGACCGGCTTGGACGTGCTGGAGGCGGAGAAGTACGCGCCATTGCGCAACAAGCGCGTCGGGCTGATCACGAACCATACGGGGGTCGATTTTCGTGGCAAGACGACGATTGAGTTGCTGGCAAATGCCCCAGGCGTGAAACTAGTGGGGCTTTTCAGCCCGGAGCATGGGATTGCGGGACATGCCGACGAAAAAGTGGCTTCGTCGAAGGATCCGTCGACAGGACTTCCCATCTACAGCTTATACGGCGAGCACCTGCGACCCACTGATGAAATGCTCGCAGGAATCGACGCGCTGGTGTTCGACGTGCAGGATGCGGGCGTGCGCTTTTACACCTACACGACGACGATGGGCTACTGCATGGAGGAAGCGGCGAAGCACAACATCCCGTTCTATGTGCTGGACCGTCCCAATCCGATAAATGGAGAAATCGTCGAAGGGCCGATGCTCGATGCGGACAAGACGGGATTCGTGGCCTATTTCCCCTTGCCGGTGCGATACGGACTGACCATCGGCGAGCTGGCGCAGCTGTTTAATACAGAAAACCACATCAACTGTGAGCTGCACGTGATCCAGATGAAGAACTGGCGTCGCAACTATTTTTATGAGAATACAGGCCTGCGCTGGGTTCCCCCGTCGCCCAATTTGCGCACTCTGAAGGGAGCAATTCTGTATCCGGGGCTGGAGGTTTTGCAGAATGCGGCGGTGTCCGTGGGGCGGGGAACGCAAGCGCCGTTTGAGGAATTCGGGGCGCCGTGGATCGACGGCCAGGAAGTGGCCGATGCGTTGAATGCGAGAAATTTGCCGGGAGTGCGCTTTGCCGACCAGCCGTATATTCCCGTGAGCGGGTTGTATGCGGGGCAGCGCTGCGGGGGAGTCGGCATTCGTGTGACGGATCGCGCGGCAGTGCGGAGTATGCAAGTCGGGCTGGAAATTGCGGCGATGCTGCAGAAGAAGTACCCGGAGCATTTCGACGCGTCCAAGATGATTGTGTTGCTGGGGAACGACACAACCGTGAAGGAACTGAAAGCAGGAATGGCGCCTGAGCAGATCATGGCCAACTGGGGCGCAGACCTCGCCGCATTCGAGCAGGTGCGTCGCAATTATTTCCTGTACAAGTGAGCGCGGCAAATAGCCTGTAGCCATTAGCCTATAGCCAACAGTCCGTGCCTGAATATGTAGCGATCGCTACAAAACCCCTAGCGCAGGGCGAGCCCTTGAGCCCCGCGACTTTGCCTTGGAGCACGGCGGCTCGCGGCATCTTCACGGTTGCAGGAAACACATACCAAGTCTCTTTTTGTCACTGTTTCGGTACTATTGACATGGTGTCTGTTATATAAGAAGCTTATATGTAAGGGGCTGCCTTATGATTCGAACAGAACTGAAGCGCGGGACAGCAGAACTGGCCGTCCTCAGTGTCCTGGAAGAAGGCCCGCTGCACGGGTACGAGATTGGGCGACGCATTGAAGAGCAATCCGGCGGCGCGCTGCGGTACACCCTGGCGGCGCTGTACCCGCTGCTCTACCGCATGGAGCACCGCGGCTGGCTGCGCGGGGAATGGGGGACCGGTTCGAGCGGGAAGCGCCGGCGGTGCTACAGGCTGTTGCCGAAGGGACGAAGGATGCTGAAGCCGATGCGAGCGGAGTGGGAGGATCTGTCCCGGGCGTTGCGTCGCGTGGCGAAGGTGAGCCATGCGTGATTGGCGCGCGAATGTGAGGGAACAGCTCGGCACGTTGCGGCTTGCGCCAGCGGAGGCAGAAGAGGTCCTCGATGAGTTGGCAGGACACCTGGAGGAGTGCTACGACGCATTGCGGGCGCAAGGAATGGCAGAGGAAGAGGCCTACAAGTGGACATGCGCATGCACAGGGAATTGGGGAGAGTTGCGACAGGCAATTGTGTCGGCGACGGAGGTGGAAATGATACAGGATCGAGTGCGGCAAATCTGGTTACCCAGTCTGATCACGCTGATGTGCGCGTGGGGCCTATTGGCGATTTTGATGTGGGCCGGAGTGCAACCAATCATGACGCGTCCGGCGGAGCCATTAGGGCTGATCTTCTATTTCCCGTGGCTGGTAGTGTTGCCAGCGATCGGGGCGGTCGGCGGGTATTTGTCGAGACGCGCGATGGGGAGAGGCTGGCGAGTGTATCTGGCCGGAGTATTTCCGGT